>Ga0114976_10003218_pt1 | contig 10213 bp, 9 predicted proteins | sample S_130805_EF_Meta_FD_87319 | JGI IMG/M metagenome (GOLD analysis project Ga0114976, IMG submission 87319) | Freshwater microbial communities from Lake Simoncouche, Canada to study carbon cycling - S_130805_EF_MetaG | ecosystem: Environmental > Aquatic > Freshwater > Lake | place: Lake...
CAGGCCGCGCGGGCGCGTCTTGCCGAAACTGCAGAAGCCGACCTGAGTCTTCGCGACCTGGCCGCGCGCGTCGGCGTGAGCGTCAATGCCACCTACCGCCACTTCGCAAGCAAGGACGCGATGCTGATGGAGCTGGCGGCGGGCGGCTTCGATGCGCTGCGCGCCGACATGCTTGATGCAATGGCCGCAGCCGGAGCAGTGAGCGCGGTGAGCAGGCTGAATGCGGCCGGCGAGGCCTACGTTGCCTTCGCGAACAAGGAGCCGGCGCTCTTTCGCCTGATGTTCGGGCGCGGGGGACGCTTCAAGTCGGATGAACGCTTGAGCGAGGCAGCCCGCGCCACGTTCCTGACTCTGGTCGAGGTGGTGGCGTCGGTGCGCAGTCAGCCGCCGGATTCGCCCGACGTGATCAAGGCGGCGATCGCCTCGTGGTCGGTGGTGCACGGCCTCGCCATTCTCGGACTCGAGGGCTACCTGCAGAAGCTACCGGCCGCGCACCGCCCCAGCACGCGCGAGGTAGTGGCCAGGCTCGACGTCAACGACGGCGAGTGACAGGTCGGCTCGGGGAAATCGACAGGGTGGTACCACCGGCATGCCCCCGGGCGTGGCGATGGGCATGAAGCCCGCGCCGGTGATCCGGAAGGCCGGTGACACGATAACGCTGGGCATCCAGGGTCTGGGCGAGCAGCGCCAGAAGGTCGTGAAGTATTCGGCCTGATTTCACCGCTGCGCTTCACACATCTTTACCGCGCGCACGCATCGCCTTGACCGGGCGCGCGCACACTGCCTCCATCGACGGACCGCCCGGTCCGTCCTGTCCCCAAGACCGATGGAGCCTAACGTGAACACACCCGCCTCTCGCCCCGCCCTGCCTTCACGCGGCATCAGCCGCTTTCTGTCGCGCCGCTGGCGCGCCGCCGGTCTCGCCGCCGCGGTCGCGGGCGTGTTGACGCTCGGCGCCTGCTCGCACGGGCCGCACCGCGCCTGGGGCGACGGCCCGATGTCCGGCCAGATGGATCCGGAGCGTGCCGCGCGCTTCACCGAGAAGATGGCCGACCGCATCGTGTCCGAGGTCGACGGCACGCCCGAGCAGAGGCAGCGGATCGCTGCGATCGCGCAGGGCGCGATGACCGACCTGATGCCGATGCGCGAGAAGGTGCGCGACGGGCGCCGCCGCTCGGTCGAACTGCTGCGTGCGCCGACCATCGACCGCGCCGCGATCGAGACGCTGCGCGCGGAGCAGGTCGCGCTGGCCGACAGCGCCTCGAAGCGCTTCGCGCAGGCGATGGCGGACACGGCCGAGGTGCTGACGCCGGAGCAGCGGGTCAAACTCGCCGACCGGATGCAGCGCCGCATGGGACGCTGGTCGTGAACGGCGGCGTCGGCCTTCGGGCGGACGCGGTGAAGCCGGTATTCGTCGACAATCCGGCGCGCGCGCTGGTGGCCACCGGGCCGTTCCGCCTCGGGCGGCATCCGATGAACCTCGGTGCCGTCGCCGTGCTGACCGGACCCGCGTGGCGCGCGGACGCGGCGCGGACCCGCCGCTGGCTCTGAGCCCCCGGGTCGCGACCCTGGCGTCGCGGCCCGTCGTCCCTCACACTCCCACCATGTATCGCGTGCTGATGATCGAGGATGACCTGCGGCTGGCCGCGATGGTCGCGACCTATCTGCGGGGGACCGGCTTCACGGTCGAACAGGCACCCGACGGCGCCGCCGGGCTCGCTGCGCTGGCCGCGCGCGACGGTCCGGGCGTGGACCTGGTGCTGCTCGACCTGATGCTGCCGGACACCGATGGCCTGGACCTGTGCCGTCGCATCCGGGCCAGCTCGGACGTGCCGATCGTGATGGTGACGGCGCGTGGCGACACCGCCGACCGCATCGTCGGGCTCGAGATCGGTGCCGACGACTATCTGCCCAAGCCCTTCGAGCCGCGCGAACTGCTCGCCCGCATCCGGGCGGTGCTGCGGCGACGCGGGGCGGGCGGCACGCCCCCGGGCGGCGGCAGCGACGTGCTCCGGTTCGGGCGTCTGGAGATCGATCGGGGCGCGCGGGAGGTGCGGCTCGACGGGCGCGCGAGGCCGCTCACCAGCCATCAGTTCGAGCTGCTGGTCGCGCTGGCCGAGTCCGCCGGTCGCGTGCTCACGCGCGAGCAGCTGATGGAGCGGGTGCGCGGCGCGGCGCTCGATGCCTTCGACCGGTCGATCGACGTGCATGTCGGCCGTATCCGTGCGGCGATCGAGGACGACGCACGCCATCCGCGCCGCATCGTCACCGTGCGCGGCGCCGGCTATGTGTTCGCGAGATCCCAGGACACCGAGTGAGACGCCTCTACCTGCGGATCTATCTCGCGATGCTCGCCAGTCTGGCGATCTTCGCGCTGATCGCCGCGCTCGGCTGGCAGTTCGCCTTCGACCGCGAGGGCGCATCGCGCGACGAGCGGGCGCTGATCGCCGAGGTGGTCGCCGCGCTGCTGCCCCCGGCCGATGCGCTGCCCGATGCCCAGCGCGCGGCGCTCGAGCGCTGGCATGCGCGCACCGGTGTCGATGTCGCGCTCTTCGATGCGCAGCGCGCGCCGATCGCGTCGGCCGGCCGGCCGGTGTCCGCGCCGACCCGCGTCGACGGCGGGCGCGAGGGGCGGGCGGGCTGGGGCGCCTGGCGCGATGCCGCCGAACACGTCCCGCCCGCCTGGTCGGTGCGCCTGCCCGACGGCCGCTGGGCGGTCGCGCGGATCTGGCGCTTCAAGGGCGGCCCGCCGTTCGGATGGGGCGCGCTGCTGCTGGCGCTGACGCTCGCGGTGGCGATCGGCGCGTACCCGATGGTGCGCCGGCTGACCCGGCGCCTCGAGCGGCTTCAACAGGGCGTCGACGCGCTCGGCTCGGGCGACCTGTCGGCGCGCGTGCCGGTGCAGGGGCGCGACGAGATCGCCTCGCTGGCCTCGAGTTTCAACCGCTCCGCGCAGCGCATCGAGACCCTGGTGCGGGCGCAGAAGTCGCTGCTCGCGAACGCCTCGCACGAGCTCCGCTCGCCGCTTGCCCGGCTGAAGATGGCGACCGCGCTGCTCGCCGAGCCGCCGCCGGACGGCGGCGGTCGAGGCGCGGCGGCCGAGGGCGCCGCGGCCGCCGCGCAGCGGGCGGCGCTTCGCGAGGAGGTCGAGCGCAACGTCAGCGAGCTCGATGCGCTGATCGAGGAGATCCTGCTGGCGAGCCGGCTTGACGCCGACGCCGGCATCGCCCGCGAACCGGTCGACCTGCTGGTGCTGCTCGCCGAGGAGGCGTCACGGACGCAGGCGACGCTGTCGGTCGAGGGCGACGACGCCGACCCGGGCGCGGTGCCCGACGGCCGCGGTCCGGTCGCGGCCGCGCGCTTCACCGTCGACGGCGACCCGCGCCTGCTGCGCCGGATGGCGCGCAACCTTCTGGAGAACGCCCGCCGCCATGCGGCCGGCTCGCCGGTCGAGGTCCGGCTCTCGGACGGGCCGAGGGGCCCGGCCTTCGAGGTGCTCGATCTCGGCCCGGGCGTGCCCGAGGCCGAGCGCGAGCGGATCTTCGAGCCCTTCCACCGGCTCGCGGGCCATGGCGAGGCGGCGGGCGGCGTGGGGCTGGGACTGTCGCTGGTGCGCCAGATCGCCCGGCGCCACGGCGCCACCGTCGCCTGCCTGCCGCGCGCCGGCGGCGGCCGGTTCAGGGTCGAGTTCGGCGGCGCCGCGCCGGGCTGACCCGGCCGCAGTCTCGGGCTCACGACAAGGCCCGGTCGGCGAAGGTGGCTGTGCGGAAGGGGCCCTTTGAATTTCCTATCCGCCGGCGGCAAGCGGAGTTTTGAGGTAGCCCAGCAGGGCGCGGGCAACGCGATCGCGCAGATCGGCCGGGGGCGTACGACCGGCCATCGCGTCCGCTTCGATCATTGCCTTGGCGATGACGAAGATGTCCTGCACGTTGCTCGGTTGGGGCGGCTCGGCGAGTTCCGATGCATGGCGCAGCAGCAGGGCCGTGACCGCGACGCCGATCCGCTGTTCGTGTGCGCGCAGCCGCGGCCCGAGCGGAAGGCGGGCTTCCTCGTGATCAAGCGCCGCGGCCAGCAACGGACGCGCGTACTGCTGCGCGATGCCGATGTCCACCAAGCCCAGCAGCGCCTCTCGCAGCGAGCGGTCCTGATGCGCAGCCACGCAGGACTCGATGCTGGCCGCAAGCGCCGCCTCGTGCCGGTCGATCAGGGCCGCGACCAGTGCGGACTTGTTCGGGAAGTACTGGTACACCGATCCGACGCTGACGCCGGCGACCTCGGCCACGCGGTTGGTATTGAACCCAGCCAGCGACTCGCGCCCAAGAACGCGAGCCGCCGCAGCGAGGATGGTCTCCACCGTGTCGGCCGAGCGGGCCTGGCGGGGCGATTTTCTCTGGCGTAAGTCGATGCGGGGCATGGTCGAACCTCGATGCGCAAGACGCGAGTACAGATTATGAGCAATTGCTTGCATTATTGCTACGGCTGCATCCGTAGCCGTACTCGATCCCAGCGCAACCTAATGGAGCTGAAGATGAATTCTCTTGACCCGCATTCCCCGCGGCCTTTGCCGCGTCGCCGCTTCAATGCTGTCGTACTTCTCGCAGCGCTTGCTGCATCAGGCCTAGGCGGGCTGCTCGGATCACGGCGCGTGAACGCTCAGCTGCGGCTTCGTCCGACTCCTACCGACTTCGAGGGGCCGTTCCGACCTGTCGAAGGGACGAACTGGGGAGGTATCGACCTGATGAAGTCTCGCGATGCCGCTTCGCCGGGCAAGCCGGTGGTGCTTGCCGGCCGGCTGCTCGACACCGCCGGGCGACCCTGTTCCGGACTGCGGCTGCAGGTCTGGCAGGCCAATTCCACCGGCCGCTACGACTACCATCCGGCCGAGACGCCCGGCCATGGCCGCCCGGACCCGGCCTTCCGTGGCCACGGCGAGAGCGACATCGATGCCGATGGCTGGTACGCGTACCGGACGATTCGCCCGGGTGGCTACAAGCGGACGCTGTTCGGGTTCCTGCCCTGGACCTTCGTGCCTCACATCCACGTCGCAGTTCGGGCGGGCGAGCGCGACCTGCTGGTCACCCAGTGCGACGTCGACAAGGCGGTCGTGCAGCAGCCTGCCACGGCCCAGGCGGATCATGCCGAGCTGATGCGATCGGCCCCGATGCGCAGGCTCGCCGAGGCCGTCGGCGGTGCAGTCGTCGCACAGGCCGAACTGATCCGCTTCGATGTCGTGCTCGACCGACCGGCTTGAGCCGACTCGTACGGTGTGGCGGCGCAGCGCGAGGTGGTGGGCAGGCTAGAGTTGTTTGCCATCCGCTTGTGATGTTTGAAATCGCCTGCGGAACACCCCCCACTCCCCGAGAGCGCACGATCGCCGATGTGAAGCGCTTGCAAAATGCAGTCGTTGCGACGATACAGGAGCCACCCGGCTGGGCATTGCGTTCAGCACCACCACCACTCAGTCGTAGCGATAGCTCCAGATCACGTCGACCGCATTGGTCGTGCCGCCGCTTGCGCGCACGCTGAAGCGCTCGGTGAGCTCGTACTGCAGGCGCACCAGATTCTGCAAGCCGCGCAGGCTCTGCTCGTAGCTCAGAAAGAGCCGGTCGGTGATCCGTTTGCCCAGGGTCACGATGCTGTCCTGCGCGGAGCTGGCCGACGAGCCGGCGCTACCGAGGCTGCCGCCCTGCCCGGTGCGAACCGACAGCACATCCAGTCCGAAGGCCCTGGCCAGGCTGGGCGAGCTGGCATTGGGATCACCCGATGCCAGCAGTACCGCCGCGGCGGTCTGCAGTGCTGATGACCCGGCACCGGCGCCGCGCGCATTGTCAACACCGGTGCCCAGCACCAGCCAGGACAGTTTGTCTTCATAGGGGACGTCCGGGCGCGAGACCAGCTTGAGGTCGGGCGTACGGGCCGTGCCGGTGATCGCCACACCGGCCTCGACCGGCAGATAACGACGATAAGCCTCGATGTCGATCGCCGGATTGTCGACCGGGCCGCTGAACACCAGCGTGCCGCGCTCGATCTCGAGCCGCTGCCCGAAAGCGGTATAGGTGCCCTTGGCCACCCGGACGGTGCCGGTCAGGCGCGGCGAATCCGGCAATCGCCCCCGCAGGCTGAGCTGCCCGGTGAGTCGGGCATCGACGCCTGAGCCCCAGACCTTGAAGCGGTCACCCAGATCAATCTGCAGATTGCTGACAATGCGAAAGCCCCTGGTATCCGCCGGATCGCCGGCGGCAGCCGCAGCGCGCGCAGCCGCGGCGGCAGCCGCCGGCGATGCCGCCTGAGACGATTTGCGCACCACGATCACGTCCTTGGCCAGATCCGATCCCGAGGGTGAGCTGATCTCGATGACGCCCTCGTCGGCACGCAGACTGCCTCTCAGATTGAGCCGGCCGGTCTGCAGGGTTGCCGTGGTTTCGCCTGACAAGGACAGGCGCTGCCCGGCGCCAAGCGGGATCGGCATCTGATCGAGGACCACCACCGCTTCGCTGCGATCATCGGCGCGCAGCATGCCGCTCATGCTCACCGAGCCCTTGCCGCTGGCAAACCGCATCTTCTGAATGGTGACGATATTGTCCTGCAGGGTGGCGGCCAGCTCGCCATCGGTCAGACGCATGCCAAATTCGCGCTGAATCGCAAGCAGCCGCGAGCCCTCGATGCGACCGCTGATACGCGGCGTGCGCAGCGTGCCGGCCAGCGTCAGCGCTGCCTTCAGCGCACCATCGATGCGCCAGGCATCGCCCACCATGCCACGGGTGAGGGCCAGGCTCGGCAAATCGAGGTTCACCGTCCCGTTCAAGGGCACCGCCAGGTCGGGCAAGGCGCTGCCGGCAGGCCATTGCAGCGGCGCCGACGCCTCGCCACGGATACTGCCAATCGCCGTTCCGCGAATATCGACGGAGGCGTTCAATCGATCGCCACCGGCATCGACCTTGAGATCGAACTGCTGCAGGCCAGCAGGCAGCCCCACGGCCGCAGCAGCGCCAGGAACGGCAGCCATCGCGCCATCGGGGACGTCGGTGGCGATCAGCAGATCACCCGACTCGCGAAAGACCCTCAGCTGGCCGCGCACGCTGTCGACCTTGCCCGGTGTGCCGCCCAGATCGAACTTGGCCCCCAGACGCAGGGCCGTGTCGCCATCGAGCTGCAGGTAGCGCTCGGCGCCGATTGCAGACAACCAGCGGATCGGCAAGCCGCTTGCGCTGCCGCGCAACTGCAGACGCTGATCGGCCCAGCGGGCCTCCTCGATCCGCAGCGCCGCGCCACTTGCGCCATCGATCTGGAGTGCCAGACCGCCGATCGAGGCCAGCGTGCGGCCAAGCTCGAGCGCCGCAGGCGCGGTCAGTGCCACGGTGGGTACGAGCTTCTGATTCAGCTCGGTCAAGCGTCCGCGCCAGGCCTGATCGCTGCCGTTGCCGAACCCGCCTTCGATGCGTGCTCGCGCATCAAGACGCCGCGCGCGCGAGGCGGCCTGGATCGACAGCACATGGTTCATGGCGTCGCCAGCAAGCTCGACCTCCATCTGCTCGACCGATTCGCCGGCCACCACCAGGCCCTCGGTTTTCAGATCGATGCGCAAGTCGCCGGCAGGCAGCTTCGGCGGGCCTGCTGGCAGGCCCGCCACGCCGATGCGAGCCAGCATCGCCAGCAGCACATCGAGCCTTGCCAGCTCGACATGGGTCACCGCCGAGCGGACCTGCGCGGTGTCCTCGAACTTGAGCTCAGTGCCGGTGATCGTCAACGACATCCCAGGCGAAGCGAGCCGATCGCGCAGCTGGCCCTCGATGCTCAGACGACCACCGAGCCGCTTGTCGAGTTCGGCAAGCTGGCGGGCATCGATCGACAGCTCGAAGCGGTCTGCAGGCGCACCGAGATCGCCGCGAGCGCTCAGCCGGGTCGACCCGAGCTGCAGCGCGGCATTGACCTCGCGCATCCGATCGGGCTCATAGCGGGCCGACACTGCCCCCGCCAGCGCAAGCCCATTGAAGCGGCTGTCTGACAGCGTCAGGTTGACCAGCGCCGACACCTTGGGGCTGGCCACCCCTGATACCGCGAATCGGCCATTGATCAGGCCCTGCGGCAGATCGGCGAAGCGGGCCGGATCGAAGCGGGCAAGCGTGCCCTGCAGATCGAAGCGATAGGGCTCGGCAATGTCGGTCTTACCGCTGAACTCGGCAGTGCCATCGCGCGCCTGCAGCTTCGCCTGAGCGATCGTCAGCACCTCGCCCTCGAGTCTTGCCTGGGTGGTCAGCGCGATATCCTTATCGGCCAGCGCGAGATCGAAGTTCAGGCCCTTGCCGACCGGCTTGAGAGTCAGCGACCCGCGCAGGGCGGTCTTGCGCAGCGTCGTCACCGCGCGGCTGAGATCGAGCGAATCGGTGCTGAGGCGCAGCGTGAAATCGGGCAGAGCTGATGACTGAGCCGGTGACTGAGCTGTTGACTGAGCCGATGAGAGCATCAGCACGGCATTACCGGCAAGACGTCCGGGCGGGCCTTCGAGCCTGAGTGCCTCGAAGCTCAGGCGATCATCTTTCAGAACCACCCGGCTATCGAGCGATGCGATCGGCAAGCGCTGGCGGTCGAGAGGACCGACTGCCTCGTTGATCAGATGCAGCATGCCGCTGAAATCGTCGGCGACATCGAGGGTGCCATGAAGGCTGGTGACCGGCAGACCCTTGCCAAGGCGGGCGAGGTCGAGGCGATCGACCTTCAGATTCGCTTTGCCCAGCCACTTCAGGGCCAAGGGCGACAGAGTGGCCTGCGCCGCGACTGAAGCCTCGCGCACCACCGTGCCGGCATCAACCGTCAGGGCCTGGAGATCACCGCCGAGTTTGGCGCTGACCGAGACGGGCTGATCGCTCACGACGGTCTCGAGCAGCGCGTGACCGGCTACCTTGTAGGGCCGCCTGTCGCCGACCGTGCCATCCGCTGACAGCTTGCCGAAGTCGCCGCGCAGTCCGAGGGCGTCGATTGTCCAGACGCGACGGTTGTAGTGCACGCTCGCCGACAGGTCGCTAAGGCGCGTCGGCGCGGCTGCCGATACCGCCGCAGATCCAGCCACCGATCCGGCCACCGATGCCTGCCCCGGATCGCCCGCAGTGCGCAGGACCAGCCGGGCGAGGCGTGCTTGCCGGATGTCAATCGCGATCGGCAATCGGAGGGACTCGGGCAATGGCACATCAGCATCCGACGGCTTGGAGATCACCTCGACTTCGCCGATGGCAAGCTCGCGCACCACCACTGCCAGACGCAACAGCCCGAACCAGTCGAGTGACAGGCGTGCATCATCGACGGTCACGGTCATGTCGGCATCGGACCAGACGATGCGACGCATGCGCATTTCACCGAAGACCGAACCCTCGGGCGCCTCGATGTCGAGTCGCCCGCCCGAAAGGGCGACTGCCTGGTCGGCGATCAGACGGATCAGCTGACCGTTGCCTGCGTAATGCGTGAAAGCCCCCAGCGCGCCGGCCACGATTGCGGCCAACGTAAACAGCGCGGTCGTGCTCCATCTCGATCTGCGTGCTGCGGCAACCGGTGGCGATCCGGGCGTGGGCCGGGAATGGTCATCGTCGTCAGATCGGGGTGTGATCGGATCGTCGGCCATCAGAACACCACTCCGATCGTCACATAAAAGCGCCACTGATTGAGCGTCGCGCCGCGGGCAAGGTCGATATTGAGCGGGCCGACCGGCGTGCGCCATCGCGCCCCCACCCCGTAGCCGACATAGGGCCTTAGCGTATCGAGCGAATTTGTCGCCGTGCCAACGTCATAAAACACCGCAGCAGCCCAGTCACGACTGATCAGGTGCTGATACTCGGTGCTCGCGGTCCAGAGGTAGCGCCCTCCCAGCGTCGCCTGGCCTTCGGCCACACCGATGCTCTGGTTGGTATAGCCGCGGATCGACTTGCTGCCGCCAGTGCGAAACAGGTTGGCCGAGGGAATGCCCTGGCTGGAGTCGGCCGCGACCATGCCGAGTTCACCGCGCAGCACCAAGCGCCCGAACTGGCGCTTGCTTTCGTCTTCCAGCGGAACCAACCAGTAGCCCAGGGTATAAAACCGCGCAAAGCTCTGGGTCGAGCCGATTGCCTTTGACGCGGCCGAAGTCTGAAACGTAAGGATATAGCCGCGGTTGGGCGCCAGCGGCGAATCGAGGCTGCAACGGGTCCAGGCCCATCAGAAGACGGTGGCCGAATTGATGTAGTTC
>Ga0114976_10003223_pt1 | contig 10203 bp, 6 predicted proteins | sample S_130805_EF_Meta_FD_87319 | JGI IMG/M metagenome (GOLD analysis project Ga0114976, IMG submission 87319) | Freshwater microbial communities from Lake Simoncouche, Canada to study carbon cycling - S_130805_EF_MetaG | ecosystem: Environmental > Aquatic > Freshwater > Lake | place: Lake...
AGCAGGCCATCCGCGTGCGGCCGTTGATCAGCATCGTGCAGGAGCCGCACACCTCCTCGAGGCAGTTGCAGTCCCACGCCACCGGCGCCACCTTGCGGCCGTCCTGCGACCGGGCCTGGGCCGCGATCTTCTGCAGAACGCTGATCACGTTCATGTTGGGCTCGTAGGGAACCTCGAACCGCTCCCAGTAGCTCTCGCCCCCCGCCACGTCTTGCCGCAACACCCGCACCCGCACCACGGCATGGGCCGGAGCATGGTCGTCGCCGCCCGCGTGGTGCACGAGATCCGCCGCCGCATCAGCTGCCTTGATCATGGTTGTGTCTCCGGGTTGGTCTCTGTGTTGGTCTTCGTGTTGGTCTTCGTGCTGATTGTGCGCGTCAGGCCCCGGCGGCCACCGGCTGCCCCTGCGGCTCGCCCTGGCCGGCCCGCTTCGCCGCCCGCTGCTTCCACACCTCTTCGATCGCATCGCCGCCCACCAGGCCGTAGAGCCGCGGCCGCGGCGGAGTCAGCGACGTGTCGATGTCTTGATAGGTGATCTCGGGATCGCCGTTGGCCCCGCAGGCGGCGATCGTAGACTTCAGCCACTTCTTCGTGTTCGCCTCGAAGGCATCGCACCAGCCCTCCGCCTCCAGCCGCTTGGCCTCCGGGTCGGTCGCCTTGAGGCCGGGCATGGAGAAGGCCGGCTTGAAGTGGGCCCCGCGGCACTCGTCGCGGAGCAGGGCCCCCTTGAGGATCAGCTTCGCGATCGGGAACATGTCGCCGAGCGCCTTGGTGAAGACCACGTTTTGGTTGGTCCAGTTGCCGGTGTCCGACACGGCACACCGCTTCCAACGCTCCGCCATCCGGCAGACGTCGTCGTAGGCCGCGGTGAGCTGGTCGTTGCGCCGCACCACCGTGGCCACCCGCGTCATCAGGTTGCCGAGCTCCTGGTGGAGGGCGTAGGGATTCTCGTCGCCTGCCGTCCGGGCGAGCAGTTCGCGATGCTTCTCCTCGTGGCGGCGGATCTCCGCGTCGAAGAGCCGCGAGTGGTCGCCCGCCCCCTTCGCCCCGCACACGTTCACGAGCGTGGGGGCCACGAACAGCCCGCTGAAGATGCAGGAGAGCAGCGAGTTGGCCCCCAGGCGGTTGGCCCCGTGATACTGGTAGTCGCACTCGCCGATCGCGTAGACGCCGGGGATATTGGTCTGCTGGTTGCGGGCCGCCCCCTCCACCATGCCGCCCGTGGCGCTCCGCTCGTAGTCCACCCACAGGCCGCCCATCGAGTAGTGCACCGCCGGGAAGATCTTCATCGGCGTCACCCGCGGGTCAACGCCCTGGAACTTCTCGTAGATGTCGAGGATGCCGCCGAGCTTGCGGTCGAGCGTTTCCTTGGGGATGTGCGTGAGGTCGAGATACACGCAGAGGCGGTCCTTCTCCACCGAGAGGCCGTCGGTCGTGCAGATGTCGAAGATCTCGCGGGTGGCGATGTCGCGGGGCACGAGGTTGCCATACTTCGGATACCGCTCCTCCAGGAAATAGGAGCGGTCGGCCTCGGGGATGCTCCGCGGATCGCGGGGATCCTGCGGCTTCCGCGGCACCCACACCCGGCCCCCTTCGCCGCGGGCGCTCTCGCTCATCAGCCGCAGCTTGTCGGCGCCCGGGATCGCGGTCGGATGCACCTGGATGAACTCGCCGTTGCCATACCACGCGCCGGCCTGATAGGCCCGGCTCACGGCACTGCCCGTGCACACCATCGACATCGTGGAGCGGCCGTAGATCAGGCCGTTGCCCCCGGTGGCGAGCACCACGGCGTCGGTCGGGAAGGCCTTGAACTGCATGGTGACGAGGTCTTGGCAGACGGCGCCCCGGCAGCGGCCCGACTCATCGAGCACCGGCCCGAGGAAGTCCCAAAACTCCCACTTCTTCACCTTGCCCTCCACCTCCCAGCGGCGGACCTGCTCGTCGAGGGCGTAGAGCAGCTGCTGGCCGGTGGTGGCCCCGGCGAAGGCGGTCCGCTTGTAGAGCGTGCCGCCGAAGCGTCGCTGGTCGCGAAAACCCTCCGACGTGCGGTTGAAGGGCACGCCCAGGCGGTCCATGAGGTCGATGATCCGCGGGCCCCAGTCGGCCATCTCCTTCACGGGAGGCTGGTGCTGGAGGAAGTCGCCGCCGTAGACCGTGTCGTCGAAGTGCTTCCACTCGCTGTCGCCCTGCTGGCGGGTGAGGGCGTTGACGCTGTTGATGCCCCCCTGGGCACACACGCTGTGCGACCGCTTCACCGGCACGAGGCTGACGAGATCAACCTCGACCCCCAGCTCCGCGAGCCGCATGGTGGCCGCGAGGCCTGCCAGACCGCCGCCGACGACGAGAACCCTCGATGTTGCCATGGTATGGAGTTCCTGCGTGATGGATCAGTGGGTGGTGGGAATCGGGGTCGGGGCCACCGCTCCGCCCGGCACCGACAGGGCCCGCTTCTGCTTCTCGGTCCAGGTTTCGGCGTCGCGAGCCTTCGCCACGTCGAGCGCACGGAAGCCGCCGAGGGCCCCGAGGCCGGCGGCCGCCAGGCCGAGGCCCACCACGATGCTCACGACGTTGGCCCGCCGCATCGCCGCGGGGCTCGTCCAAAGCCCCCAGGTGATGCCGAGCGTCCAGAGCCCGTTGGCGAAGTGAAACACGGTCGAGAGGATGCCGATGGAATACAGCAGCGCAACGAGCGTGGGCTGGAGCGCCGTGGCGGCCGTGCTGGCGGCGCGGTGCGGATCGAAGCTGCCCCCGCCGAACGGCTTACCCAGCCAGTGCAGTTGCATGATGTGCCAGACGATGAACGCAAACGCGATCATGCCGGTGGCCCGCTGGAGCGTGTAGCGGACATTGCCCACATAAGGATAGGAGCCCACGTTGGGCATCCCGTTGGCGATGATCACGAAGCCCACTGCCGCGTGAAACAGCATCGGCAGGAAGATGAAGGCCCACTCGATCGGCACCAGAAGCGGGCCGAGCGAATGGATCATGTCCACCCGCGACTGAAACGTGCGGCCGTCGTCGCCGGCGAGGATCGAGGAGTTGGTCAGCAGGTGGACGGCGAGAAACGCCCCCACCGGGATCAGGCCGGCCAGGGAAAACAGCCGATAGATCAGGAACTGGTGGCGTTCCAGGAACGACGGGGAAGACTCGCTCACGATCGACCTCGGAGAGCGGCACGGCCGCATGGGGGGGGAGGCGGGAAGCCGGCCCCCGGATTGCCTCCGGCGGCGGCTCGTCAACCCTGGGGAGTATAGGTGGGGCAGGCTGAGCGACAACGCCACATGGCGATTTGGCGGGGCGATGCGGCGGTTTTATACTCGTGGGATTCGGTGCCCGTCGGCTGCGGAGAGTGGCTGGTGACGCAGAGTAGTGACGACGAATCGGCCGATCCGGCCGCGACACGGCATCGTGAGCACGAGGTCGTCGAGCACCTTCCCGACGGCGTCGCGGTGGTGGACTGCGGTGGCGGCATCACCTGGGCCAACGAGCGGCTCACCGGCTGGGCCGGCCAGGGCGACCTCCGCGGCCGCGACTTTCTCTCGTCGCTGACCGGCTGGGCCGTGGAGCACCGCCCCACCGAGATCGGGGTTTTTCTCGAGGCGCTGCTCGGCGGCCGGGCCCACTCCGCGATCCTCAAGACGGCCGGCAACCGCTTCTTCGCCGTCCACGCCTCGGCGGCCTTCACCCCGGCCGACGTCAGCTCCGGGCCGCGGGCCATCGTCACCGTTCGTGACGTCACCAAGACGATCCTCGAGCAGCAGAAGCGGGCGGCGATCCACGCGGCCGGGCAGACGCTCGCCGACCTCTCGCCGGCCGAGCTCGCCGACATGACGGTCCACGAGCGGATCGAGCTGCTCAAGAGCAACATCATCCATTACTCGAAAGACCTGCTGAAGTTCGACGTGCTGGAGATCCGGCTCCTCGACCGGCAGACGGGCCGGCTCGAGCCGCTGCTCGCCGAGGGGATGCAGCCCGAGGCCGAGGCCCGCATCCTCCACGCCCGGCGGGAGAACAACGGCGTCACCGGCTACGTGGCCGCCACCGGCCACGCCTACTGGTGCAGCGACACCACCAAAGACCCGCTCTACCTCGAGGGCTGCAAGGGGGCCAAGAGCTCGATCACCGTGCCGCTCATGCTCCACGACCAGGTGATCGGCACCTTCAACGTGGAGAGCCCGGAGCCCGGCGGCTTCGACTCCACCGACCTGCAGTTCCTGGAGATTTTCTCGCGCGACGTGGCCGCCGCCCTCAACACCCTCGAACTCCTCGTGGCCGAGAAGGCGACGACGGCGGCCGAGAGCATCGAGGCCATCCACGGCGCCGTCGCCCTGCCGGTGGACGACATCTTGAACGACGCCGTCAGCGTGATGGAGAAATACATCGGGCACGACGCCGATGTGGTGCAGCGGCTGCAGCAGATCCTGAAAAACGCCCGCGACATCAAGCAGGTGATCCAGCGGGTGGGCGAGCAGATGGCCCCCAGCTCCGCCCACACGCAACGGCGGCAGGGCGACCGCCGCCGGGCCCTGGTGGGCAAGCGGATCCTCGTCGTCGATTCCGACGAGCAGGTGCGGCAAGCAGCCCACGCCCTGCTCGAACGCTCGGGCTGCACGGTGGAAACGGCCCGCGACGGCGTCGAGGCCGCGTCGATGGTGCGGGCCTGCCGCGGCGACAACTACGACGCGATCATCGCCGACATCCGCCTTCCCGACATGAGCGGCTACCAGCTCCTCCTGCGGCTCCAGGAGATCCTCGATCCGGTGCCGCTGATCCTCATGACCGGCTTCGGCTACGACCCCGGCCACTCGATCGTGAAGGCCCGCCAGGCCGGCATCGACCTGGTGCTCTTCAAGCCCTTCCGGATCGATCAGCTGCTCGACACGGTCGAGAAGGCGATTTCCCGGCGGCAGGCCCCCCCGGTGGCCGCCACCGACCCGTCGGGCCTCACCTAGCTGCCCGTGGACAAAGCCTTCCATGGCCTTTGTCCACGTGGTTGACCGCTTCGGACGGCCCTCGGCCTGCCGAAACTGCCTGGTTTACGGGGTTTCCGCCAGGTGGACGTGGCCTTGACCCGCTGCGACGCACGCGGGTACTTCTCCCGCCTCACGGATCGTTTCCCGCACAAGGAATCCGCGCATGTCACGCCTCCCCACCCTGCGACCCGCGTTCGGCCCACGCCGACCCGTGCCGGCCTCATCAGGCTGGATCGTCGCCTTGGCGGTGGTTTCGCTCGCATGTGGCCGGGCCGGTGCCGAGGATCTGCCGCCCCCCGACGCGGCCAAGCCGCTCGACGAGAAGGCGGCCCGCCGGGTGATCGAAGATGCGATCAACCAGGCAGCCAAGCCCGCCGCCGCCCCGGCCGCGAAGGCTCCGCCGACGAGCGCCGCCGCGGCCGAGAGCCTGCTCGTGGCCCGGATCAGCGCCGAAGTGGCCGCCAAGCAGCTCGAGGCCAAGCGGCTCTCGCAGAAGTCGCCGGCCGACGCGCTCGACCTGCTCGACGTGACCGCCAAGGGGCTCGACGACCAGCCGCTCGCCGAGGAGACGAAGGCGCAGATGCTCCGCCGGATCGAGCGGACCCGCCGCGACATCGAGGAAGCCACCGGCAAGCGCCGCAACGAGCTGGCCATGGAAAAGCAGGCCAGCCAGGTCGAGGCCCAGGTCGACCGTGAGCGGGCGCAGAAGGGCGAGGTGGACCAGCGGATCGCGATGCTCATCGAGGAATACAACACCCTCGTGGACGAGCGGCGGTTTGCCGAGGCCGAGGCGATCGCCAAGAAGGCGGGCCAGCTCGCTCCCGACAACGCCGTGGTCCGCCAGCTGCTCGCCCAGAGCCGGATGATCCGCCGCCTCGACACCCAGAAGTCGATCGACGGCGACCGGCAGGCCGGCTACCTCGACGTGGCCGAAGACGTGGAGGCCTCCGGCACGCCGTTCGTGGGCCCGATCAAGTTTCCCGAGACGAAGGACTGGCAAGACCTGACGAAGTCGCGGTCGCAGCGGATGGCCGAGGGCCGCTCGCGGGCCACGGCCGCCGAGGTGGCGATCCACAAGAAGCTCGACTCCCCGGTGAAGCCCACCTACCGGGGCCAGCCGCTCGCCGTGGTGATCGACGCCCTGGCCAAGCAGGCCGACGTGGCCATCCACCTCGACATGGTGGGGCTCGACCAGGAAGACGTCCGCAGCGACACGCCGGTGACGCTCTCCCTCGACCAGCCGATCTCGCTGAAGAGCGCCCTGCGGCTGTTGCTCGAGCCGCTCCACCTCAGCTATGTGGTCAAGGACGAGGTGCTCAAGGTCACGAGCCCCCGGCTCGTGAAGGGGGATGTCTACGCGGTCACCTATCCCGTGGCCGACCTCGTGCTCCCGATCCCCAACTTCTCCTCCGACGGCCTCGGCATCACCGGCGCCCTCCGCGACGGCTACTCGCAGGTGGCCCTGCGGAACAACCTCGCCGTGCAGGTGGGCCCGGCCCCCGCCGGCATCAACGCCGCCCGCGCCGGCAGCGACGCCGCGGTCGATTCCGCGTCGCTCGCCCAGCTGCAGTTCGGCGGCAACGGCGGCCCGCCGATCACCGGCTCCACGCCCTCGATCCCGTTCGGACCGCCGTCGATCGGCGGCGGCATGCAAAACTTCCAGCCGCTCATCGACCTGATCCAGAGCACCGTCGCCCAGGAAACCTGGGACACGCAGGGCGGCCCGGGCGCGATCCGCCCGTTCGAGACCAACCTCAGCCTCGTCGTCAGCCAGACCCAGGAGGTGCACGAGGAGATCGCCAACCTCCTCGAGCAGCTCCGCCGGCTCCAGGATCTCCAGGTGACGATCGAGGTGAGGTTCATCACCCTCGCCGACACGTTCTTCGAGCGGATCGGCGTGGACTTCGACTTCAACATCCAGACCGGCGTGAACGACCCGCTCAACATGACGGCCATCCCCACGCAGAGCAACGGCTCGGTGTCGCCCTTCCGCAGCGGCATCAATGCCCAGCCGGGCGGCCGGTCGCAGACGATCGGGCTCGACAACACCGGCAATCCCGGCGTGGCCCTCTACAACTCGGGCTCCGGCATCGGCGGCGCCATCGGCGGGGTCGGTGCAGCGGGTGCGGCGGCCGGTGCCGCCGGCGCGGCCACCAACGCGGGCCGCAGCTTCTACTCGATCCCCTTCCGGCAGAACAGCTTCGGCAGCGCCTCGGTGCCGGCCCTCCCGGGCCTCCCCGACCCCACCACCAGCGCCGCCAACTTCGGCTTCGCGATCCTCTCCGACATCGAGGCCTACTTCCTGATCCAGGCGGCCCAGGGCAACACGCGGTCGAACGTGATGCAGGCCCCGAAGGTCACGCTCTTCAACGGCCAGCAGGCCTTCGTGTCGGACACCCGCCAGCGGCCGTTCGTGACCGCGGTGGTGCCGGTCGTGGGCGACTTCTCGGCGGCCCAGCAGCCGGTGATCACGGTGCTCAACGAGGGCACGGCGGTCAACGTGCAGGCGGTGGTCTCCAACGACCGGCGGTTCGTCCGGCTCACCCTCGTGCCCTTCTTCTCGCAGATCGGCAAGGTGGAGCAGTTCCAGTTCGAGGGCTCGCGGTCAACGAAGTCGAAGACCAGCGACGAGAAGAGCGGAGCCGACGTGAAGGTGCCGGGGGCCGACGGCCTGATCGGCCTCACCAACGGCACGGCCGCCACGGGCGAACTCGAGCTCCAGTCGAACGGCACCACGATCCAGCTGCCCGAGTTCCTGTTCACCACCGTGACCACCACGGTGAGCGTGCCCGACGGCGGCACCGTGCTGCTCGGCGGCATCAAGCGGCTCCGCGAGGGCCGCAACGAGTTCGGCGTGCCGATCCTCTCGAAGATTCCCTACATCAACCGCCTCTTCAAGAACGTGGGCCTCGGCCGCACGACCGACAGCCTGATGCTGATGGTCACGCCGCGGATCATCATCCAGGAAGAGGAAGAGGAGAAGCTCCTCGGGACCACGCGGCCGTGACGAGCGTTGCCCGGATGGCGATCGTGGCCGGCGCGATGCTCGGCGGTCTGTCGGTGGCCGGCGGGGCGTTTGGAGCCCACGGGCTCAAGGCCCTGCTCGAGGCGGGCGGCCAGACCGACAACTGGGAAACCGCGTTTCGCTATGGCCTCGCGCACGCCCTGGCGCTCGTGGCCGTGGGCCTGCTCGCGGCGATTCGGCCCGCCACGCCTGGCCTCGCCCTCGCAACGTGGTGCTTCCTGGCGGGCACCCTGATCTTCAGCGGCTGCCTGGCCACGCTCGCCGTGACGGGTGTGAAGCCCCTCGGGGCGATCGTGCCGATCGGCGGCGTGCTCCTGATCGCCGGCTGGGCCCGCCTCGCCCTCTCCGCCACCTCCCTCGACCACTGACCCGGCCCAGTGGGTGCCCCAAGTGGGTGCCCCAAGTGGGTGCAGGTTTTCAACCTGCACAGAAGTGGGTGCAGGTTTTCAACCTTCACAAAGTGAGGCCAGGTTTTCAACAACAAGTGGGTGCAGGTTTTCAACCTGCACAAGCGCCACGCTGGACCTGGACTCACCGCAGGTTAAAAACCTGCGGCCACTTCGGAGGCCGTGCGGCCACCTCGGCAGCGTTCCCCAAAAAAGTGGGTGCAGGTCTTCATCCCCCAAGTGGGTGCAGGTTTTCAACCTGCACAAAAGTGGGTGCAGGTTTTCAACCTGCACAAAAGTGGGTGCAGGTTTTCAACCTGCACAAGCACCACGCTGGACCTGGACTCACCGCAGGTTAAAAACCTGCGGCCACTTCAGAGAACCTGCGGCCGCTCCCGGCTCAGCGGGCGGCTTCGAACTCCCGCTGGGCATCTCGCTGCTCCAGCACGTTCTCCGCCTCGGTCGCCTCCCGCTCCATCCGCCCGTCGCGCTGCTCGGCAGCATTCTCGCGACGCGAGGCCCCCAGTTCATCGCGGGCGTCCTGCCGCGAGTTGCCGCTCGGCGCGAACGGGTCGTCGGCGGCGGGCGCCGGCTCGGCGGCCGGCTCCGGAATCGCCTCGGCCTGCGGCTTCCAGCCCGGCTGCGGGGCTTCGCTGCCGGCCGGAGCCGGCACGTCTTCGGTCCGCTCGGCAAACGGATTGGCCTCGTCGATGCGTCGCTCCACGAGCGGCCGGCGGGTGCGGAGCACCTCGGGGGCGGCCCGCTCGACGTCGAGGTAGCGAAGCTGGCCGCGGCGCCGGTCTTCCTGGATCTGGGCCACGCGGGCCCGCGTCCGATGACGCTCGAGCTTGAGCCGGTCGCAGCCCTGCACCCGCTCCAGCGACTTCGCCACCGGCCAGTTGCCCGTGCCCTCCGCCTCACGGGAGGCGGCGGCTGAGAAGTCGGCCTCGGCCTCGTCGGTGCGGCCGAGCTTGAGGGCGGTCAGGCCGCGGTAATACCAGGCCCGAGGATCGGCGGTGCCCCCCTCGATCGCCTGCGAGAGCTCGTCGTAGGCTCGCTGGTAGTCGCCCGCGAAGTAGGAGTGGACGCCGCTGCCGTAGGCAGCCGCCAGAGGGAGGCTCTCGATCGTGGGAGCCGCCGACGCCGTCGCGCCGCACGCGACCAGGCACGCGGCCACCAGACCACCCGTCCGCCACCGACTCATCCACGCTGCCATCGTTTCGTTCCTCGTGCGCTCCGACCGCTGGCCCGCCGCGGGGCCGATCCACCACCTCGGTCATCGGCCGATCCTACCCTCGCAACCGGACCGCCCCCGGCCGCGCCGGCACAACCGCCACCACCCCACCCTCAGGTCGGCCGCAGGGTTTTCCCGTCCCCGACAAGGCCCCGGGCCGTGGCATGGCGGCGGAACGTGGCCTCGTCGAGAAAGGCCGCCGCCCGCACGAGCTGCATCATCACGGGCTGCTCGGGCCAGCCAAACGCTTCCAGGAGCCGGTCGAACTCCGCCGCCGGGCAGCTCCCCTTGAGATCCACGAGCAACAGCCGGCCATCCCGCTCGGCGGCGTTGCCATCGACCTGCCAGAAGCCGGTGTCGGCGGGCTCCACCGAACGGGAGCAGGCCCACACGAACGACCCGTCGGGCTCGGCGTAGAGCCGCTCGAGCGCCCCGAGCCGCTCGAGCGCCGCATCGAAGCCGACCGCCAGCGGCGTGGCGAGCGTCGCCTTGGGCACCTCGAGCGTGGGCCACGTGCCCCAGGCGTCGGTGAGCGCCGCTCCGGCCGTGGCCTCCGCGGGCCGGGCCTGAAGCGTGATCTCGAAG
>Ga0114976_10003224_pt1 | contig 10202 bp, 12 predicted proteins | sample S_130805_EF_Meta_FD_87319 | JGI IMG/M metagenome (GOLD analysis project Ga0114976, IMG submission 87319) | Freshwater microbial communities from Lake Simoncouche, Canada to study carbon cycling - S_130805_EF_MetaG | ecosystem: Environmental > Aquatic > Freshwater > Lake | place: Lake...
CTAATCCTTTCCGACCCTTCACCAGAACAGAACCGGAGTACACGACATGAGTGACACGAAGACGGCTGCAGGCGTCGAGGGTGCAGTCAAGCCAAAGAAGAGGATCAACCTCGGGTTTGACAGGTTCAGTGGCCTGTACGTCTGGGCCCTGCTCATCATCGTGTTCTCGCTGTGGATCCCCGACCTGTTCTTGCAGACCAGCACGCTCCAGCAGGTCATCATCTTCCAGGCGATCAGCGCACTGGTCGCGCTGGGCCTTCTGCTTCCGGTTGCCGCGGGTGCGTTCGACCTGACCGTCGCTGCCACGCTGACCGTCGCCATGTGCTTCACCGGCTGGGCTCTCACCAATCACCACGGTGTGGTCGTCGCCGCTGGTGGCGCGCTGCTCATCGGCGTCATCGTCGGGCTCGCTAATTCGCTCGTGGTGGTCAAGCTCAAGGTTGACTCGTTCATCGGCACCCTCGGTATGAGCAGCATCCTCGTCGCCGTGGCCTATCGCATCACCGATACGTCGCAGATCGTGCTCAGCACCACGGGCTACGCGCCCTTCTTCGACTTCGCGCGCACGCAGTTCTTCGGACTCCCGCTGTCGGTGTATTACGCAGCAGCCATTGCCCTGTTCTTCTGGTGGATCCTTGAGTACACGCCCGGTGGCCGCTACCTGTATGCCGTCGGTGGCAACCCGATCGCGGCGCGTCTCGCGGGCGTGCGCGTCAACCGGGTGACCACGTTGGCGTTCGTCGCCTCCGGCGTGACCGCAGCATTTGCCGGCATCGTGGCCATGGCCACCATCGGTACCGCTGGCGCCGACAGCGGCTCGGGCTACCTGCTCCCCGCCTTCTCGGCCGTGTTCCTTGGCGCCACCCAGATCCGCCCGGGCCGCGTCAACGTGCTGGGCACGCTGATTGCCATCTTCCTGCTGGCCACCGGCGTTACCGGCCTGCAGCTCGTAGGTGCGCCCAACTACGTCACCGGCTTGTTCAACGGCGTTGCACTCATCACCGCCGTGGCCCTCGCTGCTCGCAGCGCACGCCGCCGCGCATAACTGATCACTAAACGAGGGGCGGGTGGCTGATGCCACCCGCCCCTCGTTCGTGCTGAACGCGGTTAGGCGAGGGCCTTCTGCATTGCCGCGATGCGCAGGCCCCAGATCTTGGCGCTGAGCGCCGCCATCGGAGCGAACACTTCGGACGCGTGGTACGAGCCGGGGTGCACATGGAATTCCACGGACACGCCCGCGTCCTTGAGTCGGCTGACGAACTCCACATCCTCGTCGTGGAACATGTCGACATCGCCGACATCGATGAACATCGACGGGAGTCCCGACAGGTCTGTGGCGCGTGCGGGAGCCGAATACTGGGTGGCTGGCTTGCCGCCGAGGTACCAGGCCCACGCCTCGACGTTGCCGGCGCGATCCCAGATCCCCACATCGGTGATCTGCTTCGAAGACGCCGTCTCGTTGCGGTCATCGATCATCGGGTAGGGAGCCATGACGAAGTGGATCGCCGGGCCGCCGTGATCACGATTCATGAGTGCCGTAGCGATGGCAAGGCCACCGCCCGCACTTCCCCCGTAGAGGGCGATGCGATCTCGACGAATGCCTAGGTCGTCAGCCATCTCGGCCAGCCACATCAGTGCCGCGAAGCAGTCGTCAATCGCCGCTGGCGCGGGGTGCTCGGGAGCAAGCCGATAGTCGACCGACACGAGCACGACACCGAGCGTCTCGCACAGCATCACCGCGGTGAGGTGGTCGGTTTCCAGGTTGCCCAGGACCATTCCGCCGCCGTGGATGAAGAGGACGCCGGGGCGCGGACCCGAACCCTGAGCGGGTGTGTAGATGCGGATGGGCAGATCGCCACCGGGGCCCGAGATGATGCGGTCCTCGAGCACGACATTGGGATTAGGCGGAAGGTCCGCCGTCATCATCGCCAGCATTCCGTCGAGCGTTGCTCGACGAGTGACGATGTCAGAGATGGCATTGAAGCCGCCGGGCATGGCGGCAAGCAACCCCTGGAGCGGGACGAGAGATTCTGGGTCGACGCGATCGTGATTACTCATGCGCGGTGTTTACCACTACGGAAGCGGCACCGTGGTGGGTTTGGCAAGAGCCGCTGATCGGGCCTCATGTCCGCTGACCCAATCGATCGCGTTACCCATCAACCGACGAAACATCGGATTCTCAAACGTGCTGGGGCCATCGCCCATCAGCAGCGTGACGACCGGACTGTGCCCGGCCACGGTGGTCCAGCCCATCAACGGACTCGCGTGACCGCGCCCTTCGCATGTGACACCTGTGGAGGATCCGTGGGATACCTCATCGAAGGTGTCCTGGTAGGCGGCACCATCGAGATCGGCATTGTGCTCAAGAAGTGGTGTGATGCGGTCGGCAAAGTACGGGGCAAAGTACAACTCGTCGTCTACCTCAAACGGTTCTACTCCCGCGCACACGGGATGCTTCGGTGCGGTGGGCGAGATGGTGAATCGCCCCTTGCGGTAGCCGGACGACGGCAGGTCCTCGCCGCGCAGGCGACCTGGCGCGTACAGGAATCGTCCGCCGATCGCCTCGGCCCATCCCTCCCAGCCCGGCCACGCGGCAATGGCGTGGTGCAGGACCACGAGGGGTTGCCCGGTCTTGAGGAGTTCGATCAGGCCGGCAGCGACCTCGTGGTCGGGGCCGATGGGCGTGGGTGGCTCGCCTCTTTTGAGGTGTAGGCCGGGCAGGTCGTGCAGCAAGATCGCGTCCCACTGGCCGGCGTTCTCTGGGCGCAACCACCGCTGCGCGCTTGGCTGGGTGGAGTGGGCCCAGACCCAGTCGCGATCGGTGCACACGCTGGCGATGGAGCCGAGGAATTCGTCGATGGCGACCCGGTGTCCGCCGGTGATGACCAGGAGCCTGCGCATGCACGGACACTACCGCCGAGCTAGGACACTTACTGTAGTCTCGCTAACCTAAGTACGGCGTCCTCCATTCCTCGTCGGGAGCACCATGACTTACGCCACGATCGCGTCCGGACCCCGTGAGGGCTACGCCGACCATGCCAGTCGCGACCTCATATTGGATCTGCATCGCCGCATGGTTCGTATTCGCTTGTTCGAGGAATCTGCCGGCAAGCTGGTCGAGTCCGGAGACATGCCCGGCTTCCTCCATCTGTATGTAGGACAGGAGGCCGTGGCGGCCGGTGTGATGTCCGTGCTCGGTGATGCCGATCAAATTACGTCGACGCACCGCGGCCACGGTCACGCGATTGCCAAGGGCGCTGAGTTCCGCCCCATGTTCGCCGAGCTCTACGGCAAGACCACCGGCTACTGCAAAGGTCGCGGTGGCAGCATGCATATCGTCGACATGAATCGCGGCATGCTCGGTGCGAACGCGATCGTTGGTGGAGGTATCCCCATCGCGGTCGGCGCGGCCTTCGCTTCGCAGTACCGGCACGACGGCACCGTGGCGGCGAGTTTCTTTGGCGATGGCGCCACCAACATCGGTGCCTTCCACGAAGCCGCCAACATGGCCGCTGTGTGGGACCTGCCAATGCTGTTCGTCTGCGAGAACAACGGCTATGCCGAGTTCACGTCGCAGGAGCGCCACATGAAGCTCACCGACATCGCTGAGCGCGCGGCTTCCTACGGCATGCCGGGGGTCATCGTCGATGGCATGGATGCACTGGCGGTGCGCGCGGTCGCTCTCGAGGCAGTGGAGCGCGCTCGTCGCGGCGAGGGCCCGACTCTCATCGAGGCAAAGACATATCGCTACTTCGATCACCAGGGCATCAAGGGCATGCGCATTCCTTACCGTGACCCGGCCGAGGTCGAGGCGTGGAAGTCACGCGACTGCATCCGCCTCATCGAGGCCATCGGTGTGGAGCGCGGGCTGGTGAGCGCCGATGAGTTCGCTCAGGTGTGGGCCCAAACCGAGGCCGATGTCGCCGATGGCATTCAGTTCGCGCGGACGAGTCCAGATCCGGACCCGGCCGACATCCTCGACGACGTCTACACCGTCTGAACCCGACAAGGACACCTGTGACCACGCGCGAACTGACCTACGTCAAGGCCTTCAACGAAGGCATGCATCAGGCCATGGCGGCCGATCCCGATGTGTTCCTCATCGGCGAGGACGTCGCCGGCTACGGCGGTGTCTTCCACATGTTCGACGGATTGCTTACCGAGTTCGGTGACGCGCGAGTCAAGGACACCCCCATCGCCGAGCAGGCCATCATCGGTTTGGGTGTCGGTGCTGCAGCGCGCGGACTGCGCCCGGTGTGCGACCTGATGTTCATGGATTTCATTGGTGTGGCAATGGATCAGATCTTCAATCAGGCCGCCAAGATGAAATACATGTTTGGTGGCGCCGTGTCGGTGCCGTTGACCATCACCACTGACGGTGGCGCCGGAATGTCGGCTGCGGCACAGCACAGTCAAAGCCTGGAGGCATGGCTGGCTCACATTCCTGGCCTGAAGGTCGCGATGCCCGCGAGCCCCTACGACGCCAAGGGCCTCATCGTCGGCGCCATCCGCGACGACAACCCCACCATCGTTGTGCTCAACAAGCGCATGCTTGGTCTCAAGGGCCCGGTTCCTGAAGAGTTGTACGCGATCCCGATGGGTGTCGCCAACACTGTGCGCACCGGATCAGATGTCACCGTCATCGCGCTTGGGCGCATGGTGGTGGAGGCCGAGAAGGCAGTCGCCACGCTCGAGGAGCAGGGCGTGTCCGTCGAGCTCATCGATCCGCGCACGGTTCAGCCGCTCGACATTGACACCATCGTCGCCTCGGTCAAGAAGACCAACCGCGTGTTGATCGTGCATGAGGCCGTTGAGTTCGGCGGTATCGGCGCGGAGATCTCGTCGCAGATTCAGGAGCAGGCCTTCGATTACCTTGATGCACCGGTGGCGCGTCTGGCGGCACCGTTCGCACCCGTGCCATATGCGCCGATTCTCGAAAATGCCTATGTGCCCGACGCGGCCCGCATTGCCGCAGCAGTGCGTCGACTGGTCGAGCGGAGCTGACCCATGGCGATTGCCGTCACGCTCCCCAAGCTCGGCCTCACGATGGAGGAGGGCACGGTCGAAGAGTGGCTCGTCGAAGACGGGCAGTACATCACCGTGGGTATGCCTTTATTGCGCCTGGCCACCGACAAGATCGACGTTGATGTTGAGGCCGAGGGCGAAGGTCTGATGATGCGTGTGGTCGCCAGTGGCGCCACGTTGGCCCCGGGTTCGGTACTTGGCTATCTGCTTGCTGAAGGTGAGGCCGCACCGGGTGGAGCCGGTGCTGTACCTGTTGCGCCGGCCACACCTGTCGCTGATGCTTCAGGCGCTCCCGTTGACAGTGCACCGGCCGCACCGGTCGTGGCAGCAACCGTCCACGAAGGTGGTCGCGTCTTCGTGTCGCCCAATGCCCGTCGCGTGGCTGCCGACCTCGGCATCGATCCCACCACCGTGCGCGGCTCGGGGCCGGATGGGCGCGTGGTGTCGGAGGACATCGAGGCCGCTGCCGCCTCACGCCCCGCGGGTGCGCCCCGCGTCACCAGTCCGCTTGCCCGACGTGATGCAGCGCAGGCCGGCCTCGACGTCTCGTCGTTGGGCACCACTCAGGTCACACGACAGGATGTTCGTGCGGCCATTGACCAGCAAGGTCAGCCTCTTGCGCCCACTGCAACAGCGGCACCGTCGAGTTCGAGCATTGCCACGACACACAATGCGTCAGAACCCCTGCTGGCCGGACAAGAATCCGCCTCGATCATCCCGCTCAAGGGAATGCGCGGCACCATCGCGGCGCGCATGCTCCAAAGCCTTACCGAGATGGCGCAACTCACCCACGGATTCGAAGTCACCATGGATGCCGTCGTCGAACTTCGAGCAACGCTCAAGGAGCAATACCGCGACCTCGGGCTCCCGGTGCCAAGCCTCAACGACTTTGTCGTCCGCGCTGCTTCCCTTGCGCTTCGACGCCACCCAATCCTCAACTCCACGATCGTGGACAAGGAGATTCACGTCCTCAGCCGCATCCACATGGGTCTTGCCGTGGCGGTACCCGGGGGACTCATGGTGCCGGTCATCCGCGACGCCGACCGTCTGTCGCTCTTTGATCTCGCACGCGTCACCAAGGAGCTCGCGGATGCCTGCCGGACCGGTTCCATCGGGCTTGATGCGCTCGAAGGCGGCACGTTCGCGGTGACATCTTTGGGCACGTACGGCGTCGACTTCTTCACCCCGGTCATCAATCCGGGCAACGTCGGCATTCTCGGCGTGGGTCGCCTGCGCGATTCCGGCAAGTGGGAGGGCGATCAATTCGTCAAAACTCAGGTGCTCACCCTGAGCCTCACCTTCGATCACCGGGTAGTTGATGGTGCGCCAGCGGCAGAGTTCCTTCAGACCATGAATGAATTGCTTGCCCGTCCGCTGGTTCTGCTTCCCGGCGCCTGACATGCCGATCGTCCATCTCGTTCGCCACGGACAGGCGAGTTTTGGCACGGACAACTACGACGCCCTTTCCGACCTCGGCGTGCGACAGGCGAAGGTCGCGGGGCAGGAACTTGTGCGTCGCGGGGTCGATTCGGTCCGGCTGATGAGCGGATCTCTGCAGCGTCAGCGACACACAGTCCTGCTGCTGGCCGAAGAACTCGGGTGCTCTGACATCACCCCTGACGTGGATCCGCGAGTCAATGAATTCGATGCGCACGCACTTGTCGACCAACGGCTCGGGCGCGTGGGCGCCACCGACGGCATGACGTCTCAGGAGTTTCAGGTTCATCTCGACGATGAGTTGCGTGATTGGATCGTCGATCGACCGGAACAGTGGGGGTACTTCGCGCTGGGTGCTGTCGAGGCGATTGCCGAGTTCGCGGCGACTGTGCCGCGTGGAGGCACGGCCGTCGTAGCAACGTCAGCAGGTGTGACCGCGGCCGTCTGCGGAACGCTGCTGGATGCCGGGCCCGCGGGGATCATCGCAATGAACCGGGTCAGTACTAATGCATCCATCACCACGCTGCTGGCTGGATCGCGCGGCCTTTCGCTGCTCACGTTCAACGATCATGCGCACTTCGCCCACGATCGATCGCTTCAGACGTATCGCTGACGCGAGTCAGCCAAAACGTCAGATGGCGACCTGTCACTCCACCGGAGTCATGAAGACGAGCGTGGGCCTTAGGCCCAGATCCGTAAGTGCTACCCGAAAGCGCGCCATGGCCTCGCTACCGCGATGGGCATCGACCGCGTCCTGATCGGCATAGGTCTCAAAGACGCTGAACGTACCCGGTTCATCGCGATGCTCATTGATCATGAACAGCAGGGTTCCGGGTTCGTGTTCGGTGGCTGCAGCGCGCAGATCAGCCAACGCCGCAAGGACGTCGTCGCGTCGCCCTTCGGGGGAGACCAGTGTGGCTAGGACGCTGGTGGCCAAGGCAATTTCTCCTCGTGTTAGGGGACTACAGATAACGAACGGGGTCGGTGCCATCCCAGCCGACGGCAAGGTCGGCCACCTTCTTATAAAGCGCACGCAGGTGCTCGGTGCCCACGTACAGCTCGAGTACGGCGCCCACCACATGCCGCGCATCGTGATAGTGCACGGGCATGCCCGACGACGTGGTGACCGACATGGTCAGCGGGCACCCCTGCGTGATCAATGCCGCGCTTGCGGCCTCAAGGTCATCGACGAAGCATGCGAAGTGATTGACCTGGCCGATCGGCTCGTGCTCAATGACCGCCCGCATGCTCTCCGGCTCGCAGGCGTGCAGTTCGACCAACTCAAGCATCAGCGGACCCCATTGGCCGAAGGCGGCGCTGTGGTCGTACACGGCCGGCTTGCCGTTATGGGTTGCGGTCACGTTCATGTCGCGACGCACGAGAAAAGGTCCTGCGCCCGCCTTGGCAGCCCACTCGCGGCAGGCGGCTTCGAGGTCGGTGACTCGGTAGGCGATCTGCACCAAGGCAGATGGCAGCACCGCGTGATCCGTACTGCCGGTCGTGACCGTGGTGTCGGACATCGCGCCTCCTGTGGGGACTCGGCTAAGTTACTGTGGTCTGAGACAAGTTTGTCAGGTTTGCCGTCGAAGCCCGGGAGTCCGCCATGGCAAAGGAATACCGCCACCCCATCAGTGGCTGCATCTACACGGTCAATGCGCAGGGACTGGTCAACGTGCACGACCCCAAGACCGGTCAGAACGGGGTATTCGACTCCAGAGGGGTCTGGTTTGAGGGCGAGATCCGCGACGTCGACATGCAGGCGCTCGGCTGGGTGGGTCGGTCACCCGAAGCACGCGCCATTCGCGAGGCCACCTCGTGAAGACCGCCGCGGTGCTGATGGCCCGTCGCCCCGACCGCGTGTTCACTGCGGATGTCGTGACCGTCGGCGAGATCGAGCTGCCAGACCTTGCGCCCGGACAGGCGCTGGTGCGAAACGTCTACATGAGTCTTGACCCCTCCACCCGAGGTCGCATGGACCCGGGGGAGAAGCAGTACACCACCAACTTTGAGCTCGGAGGTCCGCTCGATGGCTCGGCCATCGGCATCGTCGAGGAGTCCATGTCGGATGCACTCCCGGTCGGCGCCGCGGTGCGTCACCGTATGGGGTGGCGCGAGTACGCGGTCGTGGATGACTCCGCTGCAACAGTGTGTGATCTCGCGAAGGCACCGATGACCTCGTGGCTGAGCTGCATGGGGCAGACCGGCTTCACCGCGTATGCCGGGCTTTTGCCCGTAGGCAAACTCAAGGACGGCGACGTCGTCCTCGTCTCGGGAGCCGCAGGCGCGGTCGGATCGATGGTCGGGCAGTTTGCACGTTTGCTGGGCGCCGGACGAGTGATTGGTAGTGCGGGTGGCGCCGAGAAGTGCGCGTGGTTGCGTGACGAATGCGGTTTCGACCACGTCATCAATTACCGCGATGAGGTCTTCGCCGATGCGGTGCCGGCGGCTGCACCCGACGGCATTGATCTGTTCTTCGACAACGTCGGTGGCGGCCAGCTGATCGAAGGCCTGCGCAACATGAAATTGCACGGCCGCATCTCTATGTGCGGGATGATCTCGAACTTCAGCTCCGAGGAGCAGCCGGCGGTAGGCGCACTTATCGAGGCAATCCTGCGTCGTGTCACGCTCACGGGTTTCATCGTTCGCGATTACGAGCACCTGCGGCCGGAGTTTGAAGAGCGAGTGAGCGGCTGGCTCGCCTCGGGGCAGCTCGTTGATCGCGCCACCATCTTCGATGGAATCGGCAACGCGGGCGCAGGTCTGGCCGGACTTCTGTCAGGTGCCAATGTCGGCAAGGCACTGGTCAAACTTTCGGACGAACCGTGACCGCGGTCGTCGACGAAACTCTCTTTGCGTCCTATGACCCGGTAGCCCTGCGCGGCTCGGCCTGCTCGCAATGCCAGGCACACGTGTTCCCCGCTCAGGCCACCTGTCCAATGTGCGCGGGTGTCTCGGTTGTCGAAGTCTCGCTGCCCACCGTCGGCACCGTGTGGTCGTGGACGGTTCAGCGTTTCGCGCCCAAGTCACCGTTTCGTACCGACGAGTTCGCGCCATTCGCCATCGGTTACGTCGACCTCGGTCCGGTCATTGTCGAGGGATGGCTGCTCGATTCCACCGCGTGGAGCATCGGCGATGCGGTGGAGTTGGCTCTCGCGCCCGCATGGACTGACGCTGATGGCGTGATCGTGCACACCTACGGTTTTCGGGCACGCGCATGAGCAATGAGGTGTACATCGTCGGCGCCTCGCGCACTGTGTTCGGCCGCTTCGAAGGAGAAGACCACGATCTAGCCGAGGAAGCCGTGCGCGGCGCCCTTGCTGATGCGGGTATCTCCTGGGGTGAGGTCGATGTTGCCGTGGGTGGCACCAATGGCGAAACAAAGCCGGACAACCTCGTGAGTCGGCTCGGTCTCACGGGACTGCCGTTCATCACCGTTCGCAATGGCTGCGCGACGGGCGGGGTCGCTCTGCTCACGGCACGCAACATGCTCACCGGCGGCAATGACATCGCGTGTGTCGTGGGCTACGACAATCACGCTCGCGGAGCATTCAATGCGTCGCCCGCCCGATATGGGATCGGTGAGTGGTACGGCCAGACCGGAATGATGGTCACCACGTCGTACTTCGCGCTCAAGGCACGTCGCTACTTGCACGAGCACGGCATCAGCGATCGAACACTGGGGCTCGTGTCGCAGAAGGCATTCGCCTATGGCCAAGCCCATCCCAAAGCATGGCGACGCA
>Ga0114976_10003225_pt1 | contig 10200 bp, 6 predicted proteins | sample S_130805_EF_Meta_FD_87319 | JGI IMG/M metagenome (GOLD analysis project Ga0114976, IMG submission 87319) | Freshwater microbial communities from Lake Simoncouche, Canada to study carbon cycling - S_130805_EF_MetaG | ecosystem: Environmental > Aquatic > Freshwater > Lake | place: Lake...
AGGGCCTCGATGTTGGCCATCACCAGTGCGGGGTGCTGGAACACCTCGGTGTTCACTCGCTGCAAGACGAACCGTTCCGGCGCCGCCGTCAGGCTCACCAGATAGGTGTCGTTGATCATGCCGTTGCCGAGCGGGCTGACCGACGCCACGGGGGCGGGCAGCCGAAAGCCTGCGGCGATCAGCGTTAACGCCGCCGCTGACGGCGGCCTGGAGTCTGGCCTGGCCTCAGGCACGCGCCATCTCCACAACGTCGGCAGGCCAGGTTAAGCAGCCGGTGCGGCGCATCGGCGAGACTGCCTCCACTTGCCCCGGACCGCCCGCTTTGCCATGGTCGCCAGCTCCGTCGCCGCACGTTCCTTCCCCCTGGCGGCGATCACGGGCCACGGCACCCTGAAGCTGGCCCTGCTGCTGGCGGCGGTGGATCCGGGGCTGGGCGGGGTGGTGATCGCCGGGGGCCGTGGCACCGGCAAGTCGGTGTTGGCGCGGGGCCTGCACGCCCTCCTCCCCCCCATCGATGTGCTGGATCTCGCCGGTGGCGATGCCAGCTCCGGCATGGGCCCCGCTGTCGGGTTGAACATCGATCCAAGCCGGCCGGACGACTGGGACGGGGCGGTGTGTCGTCGGATCACGGACTTAGGCGGTGACCCCAGCGGCGCCGACCCCACGGCGCTGCTGCCCACCCGGGTGATTCCGGCCCCCTTTGTGCAGGTGCCCTTGGGGGTGACCGAAGACCGGCTGGTGGGTTCGGTGGATGTGGCGGCCTCGTTGGCGGCCGGGGCGCCGGTGTTTCTGCCCGGCCTGCTGGCGGAGGCCCATCGCGGTGTGCTGTATGTGGATGAGCTCAACCTGCTGGACGACGGCCTCACCAACCTGTTGCTGGCGGCGGTGGGCAGCGGTGAGAACCGGATCGAACGGGAAGGGCTCAGCCTCAGCCATCCCTGCCGCTGCCTGTTGATCGCCACCTACAACCCCGAGGAAGGGGCGGTGCGCGACCATCTGCTGGATCGCTTTGCCATCGCCCTCTCCGCCAACCAGGCGCTGGCCACGGAACAGCGGGTGGAGATCACCCGCAGCGCCATCGCCCATGGCGAGGCCGCGGCCGCGTTCCGGAACCGTTGGCAGGAGGACACCGACGCCCTGGCCACCCAGTTGCTGCTGGCCCGCCAGTGGTTGCCGGATGTGGGCATCAGCCGCGAGCAGATCGCCTACCTGGTGCAGGAGGCGATCCGGGGCGGCGTGGAGGGGCACCGGTCGGAGCTCTATGCCGTGCGGGTGGCCCGGGCCCATGCGGCCCTCAGCGGCCGGGATCAGGTGGAGGCCGATGACCTGCAGGTGGCGGTTCGGCTGGTGATTGCGCCCCGGGCGCTGCAGTTGCCGCCCCCCGATCCGGACCAGCCCCTGGAACCACCACCGCCCCCCCCGCCGCCCCAGGGCGAGCAACCGCCTGAGGAGGATCCCGCGCCGCCCGACGAGCCGGACCAGGAGGACGACCAGGACCAGGAGGAGGATCAAGAGGACGACGACACCCTGGAGGATGAGGCGCCGCCCTCGATTCCAGAGGAGTTCCTGCTCGATCCGGAAGCCATCGCCATCGATCCCGACCTGCTGCTGTTTTCCGCCGCCCGGGCCAAACGCGGCGGCAGTGGCAGCCGGGCCGTGGTGTTCAGTGACAGCCGGGGCCGGTATGTGAAGCCCATGCTGCCCCGTGGTCCGGTACGTCGCATCGCCGTGGACGCCACCCTGCGGGCCGCCGCGCCGTATCAGAAGGCCCGCCGCGCCCGTCAACCGGAGCGGCTGGTGATTGTGGAGGAGGGCGACCTGCGGGCTAAGCAGCTGCAGCGCAAGGCCGGTGCCCTGGTGATTTTTCTGGTGGATGCCAGTGGCTCGATGGCGCTCAACCGCATGCAGAGCGCCAAGGGGGCCGTGATCCGCCTGCTCACCGAGGCCTATGAAAATCGCGATGAGGTGGCCCTGATCCCCTTCCGCGGCGAGCAGGCGGAGGTGCTGCTCCCCCCCACCCGCTCGATCACCGCCGCCCGACGTCGGTTGGAGTCGATGCCCTGCGGCGGTGGCTCCCCCCTCGCCCATGGCCTCAGCCAGGCGGCCCGGGTGGGGGCCAACGCCCTCGCCACGGGGGATCTCGGCCAGGTGGTGGTGGTGGCCATCACCGATGGCCGCGGCAACGTGTCCCTGGCCCGCTCCCTCGGCCAGCCCGCGGTCGAGGGGGAGGAGCCCGTGGACCTCAAGGAGGAGGTGAAGCAGGTGGCCAGCCGCTATCGCGCCCTGGGCCTCAAGTTGCTGGTGATCGACACCGAGCGAAAGTTCATCGGCAGCGGCATGGGCAAGGACCTGGCCGAGGCCGCCGGAGGCAAGTACGTGCAGCTGCCGAAGGCCAGCGATCAGGCGATTGCCGCGATCGCCATGGAGGCGATCGCCGGGGTCTAGTTAGGGGGCGGTGGGGCTGGTGCTCGGCCCGGAGGTCGCCGCGGGGTGGTCTGGACGACCCTGCTTGCGGGCGGCGCGGTCGCGGGCGGCCTCCGTCTGGGCGGGATAGAGCTCCTCAAAGAACTTCCCCAGTCCCACCGATACGTTGCGGATGCCGTCCATGAATTTGGCGTCATCGGTGAGTTTGCGCACGTCGCTGCCCACGGCGGCCCAGCGGTCGGTGAGGCTGCGGGCATTGGCCAGGGTGGCCTGGAGATCGGCCACGGTGGCGGGGTTGTTCAGCTTGGCCGTGAGCTGGCGCACGTTGCTGGAGGCCTTGGCGGCATCGGTGCTGGCGGCGTTGATCTGGGTGATCGCCGGATCCACCTTGCGGATCGAGGTGTTGAGGGTGGTCACCAGCTGCTGGGCCTCCTTCACGAAGGTCTGCCCGTCCAGGGTGAGTTTTTCGGTTTGCTTGGCGGTGCGATCGAAGCTGGCGGTGGCGGCGGTGAGGCGGTTCACCAGTTGATCGTGATCGGCCTGATCCAGGAGCCGCTGCACCGTGGCGGTCACCGATTCCATGCTTGGGGAGGCGACGCCGACCACCTGGCCGCGATCACACACCATCCGCTGGTTGTCACAGCGGCGGTCGCGGGGGCCGGGGGTGGAGGCGGACACAGGCAAGCCGTCTCCCACCAGGGCCACCTGGGCATCACCGCCCAGCAGGGAGGCGGCCCCCACCCGGGCCACCAGGGGGCGTGCCAGCCGCAGGTTGGGATCGGTGATCTCCAGATCCGCCAGCACCGCCTGGCCGGTCACATTCACGCTGCGTACGGTGCCCACCAGCACCCCCCGATAGGTGACGGGGGACCGGGCCGCCAGGCCGGCCGCATCGCTGAAGCGGGCCTGGATCCGCCAGGTTTGCTGGCCCAGGGAGATGCCGCGCAGCCACATCCAAAGGCCGACACCGCCCGTGATCGCCGCCAGCAAGGTGAAACCGACCAGAGCCTCTCGAACACTGCGGCGCATGGGCTCAGAGCTCGGCGGGCTGCATGGGTCCGCGAAGACTACCGGTTCGGAATTGACTGACGTATGGATTATCGGTGCTGTGGAATTCCGCCAGGGTGCCGTTCCAGCGGAATTGACCGTCGTAGAGAAGGATCACCTGTTCGGCGCAGTGCTCGATCGTGCTCATCACATGGCTCACCACCACCCCTGAGCCCCGGGTGAGGGCCACGGTGCGCACGATCAGCTCCTCCACCCGGGTACAGGCCACCGGGTCCAGGCCGGCCGTGGGCTCGTCGAACAGCAGCAGGGGCGGCCGTCCCTCGGCGTTGCTGGGATCGTCGATCAGGGCCCGGGCGAAGCTCACCCGCTTCTGCATGCCGCCGCTCAGTTCGCCCGGGAACCGGTCCTCGATGCCGTACAGCCCCACCGCCTCCAGCGCCATGTTGACCCGCTCCCGGATCTGCTGGTCCTTAAGGCGGCTGTGGCGATAGAGCAAAAAGCCCACGTTTTCGCGCACGGTCAAGGAGGCCAACAGGGCTGGGTTCTGGAAGACCAGCCGCACATCGGGGGGGCGTCGTTGGTCGAGGCGCAGATACTTCTGCGCTTCGCCGTGGATGCGCAGGCGGCCCGCGCTGGGGAGCAACAGCCCCGCCAGCAACCGCAGAATCGTGGACTTGCCGGCGCCGGAGGGCCCCACCACCATCAGCCGCTCGCCGGGCACCAGCCGCAGATTCACCCGGTCCAGTACCGGACGGCCATTCCAGTGCATGCTCACCTCCTCCATCTCTGCCACCGCAGCCGGCTTGGGCTGGGGGGCGGCGATGGGGGCGGAAACGGCCATGGCCGGCGCGGGAAGAAGTTCCATCTTGACTGTTTCGCCGAAGGGCTTTCATCCGTACAGTTCAGCGATCCTTCTGGCCTCCTGGCGCTCAGCCGTTGCCCGCCCGTGGCCCCGCCATGACTGAGCCTCGGCCCCCCCGGAAGGGTCGACGACCCAGGCGTCCCGGCTGGGTGGCGGCGGGCGATCTGCGCGAGCAGGACCTGATGAGCCGCTCGCGCCGGGCGGCCCGCTGGCTGCAGCCGGGGCTGGTGGTGAAGCGCTGGATGCTCACCTCCGGTGCCGGACTGTTGATTGCCCTGCTAGGGGCGGCCGTGTGGGCCGATCTGCAGCCGATTTACTGGAGCCTGGAATCGATCAAGTGGCTGCTGGCGAAGCTCACCACGGTGATGCCCCGCGGCATCACCGGTCCGTTGGTGCTGCTGATCGGAGGGGCGCTGGTGTGGTTAGGGCAGAGCCGCAGCTTCGGCTCGATCCAGCAGGCCCTGGCGCCGGAAAAGGACACCGTTTTGGTGGAGGCCCTGCTGGCCCAGCGTCGACTCAACCGGGGTCCCAACATCGTGGCCATCGGCGGTGGCACCGGCCTGTCCACCCTGCTCAGTGGCCTCAAGCGCTACAGCAGCAACATCACCGCCATCGTCACCGTGGCGGACGATGGTGGCAGCAGTGGGGTGCTGCGGCGGGAATTCGGGGTGCAGCCCCCGGGGGACATCCGCAACTGCCTGGCGGCCCTGGCCCGGGAGGAGCCCCTGCTGACGCGCCTGTTCCAATACCGCTTCAAGGGCGGCAGCGGCCTGGAGGGCCACAGCTTCGGCAATCTGTTCCTCACGGCGCTCACGGCGATCACCGGCAGCCTCGAATCGGCGATCACCGCCAGTAGTCGGGTGCTGGCGGTGCAGGGCCAGGTGGTGCCCGCCACCAATGCGGATGTGCGGCTCTGGGCCGAACTGGAGAACGGAGAACGGATCGAAGGGGAATCCCGGATCGGTAAGGCCACCAGTCCGATCGTGCGGCTGGGCTGCATTCCGGCGCGGCCGCCGGCCCTGCCGCGGGCGTTGGAGGCGATCGGCAATGCCGATCTGATCGTGCTGGGCCCCGGCAGCCTCTACACCTCCCTGCTGCCCAACCTGCTGGTGCCGGAGCTGGTGACGGCCATCAGCCAGAGCCGGGCGCCCCGGCTCTACATCTGCAACCTGATGACCCAGCCCGGCGAAACCGATGGGCTGGATGTGTTGGGGCATCTGCGGGCGATCGAAGCCCAGTTGGCCAGCCTCGGGGTGGAGGAACGGCTGTTCACTGCGGTGCTGGCGCAGGAGGAATTGCCCCCGTCCCCCCTGCTCGATAACTACCGCTACCGCGGCGCCGAACCGGTGCGTTGCGATACCCGCCGCCTGGTGGTTCAGGGCTATGAGGTGATGCGAGCCCAGCTGCAGGGGCCCCGTCCCACCGCCAGCCTGCGGCACGATCCCCGGGCGGTGGCCCAGGCGGTGATGCGGTTCTATAAAAAACATCGGCGCGACTGACGATCAGCGCCACAGACGATCAGCGCCAAAGACGATCCGCGCGACAGACATCGGTGGACTTGGGGGCGTTTTGTTGTTGCGGCTGCCATGCCCCACGCGTTCTCCCAGTGGGCCCGCCCCCGGATCGCTGCCAGGGCGCCTGCATCTGGGGGCCGGGCCCTGCTGCCTGGCTTCATCGATAGTTCGAAGAGAAGGGCAAGGGCACCCTGGAGCCCGGCAAGCTCGCCGATCTGGTGATCCTGGAGCGGGATCCGCTCCAGGGGGATCCCATCACCATCAGCACGATCAAGGTGGATGGGGCCTCGGTGAGTGCCTCCAGCCGGGTGGCGCCTAATCCGGAGCAGCCCATTGAGGGCCTGTCAGGCGGCCTGCGCCACCACGGCCCGGGCGCGGATCCCGACGAGCAACTGGCAGATGTTGTCCACCTCCGCTTCCGAAAACAGACCCTCCGGGCCCGTCGGCGCCAGATCGCTGAAGGGCGGGTCGTAGAGGCGAGCCGGATCCATGACGCCGCGGCTGGTGAGCTCGTCGAGGATTTCGTTGATGAAGCGGATCTGGGTAGCGGTGTGGGTGCCATCGGCGAGGAATTCGGCAAACAACTCCTTGGCGGCGTTGCGATCCAGGCCCACGAGGGAGCGGATGAACAGGCCGAAGCCGTTGCACTCCTCGGCGGCCCGCTGGATCGCCTGTTCGGTGCCGACACCCTGGGAGAGCAGGAAACGCTGCAGCTCGTCGAGATCACCGGGCGTGAGGGGCTGGTTGCGGCGCAGGCGCTGCATGGTGAGGTGATCCTCATGGGCGCGCAGGAAGTCGAGGGTACGCAGCCGGAACTGCTGGAACTCGTCGCGGCTGAGCAGGGCGGCGGCATCGAGTTCGCGCAGCTCGCCGAGCTCGTCGGCGAAGTTGGTGTAGAGGGGATCTCGGCTGATGGGCTCGATCAGCCCCATCAACGCCCGCAGGCGCCGCCGCACCTCTTCAAGCATCGGCACGGTCAGGTCCTGCCACCAGTCATCGCGCAGCAGATCGCGAATCAACTCCAACTCGGCCGCCACCTGGGGGATGTTGATCCGGGCCTCCAACTGGGCGGCCAGGTCGCGGAGCTGCTTCTGCAAGCGGTTGAAGCGGGGTTCGCTGCGCAACAGGGTGAGCTGGAGGGTGTATAGGAGCAGATCGAATCGGCGGGCATCGGCATCGGTGTCGCCCTGCTGCTCGGCGTAGGCGGAGGGGAGGGGTGCCAGGGTGGCGGCGAGGGCCTGATGGTCATCGGGGCTAAGGCTGGGCCAGGCCTCTGGGCGGCTGAAACGTTCCACCAGCTGCAGATGGGGGCGCACCAGGAAGTTGTCGGCCGGGCAGGCGGCCACATGGCAGCGCAGCAGTTCGGCGAGCGTGTGGCGGTGCAGCCCTAAAGCGTTGTCGTGATCGCCTGGCTGGCCGTCTCGCGAGGGAATGGCCATGCTGGGCACCGAAGGCAGGATCGAAGACAGCCCTTTCTGGTCGATCGTGTCAATCAGCGCCAGGCGGCTCCGGAACAGGCGGGTGCTGAGGGTTTCGGGGGGCGCAGTGGACTCGGCGCCGCCCTCTCCGAGGAAGAATTCGAGGTTCTGGCAGAGATCAAAGATCCAGAAGCACTCCTTATCGCGGCCGGGACCGAACAGGTCTGGGCAGGTGCGGGTGCCGCGCCCGACCATCTGCCAGAACTTGGTGCGGGAGCGTACCGGCTTGAAGAACACCAGATTGACGATCTCAGGGATGTCAATGCCGGTGTCGAGCATGTCGACGGAGATGGCAATGCGCAGATCGCTGCTTGGATCAGCGAACTCATCAATCAACGACTGGGCGTACTTCACCTCGTTGTCGATCACCCGGGCGGCCTTGCCGGCGAGGTGGGGGTAGTGGTGGTCGAAGCGCTTGCGGATGAACTCGGCGTGCTTGTGGTTGCGCGCAAAGATCACCGATTTGCCGAGGCGATCGCCGCCAGCGTCGAGGCAGCCCTTGGACATCAGCACCTCCAGGCCTTTGTCGACGGTGTCGGCGTTGAACAGCCAGGCATTGATCGCCCCGGAATCCACCCGGCCGGCGTTCTGCACGTTCTCTTCCCAGTCGAGCAGGTCCCACAGGGCCTTCTCGTCGTCGTTGAGGGCGGCGTAGCTGATGCCCTCGCGCGGGAACCGCAACGGCACGGAGATGGGCCGGAAGGGCACAAGGAAGCGGTCGGCGACAGCCTGATCAAGGCCGTATTCATCGGTGGGCAGGCCGATCTCCCGATCGAAGAGTTCGTAGGTGTTGCGGTCGATCTCCTCCCGAGGGGTGGCGGTGAGGCCGGTGAGCAGCGAATCGAAGTAGGCGAAGATCGCGCCGTATTTCTGGTAGACGCTGCGATGGGCTTCGTCGATGATCACCAGATCGAAGTGCCCCACCCCGAAGCGCTTGACGCCATGGGCATTCTCCGCATCGATGAGATTCATCATCGTGGGGTAGGTGGAGAGGAACACGCGCCCCTCACCGCCCTTGTTGGTCACCAGGTTCACCGGTGAGCAATCGGGCAGGAAGCGACGGAAGGCGCGCTCGGCCTGCAACACCAGGGAGGTGCGATCCGCCAGAAACAGCACTCGCTTCACCCAGTTGCAACGGGTGAGCACATCGGTGAGGGAGATGGCGGTGCGGGTCTTGCCGGTGCCGGTGGCCTGCACCAGCAACGCCTTGAGGCGCCCCTTCTCCAGCGATTCGCAGATTGCCCGGATCGCCCGCTGCTGGTAGTAGCGGGCGGCAATGGTGTGCGAAAGGGTGGCCTGGGCAAGGGATTGGCGGATCTCCCGGCGCCGGATCAGGGTTTCGAGCTCGTCCTTCTTGTAGAAGCCCTGCACCTCCCGCGGCGGGTAGCGCAGGTCATCCCAGAGGCGGTGCCGGTAGCCATTGGAAAGAAAGATCAGCGGGCGTTGGCCGTAGCGCTGCTCCAGACAGTTGGCGTAGAGCTCGGCCTGGCGTTGGCCGTCCATCGGATCGCGGCTGGTGCGCTTGGCTTCCACCAGGGCCAGGGGTTTGCCGTCATCCCCCCAGAGCACGTAATCCACGAAGCCGGTGCCGGTGGCATTGGGCATGCCCTGAACCTCGTGCTCGTGGGTGCAGCTTTGGCCATGCAACCAGCCGGCTTCCTCCAGGTAGTGGTCGATGTAGCCGCGGCGCGTGTTGAACTCGCTCAGGTCGGGCTCAGGCTTTGCGGCGGCCTCGTTGGCTTTACGCAGGGAGGTGATCTCCTGTCGCAGGCGGTCCAGTTCCTCCTGGGAGGCGAGGGTGGCAAGGCGCTGATCGCGCAGCTGGCCATCGCGCTCCGCCAGCTGCTCGGCCAGGGCCTCCAACTGCTCTCGGCTCTGGCCCTGTTGGGCGGTGGTGGCGTCACGGCTGGGCAGGAGATCGGGGTTGAAGCTGCAGCCCTTCACCCGTTGGGGATCGTGGCCGTAGGTGAGGGCAAACCAGCGCAGCACCTGAAACAACTCCCGGGCGGCCAGCACCGCATCCCCAACGCGGATCGGATCGGTGCGATGCACGGCCTTGTTGCCGAGATCCTTGAGCAGGCGGAAGCGGCGCATCTGCTCGCCGGCCAGGTCGCAGAAGACTCGTGCGTACATCAGATCCGCCAGAGTCAGGGCTCCGTAGGGCCTCTCGAGCTGGGAATCGTTGTCAAAAGCCCACTCCACCAGCAGCTCGATCGTGCGGCGTGCGTAGAAGCAGGCGGTGCGGGGATCGCTGAGGGCTCCCTGCTCGACGCGTACGGCCTCGGCATGCAGCTCAGGCCATTGGCTGGCGATGAAGGCGTACTGGGAGCTCATGGGCAGGAGAACAGCGCTATTGCCGACAGAGCTGGGAAGGTGAGAGCTGTGCCAAGTCAATCACAGCCAATCGAGGGTAAACGTCCCTGGTCTCAGTAGTGGTAACGCCCCTGCAGAAACTCGACGCGATCAGCTTTCACGAGGTAGATGCAGCGGTGCTCCTGGGTGATTCGGCGCGACCAGACCCCTGAGCCGAGGTATTTGAGCGGCTCAGGTTTGCCGATGCCGCTGAAGGGATCGCGCAGCACGGCCTTCATCAGCTCCAGCAGGCGGCGAGCCGTGCGGCGAGGATTCTGCCTGGCATGGCGCCGATCAGCCTCGATCCAGTGCTGCAAGTCCTCCAGAAACTCCGGATGGCATACCGCTTCTCGCTGAGTGCTCATGCCTCCAGCTGGGCCTCAAGATCTTCAAGGCGAAGGGCGGGAAGGCTGTCGCCGCGGGCGCGCTCCAGGGCTGAGAGGAGCCGGGCTGCGTTACGGGGCGAGCGCAGCAGGTGAGCCGTTTCCAGCAGACCTTCCAGCTCGTCGGCTGCCACCAGGGCGACATCGCCCCCCTGGCGGCGCCGCACCATTACCACCTC
>Ga0114976_10003226_pt1 | contig 10199 bp, 5 predicted proteins | sample S_130805_EF_Meta_FD_87319 | JGI IMG/M metagenome (GOLD analysis project Ga0114976, IMG submission 87319) | Freshwater microbial communities from Lake Simoncouche, Canada to study carbon cycling - S_130805_EF_MetaG | ecosystem: Environmental > Aquatic > Freshwater > Lake | place: Lake...
GTGCCTGCTGAAATGATACCAGTGCTAGAAGAAGTAGGACAAACTACAACTGCCGAAAATTACATCAAGCTCAGCGTGTACCAACCTGAGGAGGACCAATTAAAAGTTGAGATCCCCCAAGCTACGCAAGATGCGTTTACGCCAACACCTACGCCTGCAACACCAACCGCGCCGGTCACTGACGTAGCAGAACCAGTCTTACGTGAATCAACGGTTGCTCCGCCACCAGCACCTAAAGCTGATGTAAGTAGCATTATTAATAAATGGGCTGCAAAGTCTTAAGGATCGACGATGCCGAGACCATATAGCGAAAGATTTTTACTGGATCTAAATAAAGCTGATCCAACACGAATCGGGGTACAACTGGGTAAGGTTTGTGTAAAAGCAAACCTACCTACTGTTTACGTAGCTAAAGCCTTTGATGTATCAAGGATGTCTATACATAGTTGGTTCAGAGGTCAATACGTAAGAGAAAAAAATTATGAGAAGATAAATAAGTTTATCGGATTAGTAAATAAAGGGCTTGACAAAGGCATATTACCTGCCATGACAACAAAACAAGCTAGAGAATTTATTGATGCGAAAGTTATCGACAATATATAAAAACGTAGTAAAATAGATTTATCCCGTAGTGAATTTGAAAAACACACATTTAGTGTGGTGGGATACTGTTGACTAAAAATTTAGGAAACTGCATGATTAAAGAATTTTATAAAAAAGCATTACCCTCAACCGGTGTTTATTGTATAGCCACGATTGATCCGATTACCAAGAAACCCTCACATAAATTCGTTGAATCTATTGATGATCTAGAGAGCTTTGTAGAATCTAAAAAAGATAGTAATACTAATATCTTTGTAGCTATGAGTTCATTCAAAGGCTATAGCCGTAAAGCAGATGAAGCTAAAGCAGTTAGGTCTTTCTTTGTTGACTTAGATGTAGGCGAAGGTAAAGGATACGACACTAAACAGGATGCATTAGATGCAATTGATATATTCATAGAAGCAAATGAATTACCTCCTCCTGTTCGCATAGATTCGGGTGGTGGCGTGCACGCGTATTGGCTATTTGATCAAGATGTTCCTGCAGATGAATGGAAACCTTACGCTGAAAAGTTTAAGACTTTTTGTTTATCTCATGGACTTAATATTGACCCAGTAGTTACCGCGGACTTAGCGCGTATCTTACGATGCCCTAACACATTTAATCAAAAAACTAATCCTCCAATTGCTACTAAAGTACTTGACAAAGAAATGTATGTATACTCATTTGAAGAGTTTAAAAACTTTTTAGGTGAGGTTATTCAATCACAAGACGAATTAATTGCATCATTACCTAAAGGCCCCCTTACAGAAGATCAAAGAAAGGCGGCTAAGTTAGATAATATTGAATTTAAATTTTCTATTATTGCGGATAAATCTTTAAAGGGAGAAGGATGTAATCAAATTAAATTTATTCTTGAGAATAAAAAAACATTGACAGAGCCTATTTGGTGGAGCGGTTTAAGTATTGCTCAACATTGTTCTGATAGAGACTCAGCTATTCGGTTAATATCAGAAGGTTACCCCAACTATAATGAAAAAGAAGCATTTGCAAAAGCAGCAAGTACTCAAAGAACAGTGGACAAAGACGGTAATGTTACAGGCGGCACACATACTTGTAAAACATTTGAGAGCAATAATACGGGTGGTTGCGAAGGATGTGCATTTAAAAATAAAGTAAATACTCCCATTACTCTTGGAAAAGACCTGCAACAAGCCCCTCCTTCAAATGATGCTGTTGTATCTGTTGTTGATGATAAGACAGGCGCGGTATCTACTCAATTAAAAACATTACCGCAAGAACTTAGTCCATTTGTGTATGGTAAGAATGGCGGTATTTATTATATGGCAGAACATAAAAATGAACATGGTGAGGTTACCGGGCATACTCCAATTGTCGTGTCTCTATATGATATATATCCAGTCAAACGAATTTACAGTGTAGCAGACGGCGAATGTCTATTAATGAAAGCTAAGCTACCTAATGACCCTGAAAGAGAATTTCTTTTACCAATTAAGTATGTATATGCAATAGATAGATTTAGAGAAATTATTACAAGTATCGGTATCTACTACGATCCGCAAACAAAGCAAGGACAGTATCTTATGACTTATATTATTAGATGGGGTCAATACCTCATGAACAAAAACTCTGCAGAAATAATGCGTATGCAGATGGGATGGACTCCAGGTAGAGAATCATTTGTAGTTGGTGGAACTGAGTATCTACGGGATGGCACAGATGTTTCGTCTCCGACTTCTCCACTCTGCCGAGGTATCGCTAAGCACTTACAACCTATGGGTACGTTTGAAGCTTGGAAAGAAGCTGCGGATAAACTTAATCTACCTAGTTTAGAACTACATGCATTCACTATGTTAGCGGGTATGGGCTCAGCACTCATGGATTATACATCGACCTCCGGCGTGACACTTTGCTTAACAGGTGAATCAGGGGCAGCTAAAACAGGCGCTTTGTATTCTGCACTTAGTGTGTGGGGTAATCCTAAAGATTTATCTGTGTTAGAAGCCACGGAAAACGGCATGACTGGGCGATACTTAGGTCTACATAATATACCGTTCGGCCTTGATGAGGTGGGTAATATACTTCCTAAAACTTTGTCTCAGCTAATCCATAAAATATCACAAGGTAAATCAAAGATTAGAATGCAAGCCTCTGTTAATGCAGAACGAGACCATGAAATGTCAGCAAGCTTAGTTGCAATCTTTACATCGAACCAATCCTTGTATGACAAGTTAACTACGTTGAAGAAAGATCCTAACGGGGAAGTGGCACGTCTGATCGAGATGATGGTAAGAAAACCTGATATATTTAAAGATGATGCACATTTAGGTCGTGAGATATTTGATCAATTTAGATTTAACTATGGATGGGCAGGCCCTATGTTTATTAAAGCTGTATATAAAACAGGTGAACAAGGCGTAGGTAAGTTACTTGATCAATGGTGTTTACGCTTTAAGAAAGACTTTGGAGAAGATACCGCGTATCGATTCTACGAAAACGTAGTAGCCGTAGCTATGGCTTCAGGTGAAATAAGTAATGCTGCAGGTATTACCAAGTTTGATTTAGATCGTGTCTACAGACGCATAGTAGGAGAGATGATTGCGATTCGGGATAACGTAGTTAAAGTTAATAGTGTTAACTATGAGTCAATTCTTTCAGACTACATTAACCGAAATCAATCAGGTATCCTAGCATTCAAAGATAATAAGATTACGATGGAACCTAGAATGGCGTTAGTCATTAGAGTCGAGAACGATATTAACATGATGTATATATCTAAGACAGAGTTTGATAAGTATTTAACTGAAGGCGGCGTTAGTACTAAAGAATTCTTATTCCAGATTAATGCGCTTGGTATCAAAGTTGATGCAAGTAGAAGCGCTGTTAAACGCATGAGTTCAGGCTGGAAAGATATTGGTAAATCAGTAACTCGTGTATATAAGATTGACTTAAATACTATGCCTAATATTCATTTAGGTGATGAAGACAATGCTGAGTGAACCCGAATGGATATTTCCGTTTGAAGGTATGCTTATTGGGGATAGCTTTTTTATTCCTACTTTGAGGCCTACACCTATGATATATGCAATTGAAATGGGTGCTAAAAGAGCTGAGGTTAGAGTTAAAACTTACGTAACAAAGAAAGATGGTTGCCTAGGCGTTAGGGCCTGGCGTGTAGCTTAAAGTCCTGCTTTAACTCTTAAAGCACCAATGTTCTGAACCATATTATTAATACGGCTATCAATTTCATCAATCTGTGCACGTTTTTCATCTGCACCTAGATCACTTACAATAATATGTTTACGTCGGTCTCGTAGAATTTTTAGTCTGTTTGAGATATTATTTACTTGGTTACGCACTGAAATCATCTCCGCGTTATCTTGTCTATATTCAAGAGCCTCTTCTGGCGTACCAAATTTCTTACGGTGATTTAATGTGGCCGCTACTTCATCAGATTTATTTTTGAGATCATAGTAATCATTAAGCATTCCTTTTCCTTCAGGGCTATACATGAAAGAACTAACCATAGGAATTTTGTATAACGGAGTAGAAGGTAATTTATCGTTATAGAACATATTAGCAGTTGCATCAATGCCAAATAACACACTAGATGCCATAGTGCCTCCATACCCTCTAATTAAATGATCTAAATTAAGTGGAGATATAATTCCTGTCTTACCAATAAGTTTAGATAGCTCAGAAGTATTTTCTGTAAATTGATCTGACGTAGCAAGAGTTTCCATACCACGACCTACAACAGGGTGGCCAGTTAAAAAGTCATGATTAGTTATTACTTCAACACCTGCACGGAAAGCTTGAGGCATTAAGTTAGGACCTAATAAACCGTCAGCGAATGACCCACCAATAGCACTCATAAGCTTAGTAGAGTCCATAGGATTCTCTGTACCTTGTCTATTAATGTATTGCCAAGTCATTTCAGGAATAGCTTTAGTTAACATCGCAACTTCAGAAGCTACAGGAATCTTAATGCCAGTACCCGGAATAATAAATGAACGAATCTTTTGTCTATCATCTAATTGTTGATACTCTTCGTCGCCACCTACAGCCATTGAATAGATAGTAGATAACGCTGCAATCTTTAATGCTGTTTGTACAAATAAAACTTGAGCTTGTTTTTTCTCTAGCCCACTAATACCTTCTCCACGAGCGGCGCGAATTAAAGTATCCATACCTTGGATATAAGCATTTAAGAATGGAACAACTTGAGTTAAAACCCTAAGCTTATTACTTGTGCCGTGTTTTTGCCAATGAATAATATTCATAGCACGATCCATAGCCAATACTTTATTTCCACCGATAATATTACCATCAGCTTGTTCTACGCCACCTGTTTCAAGTAAAGTGCGTTTAAATAATGCACGACGTTGAGCCATATCTGAAGCGGCTGCAAAAGATTCTGTTTTATCTAGTGCACGTTTAGTTAATGTATTTGCTTCTAATCCTAAATCACGGCGCATTTTTTCTGCGATGTCTTTAGCGTTATGACCAAAACCTCCGCTAATACCTAATCTATTCATTTCTTTAATAATAGGATCATTAGGGTCTTTGATTGTTTTATAGAAGCTACTAAATACTTCGCCCATTAATTTGAATGGATGGTCAACCCCTGACAATATAGCTGCACGGGGAGCATCATTAAATAATTGATACGTTTGGAAAAATGGGTTAGCAGTAACCCCAATACGAAGCGCAGTACTAGCTTTACCCATAAGCCCTAAAATAGGACCTAATGAAGGTTCTAGTCCATATACAGCTTGAGCAAAATGTGGATCAGTATATTCTACAAATTTACGTTTACCCTCAATCCAAATAGGAGTCATAACATCTTCTTTACCTGCAGGCATAAAATCGTAAACAATAGGTTTACCATCTTCGCCATGAACAGCTAACTGTTTCATAAGTTGTTTATTAGCGTTGTTACGAACTGCAGCATTAATAGCCCACATATGTCTTGTTAACATGTTATCTAATACGTCGACTGTTTGACGTTCCGATCCTTCGAAAGCATGTTCTTTACCAATATCAACTAAACCTTTAAAGTGTTGACGAACGCCAGGATTAAATGATTCTAGGTCATCCATAACACGATACATAGGCACATATCCTTTTGTATTGCGTAATTTATCTGCATAATCTTTAGAATAAATACCAGCTTTTTCTAGTAAATCAATTTGATCTTTATTTACTTTGTCGTAGATTTCAGCCATCTTTTTAACTTCTGGGAATTCATCTGCGTATTTAATTGCAATATCAGCAGCAGCTCTTTGCTCATCGGATACAAATTTAATTTCTTTTTTATACGAATCTTTAAGCTTTTGATCCTTAGCTTGTTTAATTAAGGCTTCATATTTTTTATTATTCTCTAGAATCTCTTGATAACGTAGTGCTTGTAGATATGCACTAGATACATGCTTAGCATCTGCAGCTCCAATACGTTTAGCTAATTTAGCTTGTTCATCAAAAATTGCGCTAATATGATCAGGAGAATCTACAACTTTAGCTACATTGTTCTCATCAAATATAACCTTACCTTGTTTAGCAGAAGTAGAACCTAAAATATTTCCGTTTAAAGCTTGATCATAAAGAATGTCAGCACGTATACCTTTAGTTGCGTCTAATACAGCCCCATTAAAATCTTTAATTAGTTTAGATTGGACACCCGCACCCGCATAGGCTACTTTAATTCGACCATCTAAAAAGGCTCTACTTGCGGAATCTTTAATTTGTTTTCTGCCCGCTTCTGTTTTAAATTGATCATATGAGTCAGTAACAAATTCTTTAGCACTTCTTTCTATATTATCCCCTGGTGGAGACAATACTGAAGTATCTTTAAAGCGTTCAGAGATAGGTAACTCCGCTTTGGCATATTGAATGCCTTCTTTAATTAAAGGTTTTACTTTACCTTCTAATGATTTAGATGTAGACCGATTAATAAGATCATGGATATCGCTAACATCCATACGGTTAGGATTCCATAAACTTTTTTTATACAAGAAGTCTTTTATAGCTGCAACCATACGACGCCATAAATTATGATTAGGCGCAGACTCACCAACACGGGCTAATACTTCTTCTGCATGTTCGCGGCTACCAGGAGTTAAATCTTTGTATCTATTATTAACATGTTCATGAGCAGCTTTAATTGCGGCATCTGTATCTTTTAATCGAGTTACAGTACGAAGTATGTCTCGGTATAAGTTCTTACCTACCATGCCTTCTAATCCATAGTGTGCGCCAACTTCATGAAGTAATTTACGAGGTGCGTCTTCTTTAGATAGACGATCAGTAATCAAGTGTGCAATACCTTTATCAAAGTACGCAACAGCATCAGGTGCAATATTAGCTGGAAGCTCTTCACTCTTAACTAGTTTTAAATCGCCTCTGTCAATAGCTTTATTAACATTATTACCGAAGCGTTCTTTTAATGAGGTTAGAATAGTTTTTGGAGTTTCACGAGTAAGTGGCATCTCACCCACCGCAAGTTTAGGCTCCTCTGGTTTTAATACTTCAGTAGTTACAGGAGCTTCTGCCGGTTTTAATGTAACACCGCGTCCTGCCTCTCCCATTGTAGCTGGTCCAGTATCAGTTGGAAGCTCAGCATTTCTAGTTCGCTCAAGTTCTGCAGTTCGCTCGGTAGTTTCACCAACTCCGGGTTCTCTAGGTGCTTGAATATCAGTTCTATCTCTTTCGGCCCTAAGTCTCGCATCTTCTGCCTCTTTCTGTTTAACTTCTATTTCTTTTATCTTGTCTTCTATTTTTAATTTAGTTGTAGGGTCAATACCTTTTTGCTCTTTAAATAAAGATAAACCGTCTATAACTTGTTGAGCTTCTTCTGGTTTATTTAAATCTAAATCACGTAGTCCCCCTTTTTTAATAAGGGGAGTGCTTTTCTTAATACCTAAATCTGTAAGCGTTTTGTCAGTTATTATATTAGCAGATTCGTTAACTTGTGCCGCTAACTCTACAATATTTTTAGGTACATTAGTAAGTTCATCTATAGCTTTTTGTCTAGCCTCAATATCTTTTGATTCTATATCCTTCTGTAGATCCTCTTGCATTGTAGCAATTGATTTTGCTACCTTAGATCCTTCGGGGGCATAGTTGCCCAATTTATTAAGTTCATCACTAATAAAAGCCTGGTTTTCAATTGTAAGTTCTGGAGTATTGCGAGTTAGTTCTGCTTGTTGTTCTAAACCACTAAGTTTAGCCCGTAAGGTGTCTCTTTCTGCAACGTTACCTTCTCTAACTTTAGCAGCTTCTGATAAAACACCGCGTGCTTCGGCTCTACCTGTAGGATGCAGTGCACCAAATATAGGAGATAACAATCCAGCTGTCTCTACAGTTTGACCAAGTTCTTCTGCAGTCATTTGTGGTCGACCTGTTTGAAATCTTTCAATAGCTTCTGTGCCTGCCATCAAGCCTGTGCCAGCTACTGTATTAGCTAACATAGATTGGGCATATGATTTAGCGCGGCCAGATAATTGAGCTAAAGCTTGTTGTTCTGTAATTACCCCTGCTTGAACTCTAGGAGCAAGCGCTTCTGCTTCTGCTAATACTTTAGGTCCCAGTGCATTTGATATCCGACCAACACCTGGCATGCCTACAGTTGCTATAGCTGTTTTAGCTAAGCCTGCAGCAAAAGCTTTTGTACGATCAACGTCTTGTCCTGCTTCGCGTTGTGCTTGTATACTTTCACCCATAGACGCGGGTAAATCTGTAGCTCCAAAAGTTAACGCTCTAGCACCAAGTCCTGCTATGGCTGCTTCAGGCGCAACTAAACTAGCAGCTGTAGGAACTCCGTATCTGCCTACAATACCGCCTAATGGTTCAGTAATTTTTTGGGAGAGGTATGCGCCAGCAGTTGGGAATATGCCTTTTTCTTTTGCACGAGCAATATCTTCTTCTGTGGTAGGCTCGAATATAGCAGCAGCTTTTTGTCTTTGTTCTTCTGCAGCTTTATCAAAACCTAATGTTTCTTCGACAGCGCCTAATGCACTACGACCTGCTGCTTTTAACGCAGGCATAAATCCTGTTTTAGTCTCGTGAAGTTTTTGTTGCTCAGCTTGAATAGCTTGTTGGTTTTGAATAGCGGCTACAACTTGATCTCTATCAGCCCCTGCTGGGCCATCAATCGAATAGGTTTTGCCGTCGGGGCCCGTAATTGAATATGTTGGCATTTTTAATTAGTAACTTTTAAAGGTCCCCAACCTGTAGACGCTGGTGCTGCGGTACCGGTAAATAAGCTTTTATATTTTTGATAGTCTGCCTGAGTATTTTTAAACTCCCCTGACGCTACTGCATCTTTAAACCCTCTAGCGATTGTATCTTCATCAATACCCGATCTACCTGACGCGCCAATTTTAGCTGCTTGAATATGAGCATTAATAGTATCTCTATGTTGTTGGGCATTAATAATAAGTTTCTCACGTTCATCCATAGCTTTAATAGCACCTTGTGCATCACCACGAGATTGTAAGTATTGTGCTTCAGCAAGTTTTTGATCAGAAGCTTTAAGCAAGTTTTGTTCTTTCCTAAGATCTTTAGTATCAATACCATATTGTTCAACGCCTTGCATAGCGCCTGTTGCGATATTTTGTAATGCATACGGAGATTTACCCGCGGCCATACCTAATCCTGCTTTAGCTAATGCCATCCAACCCGCTTGAGATTTCTCGCCTTTTAGCGCATCTCTTTCTTCTTGTATTTTGGCAGTTTGCTTAGAATAGAATTCTGGATCAACTCCCATTTTACTATAAGCATCTTTTTCGCGTTTAATTGCTTCGTCTAATGACATTGCTTTAGGAAGCGCTGAACCAACACCTTCAAATGTAGGAAGTGTTTTAGCTGCATCAGCTACAGGAACCGCTTGAGGTGGGACAAAAGGATTTACAGTTTGATCACCTAATGAGCCTCTAATGAGCGCATCTGCAGCAGCTTGACTACCAGAAACATTAGCGCCAGGCATAGTTGCAGGAGCAGAGGATTTATTTCTTTGTGCAGATAGTTCTGCAATTTGAGAATCAATTTCTTTAATTCTTGCAGCTTCATTAACTTTTTGAGATTCTGTTTTAGGTGTAAATATAGTTGATTGGTATTTTGTTTTTTCTCTTTGTAGCGTGCCAATTTGTCTATCAATATCTGAAGCACCTACATTACCTAGTCCCCTCATCCAATCACCAAATCTAGACGTAGCTACTTCGCCACCATCATCAAACGCAACAATACCGCCAGCTGCCATACCTTGGCCACTAAACATTTGATCAGGAACAGGAAGACCTGCTACACCTTGTTCTGCTACTGGAGCCTGTGTAGGTTGTTGTATCGCTGCTATACCTTGTTGTGGAGCTGGAGTTAAATCTTCTGCAACAGTTGTTTTCTCTGGTTTAGCTGATTGATATTTTTCACGCATTTCTTTTCTGCGTTGTAATTCACTCAGTGCTAAATAAGTAGGTACTTGGCCTGTAGGATTCTGAACATAACCAATAAGCGCTTGGTCTGGTACGTTTTTTAATTCGTTTTGTAATTTAACAATGTTCATATTTTATCCTTATCCTAAAGCTTTCATTAAACCAAGTCCAGCTAAACCTAAACCACCAATTTGAGATACAGTAGAA
>Ga0114976_10003228_pt1 | contig 10199 bp, 11 predicted proteins | sample S_130805_EF_Meta_FD_87319 | JGI IMG/M metagenome (GOLD analysis project Ga0114976, IMG submission 87319) | Freshwater microbial communities from Lake Simoncouche, Canada to study carbon cycling - S_130805_EF_MetaG | ecosystem: Environmental > Aquatic > Freshwater > Lake | place: Lake...
GCGACACCACGCGGTTCTACGACAGCGCCGGCCGCGCCCAGGGCCGGGCCGAGACGCGCGGCGACACCACGCGGTTCTACGACAGCGCCGGCCGCGCCCAGGGCCGCAGCGAGCGCCAGGGCGACGCCATCCGGCACTACGACAGCGCCGGCCGGGCGACCGGGCGCGACGAGGTCCGCGGTGGCACCACGTATCGCTACGACGCCGCCGGCCGGGCGATCGGCCGCGCCGAGCGGCGCTGAGCAGGGGCGGCTGCATCCGTCATGTACCGCCGCGGTGAACCTGCTCTAGTCTCGACAAAACGGCAGGCGAGGCGACCATGCAGTATGTCTGCGACGCGCCGGACGGGGGCACCTGGTTCCGGCTCGAGACCGAGGCCGAGGCGGCGCAGGAATCCGCGCTGATGGGCCATGCGGTCGAGAAGCACTACCGCCGCTCGGCCGAGCAGGCGGCCTGCAGCTTCGACCCCACCGGCATCCCCTTCATCGAGCAGGACATCGCCCGCGGCGTGCACACCGAGCGCAGCATGCCGGTCTTCCTCACGCTGCGCGACGCCGAGGGCGAGGCGCTGGTCACCGCCATGCTGCCGCCGCGGCTGCGCCCCGACCCGGCCTTCCGCTGCATCCTGGTCGGCCGCGGCAATGCCGATCCCTATCCCGACCATGGCGCGGCGATCGCGGCGCTGGCGCGGCACCTGCGCATGAGCCTCGAGCGCGAGGCCTGCTACCCCTATCGGCGCGATTGAGCGGAACCCGCCGCATGACCGGGATCACCCGCCGCGCCGCGCTCGGCGCGCTGCTTGCCGCACCCGCCCTGGCGCAGGCCCCCTGGCCCAACCGCAGCATCCGCCTGGTCGTGCCCTTCGCACCGGGCGGGCCGACCGACGTGATGGCGCGCGTGCTGGCGGGCGGGCTGCAGACCGCGCTCGGCCAGCCGGTCGTGGTCGAGAACCGCGCCGGCGCCGGCGGCAATGTCGGCACCGCCGTGGTCGCCCGCGCGCCGGCCGATGGCACCACCGTGCTGGTGGTCTCGACCGGCTTCGTCGTGAACGTCTCGCTGTTCCGCAACGCGGGCTATGCGATCGAGGAGTTCGCGCCGATCACCGAGCTCGGCGCCTCGCCCAACGTCATCCTGGCGACGCCGGCCAGCGGCATCGAGAGCATCCCCGCGCTGATTGCGCGCGCGAAGGCGACGCCGGGCGGGCTGAACGTGACCAACCCCGGCACCGGCTCGACGCCGCACCTGACGGCCGAGCTGCTGCGGCTGCGCGCCGGCGTCGAGTTCGTGCAGGTGCCGCACAACTCGGCCGGGCTCGCGGTGCAGGCGCTGCTGGCCGGGACGACGCCCGTGGGCTTCACCGCCCTGCCGCCGGCACATGCGCAGATCAAGGCGGGCGCCCTGCGCGCGCTGGCGCTGACCGGCACCGAGCGCTGGCACGACCTGCCCGAGGTGCCGACCATGCTCGAGCTCGGCTATCCCGGCTTCGTCTCCGAGACCTTCCAGGGCTTCCTCGCGCCGGCCGGCACGCCACCCGAGATCGTCGCGCGGCTCGCTGCCGAGGCGCGGGCGGTGCTGGATGACCCGGCGACGAAGGCCAAGCTGCTGGCCGCCGGTTTCGGCTTGCGCCCGCGCGGGCCGGAAGCGCTGGCGCAGCGGATCGCCGCCGAGGTGCCGATGTGGCGCGACCTGATCCGCCAGGCCGGGATCAGCCAGGAATAGGCTACAGCTCGACCACGACGTATTCCTCCTCGACCGAGACCGGCACGGTCTCGGCGACGTAGGGGCCTTTCACCACCGCCGCGCCGGGCTCGCGCGTCGCGGCGTAGCTCTTCGCCTTCAGCCGCGCCGGCTCGCACCAGGACTGGCCGGTGCGGATGTCGAACTCCCAGCCATGCCAGGGGCAGCGCACCAGCTCGCCCGGCCGCGAGTGCTTGTAGCAGCCGGGCTTGTCGCTTTCGGAGAGCCCGACGCGCAGCCCGAGCCCGAGCGGCGCGCCCTCATGCGGGCAGCGGTTGATCAGCGCGAAGACCTCGCCGCCGAGGTTGAACACCGCGATCTCCCGCCCGCGCACGGTGACCACCTTGCTGCCGCCCTCCGGCAGCTCGGCGGCGCGCAGCACGACGTGACGCGTCGCCATTAGCTCAGCCGGTACACGCCGAGCGCGTTGTCGCGGAAGATCGCCCACCGCTCGGCCCGGCTCATCGCGATCGGCAGGGCGTAGCGCGGATCGTCGCTGTCCCAGTGCGGGTAGTCCGAGGCGAAGCAGATCCGCTCCCAGCCGATCCAGTCGAAGAGATCGCGCAAATGCTGCGGGTCCTCCGGCTCGTCGGCCGGCTGCGTCGTGTACCAGAGGCGGTCGCGCAGGATCTCGGAGGGCGGGCGCTTCACGGCCGGCAACTCGTCGCGGAAGCGCGGCCAGAGCTCATCCAGCCGCCAGCCGAGCGCCGGTACCCAGCCGAGCCCGGCCTCGATCGCGACCAGCCGCAGCTTCGGAAACGCCTCGAAGACGCCCTCGAAGATCATCGAGGTCAGCATCGCCTCCATGGCGAAGCCGTTGCTGTCCTTCTCCTCGGCGTAGAAGCTCGCATGGCCGGCGCCGCCGGTGACCGCATAGCCGTTCAGCCCGCCGACATGGCAGCCCAACGTGATGTCGTGTTCCTGCGCCGCGGCGAAGATCGGCCAGTAGCGCTTGCGGCCCATCGGCTCGGTGTTGCGCGGCATGATCATCACCTGCGCGAAGCCGCCCATCCGTGCGCAGCGCGCGATCTCGGCGGCGGCTTCCTCGGGGTCCTCCTGCGGGATCATGATGGAGCCGCGCAGGCGGGGCTCGCGCGCCAGCCACTCATGCGCCTGCCAATCATTCACCGCGCGGCAAAGTGCTGCGGCATAGCCGAGGTTGCGCTGCCGCGCGGCCGTGGGCCAGAGCACCTGCAGCACGCCGAACTCGATGTCGTGCGGGTCGAGGTGCTGCTCGCGCATGAAGCCGAGATCGCTGCCGGGCGGCCCGCCATTCGGCGGCCAGGTGTCGAGCCGCGACAAGGCGGGCGTCGGCTTCGGATAGGGATGCGCGTCGGTATAGGGCGAGACCAGGAAGTTGCCGTAGAGGTCGTGATAGGCGTGCCAGGCCGGGTCGAGATACGGCTTCAGGTCGCCCTTCGCCCGGATGATCGGGTGGATGTCGCAATCGACCAGGCGAAGCTTCGCTTCGGCCGGCAGCGCAATTCGGGGATCGACGTCGACGGTCATGCGAGCGTCTCCTTCAACCTTGGGTAGGTTTCCAACGCGTTGTCGCGCAGCAGCGCGGGCAGGATGCGGGCAGGGATCTGCGCGGGGATCGCCGCCTTGCCCTCGAAGCGCCAATGCGGCCAGTCGGTCGCGAACAGCAGCATCCGGTCGGCCGCGAGATGCGCCAGCAGCGTCGACATTCCCGCCGCATCGGTCGGACCCTGCAGCGGCTGGATGGACACACGCACATGCTCGCGCATCACGTCGGCCGGCGAGGTCGTCACCCAGGGCACCTCGGCCCGCAGCCCGCGCCAGGTCTTGTTGGCCCGCCACATGAACTGCGGCAGCCAGCCGAGCCCGGCATCGAGCAGGACGACGCGCAGCTTGGGGTGATCCACGAAGGCGCCCTCATAGACCAGCGACAGCAACTGCGCCTGGAAGACGTTCGCCTGCGCGGCATGATCCTCGGCATGGAAGCTCGGCCAGCCGGTCGCCGTCGTCGGGTGGCGATAGAGCCCGCCGGCATGGATCGAGACCGCCAGCCCATGCTCCTCCGCCGCCGCCAGGATGGGCCGATGCGCGCGCCGGCCGAGCGGCTGCTCGGTCATCGCCGGCAGCAGCACGGAGACGAAGCGCGGATTGGCCGCACACCGCCTGATCTCGGCCGCCGCCTGCTCCGGCGATTGCGGCGGCACCACGATGGCGCCGCGCAGCCGCGGGCCGCGCGCGAGCCATTCCTCGGCCAGCCAGTCGTTCATCGCCCGACACAGCGCCATCGCCATGTCCTCGGCGAAGAGTGCCGCAGTGCCCCAGAGCGGGTTGCAGATCGCGATGCTGGTCCCGAAGCCATCCAGCGCCTGGTCCTGCACCTGCGCGAGCGTCGCCCCGGCCTCGCCGCGCGCCGGTCGGAAATCCGGCCGCGCGGTGATCGGCATCGTCGCCTTCCAGAAGATGCTCTCGAGCCCGTCGATGCCACGCACCGTCATCTGCTCGCGCCAATGCGCATCGAGATAGGGCCGCAGCGCCGCCATGTTCGGCACCGCCGGGTGGATGTCGACATCGATGGCGCCGGTCGTCGGATGCGCCGTCGTCACAGGCGCGGTGGCGGCTTCGCTCACCTTCGTTTTCCTCGCTGGGCGCGCGAAGCCTGCCGCGCGCCGGCGGCAATTGCCAGCCCTACTCGGCCGGCTGCACCGCCGCAGACCGCGACCGCCGGACATCCCCCAGCAGCGCCACCACCACCAGCGTCAGCATGAACCCGATCGAGACCGCGAAGACCGCGAGCGGCCGGCCGCCATCCATCAGCCAGCCATAGATCACCGGCCCGATCGCCCCGCCGACATTGAACCCCGTGCTGACGATGCCGAAGACCCGCCCGACCGCGCCCGGCGGCGCCGCCGCCCGCACCATCATGTCGCGCGAGGGCATGATGATGCCGGTGCAGAAGCCGGCCGCGCCCAGCACCGCGACCAGCAGCACCCCCGGCAGCGGCAGCAGCCAGACCAGCGTCATCAGCGCCGCCGCCAGGCCATAGAAGAGCGCCGCCACCGCGCCATGCCGCCCGGTGCGGTCGGCGAGGATGCCGCCCGCCAGCACGCCCGCCGCGCTCATCGCCAGGAAGGCCGAGAGGCCGAGCGTCGCCGTCGCATAGGCGGTGCCGTGCCCCTCGGTGAGTGCCACGACCGAGAAGCCCTGCATGCCGCCGCTCGAGAGGCTGATCAGCATGAAGAAGCCGGTCATTGCCAGCACCGCGCCGGAGAGCACGCGCGGCTTGCCGCCCGCCGCGCCGGCCACCGGGCGCGGCGCCGTGGCGGCCTCCGGCAGGTCGCGGATCAGCGCGATCGGCAGCGCGACCGCCAGCGCCAGCACCCCGGCGCCCGCCAGCGCGGCGGAGAGCCCGCCGAGCCAGGCCAGGCCCAGCATCATCGCCGGCGCCATCGCCCCGCCGAGGAAGCCCGCGAAGGTATGGAAGGAGAAGGCCCGGCCGATATGGTGCTCGCCGATGCCGCGCGACAGCAGCGCGTAGTCGGCCGGGTGATAGACCGCGTTGGCGAGGCCAAGCAGCGCCGCCGCCGCCAGCAGCATCGGATAGGTCGGCACGAGCGCCAGCAGCACCAGCGCGCCGCCGCCGAGCGCGAGCCCCGCCACCAGCACCCGGCGCGAGCCGTAGCGATCGACCACATAGCCCATCGGCGCCTGGGTCACGCCGGAGACGACGTTGAACGCCGTCAGCGCCAGGCCGAGCTCGATGAAGCCGACGCCGAGCGCCTCGCGCAGCAGCGGAAACAGCGGCGGGAAGACCAGGTAGTGGACATGGCTCACGAAATGCGCGGCCGAGACCAGCGCCAGGGTGCTTTGCTCGGCCGGTGACCAGCCCCGGCCGAGGGGTGCGGCCTGCGCCATCCTTGTGGTTTCCTCCTGCGGCGCACCGCGTACCCCGGGACAATTGCGCGCCGTCCGCGTCCCCGCAAGGCTGGCGCCAGACCACGGCCCCGCCTTCCGTTCGGTTGCGTGCCGCAAGCCGCCGGGCGGTTCGGTGCAGGAGCCGCACCCCGCCAGCGATCACGCTCTACCCGAAGCGCTCCACCGCGAAGGGCGCGAGGTCGAGGTTGGGCTTCGGGCCCAGCATGGCCCGCGCCAGCGCGACGCCCGTGGGCGCCGCCCCGGTCAGCCCGAGATGGCCATGCCCGAATGCGCACCAGAGCCCGGGCCAGCGCGCGACGGGGCCGAGCACCGGCAGGCTGTCCGGCAGGCAGGGCCGATGGCCCATCCAGAGTTCCTCGGCCTTCTCGGCGCGGGCCTGCGGGAAGGCCTTCTTCAGGTCATCGAGCAGCAATGCGGCGCGGCGCGGCGTCGGCGGCGCCTCGAGCCCACCGAACTCGACCGTGCCGGCGACCCTGAGGCCGTGCTCCATGGGCGAGATGAAGGCCTTGCGGTCGGCCGGCACCACCGGCCGCTGCACATGGATGCCGGCATCCTGCAGCATGACGTGGTAGCCGCGCTGGGTCTCGAGCGGCACGCGCAGCCCGAGCGGCGCCAGCAGCCGGGCCGAGAATGCGCCGGCGGCGAGCACCACGGCGTCGGCGCGCTCGAGCCCGGCCGCCGTCATCGCGCCGATGACGCGGCCGCCCTCGGTCGCGATCGCCGTCACGCCTTCCTGCCGCACCGTGCCGCCGAGCCGCGCGACGCCGCGCGCCACCACCTCCGCCTGGCGGCGCGGGTTCACGCTGCTGCCCTGGTCGGGGATGAAGAGGCCGAGCGAATACTCGCCCTGCATGTCCGGCTCGAGCTCGCGGATCGCGTCGCCGCCCTCCAGCGTCTCGATCCGCATGCCGTGCTGCGCCCGCAGCGCCCAGCCGGAGGCGTCCTTGGCGTAGTGCTCGCGGTCACGATACAGGTAGAGCTGTCCCGTCTCGCGGATCAGGTCGAGCGCGCCCTCCTCGGCGAGGATCGCCCGGTGCTGCTCCATCGCGTTGCCGAGCAGCCCGGCCAGCGCATCCGCGATCGCCGCGACCCGATCCGGCCGCGCGCTGGCGACGAAGCGCAGCAGCCAGGGCGCCGCCTTGAAGGCATAGCGCGGCGGGATGTGCAGCGCGCCGGCGGGGTCGAGCAGCATGCCCGGCACCTGCTTCAGCACGCCCGGCATCGCCAGCGGCGCGACCGAGCCCGCGCTGATCGCGCCCGCATTGCCGGACGACGCGCCGCTGCCCGGTGCCTCGCGGTCGAGCACCAGCATCTCCGCGCCCGCTTTCGCCAGGTGCCAGGCGACGCAGAGCCCGACGATGCCGGCGCCGATGACGATGACCCGCTGGCTCACTCCGGCTGGATCCCCGCGCGTTCGGCGATCGCGACCCACTTGCGCTGCTCGGCGGCGATGAAGGCCGCGGCCGCCGGCGCCTCGAGGCCCATCGGCTCGAGCCCGCGCTCGCGGAAGGCCTCGCCGAGCCCGTCGCGATACACCGCCTGCACCGTCGCGCCGATCAGCGCCAGGATCTCCGGCGGCGTCCGCGCCGGCGCCACCAGCGAGGCCCAGGTGCCGCCGACCACCGTCGGGAAACCGAGCTCGGGCATGGTCGGCACGTCGGGCACGCTCGGCGCCCGGGTCGCGCGGGCCAGCGCCAGCGGCCGCAGCCGGCCGGCCTGGATATGCGGCAAGGTCGTCGGAATGGTGTCCATCATCATCTGCACCTGGCCGGAGAGCAGGTCGGTCATCGCCGGCGCCGAGCCGCGATAGGGCACATGCGTCACCTGGATGCCGGCCTCGAGGCGGAACAGCTCCGTCAGCAGGTGGCCGGCGGTGGCATTGCCGAAGCTCGCATAGTTCAGCCGGCCCGGGCGTTCCCGGGCGAGGCCGATGAGCTCGGCCAGCGTCGTCGCCGGCACGCCGGGATTGACCAGCGTGATCAGTGGCTGCTCGGTCAGCAGGGCGATCGCGGCGAGGTCGGTGGGCGCATAGGGGATGTTCCTCATGCCGGCGCGGGCGACGGCCATCTCGCCGGAGGCGCCGATCAGCAGCGTATAGCCATCGGGCGGCGCCTTCGCGACCTGGTCGGCCCCCAGCGTGCCGGAGGCACCCGGCCGGTTCTCCACCACCACCGGCTGGCCCCAGGCGCGCGAGAGCCGGTCGGCGGTCAGCCGCGCCACCGTGTCGGTCGAGCCGCCGGCGGGATAGGCCACGACCAGCCGGACGGGGCGGTTGGGGAAGGGCCCGTCGGCGAGCGCGGGCGAAGCAAGGGTCGCGCCGAGCAGGGCGCGGCGGGTGATGCGCATCTGTGTTGTTCCTCCCGGGTCAGGGATGCTGCGGCGGGTCCCCCGCGCGCGCAAGCCACCCTATCCGTTGACGCAGCCGGGGCCGCGTGCCTATAAGCGCGCCCTTCCGAGGGTGCCCTGCTCCCCCGGCGGTCGTCTGCGACCGTGTGAGTTCCACCAACCTGGCCTTCGCGGGCCGCAAGCCAGGCCCGGCCTTCCGGGCAGGATAGACCGATGACCTTCGCAGTGATCCGCACCGGCGGAAAGCAGTACCGGGTGACGCCGAATGCGGTCGTCACCGTCGAGAAGCTCGAGGCCGAGGATGGCGCGACCATCACCTTCCACGACGTGCTGGCGATCGGCACCGAGGCCGGCCTGACGCTCGGCGCGCCGACCGTGCCGGGTGCGACGGTCACCGCGACCGTGGTCCAGCAAGCTCGCGGTCCGAAGATCCTGATGCTGAAGAAGCGCCGCCGGAAGAACAGCCGCCGCAAGCGCGGCCACCGCCAGGACCTGACGATCCTGCGCATCTCCGACATCGCAGCGGCCTGAGGAGTAGAGCGAGATGGCACACAAGAAGGCTGGCGGTTCCTCCCGCAACGGGCGCGACAGCGCCGGCAAGCGCCTCGGCGTGAAGCTGTTCGGCGGCCAGGTCGTGCGCGCCGGCAACATCATCGTGACGCAGCGCGGCACGAAGATGAAGCCGGGCCGCAACGTGCTGGTCGGGCGGACCCACTCGATCCACGCCGCGGTCGATGGCCATGTGAAGTTCGAGCGCAAGGCCGAGGGCCGGGTGCACGTCTCGGTCGAGCCGGTGGCGCTGGCGGCCGAGTAAGGCTTTCCGCAAGCGCAGAGGCTGGACGGGGGCCGCGAGGCCCCCGTTTGCGTTTCAGGACTACACCCCGAACCCCAGCGGGGGGTTACAAGGGGGGCGAAGCCCCCATTGCCGCCCTGCGGACAGGGTTGGTGTGGCGGCTGTCCGCAGGGCGGAAAACCCATGAAATTTCTCGACGAAGCCAAGATCTACACGAAGGCGGGCGACGGCGGTGACGGCGTCATCGCCTTCCGGCGCGAGAAGTACATCGAGTTCGGCGGCCCCGACGGCGGCAAGGGCGGCAAGGGCGGCGACGTGGTGATCGAGGCGGTCGACGGCCTCAACACCCTGATCGACTACCGCTACGCCCAGCACTTCAAGGCCCGCAAGGGCGGCAACGGCGCCGGCCAGGACAAGACCGGCGCCGGCTCGCCCGACGTCGTCCTCAAGGTGCCGGTCGGCACCCAGATCCTGGCCGACGACAAGGAGACGCTGCTCGCCGACCTCGACGTGCCCGGCAAGCGCGCGGTGATCTGCCAGGGCGGCGATGGCGGCCACGGCAATGCCCACTACAAGACCAGCACCAACCGCGCCCCGCGCCGCGCCGACAAGGGCTGGCCGGGCGAGGAGCGTTGGATCTGGCTCCGCCTCAAGCTGATCGCCGATGCCGGGCTGGTCGGGCTGCCGAATGCCGGGAAATCCACCTTCCTGGCCGCCGTCAGCGCGGCCCGGCCGAAGATCGCCGACTACCCCTTCACGACGCTGCATCCGCAGCTCGGCGTCGTACGGCTGAACGCGACCGAGGAATTCGTGCTGGCCGACATCCCCGGTCTGATCGAGGGTGCGCATGAGGGCACCGGCCTCGGCGACCGGTTCCTGGGGCATATCGAGCGCTGCGCGGTGCTGCTGCACCTGGTCGATGGCAGCCAGGCCGACCCGGTGAAGGCCTGGCGCACCGTGCGCCGCGAGCTCGAGGAATACGGCCATGGGCTGGCCGAGAAGCCGGAAATCCTGGCGCTGAACAAGCTCGACGCCATGACGCCGCAGGCCAAGGCGAGCCGGCTCAAGGCGCTGGAGGCGGCGACCGGGCGTCGGGTGCTGCTGATCTCGGGCGCGACCGGGGCGGGCGTGCCGGGGGCGGTGCGCGCCATCGCGGATGCGGTGGCGGAGGATCGCCGGCGGCGGCACGCGGCGCTTGAGGCCGTGCAGCCGGTGCGTGGTACACTCGGCGCATGAACGTCACGCTCCCGATCCCCGATGAGCTGGTGGAGCGCCTCGGCGCCGAGAACCTCGGTCGGCGCGCGCTCGAGGCGCTGGCCGCCGAGGAATACCGCGCCGGCCGCCTGGCCGCGGAGGAGCTTCGCCGCCTGCTCGGCTTCGGCACGCGGGGCGAGGTGGACGGCTTCCTCAA
>Ga0114976_10003230_pt1 | contig 10197 bp, 8 predicted proteins | sample S_130805_EF_Meta_FD_87319 | JGI IMG/M metagenome (GOLD analysis project Ga0114976, IMG submission 87319) | Freshwater microbial communities from Lake Simoncouche, Canada to study carbon cycling - S_130805_EF_MetaG | ecosystem: Environmental > Aquatic > Freshwater > Lake | place: Lake...
CCTCGCAGGAATGGGCCTTTCCACCGAACCGCCGCCTGAATTCCAGACAGAGTTCAAATCCCAGAAGACACAGCCACTCGTAATGCTCCAGACTCTCCCTCGTCCAAATCGCGCTCGGATGATTCGGATTATGGATGGAGAAATAGCCGCGAATTCCACCGCCGTTCATTGGCGCCGTCGCGAACGACGGAATTCTTCCCACCGCCATCTCGGTAAACCAGTGTGCCGTGTACAGGAGCTGGGCAGTCTCCAGAATCATCTTGACGACGTGTTTATCACAATGCCAACGCGCACAGCGGGATGGTTTGGGATGTAGATAGAATATATTCATTTCGGGGTGACCTCCCAGCCCCCGCCGCCGCGCCCGCCAATTTTACTCCACAATACACGAAGCAGGTATGGACAGTATCATACGATCATCGTGATCTCCGTAGTACCATACAATCCTGTCGGCGTGTTCGTGGGCGAACGATGCCCACACGTTGACCTCCCACGTAATTGCGTGCATCGCCAGGAAGCCCTGTAAGGCTTTCAGGTGGATTGCGAGAAATTCATCGGCGCGTTCGGTCGGCAGTATGAAAAAACCTCCACTCAACATCCAGTGAATTCCGTCCCACAGGAAGGGGAATGTTTCAACTTGCTGGACCGGTTTACATCCTGGCAATAGGATAAGGGGGATATTGTGGACCTGCAGGGTTTCTAGGCGCTGGAGAACACTCGGGTTTGACGTAATTTTGGAGAGGCCCGCATCAATGTAGGCCATGTAGGGGGTTGACACGTAGGGGACGGCGAGTTGCATAATTTCGGGTTTGCAATTCATCAGGGTGATGAAATTCAGCGTATCTTTCACCCTATTCCTGTTGGGTGGGAGGTGAATGGGATTCACTGCGTGGATACGTTTGTATGTTTCCAGAGTTGTTATATCTAGGGGCAAAACGTGGACGTTTGGTCCTAGAGCTGGTAGGAGCCGAGTGTAGGTTTCATCTGCAAACAAAAGAAGTTGAATGTTGAGGGCGAGGAGGGGTTTCATCCATCCTATGCGCTGTTCCACAGAAACCCTGTCGTCGGGTGAGTATATAATGTATGACACGTATGTTATATTGCTCGGCATTGCTGCTCTTTTCTTGTAATTTCGGGGTGGGGTTTAAGCGCGTGGTTATTGCCATTCCACGCGAATAAAGTACTGGTATGATGACGTTGAAAGTATTTTCCATTTTACTCCTTGGAATGTATCGGACATGAAAGCAAGTAGATCAGATTTAATATCACCAAATGAATCTTTGTAATGAACAGAAATCGGGAAATCTGCGTTCTTTTTACCGTTAGTACGTTGTTGTAGGATGTAGTTGTATATCATTACTTTAGCAGAATCAACGGATAGATATGGTGGATTCTTACACGCAATATTGGCAAATGTAATTTTTTGCGGTTCGGAATAATCGTCGTCCTCGTCGTCGTCGTCCTCGTCCTCTTCGTCATCGTCGCCCTCGTCGTCCTCGTCTTCATCTTCATCGCCATCATCCTCGTCATCCTCGTAAATTGCAGTATTTATGTGTCTCTTGTACCTGTTACTCCAAACAATTCCTGTCTTTACCGCTGGTTGATATGAGCTACGGGAGCAGTGCCTCAAGCTCCTCTGTTGAGGAGGGGGAGTAGTGAGATGATGGTGCACCAGCAGCTGCGAGGCAGCTGCCCTTACTGCTGCAGCTGCCTTGGGCCCCTCTCTGCGAACATCAATATAATTTCCACAAATATCTGTTGAAGTTGCGCACGCCTGTACGAAATGCCCCTTACGTCCACAGCGAGTACAGCAATCGGTTGCAGCCCAAATTTCGCGCATAAGGGTCGCTTTGAGATTACTGTCCAGATCCACTGACACGTATGTCCCTCCACGGACTTTATCAACACCATATTTAGCCATGTACTCCTTTGTGTATTTGTCTTCCTCGAACGGAGATGCATTCAAAATTGTTCGCTCCAACGAAACAGGCTTGTACAACTTTGTCCACGAACACCCCTCACCCTGCAGGTGTTGCTGATATCGCTGCGCGATATTATTGCTTTTTCCAACATAAAACCTCCCACCCTGGAGGCGAAGGATATAGATATTCGTCGTTGCCATATGTCCTGTGTGTCTGCTGCTCCACCATCGAGCTATTCAATTTTTGTGCCGAAAACTTTCTCCCGGCTTTCACTATTTTTTACCGATTTTCGGTTAAAAATTGAAGGTTTATTTTCCTACGTTCTGGTATACTACAAGAATGCCTACCTATACATGTGAAAAGTGTGCGAGAGTGTTCAAGCAGAAGAGTGGATTTGATGACCACAAGGCAAAGAAGATTGATTGTGCCAAGAATACAGTACTAAATACTGTTATTGAAACGAAACTCGAGGAGAAGGTAAAGGAGGCTATTCGTGCTACACAGCATAGGCCAGATATTACGAAGGAGAGCCTTCCTGCATTCTTCGAGGATCTTCATAATCTTCTCTGGAATAAGGCTGGTTTGAACCCTGAACGTGCTCTAGAGCACATGACATTCTTCTTTGCATACCGTCTTATTGAACAACAGGCTGACACTCTAAATCTTCCTCAAGAGTGTCGCTGGTCATACATCGCAAGCCTGAAAAATGAGAACGACCTGTTTGAGACAATTAAGAAGGGCGTGTCTTCATTTAGGTCAAAGCCCAAGACAAAGCCCTTCTTCAAGCCACATGAGATTCAGAAAGCAGATATTGTGTACGAGATTGTTCAGCAGATTAATCGTATCTCCCTCACAATTCTACAGGAGACCGATACACTGGGCGACATCTTTGAGTATATGCTTGGGCGCGGTATGAGCACAATGTCTGATGAGGGGCAGTATTTCACAAATCGTCTCATCTGTAAGTTGGCATTCAAGCTGGCATACGGGATTAAGAAGACTCTGCGCCGTGCTGATGGATCACTGTGCACCTTTGCAGATTGGTTTTGTGGCACTGGTGGCTTCCCTGCCGAGTTTGTGAAGGGTGTGAAGGCAAATCTCACAACTGTTGACTGGAAAAAGGATTCGGGCTCTGTCTACTGCCAGGACATGAACTTGTCAAGTGTGACCACTACCCTCCTGAATATGCTTATCCTTACAGGCATTCCCTTCAGTGGCGAGAAGATTCGCGGCTCTAACTCGTTTACTGATTCGATCACCATAGGTGCGCATGCTCCCTTTGAGGGGCTCACTACTGACTATTGCTTTATGAACCCTCCCTACGGAGGTGACAAATCGAAGGGGAAGGACTACAAGTTTGCTTACTCAAAGAAGGTGAAAGCCGAGGATGGGAGCACTAGCAAGAAGTTCTTTGTGAACCAGGAGATCCAGAGTATTGGCATTGAGGATGATGACAAGGTCTCTGCAGGTGTTCAGTTGGCAATGGCCACCCTTTCAGCGGATGGTGGCATCTGTAGTATCGTGCTTCCTCAAGGATTCTTCTTCGGTGCTTCCAAGAAGTGTGTGGAGCTACGTAAGAAGATTGCGGAGGAGTATAAGATTTGGTATGTGGTCGATATTGCATCTGGTTCCTTCCTGAATACGGGCACGAAGACCTCTATGATGGTCTTTCAGAAGGGTGTTGGTGCCACGGAGAAGGTGGCCTTCATCGGTCTTGATGAAAAATCACTTGTGGAGGCTACGCTCATAGACTTGCGGTCAAAGAACTATTCTCTCAACTACAAGCAATATCTACCACAGAGTGCAGTGGAGGTGGAGGGATTTGAGATGGTGAAGTTGGGGGATATTGTATCTTTCAAGGCTGAAAAGTGTAAGAAAGATAAGGATTCCTACACTTATATCGATATTGGTAGTGTTGACAGGGGAAATTTTAAGGCGGGCGATCCTATCGCAAAAGGAGACCTACCTGGTCGCGCTCAATATAGCGTCAAACATGGAGATATCTTACTAGGAACTGTTCGCCCAAATCTCGAACATTACCTCCTCATTTCTCCCCAGGTATATAAGGACAACCTAATCGTGTCTAACGGTTTCTCAATTATGAGATGTAATACAGATAAGGTCTTACCGACCTACCTTTATTCAATCTTAACGCTTCCAACGACAACATCATATCTTACGGAACGTGCTACTGGCACAACATATCCTGTTGTAGATGATACTATTATTGGAGCAATGGGAATCCCCCTCCCCTCCCTTGAACGCCAGCAACAAATCGTAGAGGCAATTGACGGCTGGGCGGGACTTGCACAGCAGGAGGAGGTCGCACTGAAAATCCTTGAGAAGCAGATGATGTTTCAGGTGAAGGAAATGGGGCGTGGACAGGCTCGTGTGAAGTTGGGGGATTTGGCAACTATCACCACTGGTAAGAACAAGACCCCAGATGATAAGAAAGGGTCGCTGTATCCTTATTACGGAACATCTGGCGTGACTGGTCGTACTGACCATTTCCTGGAGGATGGTGAATATATCTTAACCGCACGAAATGGCACTATCGGAAATACTTTCCTAATCAAGGGAAAGTCGTATCCTTCAGACCATATGTTCACCTTAAGGGTAAATGAGAAGTGTCTACTGAAATATCTATATTACTGGATGATGTCCAATAAGAATATTATGGAGAATTTGGCTAATGTAACTACTATTCCAGGTATTACACGATCCTCTCTTATTGAAATCCAAATCCCTCTCCCCCCTCTCACCGAACAACAGACACTCCAGTCAGACTTTGATGAGATTCAGCACAAGCATGCAAAAATCGCCACTTATAAGGCGAAGGCACATGAGGCTATTCAGCGCTTGATTCCTGGTGCCACAGCGTAATCACCATACAATCTCATCTTCGATACCAAACTCCTCGTTCCAGTTTGTATAATCCTCATACATCTCACCTGGATTAGCAGGTAGAGTCTGAACACTTTTTTCCTTGTATTCAGTCCACGACCTAATCCCCATCTCTTTACACACACGAGACCATTCAGCCTTCGTATGTGGAAAGGCGCTAGTATCAACTCCCAAGAAATCGTACCATGAGACCCACCAGTCTTTGAAGTAGAACTTTGGATCCTCAATATACTTGGGATGCTCTGAAGCCCGTACAGTATACTCATCTTTTGTCAAAAGTCCTAATCCTTTGTTCAGCCTACGAATAACCTCGTATTTTTCCTTGGGGTCTGATCGCTCGAATGCCTTACGAGCATACATAGACTGAATGCGATGAATCGTTTCATCCACATTGTAGGCCTTGCCACTAATTGCAAAGGGGCCGAAGAACTTCTGAACTACTCGCTCGATTTTCTGCCTACTAGGGAAAGCAGCGTCATCCTTGCTAATAAAGTCCATAATGTCTAGAACAATAGAATCAAACACATCGTCTTCAGTTTCATTTTCATCACTGGGTCTTACGATAACACACCATCCTTCTTTACCCTCATAGTCATTTCGCAATGCACGCCCAGCAATTTGTAGTATAATATTTGCAGCCATAGTGTTTCCCATAAGAACAGCCGTCATTTCGATGCCATTAATATCCGCTCCTTCGCGGTAGCGTTCACACGCAAATAGGATACGGGGTTGTCCGTCAGCTGTATCATTTACAAATCTGACATCATCTGTTGCATCTGCGTCTTCTACTGCCGTGTAAATATGCCAATCTTTCAGCAGTTCGTTCGCAAATCTGACAGCATCACATACCTCTGCTCTAGATGACAAATATGCAATAACCTTGCCTCCTTTCCAAAGCCCCTTTGTTTGTTTGTCAAGAATAGATCGACGAATAGTGTTAATAAACGCACGGACAATCTCTTTTCTACTCACATCATTTGACATAATTGTTACACCAAACCGTGGTTGAGCAATCCAGCCCTCAACAATAGCCTCATCTACATCGCACCTGTGGAGAATCCGAAGTGGGCTTCCAAATAGCTCCCCTATCTTTTTACGTTGCAATGTTGAACATGTCTTTGGTGTGGCGGATGTTCCTGTCAGAAATGCGGTGTTCCATGTTTCGAGTTTTTGTTGGAGTAGTCTGTGGAATTCCTCACCAGTAATACGATGAACTTCGTCATAGTGACAGTGTGTCATAGCAGGAAGTTTATCCCAGCTATCTGATTCGGTTAAAGAGGCATGTGTGGCAGTTACAAGCACAGGCCTGTTCAACGGAATATTGAGTGACGACAAGGAGCCACGATGTCCTTCGCAGACAGTGATGCCCCATTTTGACACCTTTCTGATATGGCGAATGATAGTGTCAAATATATCGTTCTTTGGAGCAATAAGAAGGCCGCGAAAGATCTGACCACGTTTTTTGAAGGCCTCTGCTGAAAGAACGAACAGCATTAACGTCGCAATAGTCTTGCCAGTTCCTGTGACCCATTGGACTATACCTCTATAGTTTTGTTCATCATGGCAGATCTGCTCCCACACATCCCATAGTTCCACCTGAATACGCCTCGGCACGGCGCCTGGCAGGAATGTCGCGAAGAACTCCTCTTTTAATGTCATACGTACTGTAGCCGATGCGGTATTGGCATGTTGGTAAGCAATGAGACTGTTCTCTTCCTCAAAGGTCTTCGTATCTTTGGCCACGCTGTCGCATTTGGAAATTGTATGAATGACATCTATCTCATCGATGGACAACTGACGGATAACATAGGTTTGTGAGTTGAGAAAGCTGGCTACCTCTTCAAATGAGACAGCAAACCATTCCGTATTGTTGCCAGCCCTTTTCTGCCTCACAGAGCTGAAGTGAGTATGTAGATGTTTTTCAAGTGTAAGAAGCTCTACCCTTGATTTAGCATTTACCTGCCAGATTCCATCGTACTGTTTGTCAAGACCTATGCCTGGTGCATCTCCAGTGTTGTAGATTCTTATACGGTGAACAGGGTGAATAGTTAATCCTAGTTTTTTCAGATTCCATTTGTCAGTGTATTTGCTTGAAACACAATAAAGATAACAGATGAACTCCATTATGATGAACTCCATTATGTATTTGGTTTCGTATGCATTCATGAAACTCATCGCCTTCAATTTTTGTGTCGTTCGCTGCCTAAAATTGGCAGTGAAGCAGGCCCCCCACACATACACAAATGAAACTTCTCGGAATACATCGTATGCCTCTGGTGCGAATCGGTGGAGCGGCGAAACAGACGCCACCTGTTACCTCAACCCTGCAGACGGATGGGAGCTTTTACATCAGGAACAGGTTGTCGCGGGTTGCCTTCATTCTGTCCACACCGAGGGAGGATTTCAGGAGAATGTTTGAGATTGAGAAAGTCAAAAATTCTACGGAAGCTGAATGGGCATCTATTGCCTACGGGATTCAATTCTCGTTGCAACAGGATGAGCGCGTAATCGCGATTGAGAATGATAATCTGGGGGTAATCGGCGCACTCACCCTGCCTGGTAAACGGTTGAAGGAGGAATACGCGCGCTATTACAGGAATGAAATATACAGAATGGCAGAGGATTCTGTGTGGATTGGGGCGCGCTGGATTCCGAGAGGGCAGAATAAGGCGGATAAGCTGTTTTAGAGCTTACCTTACTAACATTTACCTTCGTCTGCCCCAGTGAATTGCATGTATTCTTTCAATCCACATTTTCGTGTGTATCTCTTTTTACATTTGTTACATCTTTCACGTAGTTTTACTTCATCTTTCTTTGATAGTTTATACGTTTTAGTATTCTTTTTATAGGTTGGTTGTTTCAGCAGGTTCTTCACATTTTGGTTTGCAAGTTTTTTACACGATTTACATTTTAAGGATGTAGTATGCAGAGAACATTCTTGTTCAAAATGTTTCGTCATAACATCTAAAAATTCTTTTTCGGTATGATTGCCGCTAGCTAGCGAACCGATGCCCGTATAACAGATTGTTTTAGATGGCATTCTATTGTACTGTAATACGTTTATTTCAACTTACCCTAATAAAACGCCTCTAAAACACTTTACTACAGTGTATACAATACCCTGTAAAAAAGCGCTAACGCCAGAGGTCCTACCGAGATTCGAACTCGGGTTACCAGATTCAAAGTCTGATGTCCTAACCACTGGACGATAGAACCATAGTTTACCGATACCGGGAATTGAACCCGGGCCAAAGGAGTGAAAACCCTCTATCCTAACCATTAGACCATATCGGTATTCCCCAGACAGGGGCTATATGTATAGCAAAAAAGTCTTTTAGGCCTCCAGGCCCTACTATCAGGTGTGTTTGAGATGTTCGACCAAAATTATTAAGAATAGTCATTATAATATATCATTGAAATGATTATTATAATGACTATTCTTAATAATTTTTGGCCGAACAACTCAACTTACCCTATTAGTACGAATCCAGCAGTGCGAATCCCCCAGCCTCCAGGATTTTCCCCACGCGGTCAGGGTGCCACGCAACCATCATCAATTCCTCCTTGAAGGGAGCGATGCTCTTTTTAATCTCATTGCGCTGCAGCGTTTTAATGACATCAACACCCATACGTACACTCTCCATTGCCTCCTCCGTGCGTAAGGGCAAGGTTTGTTGTAGTTCGTAGAAGTTCTTCAGGGTTGTAATACGCTCGGTCATTTCCTTGTAGTAGCCGTTCATATCAACCAGTGTCAGTTCTTTCAGATCAAAGAGTGGTAGAGCACTCAAGAAGATTCTGTCAAACATCACATTGGTCGCCCCCAGACTAGACGCGAGAATCGCCACGAATTCTTTGAGAAACTCTGCGCCCTTCCCCTTCATATATGGCTTGAGAATGTCATACGCCCGTAAACATGTATCTGCAATCGGCTCATTTGGCGCGTGTTGGTATGTGACAATAAGCACGTGAATCTTACTGCGTACACTGTACTTCCACAGACATTTGCAGAGGGTGGGTGTGAAGATGCCAGTATCCACTGCGTAAGTGTAAATGTGCTGCGCGATAATTCGCACGCCTAGTACGTATTGCAGATAGTGTTCCACCTGCTCGCCTCCTAGAACAACACTCGCGCGTCTTACAACGTACATAAGGCTTTTGATGGATGCCCTTGGATGTCTCGCTTGCCATTGTTTTGCATACGTATTGATGGCGCGAGACCAGAGTTCATCCGTGTACCAGTTCTTGTGCTTGTGACAGAGTCCATCATCATCCGCAAAGCCACGGCAGAGTCTGGAGGAATGTGTGAGGGCATCGCATTGGACTGGCATTCTAGTAGGTACTTTCCCTAGAGCACCTAACGCCCTTCAATTTTACAGAATACCTAAACTATATTCCCTGTATTTGGTGAATGGAGGAGGGCAGAGACCAACAGCAGAAGATCGCCGAAACATTACAGAGGCTGGAGGAAATGAAGAAAACCCTGGAAGTCCTGCGGGAGAAGCGGGCTGCGCTAGAGATGCTCCAGTCGCGGATTAAGGAGTCCCCAGGCCCCCCAGCCCCTCCATACGTTGCAGTCATACTAGAACCCAGGAAACACAGGGCGCTTACATTTGTCGTGAAGAATATTCTGGAGAATTTAAATTCAGATTGGACGGTTCTAATTTACCATGGAACAGGGAACGAGGAGTGGCTCAAGGGTAAATTGTCTGGAGAATTATCTGGGTTCGCGGAGAGAATTGCAATTCGTAATTTAGGTGTGGAGAATTTACCGACCTCCAGATCGTATTCCGAAATTTTGATGAGTAGGAAATTCACAGAGGAAATCCCTGGAGAGATCTTCCTAATTTTCCAGACGGACTCCATGATCAATTCTAAATTCAAGGACACCCTGGCTAAATTCATGAAGTACGATTACGTGGGAGCCCCGTGGCCCTGGCAGCATCTCCAGGTGGGGAATGGGGGCTTTTCACTCCGCAGGAAGAGGGCGATGCTGGAAATTATTGACAAGGCTCCGAAGTATTGGGGGGAGAATGAGGACCAGTTCTTCTCTGTAGGGTGTCCAGGGTTCAGACCGTACAAGCCGTCTGCGGAGGAGAGCAAGGAGTTTTCGGTGGAGCAGATATTCCACGCGGAGTCGTTTGGAATCCACAAGGCGTGGGTGCATATGCCTGATAGGGTGGAGGACCTATGTGCTGCGTTTGAAGGGTTGCGGACCTTGATTGACCTGCAGGGTGTGGAGTCATAATCGGCCCTAAACGAGGTGTCTCAAAATTATAGGAGTATACAATAGGAAGGGACTAAATGGTTCGCATCAGTGTTATATCAAATAATATAGATGGTATGAAGGAATCTACGAATGCAAAGCCACCTC
>Ga0114976_10003233_pt1 | contig 10193 bp, 11 predicted proteins | sample S_130805_EF_Meta_FD_87319 | JGI IMG/M metagenome (GOLD analysis project Ga0114976, IMG submission 87319) | Freshwater microbial communities from Lake Simoncouche, Canada to study carbon cycling - S_130805_EF_MetaG | ecosystem: Environmental > Aquatic > Freshwater > Lake | place: Lake...
CAAGGTGGCAACATTGCCAAGAAAAAAACACGGTAATATTCCACTTTAAAATTTATTAAAAAACCACATTAAACATTCGCATATTAAATCTGTTTAAAACCATAATTTAAAAAACCTAAATGAAAATAATAATTACTCTTCTTGCTCTCTTTAGTATAAATGTTGCGGCCTATGCAGATAATCTTTGTGCAATTTCTAAACAAAATGCTGTTGCCTTAAATCCTGTTGCATCTTGCAATGCAATGAACTTGCAGAACAAATATGATACAAAGTTTCATCACCTAAATTTAAATTTAGAACGAAACTCTATATCTGTTTCAGGCAATGTAAAAACCCTTGCAAAAGTTGTATCGTTGCTATTAGATACATTTGCGTTTGAACTTCACCCAAACTTTACTATTGACTCAATTTTAGTTGACGGAATAAACTCGCCTTTTTCAAGAAGTGCAGGAGATGTATTTGTTCCTGTAAATAACTACACGCAAAACAATTTCATATCCGTGCAAACTTTCTACAACGGTATGGCCCCTACAGGTGCTTCTGCTGCTATTGGAAATGGTTACAGCACCGGAACTTCGCAGTCATGGGGGAATGTGGTTTCTTGGTCATTAAGTCAGCCTTACGCAGCTTATGAATGGTGGCCTTGCAAACAACAACTAACAGATAAAATTGATTCTTCGTGGGTGTTTGTTACTACAGACTCAATAAACATGACAGGTTCTAACGGAGTATTAACAAATGTTGTAAACTTAAACAACGGTAAGAAAAGATTTGAATGGAAATCTAAAAACCCAATTAATTATTATTTAATTTCTGTTGCTACTGCAAGATACATTGACTATAGTTATTATGCCCACCCTGCCAATAGTGACTCTGTGTTAATTCAAAATTTTATTTACAACAATCCGCAAACATTACCCAACTTCCTAAACGACATAAACGATACAGGAGATATGTTGGAATTGTTTGCCGATTTGTTTGGCCCATATCCTTTTGCCAACGAAAAATACGGTCATTGTATGGCTCCTTTTTCTGGTGGAATGGAACATCAAACCATGACCTCTCAAGGTTTTTTTAATTTCACACTTACTGCCCATGAATTAGGCCACCAATGGTTTGGCGATTACGTAACCTGTAAAACCTGGAGCGATATTTTTGTAAACGAAGGGATGGCATCTTACACTGAGTATTTGGCTCTTCAATACCTGCAAGGGCAAGCACAAGCAAAACAACAAATGGATGCCACAATTAACAATGTAATTAGTTTTCCTGATGGAAGTATCTATTTTACAGATACTGCAAGTGTTTCTCGAATTTTTAGCAGTAGATTGTCCTACGACAAAGGTGCTGCTGTTATGCATACTTTAAGATTTGTAATAAACAATGATACGTTGTTTTTTAACTCCTTAAAAAATTACCTCAACCAATATGCAAATTCCAATGCCAACATCAACGAATTTATCACTGTTTTTGAAAATACCTGTTCTATAGACTTATCAGATTTTAAGCAGCAATGGATGTTTGGCCAAGGTTATCCTACATTTTCGGCAGAGTGGAACAGCAACAACAACCTATTGAATCTTCAAGTTTCTCAAACACCTTCTGCTCCTGCATTTACCAGTTTATTTAAAACACCCATTGAAATAAAATTAACAAGAAGTAGTGGAGATACCACCATAAGAGTTAACTTAAATTCTACAAGTGATATTTTTTCTATTCCGGTAAATGGAACAGTAACCGCACTTACTATAGACCCCAATAATTATTTATTAAAGAGCATAGGCACCATTTCAAATAATCCTTTTTTGGCTGTTAAAGCCAACAATAAAAGCACAATAAAAATTTCACCAAATCCAATAAAATCTGGTGATGCTATAACTTTTTCAGAAAATATTTCTGCAAGAGTTTCATTAAAAGACATATCAGGTAAAGTTGTTTTGGAAAAAAGTTTAGTAAATGATAATAAGTTGCTACTAAATAATTTTGTTTCAGGTATCTATTTTCTAGAATTAAATTACAACAACAGCGGAAGAGAAATTCATAAGTTCAGTATTGTAGAGTAAAGAGTTTTTGTTTGACATGAATTTACCTATATAGAGCTAATGGAAGACCAATAGAACTATCGTAATTCTTTAATTACTAAATTCTATCTTCCAATCGTCTATGTAAAACAATTCTTTTTTTGGATTCCACACATAAACTGACATGTAATTTTTAGGATTTAAAGCCAGTAGAAAATCTATTACATTCTCTATATACACCCACTCGTTTGTTTTTTTAACTGATTTATTGATTGGGAATCCACTCCAAAAAATGTTTCCCTTTTAATCGTCCACGGATACCACGATTTTTGCATCAATTAAAGAATCTGGGCAATTTATCCATAAACCTGCAATTATCTTTTTTGGTGGAGCTTCCGAAATTTCATCACTTCTTTTTCTTAAGCCCATTCCAAACTCAACATCCTTGTCCATTTTGGATGAATAATTACCACTTCTTTTCACAGTGTTTTTTGATATGGTTTCTTCGCCAGTCCAAACTTGATTGGGTTCGCAAGAATTAGTAAAAACCGTTTTTGTTTTTATTGCTTCTACCTTTTTCTCTTTTACTTCTTATTCACATGCTGTAATTAATACAAGCATTGCAAATGCTCCTAACAAAGATTTTTTTAGTTTTAATTGCACAAACATTTTCTATAAATTAATTGCTGCTAATATATTTAATATGCTGGGATAAGTATTGTTTTTTATTTGAGCGATATCTGATTTATTCAGCCATTTTGCCTCAGTAATATTCTCGTTTTCTTGAGGAAACAAATTCATATCACTACCATTATAATTAACCCTAAACCAATACGATTTTTTTAAAAGTAAACTATCCTTTTCCAAATAGAAGTGATAGGTATCGCAAATTTTTGAGCCCAATTCTAAATTACCAATTCCACATTCTTCTTCTATCTCACGCAGTGCAGTTTCTTGTATGCTTTCTCCCTTTTCTATTTTTCCTTTTGGTAAATCCCAATTCCCTAATCTTTTTATAAACAAGAAATCGCCGTTTTTATTTTCAACAATTCCACCCGCAGCTTCTACCAGCATAACATTAGAAGTTAAATCATTTAGCATCAATTCTAAATCATTGTTCCAAAAAAGTAAGTTTTGTAAATAGGGTGCTTCTCTAAATAATTCTAAAAAAACGGCTACCTCTGATGAACCTGTGTAATTGTTTATAATGTTCCATTTATCCCAATCCTTAAATTCTGGTGGATGAGTATCTAGTTGTAAAAGTTTATGGTTGTAATAAATTTCAATCATTCGGGCTCAAATTTAAATAAATTATTCACCTTTGTTCAAGTTTTAAAATTAGATATTATTTAGTTAACTATTTTTTTCATGGTAAACGACAGACAAATTGCAGAAAGAGTTGCTTTATACTTATTGCAAATAAAGGCAGTTAAACTCAATCCATTGCATCCTTTTACTTGGGCTTCGGGTTGGAAATCTCCTATATATTGCGACAATAGAATCTCTCTTTCTTTTCCCTTGGTTAGAACTTTTATTAGGCAAGAACTTTCTAAACTAATTCTAGAAAAATATGGCAAACCCGATGTTATTGCTGGTGTGGCTACAGGTGCTATTGCCCAAGGTGCATTGGTTGCCGAAGAACTTGGACTACCTTTTATTTACATAAGACCAAACCCAAAGCAGCACGGCATGGGAAACCAAATAGAGGGACAAGTACAAGCTGGACAAAAAGTTGTAGTGGTTGAAGATTTAATATCTACTGGGCAAAGCAGCCTAAATGCTACAAAAGTTTTAACCGATATTGGATGCAATGTGTTGGGAATGGTAGCTATATTTTCGTACGGATTTCAAGTGGCAGAGGACAATTTTAGAGTTGCCAATTGCAATATAAGCACATTGTGCGACTACAGTTCATTAATTCACATGGCCTTAGATTCAGGCATTATTGCCAACGAACAAATTCCAATGCTAGAAAATTGGAGAAGAAACCCACAAACTTGGATGCAATAAAAAACTTTAAGATGACAAATTATAAAAGCACTTTAATTACTGTTCAAAAAACTCAATTGGAAGTTTTTAATTTTTTATCGGATTACAATAACTTTGGAAAGTTAATGCCGGAGCAGGTTACAAATTGGCAATCAACAGACACCGAATGTTCTTTTACCATTCAAGGAATGGCAAGCCTTCAAATGAAAATTGTAGAACGCAGAGCAAATGATTTAATTTCTATGGAATCGTTTGGAAAAACTCCTATAAAATTTATTTTATTTGTAAACATTGAGGCCGTAAACGATCAATCATGCACTGCCTTGGTATCAATAGATGCTGATATAAATCCCATGCTTAAAATGATGTTAGACAAACCTCTTTCCAATTTAGTAGAAAAACTGGCTACTAAAATTCCACAAGTGGTTTAATTCTTATTCGCCTCCACAAAACAATCTCTGCAAAGAGGCTCATAAGATTCTGTTTCGCCCAACATTACCAATGATTTATCGGCTGTTTTGCGGTGCGAAAAGTTGGCCAAATTTCCACAACACACGCACACTGCATGAACTTTAGTAACATATTCTGCCGAGCAAATTAGCCCGGGTATTGGGCCAAATGGGTTTCCTAAAAAATCCATGTCCAGTCCAGCAACAATTACCCTTACACCTTTATTGGCCAAAGCATTGCATACTTCTACAATTCCATTGTCAAAAAATTGTGCCTCGTCAATTCCTACCACGTCAACATCACCTGTAAGCAGCAAAATAGATTGGGCCGAATTGACTGGTGTGCTTAATATGGCATTGGCATCATGAGAAACCACAGATTCTTCGTCGTACCTAACATCAACGCTAGGTTTAAAAATTTCTACTTTTTGTTTGGCATATTTTGCCCTTTTTAGCCTCCTAATAAGTTCTTCGGTTTTGCCCGAAAACATAGAGCCACAAATCACCTCAATCCAACCTTTTCGCTTTTGTTCTCTCTTTAAATTTTCAAGAAACATTTTGTTCGTGTAATAATTTATGTATAAATCAAAAAAAACTTCCCTACATTTGTTGCAGTAAAAGTAGGTGTTTTTCTTATGAACAAGAAAGAATTGCAAGTAGAAATAGAACAATTAATTCAAAGCATCAGGCTTCATTACAGCAAAATTAATGAGGAAGTGAGGATACCCTCTATTGAATTAGAATTAATTACAGCAAAGATTCGTAAGCTACACGAAAAATCAATAGTGTATAACCACATGCATTACCTAGAGGAGCAAGGATATTTTTTTACTGCACAAAAACCTTTAGAAACGTTAGAAAAAACAAAAGTGGGGATAGAAAACACAGCAGCTCAAGATCCTCACACTTCAATGTCTGTAGAAATTAAAGACGAGAAATTGCTTGTTTCTTCGTCACAAATAAATGCTCCAAGCATAGAAATTATTCAGCCCAGTGAGCCTGTTGTAGAAAAAAAATCTCTCTTGCAAGATTTAAATTCATTTATTTCATTAAACAACAAATACATGTTCATAAGCCAGCTCTTTTGGGGCAATGCCGATGAATACCGCAGTTCCATTCAAGAAATAAACCAATTTACCTCAAAAGCCGAAGCCGAAGATTATTTAAAAGTCTTGGCCATAAAATTCAAATGGCCTTCGGAAGGAGAAGCATTAGAAAGCTTTTTTAATTGCGTAAGAAACCGATTTAAATAAATTTACTTTGCAATCAAAGGTCTTGCTAATATACACGGGCGGTACCATTGGCATGGTTCAAGACCCCGAAACCGGTGCTCTTAATCCTTTTGATTTTGAACATTTAATAGACCAAGTTCCCGAACTAAAAAAGTTTAAAGTTCAGCTCAAAGTTCATTCCTTTAATCCGCCCATAGACTCTTCTAACATGAGTCCAAAAATATGGTTAGAAATGAGCCAAATAATTTTTGAAAACTATTCTAGTTTTGATGGTTTTGTAATTCTTCATGGCTCAGATACTATGGCCTATACTGCTTCGGCACTGAGTTTTATGCTGCAAAACCTCTCAAAACCAGTGGTGCTTACTGGTTCTCAATTGCCAATTGGTGTTATTAGAACCGATGGAAAAGAAAACTTAATAACTGCGATAGAAATTGCTGCCGCCAAGCAAAGAGGAAAGGCAATTGTCCCCGAGGTTTGCATTTACTTTGAGTATAAACTATTTAGAGGCAACCGCACGCTAAAATACAATTCAGAACATTTTGATGCATTTAGATCGCCAAACTACCCTCATTTGTGCGAAGCAGGAATAAATTTAAATTTTAATACACAATGCATTCGTGCACTTCCATCAAAGCCCTTAAAACTAAACAAGGCATTAGAAAATTCAGTAGTAGTTTTAACTATTTTTCCGGGAATAAATTCTTCTGTAGTAAAAAGTATTCTATCAATAAAAGGACTAAAGGGCGTTATAATTGAAACATTTGGTGCTGGCAATGCTCCTACAGATGCAACATTTTTAAATGAACTATTAAAAGCTATTAATAAGGGAATAATTATAGCCAGCATAACTCAGTGCATGAAAGGAAAGGTAATGCCTGGTTTGTACGAAACCTCCAGACGATTGCAAGAAATAGGGGTATTAAATGGCGCCGATTTAACTAAAGAAGCTGCCATTGCAAAGCTTATGCATCTTTTGGGAAATTATACCGATAAAAAAATAATTAAACAATTGTTTGAAACATCTTTGGCAGGTGAAATGTAGAGCCAAAAAGTTTTTTCTAAATAAAAACCTTTTAAAGCATTCTGTTTACTTTTTAAAATCATACCACACAAAAAAGACAAGATATTTTAATACATTTGCAACCTCAAAATTTTGGAGAGTTGTCCGAGTGGTTTAAGGAGCACGCCTGGAAAGTGTGTATAGGCCAAAAGCTTATCGAGAGTTCGAATCTCTCACTCTCCGCCAAATGGGACTTGGGTTCAATAAAAGTCTAAGTCCCATTTAATTTTTGTGTTTATTAGGTTAAAATTTAATTTCAGAAAACGGTTCAGAATACTGTTTTTTAAGGTAGACGATCAACAATAAATGATTTATTTTATTTGCCCTGCATTTGTTTTATCTTTTTACAGAGTTATTTCTTATAGCTATATTTAGAAAGTAAATAATTAAATTCTAAAAAAATTGTACTTTATTCCAGATAGAAACACGATAAAACTTTTACGAATTCCTTTTTCGTTGTTCTTGATGCCAATTTTTTTATTGGCTCTAAGCCAAAGCACTCATATAAAAACTCTCAGTGCCCTGTATACTTTTTTAATAATTCATTTATTAGTTTACCCTGCAAGCAATGGCTACAATAGCTATGTAGACAGAGACGAAACACCTATTGGTGGATTAGAAAAACCTCCAATGCCTACCAAAGCATTGTTTTATTTAACTTTAGTGATGGATATTTTTGCAATTGGTTTGTCTTTTATTGTAGTTAGTAAACTATTTTCCGTTTGTATTTTGGCCTATATACTGGCGTCCAGGGCTTACAGCTCAAGACAAATACGTCTAAAAAAATATCCTTTAATTGGATTTTTAATTGTGGTTATTTTTCAGGGAGCATTTACTTTTTTTATGTGCACTATTGGCATCGAAAATGCTTCATTTAAACTTACAAATGCTAATATTTTTATTATGCTTGCCTGCTCTTTGCAAATTGCAGGAGCTTATCCTCTAACTCAAATTTATCAGCACAAACAAGATGTTGCCGATGGTGTAATTAGTTTAAGTTACAAACTTGGTTACAAAGGAACATTTTTGTTTACAGCATTAATGTTTATTATTTGCAACGTTTTTTATTTCTTGTATTTTAATGAAGTTGGAAGAACAAATCAATTCTATATTCTACAACTATTTTTTACACCAATTCTTATCTTCTTTTTTTATTGGTTTTTTAAAGTAGTTAAAAATAACTCCGAAACAAATTTTAAAAATACCATGACAATGAATTCAATTGCAGCAATAAGTATGAACAGTTGTTTTGCTGTTTTATTTATCCTTAATAATTAAAATTGTGAGCTATATAACAGCAATAGAAACTGCAGTTCCAGAGTATTGTCATACACAAGATTCTATTACTGCTTTTTTTGAAAACTCTACAGAAGACCAACAAATAAAGAGAAAAATAAAAGCAGTGTCAAGCAGAGCTGGCATAGAAACACGCTACTCTGTGTTGGCAGATTACAGCAGCCTCCCAGAAAACTTTAATTTCTTTTCAAAAAATTCGTCCCTTGAACCTGAGCCAACCTTATCTCAAAGAATGGCTTGTTTTAAAACAGAAGCTTTATCGTTAGCACTTAAGGCAATAAAAAAATTTAAAAATTTAGAATCACATAAAGATTCTATTACACACATTATTACCGTTACATGCACCGGATTATTTACTCCAGGTTTAGATGTAGATATTATTAAAGAACTAAACTTAAAACCTACTACACAACGCAGTAGCATTAACTTTATGGGATGCAATGCAGCAATTTTGGCCTTGAACAGCGCCAATAGCATTTGCAACAGTATTCCAAATTCTAAAGTTTTAATTGTGTGTGTAGAACTTTGCACACTTCATTTTCAAAAAAACTATTCCTACGATTACATTCTTTCTACTGCCTTATTTGCCGATGGTTGTGCTGCTGTGTTGGTTGAATCTAATCCACCAGAATTGAGTGCATACAACAGAATAAAAATAAAATCATTTAACTCCCTGCTTATTCACAAAGGCTCGGAAGAAATGGCTTGGCAAATAACAGAAAATGGTTTCAGAATGAATTTAACTTCCTATGTTTCTGAATTGATTAATGGAAGTTTAAAAGATTTTTTAAACACAATTTCTTTAGATAAAAATTCAATAAATTATTGGGCAATTCATCCCGGAGGAAAAAGAATTTTGGATGATTTTTGCAAGACACTAAATATTGATAAAAAATTAGTGCAGCATTCCTATCAAGTGCTAAAAAAGTTCGGCAACATGTCCTCGGCCACAGTTTTGTTTGTGCTTAAGGAGGTTATTGAAAGCAACGTAAATAGTAAAAAAAACGAAACAATTTTTACAGCAGCATTTGGTCCTGGTTTAAGTATAGAAACAATGCAAGTGCACTATGTTTAAAGAAAGAAGTAAAAAAAAAGAATTGCTGGATGCTGATTTTATTCCTGAACAAGATTTGTATCAAAATCTTAGAGAACTAGATGTTATAAACGCCATGTTGGGTGGTTATAAAATGACTTTTGACGCATTAAAAAAAGTATTAAAAAAAGATACACAATATACCATAGTAGATATTGGATGTGGAGCAGGAGATACTCTTAAGAGAATTTATAATTGGAACAAAACCCAAAAATTTAACCTTAATTTGTTTGGAATAGATTTAAAACAAACGTGTATTAATTATGCCCTTAGTGTAAATCCAAATTCTCAGCTAAATTTTATTTGCGACGATTATAAAAACATTTACGAGCACTTGTCAAAAGTTGATGTAATTCATGCCTGCTTATTTTGTCACCATTTATCTAATGAAGAAATTGTGGAGCTGATTAAATTTGCACAAGCAAATAAATCTACATTAATTATAAATGATCTAGAGAGAAATGCAGTTGCTCATTATTCAATAAAATTATTGACCAAATTGTTTTCAAAATCATACTTAGTAAAAAACGATGCTCCGCTTTCTGTTTTAAGAGGATTTAAAAAAACTGAATGGAGAAACATTATAAAACAATCGGGTGCAAAAAAATTTTCAGTTAAGTATAAATGGGCCTTTAGGCACCAAGTAATTATTTATGCAAATTAACCAAAGTAATTTATACGATTGTGCAATAATTGGTGGTGGATTAGCAGGCCTTTGCCTTTCTATTCAATTGGTAAAAAACGGTCATAGTGTTGTACTCTTCGAAAAAAACAACTATCCTTTTCATAAAGTATGTGGCGAATACATATCAATGGAAAGCCATGATTTTATTGAGTCTTTAGGCCTTAATCTTAATAAAATGAACCTGCCTAAAATAAATCAACTAAGCGTTACGGCTCACAAAGGATATAAAATTTCATCATCTTTAGCTATGGGAGGTTTTGGAATAAGCAGACACACCTTAGACAATGAACTTGCTGCTATTGCAAAAAACAATGGAGTGCTGGTTGTAGAAAATTGCTCAGCATCTAATGTTAAATTACAACATG
>Ga0114976_10003238_pt1 | contig 10188 bp, 10 predicted proteins | sample S_130805_EF_Meta_FD_87319 | JGI IMG/M metagenome (GOLD analysis project Ga0114976, IMG submission 87319) | Freshwater microbial communities from Lake Simoncouche, Canada to study carbon cycling - S_130805_EF_MetaG | ecosystem: Environmental > Aquatic > Freshwater > Lake | place: Lake...
GACTGAGGCGGCATCCTTCGCGCCCACGGAGGAACGCCCATGGCCCCGCAACCCTTCACGCTCGCCGTGCCGGAGGCGGAGCTCGCCGACCTGCGCGAGCGCCTCTCGCGCACCCGGCTGCCCGACCAGGCGCCTGGTGATCCCTGGGCCTACGGCACCAGCGTGGCGTACCTGAAGGACCTGCTCGCGCATTGGCGCGACGGCTTCGACTGGCGGGAGCAGGAAGCTGCCCTCAACGCCTTCCCCAACTTCAAGGTCGCGCATCACGGCATCGACCTGCACTTCCTGCATGTAGCAGGGCAGGGGCCTTCGCCCATGCCGCTGCTGCTGATGCATGGCTGGCCAGGCTCGGTCTTCGAGTTCCTCGACATTCTCCCGCGCCTGACCGACCCCGCGCGCTTCGGCGGCGATCCGCGCGATGCCTTCACGGTCGTGGCACCCTCGATGCCCGGCTTCGGGCTTTCCTTCGCGCCGGGGCAGAAGCGCTTCGGCATCGCCGAGATGGGCGCCTGCAATGCCGAGCTGATGACCGATGTGCTTGGCTATCAGCGCTTCGGCGTCGCGGGAGGCGACTGGGGCGGCATCACGGCCGCGAACATGGCCGCCCTCCGGCCCGACCCGCTGATCGGCATCCATGTGACGCTGCTCGCGCTGCGCCGCGACCCCTCGGTGTTCCAGGGCGCGCCGACGCCGGCCGAGCAGAAATTCCAGGCCGAGCTTGCGCATTGGCTGCACGAGGAGACCGGCTACCAGTGGATCCAGGGCACGCGGCCGCAGACGCTCTCGGCCGCGCTGGCCGACAGCCCCGCGGGCCTCGCCGCCTGGATCGCCGAGAAGTTCCAGCGCTGGACCGACAATACCGGCGAGCCCGAGAGCGCGGTGCCGCGCGAGCGGCTGCTGGCGAACATCGCGCTCTACTGGTTCACCAACAGCATCGGTGCGAGCTTCTGGCCCTACTACGACCGGCTACACGGTGCGCAGATGATCCCGGACGGCAAGCCGGTGCGGGTGCCCACGGGCTATGCCGATTTCCCCTGCGAGATCCTGCGCCCGCCGCGCAGCCTGGCCGAGCGCTTCTTCACCGACATCCGGCGCTGGGAGGTGATGCCGCGCGGCGGGCATTTCGCCGCGCTCGAGCAGCCTGGCCTGCTGGCCGGCGAGATCGCTGCCTTCTTCCGACCGCTGCGGAGCGCTGCATGAGCATGGACGGGTTGGCGGTCGAGGCCGCAGCGACGCCCTTCAAGCGGCACCTCGCCGCCGGCACCCGCATGCCGCATCTGCCGCCCACGATCCGGCCGAAGAGCCGCGCCGAGGGCTATGCGGTGCAGGCGCGCTTCGTGACCGGGCCCATCCTGGGGTGGAAGATCGCCGCGACCAATGTCGCGGGTCAGAAGCATATCGGCGTCGACGGCCCGCTGGTCGGGCGGCTGGACGCCACGATGGTGCTGCCGGATGGCGCGACGCTGTCGCTGGCGCCCAACGCCATGCGCGTCGCCGAGGCCGAGATCGGCTTCCGCCTGGCGCGCGACCTGCCGCCGCGCGCGGCGGATTACACGCAGGACGAAGTGCTGGACGCGGTCGGCACGCTGGTCCTTGGCATCGAGGTGCCGGACAGCCGCTTCGCCGATTTCGTGACCGCCGGCGGGCCGCAGCTGATCGCGGACAATGCCTGCGCCTGGAAGCACGTGGTCGGGCCGGAGATCGCCGATTGGCGCGGCCGCGACCTCGCCGCGCAGACGGTGCATGCGAAGGTCGGCAGCCGCTACAGCCGCGACGGCGTCGGCGCCAACGTCCTCGGCGACCCGCGCATCGCGCTCGCCTGGATGGTCAACGAGTGCAGCCGCGCCGGCATCGCCCTGAGCGCCGGGCAGTTCGTCACCACCGGCACCACCACCATCCCGCTCGAAATCGAGCCGGGCGATGCCGTCATCGCCGAGTTCCCCGGGCTCGGTGCCGTCTCCGCCCGCTTCACCGCCTGACTGGACGACCCATGGCCGAGCCCGATCCGGATACCTTCGACTACGTCATCATCGGCAGCGGCGCCGCCGGCTCGGTGCTCGCCAACCGGCTGACCGAGGACGCATCGGCGAAGGTCTGTGTGCTCGAGGCCGGCCCGCCCGACCGCAACCCCTTCATCCATATCCCCGCCGGCTTCATCAAGACCCTGGTCAACCCGGACGTCACCTGGCAGTTCAAGACCGAGCCGCTGCCGATGACCGGCGGGCGCCGCATCGCCACGACCCAGGGCCGCACCCTCGGCGGCTCCTCCTCGGTCAACGGCATGATCTACAACCGGGGCCAGCCGAGCGATCTCGACACTTGGGCGCAGCGCGGCAATCGCGGCTGGGGCTATGCCGACAGCGTCGCCTATTACCGGCGCTCGGAGAACCGCATCGGCTTCGGCGAGGGCAATCGCGGCCGCAGCACGGGCGGCATCCCCGTCACCGACATGGACTGGATCCATCCGGTCTCCGAGGCCTTCATCGCCGGCTGCGTCGGGCTCGGCATCCCGCGCAACCCCGACTATAATTCCGGCGACCAGGCCGGCGTCGGCTATTTCCAGCGCGCGATCCAGAACGGCAAGCGGGTCTCGGCCGCGGTGGCGTTCCTCAAGCCCGCGCTCGCCCGCGGCAATCTCGACCTGCGCACCAATGCGCGCGCCTCGCGCATCCTGGTCGAGGGCAAGCGCGCGGTCGGCGTGGAATACCTCTCGGGGCGCGGCGGCAAGCCGGTGACGGTGCGCGCCACGCGCGAGGTCATCGTCTCCGCCGGCACCGCCAATACCGCCCGCCTGCTGCAGGTCTCCGGCATCGGCCCGGCCGACCTGCTCGGCCGCATCGGCGTGCCGGTGGTCCACGAACTCCCCGGCGTCGGGTCGAATTTCCGCGACCACTACGCCTCGCGCTTCGTCATGCGCGCCAAGCCGGGGATCGAGACGCTGAACAACCTTGGGCGCGGCCTGAAGCTCGGCAACCAGATCCTGCGCTGGGGCATGGGCAAGCCGTCGATCCTGGCGACCGCGCCGTCCCACGTGCATGTCTTCTGGAAGAGCTTCGAGGGGCTCGACCAGCCCGACCTGCAATGCGTCTTCACCCCCGGCTCCTATGCCGAGGGCAAGGTCTATGTCCTTGACGACTATCCGGGCGTGACCTGCGGCGCCTGGCAGCACCGCCCGGAAAGCTCGGGCTGGGTGAGGGCGCGCAGCGCAGACGTCTTCGAGGATCCGGAGATCAACCCGAACTACCTCTCCGACCCGATGGATGTCCGCGTCCATCTCGGCGGCATGCGGCTGATCCGGCGCATGCTGACGACGCCCGAGATGATGCGCGTCATGGAAGGCGAGACGCTGCCCGGGCCGGACGTGCAGTCGGACGACGAGTTGCTCGATTTCGCCAAGAAGAACGGCAGCACCACCTACCACCTGATCGGCACCGCCAAGATGGGGCCAGCGACCGACCCGATGGCGGTGGTCTCCGACCGGCTGCTGGTGCATGGCGTGGCGGCGCTGCGCGTCGTCGATGCCTCGATCATGCCGAGCATGATCTCCGCCAATACCTACGCGACCACCATGATGATCGCCGAGAAGGCGGCCGATTTCATCCGCGGCCGGCCGATCGAGAGCGCGGCGGCCTGACCCGCTTCCGCTGCACGTAATGCTTGCAAGGCGGCCCGGCCGGTCCCTATGCTCGGCGGATAGGACCATCGGCCCATTCCGGGCCCAGACAGCCGGTCCATATGTCCGGAGTATCCGCCGAGGCGATGAGCAACGCGCTCCTGCTGGACGGGCCTGGCGTCACCGCGGCGCGCATCGCACTGCTGCTGACCGATGCGCTGCGCGAGCTCGGCGCCTCCGAGATCGCCGAGACCGGCACCGCTGAGCATGAACTCCGCGCCGGCGCCGTCGCCTGGATCACCGCCTTCGTCCCGGAAGCCGTGCCGCGACTGGTGCGGCACCGGCTGCTCGACCTGCTGAGAAGCCTCGAGGAGACGCCGGGCGAGGCGCACCCGGCTGCCGTCGGCCTGCCGCTGCTCTGGGCAGCGGCGCATGTGCTGGATGGCGGGCGGCGCTGGCTGAAGCGGCTCACCGGTCCTGGCATGGCCGACCGCGCCGAACTGCCCGAGGTTCTGCTGACCGCGCTCGGCCTGATCGCGCCTCGGCTGCAATGCGACGACCCGGCGCTGGTCGGGCTGCTCGGCGCCAGGCTGCGCCGCGGCGGGCCGGGCGTCGCGGACCTGCTCGGCGTCTGGCTGGCGACCGAGGGCGACCGCGAGCGCAAGCTCGAGGTGCTGCGCGCCGCCGCCCGGCTGCCGAAACACCTCTCCGGCCCGGATGCCGAGGTGATCGCGCTGGCCATGGCCGGCGCGCCGATCCCGGTGCCGGGACTGACGCGCGACTGGCTGGTGATCCAGGCCTGGGTGATGCTGGCGCTGGCCGGGCAGTCGCTCGAGCCGGATGAGGGCGATGCGATCCGCCGGCTCTTCCTCGCCCCCGGCCTGCCGCCCGGGCTACTCTGGCAGAGGGTCGCGCAGCATCCTCTGGCCGCCGGCGCCGGGCGGCTGGCGCTGTAACGGCTGGCCCCGTCGCGCTGGATCATGCTGCGTTCGCATTCGCTCACGCAGCCCGCTCTGGCCTTCGTTGGGTCGCGGGATTCGATTCAGCGTATTCGGCGATTCCGCCTTAACGCATCCCGCTCTAGGCTGCGCACGACCCGGCAGGAGATCGCCATGCCCCTTCGCCGCAGCCTGATTCTCGTGCTGGCCGGCCTTGCCGCCTGCAAGACCGTCGACTGGAAGACCTATACCCAGGGCTTCGTCGGGAAGCCGGTCGCGCATATGACCGCCGCCCTCGGCCAGCCGGTGATGGCGATTCCGGGCGGCGATGGCGGCCAGGTCCTGACCTTCCTGCAGGACACCCGCGACGAACGCTTCAGCGGCCGGTACAACTGCCAGACCACCGCCCAGGTCGATGCCGGCGGCATCGTCCGGCAGGTCAGCTACACGGGCCAGGGCTGCCCGGTCTGAGGCGCGGCGCCCGGGCACCATGACCGGCCCCGCCGAGCCCCTCCTCGCCGAGGCCCGCCAGGCGCTGGCCCGCGGCGAGCCCGCCGCCGCGGTGGCGCTGTTCCGCCAAGCGATCGAGCAGGCGCCGAGGCTCGGCCCGGCCTGGCACGGCCTTGGCAAGGCACTGATGGACGATCAGCGCTTCGTCGAGGCCGAGGCAGCCTTCCGCCAGGCCGCCTAGGTCGAGGCCGATCCTGCCCTCGGCGAATACCATATCGGCCTGCTCCGGCTGCTGCAGGGCGACCATGCGGGCGGCTGGCCGGGCTGGGAGGCGCGGCTGCGCATGCCTGCGCCCGACCGGCCGCGGATCGACCTGCCGCTCTGGGATGGCGGGCCGCTGAAGGGCCGGCGGCTGCTCATCCTGAACGAGCAGGGCTATGGCGACGTCATCCAGTTCGCCCGCTTCCTGCCGGCGGCCGCTGCCCGCGCGGGGCAGGGTGCGCAGGTGACCTTCGGCTGCGTCGCGCCACTGCATCCGCTGCTGGCGCCCTTCTGTGCGCGGGCCGGGATCGAGGCGGTGACGGGCCGCATCGAGCCCGGGCGGCATGACTGTCTCGCCTGGGTCTGCAGCCTGCCCGCGCTGCTTGGCATCGCCGCGGCCGAGGCGATCCCGGCCGCGCCCTATCTCGCCGCGGCGCCCGAGCGGGTGGCCGTCTGGCGGCGCCGGCGGCCGCGCCGGCCGGCCTGCATCGGCCTGGTCTGGGAGGGCAGGGCGAGCCATCCGCAGGATGCCGAGCGCTCGATCGCGCCCGACCTGCTGGCTCCGCTCGCGGCGCTGCCGGGCAGCATCCTGGTCGGGCTGCAGCGCCCGCCGCTCGGCCGCGCGCCGCCGACCGGACTGCTGGAGATGGACTGGGGGCCGGACATCACCGACTTCGCCGAATACGCGGCCATGCTGGCGGCGCTCGACGCGGTGGTCACGGTCGATACCGCGCCGGCGCATCTCGCGGGCGCGCTCGGGCGGCCGGGCCTCGTGCTGCTGCCGCGCGTGCCGGATTGGCGCTGGGGGCTCGGGGCGCCGGCGACGCCCTGGTACGGCCGCCTGCGTCTGGTGCGGCAACTGCGTCCGGGCGACTGGAGCGGGCCGATCGCCGAGGCGGCCGCGATCCTGCGCGAGGCGGCGGCGCAGCGGCTGGCTCAGCCCGCCAGCAGCGCGGCGACCTGATCGGAGAGCTGCCCGACCACCTGGCTCGCCGCCGCAACGAAGCTTGCGGTGTCGGCGCCCGCGACCGGCGCCTGCAGGCTCAGCGTCCGCTTCGCGTCGCGCCGCCCGCCCTCGCGGAACCGCACCGCCGCCTGCGCGCCGAGGCCGAGCTGGCCGGGCGCGGCGAGCCCGAGCCGCTGCAGGTTCACCTCGACCGTCGCCTCGGCCGGCGAGGAGATCGCGCCGGTCGAGGCCACGACCGCGGCATTGGGCAGGCGCTGCGTCAGGTTCTCGACCAGCACGCGCGTGACCATCGGGCCGAGCGGCTCGCCCCACCAGTCATTGCCCGAGACGTCGAGCCGCATTTCGGCGGCCGACTTCACGATCTGCTGGCGGTCGAGATAGCCGGCGAGCGAGACCTCGCGCACCGTGACGGCGCGCGGGCCCCCACGCCGCGGCGTGCCGGGCACGGGCAGGATGGTGTAGAGGCCGGGATCCGGCGAGCGGCAGGCGGCGAGCAGGGCGAGGCCCGCAAGAATCGGGCGGCGGGCGAGGATCATCGCAGGGCGCTTTCGCTCATGGCGCAGACCCCGGGCGGCCGCGGATCAGCGATTCAGGGTTGCGGTTCAGCGTATCGGCCAGCGTCCGCAGCGAGCGCGTCGCGCCGTTCAGCTGCTCGAGCAGCCGGTTCAGGTCGCGGTGGAACTGGCTGTCGTCGCCATAGCCCTTGCTGGCCGAGGCGACGAGCCGGTTCGCCTGGGTGATGGTGCCGTTCAGGTTGTTCACCACACCCGGCAGTTCGCGCAGCACCGGCGTCATGCCCTGGTCGAGCTTGCGGGCGACGTCGCGGAGGCTCGAGAGCGTGCCCTGCAGCGAGGCGATCGCAGCCTTCAGCTCCGGCCCGCGCACCAGGCCATCGATGCCGGCGAGCGTGTCGTTCAGGTTGTCGCCGATCCGCTTGAACGGGATCTCCTCGACCTTGGCGAGCACCTGGTTCACCGCATCCATGATGCCGGCGAACTGGCCCGGCACACTCGGAAAGATCAGCACGCCATCCTTCACCTGTACCTCGGCCGGCGCCGCATCGGCGACCATCTCGAGCGCGATCTGCTGCTGGCCGGTCAGCAGGTTGGCGCTGGCGAGCCGCGCCCGCAGCCCCTCCTTGACCAGCACCCGGGCGTTCTCGAGCGGGCCGCGGGCGCGCGCCGCGTCCGAGAAGGTGATGCGCTCAGGCTCGATCTCGTAGCGCACCGGCACCCTGAGGCGGTCGGTCGCGGGGTCGTATTCCAGGTCGTAGCCCAGCACCTCGCCGATCCGCACGCCCTGGAACACCACCGGCGCGCCGACCGACAGGCCGGAGACGCTGTCGGTGAAGTAGGACAGCACCGGGACCCGCCGCTTGATCGCGGCGTTCTGCGCGGCCTGCTCGGTCTGGTAGAGCGCGAAGACGTGGTCCTGCGCCACCTCGGGCGCGCTGCGCGCGGCCTCCGGCGTCTCGAAGGCGATGCCGCCGAGGATCAGTGCGCGCACCGATTCGAGCTGCACCTGCACGCCCTCGGCGCCGAGCTTCACGGTCAGGCCCGAGGCATTCCAGAACCGCGTGCCGACCCGGACATACTTGTCGAAGGGGCTGCGGATGAAGGCGTGGATGGTGATGAACTCGGCCATGTCGGCGACGTCCCAGCCGAGCACCTGGCCGACCTCGAGATCGCGGAAGAAGATCGGCGAGCCGACGCTGATGGAGCCGATGCGCGGCGTCCGGACCAGCACGGTGCGGCCCTTCTCGTCGGCCTCGAGCAGCGGCGGGTCCTCGAGGCCGATGAAGCTGCGGGCCGGCGGCGCGCCCGGCTTGCCCGGCGCCACCTGGATGTAGGAGCCGGAGATCAGCGTATCGAGGCCCGAGATGCTGCCCGCGAAGAGCCGCGGCTTGACCACCCAGAACTGCGCGTCGCGGGTGACGAGGTCACTGGCCTCCTTGTTCATCCGCACCGTCAGGATGACGTTCTGCCGGTCGGGCGAAAGCGCGATGCCCTCGATCGTGCCGACGGTGACGTCGCGCAGCCGGACCTGCGACTGCCCCGCCGTCAGCCCCTCGGCGCTGCGGAAGCTGATGGTGATGGTGGGTCCGCGCTTGTCGAACTCGTGCCAGATCAGGAAGCCCGCGATCAGCACGGTGACGATCGGGATCGCCCAGATCGGCGAGAGCCAGGGCCGCCGCTCGACCTTCGAGCGCACGGTGGCTTCCGGGTGCCCGGCCTCGCTCATGCCGCGCGCCGCTCCGGATTGCGGCCGGCGGCGTCCCACATCAGCCGCGGGTCGAAGCCCTCGGCCGCCAGCATGGTCAGCACCACCACCGCGCAGAAGGCGATCGCCCCGACCCCGGGCTCGATCCGCACCACCGCGCCGAACTGCACCAGCGCCACCAGGATGGTCTCCATGAAGATGTCGATCATCGACCAGCGGCCGATGGCGTTGACGATGAAGTAGAGCCGCGAGCGGTCGCGCAGCCGCGCCGTCCAGCCGCGCTGGGTCGAGACCAGCAGCACGGTCATGCCGATCAGCTTCAGCATCGGCACCGCGACCGAGGCGAAGAAGACCAGGCCGGCCAGCGGGTAGAGCCCACTGTCGATCAACTCGACCACGCCGCCGAGGATGGTGCTGGGCGCGCCGCTGCCGAACTGGACGAACTGCAGCACGGGGAAGTAGTTGGCCGGGATGTAGAGGATGGCGGCGGCGATCAGCAGCGCCCAGGCGCGTGCGACCGCATTGGGCTTCCGGGCATGCAGCGCGCTGCCGCAGCGCGGGCAGTCGTGATGGTCGGGATCGGGCAGGCAGACCAGGCCGCAGGTCTCGCAGCCCACCGCGCCGGCGCCGGGGCGGGTCGCCGCGATCGCCGCATGGTCGATATCGAAGCGCGGGATGCCGCGCCGCTCCATCTCTTCCCACACCGCCTGGCGGTCCAGCACGGCCTCGGCCGCGATCATCGTCAGCATCAGCAGGAACAGCGCATAGAGCGCGACGCCGAGGTCGATATGCACGAGGTCGATCAGCTTGGTGTAGGCGACCGCGACGCCGAGCAGGAAGACCTCGATCATCGACCAGGGCCGGAGCTTCTCGACCAGCGCATAGACCCGCCGGATGTGCCGCGGCGGGCGGGCGAGTCGCAGCCCGGCCAGGACATAGGTCATCGCCAGGAGCTTGGCCGTCGGCGCCAGCACGGTGGTGAACAGCACCATGGCGGACAAGGGCCAGAGCCCGCTGCGGCCCATCCCCTCCGGCCCCGAGAACAGGTTGGCGGTGCGCACCATCCCGGCGGTGCTGACCGTCATCAGCGTCATCAGCAGCGCGAGGCCGAGCAGCGACAGCGCCGCCAGGTTCAGCGCCAGCGCGCGGCCGAGCGGGTCGGTCATGCAGCGCCGCAGCACCGCCTCGCAGCGCAGGCAATTCGCGCGCTGGCCGGGGGCGAGGGCCGGGATGACCTGGAACTGCCCGCAGGTCGCGCATTCCCTGAGGCGCGCGGGCGTGACCCAGCGCGTCGTCGCAACCGATGCCGGCGGGGCACCGGCCAAGGCGCTGCTCGCCGACATCAGCGGGTCACGATGCGGCGGGGCGAGGGAACCCGTCTGAGCATAGGTCAGCCTATCGCGACCCGCGGCGACTGTCGCCGGGCCGCGCTATCCGAATCCCGTGCGGCGGGGTCAGACCTCGGCAGGCGCCGCGGTCTTCCGCCGCATCATCAGAATGATCACGAAGGCAACCAGCGCGCCACCGAGCACCAGCAGCAGCGCGATGATGGTCTGCTCGATCCAGCCGACCACCATGGCGGCGACCGCCAGTACGAGGCCGGTGAGGCAGATCGGCAGCGACCAGGCATGCACGCCGGCGACGAAGGTGCCGAGGGTGAGCAGCATCAACAGCACCATGCCGACGGAATTGTCGCTCAGCACCGCCCGCATGGTCTGGCTGAGGACCATTAGCATGGC
>Ga0114976_10003240_pt1 | contig 10186 bp, 10 predicted proteins | sample S_130805_EF_Meta_FD_87319 | JGI IMG/M metagenome (GOLD analysis project Ga0114976, IMG submission 87319) | Freshwater microbial communities from Lake Simoncouche, Canada to study carbon cycling - S_130805_EF_MetaG | ecosystem: Environmental > Aquatic > Freshwater > Lake | place: Lake...
ATGTGGGGCGGCGAGTTTCCTGTCGTGACCGTCGAAGACTGGGTCGATGCGCAATCCCGCCTGGCAGACCATCTGGGCATCAGCCAGTTCGCTGCAGTGATGGGTGGCAGCCTCGGTGCAATGCAGGCTCTGGCCTGGTCGGCGCGTTACCCGCAGCGCCTGCGACACAGCGTGGTCATCGCCTGCGCCCCCAACCTTTCCGCACAGAACATCGCATTCAATGAAGTGGCGCGACAGGCGATCATCACCGACCCTGATTTCAACAACGGCAACTATCGCGCACTGAATACCGCGCCGAAACGCGGCCTGCGTGTCGCGCGCATGGTCGGGCATATCACCTATCTGTCCGATGACGAAATGGCGAACAAGTTCGGCCGCCAACTGAAAACCGGCAAGCCCGGGTACACCTTTGATACCGAATTCCAGATCGAGTCGTACCTGCGCCATCAGGGCAACAAGTTTGCAGACTATTTTGATGCGAATACCTACCTGCGTATCACCAAGGTGCTGGACTACTTTGATCCGGCACTGGAATATGGCGGCGATCTGGCGAAAGCACTGCAATCCGTGGTCGCGGGAATGCTCGTGATTTCGTTCACCACCGACTGGCGCTTCTCGCCGGAACGTTCGCGTGAAATTGTCCATGCGCTGATCAAAAACCGCGCGCCGGTCACCTATGCCGAGATTGACGCGCCCCATGGCCACGACGCATTCCTGCTTGATGATCCGCGTTACCACAAACTGGTCGCCGCCTATTTCGAGCGGGTTCACGGGGAGATTGCGTGATGAACGGCCCGCGCGGAAGCCAGCGTCCGGATTTTGCCGCCATTGCGGACTGGATCCAGCCCGGTTCACGCGTCCTGGATCTGGGCTGCGGCGACGGCACACTGCTCAAATACCTGCAGCAAACCCGCGGCGTCAGCGGCTATGGCGTTGAGATCGACGACAGCAATGTACTGGAATGCGTGATGAACGGGGTTCACGTCATCCAGAGTGATCTGGAGCGCGGGCTCGCCGACTTTGACGACAATTCGTTTGACTTCGTTGTGCTGTCGCAGACCCTGCAGGCGATGCGCAACACCGAACGTATCGTGCGCGAGATGCTGCGCGTCGGTCATGCCGGCATCGTCACGTTCCCGAACTTCGGCTATTGGAAAAATCGCCTGCACGTACTGAGTGGCCGGATGCCGATTTCAGCCAACCTGCCGTTCGAGTGGTTCAACACACCGAATATCCACCTCTGCACAATCGCGGATTTCGAGAAATTCTGCACCGAGCGCGGCATCAACATTGTTGCAAGCACCGTGCTCACCAACGGCAAGCGCGCCACCCTGATGCCGGGCCTTCTCGGCGAACTGGCGGTTTATCAGTTCAGCGGCTGAGGGGCTGCCGCAAGACGCGTCACCCAGCGCAGCAGCAGCAAGCCGGGAATCGCAATCACCACGCAGAGCAGGAAAAAACCCGGCCAGCCCATGGCCTGCGCCAGCCATCCGGTTGGTGCGGCCAGCAGCACGCGGGGTACGCCCATCAGGCTGGATAACAGGGCGTATTGCGTGGCGGTAAACCGCCGATCAGTCAGCGCCGCCATGAATCCGACAAAGGCGGCCGTACCCATGCCTGCCGTGAGATTTTCGATGGCCACAACCGCAGCCAGCGCCATCTCGCTCGGCGGTATCTGTGCCAACAGCACGAAGCCAAATGTCGAAACCATCTGCCCAAAACCGAACAGCCACAGCGCGCGATGCATTCCCGCGCGCAGAATCCAGATCCCGCCCAGCGTGCCGCCGGCAATCGTCGCCCAGAACCCGAACAGCTTCACGACAGTGCCAATTTCAGTTTTTGTATAACCCAGATCCAGATAAAACGGCGTTGTCATCGCCGAGGCCATGGTGTCGCCGAGCTTGTAGAGCAGGATGAAGGTCAGAATCAGCCATGCACCGTCGCGGGTGAAATAGTCGCGAAAAGGCAATACCACCGCCTCGCGCAGACTGCGCGGCCGCCCTTCAGGCAGCGGCGGCTCCGGCGCCAGCAATGTCACAGCCACGCACGCGGCCATGAACACCGCCATCAACCGGTACATCGCTTCAAATGAAATCCAGTCCGCCAGAATCAAGCCGCCGCCGCCGGCGAGCAGCATGCCGACACGATAGCCGTTGACGTATAACGCTGAACCCAGTCCGAGTTCGGATTCCGCCATGCTTTCGCGGCGGTAGGCATCGACCACGATATCCTGTGATGCCGCGAAAAATGCCACCAGCAACGCCGCCAGTGTCACCATCCACAGATGTTCCGGCGTCGGCTGCGCCATGCTCAACAACAACAGCGCACCAGCCACCGCTAGTTGCATCAGCGCCAGCCAGCCGCGGCGGCGACCGAATGGCAACGTGTAACGATCAAACAGCGGCGACCAGAGAAATTTCAGCGTGTACGGCAAACCGACAAGCGCAAAAAGCCCGATACGCGCCAGATCCACACCGCCGTCCTTCAGCCAGGCCTGCAGCACCGAACCGGTCAGCAGCAGCGGCAGGCCAGAGGAAAAACCCATCAGCATTGCCACCAGCATGCGGCCACTGAATACGGCCTGCAGAGTTTCCCGCCAGGACGGACGGCTGCCGGTCAAGCGAGTTTCCCGTCGTAGCGAATGGTCAGCGGCGCATGGTCGGAAAACCACTGGTCTTTGTAGATTGCAGCATCCTTGGCGCGGTCGGCAACGCCCGAAGTGGCAATCTGGTAATCGATACGCCAGCCGACATTTTTCGCGCGTGCCTGGCCGCGGTTCGACCACCAAGTGTAGGACTCATCGGTGGCCTCCGGATGCAGGCGGCGGTAAACGTCGACCCAGCCGATCTCGTCGAATATCCGGGTCATCCACGCGCGCTCCTCCGGCAGAAATCCGGAATTCTTCAGGTTGCCCTTCCAGTTCTTGAGATCGATCTCCCGGTGCGCGATGTTCCAGTCGCCGCACAGCACGACTTCGCGCCCGCCCTTGCGCAACTTTTTCAGGTGCGGAAGAAAGGCATCAAGGAAACGGAACTTCGAGGCCTGACGGTGCTCGCCGCTGGAGCCCGAAGGCAGATACAATGAAATCACCGACAGGTCGCCGAAGTCAGCCCGCAGATACCGCCCTTCGGCGTCAAACTCCTCGACGTCGAAGCCGGCCGATACCCGGTCAGGCGCCGTTTTCGAATAAATGCCGACACCGCTGTAGCCCTTTTTCTCGGCGTAATGAAAATGACCATGGTATCCGGCTGGCGCCAGCAGTTCTTCGGTCATGTCAGCCGCCTGCGCCTTCAGTTCCTGCACGCAGATGATGTCGGCGCGTTGCTGCGGCAGCCATTCCAGAAAGCCTTTGCGCGCGGCGGAGCGGATGCCATTGAGATTCAGGGTTATAATTTTCATTGTTTTCACTCTGGAAAATGTCGGCAACCCGCCGTCGTTCCCCTTGAATATTCAGCCATGGCCGCCAGCTTCCGACACGAATTCATCCGCTTCGCAATAGACACCCGGGTACTGCTGTTCGGGGAGTTCAAAACCAAAGCCGGACGCCTGTCGCCCTACTTTTTCAATGCCGGCCTGTTCTGCGACGGTAACTCGCTGCGCCAGCTCGCACAATTTTACGCGAAAGCGATTTCCGCAGCGGATGTTCCCTTCGACATGCTGTTCGGCCCGGCCTACAAAGGCATCCCGCTGGTCGCCGCCGTGGCCGTAGCTCTGGCAGAAGGCGGACGCAATGTGAAGTTCAGCTACAACCGCAAGGAAGCCAAGGACCACGGCGAAGGCGGCAATGTTGTCGGGGCCCCGCTGACCGGACGTGCGCTGATTGTTGATGACGTTATCTCTGCGGGCACCTCGGTGCGTGAATCAGTCAACCTGATCCGGGCTTCAAATGCGACACCCGCAGGGGTGTTGATCGCACTGGACCGCATGGAGCGCGGAACCGGGGAACTGTCCGCCACCCAGGAAGTCGGACAGCTTTACGGGATTCCGGTTGTCAGCATCGCGACACTTGATGACCTGGTGGGTTTTCTGGAAAACGAAAAAAATATGGCGTCGCAGCTCGCTGCGGTTGCCGCTTATCGAAAACAGTATGGGGAGCATCATGCATAAACATTTGTCTTTTTCAGGCCTGATCGGCGCCTGCGCGACAGCTGCACTGATACTCGCCGCACCGTTGGTGCACGCCCAGAAAATTGTCTGCTGGAAGGACAAGGCCGGCAAGGTTGTGGGTTGCGGCGACCGCATACCTCCGGAGTTCCAGCAGAACGAATCGAAGACGCTGGACAAAGGGGGCATCACCCGCCAGACAAATGTCTCGGCCGAAGAAGCAGCGCGACTAAAACAGGAGGCGGAAAAGAAAGCGGCGCTGAAAACCGAGGAAGACCGGAAAATCGCCGAACAGCGCCGCCAGGACTCTGCGCTGGTCAACACCTACACCTCAGACAAGGAAATTGATCAGCGACGTGACCGCGAACTTCAGGTCGTTGACTTGCAGCTGACCCAGCTCAAAACCTCGCTGAAAAAAGCAACTGAGGCGGAAGCGGCATCTCAGAAAAAGCACGCGGACGTCGCAAAATCCGGAAAACCGACATGGCCGGCACTCGTAGATGAGTTGGCCCGCGCAACCGATGAACGCAAACGCATCGAAGGGCAAATCGTGGAAAAGCAAGCTGATAAAGCCGCGATCAATAAACGTTACGACGAGCAGAAAGCACGCTACATTGAGTTGCGGGGTAGCAGCAGCACTGCGCCCGCGGCACAAACCCCGAATCCGACAGCAGCACCCACCGCAAAAAAATAAACCCGTTTCAGGGTGCGAGTTTACGCCGGAGGATGTCGTTGACCTGCTGGGGATTGGCCTTGCCGCGTGAGGCTTTCATCACCTGTCCGACCAAAGAATTGAAGGCCTTCTCCTTGCCGGCACGGAAGTCGGCAACCTGCTGGGCATTGGCGGCGAGCACCTGATCGACGATTTTCTCGATCTCGCCGCTGTCTGAAATCTGCTTCAGCCCCTTGGCCGCGATGATGGTATCGGCATCACCCTCACCGGCCCACATCGCATCAAAAATGTCCTTGGCGATTTTCCCGGAAATCGTACCGTCGGCTATGCGATCAACCAGGCCGCGCAACTGGCCGGCAGTCACCCGGCTTTGCGTGACTTCAAGATTCTCTTCATTCAGGCTGGCACTGAGCGCACCGTTGATCCAGTTGGCGCAGAGCTTGCCGGCCTTGGCATCAGCACCGGCGACGGTGCTCTCGAAATAATCCGCCAACTCACGACTCGCCGTCAGCAACCCGGCATCGTAAGGCGTAAGCCCGTATTGGCTGCAGAATTTCTCGCGTCGCGCCTGCGGCAGCGGCGGCATCGCCGCACGCACCGCTTCCAGGCGTTCGGCCGTTACTTCGAGCGGCAACAGGTCCGGGTCCGGAAAGTAACGATAGTCATGCGCGTCTTCCTTGGTGCGCATCATCCGCGTCTCACCGCTGTCCGGATCAAACAGCACGGTCGCCTGCTGAATCGCACGACCGTCTTCCAACTCATTGATCTGCCAGCGCACTTCGTATTCGATCGCCTGCTGCAGGAAGCGGAAACTGTTCAGGTTCTTGATTTCGCGACGGGTCCCCAACGTCTGTGTGCCAAGCGGACGCACCGACACGTTGGCGTCACAACGGAACGAACCTTCCTGCATGTTGCCGTCACAGACATCGATCCAGCGCACCAGCGTGTGCAGCGCTTTTGCGTAGGCCACCGCTTCCTCGGCCGAACGCATGTCGGGCTCAGACACGATTTCGAGCAGGGGCGTGCCTGCGCGATTCAGATCGATTCCGGTGCGTCCCTGGAAATCCTCGTGCAGCGACTTACCGGCATCCTCTTCCAGATGCGCACGGGTAAGGCGCACGGTTTTCCCTGCTTCGCCCACCTGGATGGTGAGGGTGCCACCCTCGACAATCGGCTGCTCGAATTGGCTGATCTGATAGCCCTTGGGCAGATCCGGGTAGAAATAATTCTTGCGCGCGAAAATCGATGGCGAATTGATTTTCGCACCGACCGCGAGCCCGAAACGGATCGCGCGCTCGACCGCACCGGTGTTGAGCACCGGCAGCACGCCGGGCAGCGCGATGTCGACGCCGCAGGCCTGGGTATTCGGCTCTGCACCAAACGCCGTCGACGCACCTGAAAAAATCTTCGACGCCGTCGACAGCTGGGCGTGCGTTTCCAGCCCGATGACCACTTCCCATTGCATGGTCAGGCCACTCCCTTGGGCGCGCGCTGGTGCCAATCAGTGACGAGTTGGTACTGATGCGCCACATTGAGCATGCGTGCTTCGTCAAAATAATTACCGACAATCTGCAACCCGACGGGCAGGCCGCTGCCATCGAAACCGCAGGGAATCGACATGCCGGGCAGGCCGGCCAGATTAACCGCGATGGTGTAAATGTCGGAAAGGTACATCTGCACCGGATCACTGCTTTTTTCGCCGATACGGAACGCCGTTGTCGGACTGGTCGGCCCCATGATCACATCGCATTGCTTGAATGCAGCAGCAAAATCCTGTGCAATCAAGCGGCGCAGTTTCTGCGCCCGGATGTAATAGGCGTCGTAGTAGCCGTGTGACAGCACGTACGTGCCAATCAGGATGCGCCGCTTCACTTCGGCGCCGAAACCCTCGGCGCGACTGCGTTTGTACATATCCAGCAGGTCGGTGTATTCCGCGGCCCGGTGACCATAACGGACACCGTCGAAACGCGACAGGTTACTTGAAGCCTCAGCGGGTGCGAGCACGTAATACACCGGCACCGACAGTCCCATGTTGGGCAGGCTGATGTCGACGACCGTCGCGCCCAGCTTTTTATATTCGGCAACTGCGGACTCGACAGCTTTCTGCACGTCCGCGGACAACCCGGCAGCAAAAAACTCCTTCGGCAAGCCGACGCGCAGTCCGTTGAGCGGTTTCGCCAGGTCGCGATTGTAGTCTTCCGCAGGCCGTTGCAGGCTGGTCGAATCTCGCGCGTCATGGCCAACCATGACGTTAAGCAGCAGGCCGAGGTCTTCAGCAGTACGCGCCATCGGTCCGGCCTGATCCAGACTGGATGCAAACGCAATCATGCCGTAACGCGACACCAATCCGTACGTCGGCTTCAGACCGCAAATGCCGGTCAAAGCAGCGGGTTGGCGAATCGAGCCACCAGTATCGGTACCCGTGGCAGCTGGCGCCAACCGCGCAGCCACCGCAGCAGCCGATCCACCGGAGCTGCCGCCAGGTACCATTTCGCGATTCCACGGATTGCGGACTGGTCCGAAAAAAGAAGTCTCGTTGGACGAGCCCATCGCAAACTCGTCCATGTTGGTTTTGCCCAGCGTGACCATGCCGGCGGCATCACAGCGTTCAACCACGTGCGCATCGTACGGTGCGACGAAGTTGGACAGCATTTTCGATCCGCAGGTGGTTAGCCAGCCCTTGGCGCAGAAAATATCCTTGTGGGCCAGCGGAGCGCCCGTGAGCGGGCCCGCCTGACCTGCGGCACGGCGCGCATCCGCTGCCTGGGCCTGCGCCAGCGTTCGCGCCGCATCAACGGTGATATAGCAGCCGAGGTCCTTATTTAAACCATTGATTTTATTTATAAAATCCTGCGCAAGCTCAACGCTGGAACAAACCTTGGCGGCCAGCTGAGCAGACAGTTCTTGGAGAGTGGCGTTGGACATTGCGACTGTCGGGCTGCGACTACAAGCCCGGTTCCGGTTATTCGATGACCTTGGGCACCAGATAAAGCCCGGCATCGACTTCAGGTGCAACCGACTGGAACAGGTTTCGCTGGTCACTCTCAGTGACCACGTCATCCCGCAAACGCAGCATGAGGTCCTGCGCATGCGCCATCGGTTCGATGCCGGAGATATCAACGGCCTGCATGTCTTCGATCAGTCCGAACACGCGCGTCAGTTGCGTCAGCGCGGTCTCGGCTTCGGCGTTATCAACGGCGATTCGCGCCAGATGCGCTGCGCGCTGCACATCGTCGAGGGTCAGGGCCATGAAAGGAGTGAAAAAACCGTTAAAAACAAAGGCTGCGTAGGGTATCATACCGGGGCCCTGGAAGGCACCAAAATCCGTTGATACGAAAGGCTTTATGTTCGGTTTTCTCAGTGGTTACTTTAACGACGATCTCGCCATCGATCTCGGCACGGCAAACACCCTGATTTACGTGCGCGGCAAGGGCATTGTCCTTGACGAACCCTCCGTGGTCGCGATCCGCCAGGAAGGCGGTCCGAACGGCAAAAAAGTCATCCAGGAAGTCGGTCTCGCCGCCAAGCAGATGCTCGGCCGCACACCGGGCAACATCACTGCCATCCGGCCGATGAAAGACGGCGTGATCGCCGACTTCATCATCACCGAGCAGATGATCAAGCAGTTCATCAAGCGCGTACACCGCAGCAAATTTTTCTCGCCCTCGCCGCGCATCATCATTTGCGTACCCTGCGGCTCGACGCAGGTTGAACGCCGCGCGATCCGCGACGCAGCCATCGGCGCCGGCGCTTCGCGCGTCTACCTGATTGAAGAGCCGATGGCTGCTGCCATCGGCGCCGATCTGCCGGTGGGTGAAGCCACGGGTTCGATGGTGGTCGACATCGGTGGCGGCACCACCGAAGTCGGCGTCATTGCGCTGGGCGGGCTGGTTTACAAAGGCTCGGTGCGCGTCGGCGGCGACAAGTTTGACGAAGCGATCATCAACTACATCCGCCGCAACTACGGCATGCTGATCGGCGAAACCACCGCTGAGATGATCAAAAAGGAAATCGGTTCGGCCTTCCCCGGATCGGAAGTGCGCGAGAAGGAAGTCAAAGGCCGCAACCTCGCCGAAGGCATTCCGCGCAGCTTCACGATTTCCAGCAACGAAATCCTTGAGGCCCTGACCGATCCGCTGAACAGCATTGTCTCCGCGGTGAAATCCGCACTCGAACAGACGCCGCCGGAACTGGCGGCCGACATCGCAGAAAAAGGCATGGTGCTCACCGGCGGCGGCGCGCTACTGCGCGACATCGACCGGCTGCTGATGGAAGAAACCGGGCTTCCGGTAATCATCGCCGAAGACCCGCTGACCTGCGTCGTGCGCGGTTCCGGCAAGGCGCTGGAGAAACTGGAACACCTCGGCAGCATTTTCGCCAACGACTGATGCTGCAAACCCCGGCCTGCGTTCGCGTCCCGGCCCTTTACGGTCGCGAATACGGGCCCGCAATTACGGCGAGACGGTAAGGCGTCATGGAGCACATGCCGCCGCCGCTGTTCCGCACCGGGCCGACGCCACTAGCGCGGTTGATGATCTTCTCGATGGTGTCGATTGTGCTGTTGATCGCCGACGCCCGCTTCAACTACATCACCGTACTGCGTCAGGTCACTGCAGTCATCGTCTATCCACTGCAGCGCCTGGCCGCAGCGCCGGCGACGATCGGCGGGAATATCGCCGACTTTTTCGTGACCCACGGCGCGTTGCGCAGCGATAACCAGCAGCTCACTCAGAAAAACCTCGAACTGGCACGTGAAGCGCAGCAGACACGCGCGCTGCAGTTGGAAAATGCGCACCTGCGCGGCCTCCTGGCGGCGCGCGAACGGATTAGTGTGTCGTCCACCGCCGCCGAGATCCTTTATGCCGCACGCGACCCGTTTGCACGCAAGGTGATGATCGACCAGGGCCTGCAAAGGGACATCGAACCGGGACGTCCGGTAGTCGATCATATCGGCGTGATCGGCCAGGTGACGCGGGTTTATCAGTGGCTGTCGGAAGTGACGCTGATTACGGACAAGGGCCATCTGGTGCCGGTCATGAATGTGCGTACCGGCCTGCGCGCCGTGCTTGCCGGCACCGGCGATGACGGCAAACTTGAACTGCGCTTTATTCCACTGGCCGCGGATTTCCAGAACGGGGATCAGCTGGTGACCTCGGGCATCGATGGCATTTATCCTCCGGGGCTACCGGTGGCGGAAGTCACCAATGTCGAGCGCAACACCGCCTACCTTTTTGCCAATATCACCTGCAAACCGGTCGCCGGGGTCAACACGCACGCGCAGGTGCTGGTGCTCGGGCCGATGCCAGCAGCGCCGGAACAGCCGGACGAGAGCAAGGAAGCCGCGCAGCCGAAGAAAAGGAAAAAATCCTGATGTCCGGCCCGTCGATGACGCCTCAGGAACTGCTGCTG
>Ga0114976_10003242_pt1 | contig 10184 bp, 9 predicted proteins | sample S_130805_EF_Meta_FD_87319 | JGI IMG/M metagenome (GOLD analysis project Ga0114976, IMG submission 87319) | Freshwater microbial communities from Lake Simoncouche, Canada to study carbon cycling - S_130805_EF_MetaG | ecosystem: Environmental > Aquatic > Freshwater > Lake | place: Lake...
TGTTTGAGGAGTAATCGCCTCAACATCTTGTGTTGTCATACGTTCGCGAACAACGCGCTCCATACGTGAGAGACCGATTCGAACTTGGTTCTGAATCAATTCACCAACTGTGCGAAGACGACGGTTACCGAAGTGATCGATATCGTCCTTTTCAACGCGAACTTCACGGCCGTAATCCATCGTGACATCACCGCGGTGCAACGCTACGAGGTAGCGCAGTGTTGCCACGATGTCAGAGATGGTGAGCATGCTCTGTGAAAGTTCTAGTTCAAGACCGAGCTTCTTATTCACCTTAAAACGTCCGACCTTAGCCAAGTCATAACGCTTACCGTTGAAGTAAAGGTTTTCGATCAAATTCTGTGCAGCTTCCTTAGTTGGAGGCTCACCAGGACGAAGCTTGCGATAGATATCTAGCAGAGCCTCATCTTGTGTCTTAACAGTGTCCTTCTCAAGTGTTTGGCGCATTGAATCGAAATCGCCGAACTCTTCAAGAATCTGGGCCTCAGTCCAACCAAGAGCCTTAAGGAAAACTGTTACTGACTGCTTACGCTTGCGATCGATACGAACGCCAACGAAATCTTTCTTATCAACTTCAAATTCCAACCAAGCGCCGCGGCTTGGGATGATCTTTGAAGAGAAAATATCTTTATCTGAAGTCTTCTCAATTGTGCGTTCAAAGTAGACACCAGGTGAGCGAACGAGCTGTGAAACAACTACGCGCTCTGTACCGTTGATAACAAATGTTCCACGAGGTGTCATCACAGGGAAATCACCCATGAAGACTGTCTGTGACTTAATTTCACCAGTCTCGTTATTTGTAAATTCAGCGGTAACGAAGAGTGGCTGCGCGTAAGTCATATCGCGCTCTTTGCAATCTTCGATTGAATACTTTGGTGGCTCAAAACGGTGATCGCGGAATGAAAGCGACATTGAACCTTGGAAGTCTTCGATTGGTGAAATCTCTTCAAAGATCTCTTCGAGACCTGACTTTGATGGGAGTTCACCGCGGTTTGTATTTGTGGTTACTGCAAGACGCGCGCGCCATGCTTCGTTACCCAACAACCAATCAACACTCTCAACTTGGAGAGCAAGGAGGTTAGGAACTTCAAGCGGTTCGCGAATCTTGGCGAATGAGATACGACGGGGAGCAACTGAATTTTTCTTCGCGGCCAAGAGATGTCCTTTCAGACAAAGTTTTAGTTTGCAGTTACGCAAACCCGGGGACGCACAACTATTAGGTCTCAGCCGCTATATGCCCTGACCATAGAAGATTTTTGCGAGGGGTCAGGATATAGCCCACCCCCCGACCCTGTCCAACCGACGGCTTATACCCCTAAATCCCCGGCTTGTCATGATTTTTCTCAGCCCTATGTGGGCAGCCACACAAGGAAGAGACCATCTCTAGCTCCTCACCGCACTAGCCCACCCTGGACAACCAACTGGCTCATCATGGATTGTAATTCTCCACTGGAAGCTCTCCGCCTAACGTGGAAAAGCTGCTGAGACGCCTCCATCAACTGCAATGACTGCTCCTGTTGTTCGTGAGGATTCATCCGAAAGGAGAAATGCAACTGAATGGGCAACATCTACGGTCTGCACTCGAACCTTGAGAATATTTCGAGATGCGTAAAAATCCTCAAGCTCTTCTGGCTTTACGCCATGTGCGGCGGCGCGTTGAGCCCGTATACCGCCCTCCCACAGCTTGCTGTTATCAAAGATGGCATCAGGATTAATTGCATTCGCGCGAATACCAACTGATCCACCTTCAAGGGCTGCAATACGCATTAACTGGAGCATCCCCGCTTTAGTCACAGAGTATCCACCAAAGCCAGCACCTGGAGCAAAGGCATTTTTGCTTGCGATATAAACAATTGATCCACCTAATCCTTGCTTACGCAAAATCTGCATTGCTCCTTTAGTCATCAAGAAAGCACTAGTGAGATTGATTTCTAGACCTGTGCGAAATTTCTCGAGAGTTAAGTCTTCTAAATTATCGGATACACCAATACCTGCATTAATGACCACCCCATCTAACCCCCCAAATTGAGAAATAGTTTCACTAAGAGTTTTTGAAACGATTTCCTCCTTGGATTGATCTCCAACAATTAACAAAGGCTCAAGGTATTTCTTCGCTTTAAAAACACTCTGAACCTCTTCTAAACCTTTTTCATCCAGATCTGCCAAAGTTACGCTAGCTCCTAAACGACCGAGTTCAAGTGCTATGCCTCTTCCAATTCCACTTCCGGCACCCGTTACAACGTAGATTGAACCTGCAAACTTTGCCGGAGCTGGCTTTGATGCCAACTTAAAGAGCTCCATCGGCCAATAATCGAATTTAAACATCTCCGACTCCGGGATGGTGTCGGCTTCTCCGAATGAATCTATTACTCGGGCAGCCACACTGTGTGTATGGAAAGCAATATCAGCCAGCATCAAACACTCTTGTGAGGAGTTACCGGTGGTAATTGTGCCAACTTTTGGCACAAGGAGAACCTTCGGATCATTTCCATGGCTCGAAAAGCCAGGTTGTATATTTGCCTTATTTCGCTCAAAGTACTGTGCATAATCGTTTTGATAGCTCTCAATCGACTCTGCTGGCAGGCTAATGTCAATCAATGCCGATTTAGGTCTGATCCGCAACATGTGGTCGGCACTAGATACCGAAGATGCAACTACCCTTTGGCAATCCTTACGTGACGCAATCTGCGCTAAGCGGTGATCTGTACGAAGAATCTGCTTTTTCCCTAACTTCTTGCGAAGTTGCAAAAGCAGATCATTGAGCTCACTCTGTGGCATATCTCCATGGTCGAAGGCAGCAACTGGCTTAACGCTAAGTGAATCTAAAAATTTATCAGCCTTGGCGACAGCTAGATGTGTCTTTTCTAAACACTTATCACTCGACTCATCCCACACCACTAATCCATGATGGGCTAAAACTATGCCTTCGCTATCTTTGAGTTTAGAAACTATTTTTGAGAGTGTAAAGCCTGGGATCATCCAATCTACATACTCAAAACCCTTTCCCAATGCATCTGCTACAGCCTTTGCGCCACCTGGATGATTTGTAAGGGCGCAAATCGCATCAGCATGTACATGATCAATGTGTTTAGCAGGCAAAAATGCATGCAATAGAGTCTCAATGGATGGGCGGCGAGAAGTCGGGTCAACTAGCGCGCGCGTTACGTAATCAACCATCGTTTCATCATCTAGGTCATCAAATGAAATCAGTTCGCGCAAATCATCTAAATACAGCGCTGGGTAATCTCGCTCTTCACCATACATCATGTCTGCGCCTGAACCTTTAACCCACATTACTTGACGCGTCCGGCCTAAATGATCAAGGATCTCACCTTTGCTTGAGGTGTTACCTCCGCCATAGACAACTAAAGACTGGTCGGCGCCGATTTTCTTTGAACGCACGACAAGTTCAACTAGAGGCAGTGGGCTTTGTTTGATAGTCATAGACGACGCTTTCTTGTTGGTTTTATTACCCGTAATTTAATCCGGCAATATTGTTATCTCTGAATCTAACTAATCTGCAACTTCTGTAATTCTTTTTAAACGTTTATCTGTAAAAACATCATATTCGTCCGTACTTCTTGTAGAGAATTCTGTAACTATTGCACCTTCTGGGCCTGCTTGAAACCAATGCAATGTGTCGGGGAAAATTGTGTGTTGATCACCTGGGTTAAGCTCAATCTCGTGCCAGACCGAATAAATATTCTTTTCTTTTTCAAATGGATTTGCCTTAGGGTTCGGGGTTCTTTCTCCCTCAACGTTTAAATATACTGTCCCTTTTCTGCATCGAAAGGTTTCTTCTTTACCTAGATGTCCCTGTACCGAAACGTGCTTGTGCTCGGGGCAAACCTGATTCGGTAACAGAACTATTTCTTTGGCACAAACTCTTTCAGTATTTATATAAACTAATAACTGAATTCCTATTTCATCGAGATTTGATAAACCAAAATCTGAAACTTCAATTTTCTCTTTTTCTTCACTTGTTAGAATAATTCCGGCGTTTTGCATTTGAGTGAATGTCCACTCTTGACGTTCTTCAATAACTTTTTTTTGAAGCATTAAATCGTTTCCCCTGCTTCTCCGAGGTAGGCTACTAAATCACCGGTTTTCAAAACTTGTCCTGGTTCTGCAACTATTTTAATTAAAATTCCCTCTTCTGGAGACTCGACATCTACTTGAGCCTTGTCAGTTTCTACGACTAATAATGCTTCTGCAACACTAACTCGATCACCAATTTGTTTTAACCAAGAAAGAATTTCCATTTCATCTGCAGTTTGACCTAGGGCAGGAAGTCTAATTTCGATTGCCATTTAAGATTTTCCCATCTTATGTAGTTGCCTTATTTTTTCTTTAATTCTTTCAACACTTGGCACAACTGCTTGTTCAAGAACTGGAGTTACAGGAAGCGGGACATCGTATGCAGCAATTCTTTGTACTGGAGCTTTCAAATCATAGAAGCAATTTTGTGAAATTAACGCTGCTACTTCTGCGCCCCACCCACCTGTGAAAGTGTCCTCATGAGCTATAAGAGCTTTCTTAGTTTTGTTAACGGACTCATAAATCGTCTCTGTGTCTAGAGGTAGTAGGGAAACTGGATCAATAACTTCGCAGTCAATTCCTTCTGCCGCTAGTTCCTCAGCGGCGGCTAGGCAACGATATAGAGTTAAGTGAGTTGAAATAATGGTTAATGATGTTCCATTACGTTTTTTTAGCGCCTTGCCAATTGGAAACAAGTACTCTTCTTCCGGAACCTCGGCTGTCAAGTCCATTCCTCCGGCAGACTCTCTTCCCTTGCTTCCGTAAAGCAACTTGTGCTCAAAAACAAGGACAGGATCATCGTCTCTAATTGCACTCTTCATAATTCCTTTTGCAACGTAAGCATCAGAAGGACACACCACTTTAATTCCCGGTACATGAATGAAATAACTTTCTGGGGATTGACCGTGCTGCGCACCGCGATTAGCAGTTCCTACTGGACATCTAAGAACTAGAGGTACTTTCAATTTTCCGCCCGACATATATCGGATTTTTGCGGCTTGATTTACAATCTCATCCATACATTCAAAAATAAAGTCTGAGTACTGCAAATCTGGAATAGGCCTCATCCCCATTAATGCAGCACCAACTGCAGTTCCCATAATTGCTTTTTCACTTATTGGCGTATCAATTATTCTTTCGTGGCCAAACTTCTCCGGCAGTCCCAAATAGACTCCAAAAGCACCACCAAAACCGCCAGGAATACCAATGTCTTCACCAATTAGAAAGACATTAGGATCTCTTTCCATTTCTTCAGCAATTGCTTCTCTAATCGCTTCACCGATGCTTAGTCTGCGATTACTCGTCATAATTGCACAACCTTTGGTGAACTCATTTTTGACGCATAAGCACCAATAAACGCATCCTCTACTGGTGGGAAATCTGATTGCTGTGCAAATAAAACTGCATCATCAATCTCCACTTGTATATCTTTAAGAATCAATGCGTATGAATCATCATCAAGAATATTGTTACTAAACAGTGAATCTTTCATTCTCTCGATCGGGTCCATAGTCTTCCAATAATCTTCTTCTTCCTTATTTCTATACTTCTTTGCATCACCTCTACTATGTCCAGCAAATCTATAAGTTTTTGCTTCAATCAGAATGGGTCCTTCTCCATTCAAAACTGATTTCTTTGCTTCTTTTGCCGCCAAGTAAACTTCCACAACATTCATTCCGTCAACAATCATTGATCTCATTCCATAGCTTTTTACTCGTTCCGCAACATCTTCGACCAGAGTTGTTTTGTTATATTGTGTCGATGCACCATACAGATTGTTTTCACAGACATAAATAATGGGTAGTTTTTGATAGGCGGCCATATTTAATCCCTCATGGAACGCACCTTCATTAGTAGCGCCTTCACCAAAAAAGCATGCAGCCACTTGCTTAGTCTTCTTCAACTTAAAGGCAAGACCTACTCCTGTCACGATACTTATTCCACCAGCAACGATCGCGATTGCTGGAATCATTCCAACGTCAGGATCTCCCAAGTGCATGGAGCCACCTTTACCCTTACAGCAACCAGTCTCCTTACCGTAAAGTTCTGCCATGGCGTCACGCATTGATACACCTTTTGCAATTGCATGCCCATGAGGTCTATGTGTTGAAGTGATCCAATCGCTTTTTTCAAGTACTGAACAAATTCCAACGGCAACAGCTTCTTGACCTTGATACTGATGAATGGTTCCTGGTAATTCGCCTTTGAGAAATAGTTGATAAACTTTGTCTTCAAATTTCCTAAGTCGATTTATATCTTTGAACAGAGAAATCAATAATTCGGTATCTTGTTCCTTTAAATCAATTTCTCGAGTAGTCATAATTACGCCATTCCTCCAGAGCCATAGAGTTTTATGAACTTTCGTGCATTTGCTTTGATTGAGTCTTTACCAACTTCTAGAAAATCACTCTTTTTATGAGACCCAACTATATCGTGAACAAAACAATTTTCGTCTAAACTTGTTATATATTCTGTTACAGATTTAAGGAAATCTGTTTTCAACCGCGTTCCAACATTAAATTTGGCAACGCCGTTTGCGATGGCCTCTTTTATTTGATTATCCGGAAAACCTGTTCCCCCGTGTATGGCTATCGGCAGGCTTACCTGACTTCTTATCTCTTTAAGTCTTTGAATATCAATGTTTGCACTACCTTTTGTCAAAAGGTGAACGTTTCCGATGGCAACCGCTAGACAATCAATTCCAGTCTCTTCAACAAATTTCTTAGCCTCCGCTGGATCTGTCATATACGACTTTGCATCGACTATCTCTCCTCCTAGATAATCTGGCAAACTTCCAAACTCAGCTTCTACTTCAACATTGTTTTTATGGGCAATATCGACTAGTTCTTTCACTTCCTTCTTTGCTTTATCAACTTCCCACCTGTGACTATCAATCATTACTGTATTGAATCCAGCTTCGACTCCCCTTATTGCTTGCTCCAGGGTGTGTGTCTCATTCAACAAAAACGCAACGGGTACTTTTGCATCCTTTATTAAGGCTCGGCCACTTGCAGCCAAGAATTCAATGCCATTTTTATCTAACCAATTGTCTTCAAGCATCGTCGCACCAAATCCCATAATTATTGGTGACTTTTCTTCTTCTGCCGTTTCTAGAATTGCTTCAAATGAGTAGCTATCCCAACTTTCAAAGTATCCAACAGCATAATTACCTTTGATTGCGTTATTCAATATTGATGAAAGAGAATGTAGTGTCATACTAGGTTCCTAACTTGAATTTTTGACATCGCATTTAGCGCTTCATCTCTAGAAAACAATGTTGTATTGCAACCAAGCCCGCGGCAGACAGATGCTCCTAAAACAGCCCCGAACTTTAATGAATCCAAAGTGGGCCATGATTCGCTAATGCCAATGGCCATACCCGCTGTGAATGCATCCCCAGAACCAGAACCGTCCACAAAATCAATTTTGTAGGGTTCAAGCTGGTAAACGCTCTCTAGATCCTTAAAGAAAACCCCCTCTGTTCCACAGGTTATCGCAACAGCTTTCACTCCCCAGTCCATAAAACACTTGGCTTGATCTTGAATTTTCTCTTGATTAGTAATTTGAAATGATTCATCTACATTAGGAAAGAAGTAGTCAACAAATGGCAAAACATCCTTTATCTTGTCACTAAGACCAGTTTGATTATTTGTGACCGCAATATCTAGGATTATTATGTAATTTTGATCTTTTAATTTCTTAAAAAAGTCTGCAAGTTCTTTTGAATCAATTTTTGGCATCAGCAAATACCCACCAAATACCAGTATCTTCTTCTGATTTGGAAAAGTGTAACTATGAAGACCATTGTCTATATCAGCAACACTTATTTCAGAATTCGCTCCAAAATAGTGAATATATCTTCGATCTTGGTTTTTTACTGGGACAATAATTGTTTGCGACGTTGATGCTTCTTTGGTTTTAGTGACTGCTTTGGTATCTATTTTTTCATTTATAAGTAATTCAATAAGTTGTTCGCCAATAGAATCAGAACCAACCATTCCAATAATTCCGGCTTTCTTTCCTAGTTTTGATAATGCAATCGCAGTGTTGGAAGCGCAACCTCCCACATGATGGGCTGGTTCATCGATTTTTATCAATTCACCCTCATCAGGAAGCTTGTCTATTGGAGGGAGAAAGACATCAGCAACAATTATTCCGGCACAAACAATTTCAATGTTTGTCTTTTCTGCCGTTGTCGTCATCCAAGGACTTTAGGCGATTTTGATTACTGTCGTCAATGACATTAAGAGTCGCTCCAAAAAGCCGGATCCTGTCCGCCCACGCCTAACCCACATTAGCTGGGCCCTGAATTGAAAGAACCCCAGGGGTTCGAGCAGAGAAATCCTTCTTGGGGATTTCGCAGCCGAACCCTGGGGTTCTTACCAACGAAGAAATTACTTGACGGTGACCTTCGCGCCAGCTGCTTCGAGAGCTGCCTTTGCCTTGTCTACATCTTCCTTCTTGCCCTTTTCGATCAGGGTTGCAGGAGTTCCATCTACAAGATCCTTCGCTTCCTTCAAGCCGAGGCTTGAATTGATATTGCGAACTTCCTTGATGACAGCAATCTTCTGTGAGCCTGCATCTTCAAGAATAAGTGTGAACTCATCCTGACCTGCATCTGCTGCGCCGCCTGCTGCTGCTGCGCCGCCTGCTGCTGCAGCTGCTACTGGAGCTGCTGCTGTGACATCGAATTCTGTTTCAAATGCCTTGACGAACTCTGAGAGTTCAACAAGTGACATTTCCTTGAACTGTGACATCAAATCTGCTTGTGAGAGCTTTGCCATTTTTATTTATCCTTTTCTTATTCCGCTGGAGTTTCTGGGGTGTTCGCATCTTGAACTGGAACCTCTACCACAGCATCGACTGCAACAGGTTCGGTCACTTCAGCGACAACTTCTGGTGTTTCTTCTGGTGTTGCCTCAGCAACTGGAGCTGCTTCAGCTACTGGAGCAGATGCAGGGGCACCTGCCTCCATCTTGATGCGAAGTGCATCGAAGACTCGCGCTGCCTTAGCAAGCGATCCCTTCATTGCACCAGCAAGCTTTGCCAAGAGAACCTCGCGAGATTCAAGATCTGCAAGCTTCATGATTTCAGCTGTTGTTACAAGCTTTCCTTCGTAGATACCACCCTTAATGATAAGAAGTGGGTTCTCCTTCTGGAAGTTCTTGAGATTACGAGCTGCATCAATTGGATCTCCCTTGACGAAAGCAAGAGCAGACGGACCAGCGAGAAGATCATCAGAGATCTCAACGCCAGCGCCTTTTGCTGCAATCTTTGTAAGGGTGTTCTTTACAACTGCGTACTTGGTGTCAGCACCAAGTGAGCGACGCAATTGCTTCATCGAAGTCACGGTAAGACCGCGATATTCGGTGAGGTATGTCGCATTAGCTGTACGGAAGTCTTCCGTCAGTTCTGCAACTGCTGCTTCTTTATCTGGGCGAGCCATTCGGTTCACCTTTCCTTTTACATTGTGACTTTGGGATATAAAAGAAAAAATCCGTGACGCGTAAGAGCGCACGGATTATCGTGAACACCTACGCGGGTTGAGATTCCTCAATTATCTGGTTCTTGCGAACCAGACCTGCGGTCTTTGGTTATGGGGCAACCTTAAGGCTTCCCCGCTTTTCGGGTCAAATTCCCGTTCGAAGCTAGCTGCGAAATCGAGGGTGAAGCACGATTTCTCCGCTTCGCTTCTTCTCGGTCACAAAGCAATACCCGGCTAATCGCAGAGACTTTAACGAGCAAGTCTCAAGATAGCCGGGTATTGATTGAAGAAATTAGTTAGCTGATGGCTCACGAACGAGGTTGGGATCAACTGCGATTCCAGGTCCCATCGATGTTGAGATAACAGCCTTCTGAACGTAGCGACCCTTTGAAGAGTTTGGCTTTGCGCGAAGTACTTCATCCATTGCTGATGCGTAGTTATCTGCAAGCTGCTCAGCTGTGAATGAAACCTTGCCGATGATGTAGTGAAGGTTTGAGTTCTTATCAACGCGGAATTCAATCTTTCCACCCTTGATGTCCTTAACAGCCTTTGTGACATCTGTTGTCACAGTGCCTGTCTTTGGGTTTGGCATCAAGCCACGTGTTCCGAGAACTTTACCGAGACGACCAACCTTGGCCATCAA
>Ga0114976_10003244_pt1 | contig 10183 bp, 9 predicted proteins | sample S_130805_EF_Meta_FD_87319 | JGI IMG/M metagenome (GOLD analysis project Ga0114976, IMG submission 87319) | Freshwater microbial communities from Lake Simoncouche, Canada to study carbon cycling - S_130805_EF_MetaG | ecosystem: Environmental > Aquatic > Freshwater > Lake | place: Lake...
CTTGATGGTGCTCACCCCTGCGTTTGCTGCTTGGGCAGTAATGCCATTTCAGGCGGAACTTGTTCTAGCAGATGTGAATGCTGGTTTGCTCTACATCATGGCAATTACCTCGGTGGGTGTTTATGGCGTGATCTTAGCGGGCTGGGCATCAAACTCGAAGTATCCTTTCTTGGGTGCAATGCGCGCATCGGCACAAATGATCTCGTATGAGATTGCTATGGGCTTTGCACTGGTATCTGTATTAATGGTTGCAGGCTCTCTTAATTTGAGCAATATCGTTCATTCGCAAGAGGTCGGTTACTTCGCCAGCATAGGACTCAATTTCCTTTCTTGGAACTGGTTACCGCTTTTGCCAATGTTCGTGATTTACTTCATATCAGGTGTTGCTGAAACCAATCGACATCCATTTGATGTTGTGGAAGGGGAGTCGGAGATTGTTGCGGGCCATATGGTCGAGTACTCGGGTATGGCATTTGCATTGTTCTTCCTCGCTGAATACGCCAATATGATCTTGATTGCGGCTTTAGCATCAACCATGTTCTTAGGCGGTTGGTTACCGATTCTTGATGTACCGGTCTTACGCGATATTCCAGGCTTCTTCTGGTTATTTGCCAAGACCTTCTTCTTGCTTTCTTGCTTTATTTGGTTACGGGCAACTTTGCCACGTTACCGCTATGACCAAATTATGCGTCTGGGTTGGAAGGTCTTTATCCCCTTAACGGTATTTTGGGTCCTTGTGGTTGGAGCTTGGATTTTGTCCCCATGGAATATCTGGAGCTAAGCGATTATGTTTAAACGAATCTCCCAGTTCTTAGATAGCTTGATGCTAAAAGACGTGCTCACTGGTATGTCCATCACGGGCCGTTATTTGTTTAAGCCAAAGATCACTGTTCAGTACCCTGAAGAGAAGACACCCTTGTCGCCACGTTTTAGGGGTTTACATGCCTTACGTCGCTATCCAAATGGGGAAGAGCGTTGCATTGCTTGCAAACTATGCGAAGCGGTGTGTCCTGCTTTAGCTATTTCAATCGAGTCGGATCAACGCGAGGATGGTACTCGTAGAACCACGCGCTATGACATCGATTTAACCAAGTGCATCTTCTGTGGATTTTGCGAAGAGGCTTGCCCAGTCGATGCGATTGTCGAAACGAATATCTTTGAATACTTTGGTGATAAGCGGGGCGATTTGTATTTCACGAAAGAGATGTTGCTGGCGGTTGGCGACGAGTATGAAAAGCAAATTGCAGCAAACCGTGAGGCCGACGCACCATATCGATAATTGATTTATGAACTTTGATCCATCCACTCTCTTCGCAGTGTTCTTCTACGCCTTTGCTGGCCTGTTAGTTATTTCTGCATTGCGCGTAGTGACCGTCTCAAACCCAGTACACGCTGCCTTATTCCTGGTCTTGGCCTTCTTTAGCGCATCAGGTATTTGGATGCTTCTTAAGGCTGAGTTTCTTAGCTTAATTCTGATCTTGGTTTACGTGGGTGCCGTGATGGTGCTATTTTTGTTTGTGGTGATGATGCTCGATCTTGATTTAGCCCATCTACGCCGTGATTTCAAGAAATACCTCCCCTTAGCAATGCTCATTGGGGTGGTCATCATCTTGGAGTTATCGATTGTTCTAATCCGCGGATTTATTGGTACCAGTTCGCCAGTCAATATCCTGCCAGAAGTGGTCTCTGCTAACAATACCCAGGCCTTGGGATATCTAATGTTTACAGACTATCTGTACGCCTTTGAAATCGCCGGAATCATTCTCTTGGTGGCGATTATTGCTGCGGTGGCATTGACCTTGCGTAAGCGCAAGGACGTTAAGGGACAAAACATTGCGGAGCAGGTGGCCGTTAAGGCAAAAGATCGGATGCGGATTGTATCCATGGATTCGAGTAATGAGGCTAAGCAGGATCGAAAGTCTAAATCTTCTGAGACTGAGAGTAAATCATGACCATCACGCTTGCCCACTATCTTGTCCTTGGTGCCATCCTCTTTGCAATTAGCGTAGTTGGTATCTTTTTAAATCGTCGTAATGTGATTATTTTGTTGATGGCTATTGAGCTAATGCTATTGGCCGTCAATATGAACTTTGTAGCTTTCTCCCATTATTTGGGCGATATGGCAGGACAAGTGTTTGTATTCTTCATTTTGACCGTCGCTGCTGCAGAAGCCGCTATTGGTTTAGCAATCCTGGTGGTTCTGTTTCGTAAAGTGGACACCATTAATGCCGAAGACTTGGATCATCTCAAAGGCTAATCCGTATGGCATCCTCCTTAACTACAGCCCATCTCTGCGCAATACCGCTAGCCCCACTGGTCGGTTCTGCCATGGCTGGTTTATTAGGAACTCGATTCTTAGGTAATCGAATTGGACAGATTGCAACCCAGTCCTTAACCATATTAGGCGTTGCAATTTCCTTAATACTTTCGTGCTGGGTCTTGGTTGAAGTAAATAATGGCTACTATTTTGATGGTAGCGTTTATACCTGGATGAAATTAGGCGAGCTCAGTTTTGATATTGGGTTCTTAATCGATCCTCTAACGGCTGTGATGATGGTTGTCGTGACCTTTGTATCTCTTATGGTGCATATCTACACCATCGGCTATATGAAAGGCGAGGAGGGCTATAACCGCTTCTTTGCTTATATTTCCCTGTTCACCTTTGCCATGCTGATGCTGGTGATGAGCAACAATATGTTGCAGCTGTTCTTCGGCTGGGAAGCGGTGGGCGTAGTCTCTTACCTCTTGATTGGTTTTTATTACGACCGACCCACTGCGATCTTTGCCAATATGAAAGCTTTCTTGGTGAACCGGGTTGGTGACTTTGGCTTCATATTAGGGATTGGTTTGTTATTGGCTGCAACTGGCTCTATGAACTATGCCGATATCTTTGCCCAAAATACTGTGATGGCTGCTCAAACAGTGCCAGGTACGAGCTGGAACTTGATAACAGTTGCCTGTATCTGTTTATTTATTGGTGCAATGGGCAAGTCAGCCCAGTTCCCGCTCCATGTGTGGTTACCAGATTCCATGGAAGGCCCAACCCCGATCTCTGCATTGATTCATGCTGCGACCATGGTGACCGCTGGCATCTTTATGGTTAGCAGAATGTCACCTCTCTTTGAGCTATCGGATGTTGCCTTGAGTTTCATTTTGGTCATCGGCTCGATTACTGCACTCTTTATGGGCTTTTTAGGAATCGTGCAGACCGATATTAAGAGGGTGGTGGCATATTCCACACTCTCACAATTAGGTTATATGACCGTTGCTCTCGGAGTATCTGCTTATCCAATCGCCATATTCCATTTAATGACCCATGCATTCTTTAAAGCCTTATTGTTCTTAGGTGCTGGTAGCGTCATTATTGGCATGCATCATGAGCAAGATATGCGTAAGATGGGCGGTTTATGGAAGCATATGCCGATTAGCTGCTTGATGATGCTATTAGGATCGTTAGCACTGATTGGTACACCATTCTTCTCCGGTTTTTACTCTAAAGACTCGATTATTGAAGCGGTCGCCGCTAGTACTATTCCTGGCTCAGGCTTTGCTTACTTTGCGGTCATGCTGAGTGTCTTTGTGACCGCTTTGTACTCCTTCCGCTTGTACTTCTATGTGTTTCATGGCAAAGAGCGATTTGGTCACGATGACCATAACCATGGCCATGATGAACACCATGGGCTTGCACCGGGACAGAAACCTCATGAGTCTCCTTGGGTAGTTACTCTACCTCTCATCGCATTAGCGATCCCATCGGTCATTATTGGTTACTACACCATTGATCCTATGCTCTTTGGTAAGTTCTTTGGGGATGCAATTTTTGTGGATGCGGTAAAGCATCCGGCGATGGCGACCCTGGCATCCCATTTTCATGGACCAGTGGCGATGGCCTTGCATGGATTTACGACCCCCGTATTTTTACTCTTGGCGCTCGGAGTGCTTGTGGCTGCTATCTGTTATTTATGGGTTCCTTCACTCCCCGAGAAGATTGCCAAAGTCTTTGCTCCTCTTAAGAAAATTTTGGATAACAAGTACTACTTAGATGATCTTAATCAATGGATATTTGCCAAGGGCGCACTCTTGATCGGTGGTGGTTTATGGAAGCAGGGTGATCAACGGGTCATTGATGGTTGGGTGGTTAACGGTAGTGCACATTTAGTTGGTAAGTTCTCGGGCGTGATTCGGCAATTGCAATCGGGTTATTTGTATCACTACGCCTTTGCCATGATATTGGGTTTAGTTAGCTTGTTAGCCTGGATTTTGTATACCCACATTTATATCGCTTATTAAGTAAAGCCTTTACCATGATTCTTTCTTACGCCATTTGGATCCCGATTTTTTTTGGTCTGATCATCTTGATCTATGGCTCAGAGCGTCCATCGGCTGGCGTCCGTTATCTTGCTTTATTTGGCGCTATTCTTGGATTCATCGCTACATTGCCACTGATTACTAATTTTGATCTAGCAAATCCAGGTATGCAATTTGTGGAGAAGTTCAGTTGGATTCCCCGATACGACATTAATTACTCTTTGGGAGTTGACGGTATCTCGGTTTGGTTTGTAGTTCTGACCGCCTTCATTAATATTTTTGTGGTGATTGCGGCTTGGGAGGTGATTACTGAGAAGGTATCGCAGTATTACGCCGCCTTCATGATCCTTTCGGGTTTGATGATCGGTGTGTTCTCTGCGCTTGATGGTTTACTCTTCTACATATTCTTCGAGGCTACTCTAATCCCGATGTACATCATCATCGGTGTGTGGGGTGGTAAAAATCGTATCTATGCGGCATTCAAGTTCTTCTTGTATACCTTGCTGGGATCATTACTCGCCTTAATAGCATTGCTTTATTTGTACAACCTTAGCAATACCTTTGACATATTAGCTTGGCATCACACGAAACTCGATATTGTTGAGCAGGTCTTGCTCTTCATTGCCTTCTTCATGGCCTTCGCGGTTAAGGTTCCCATGTGGCCGCTACATACTTGGTTGCCTGATGTGCACGTGGAGGCGCCTACTGGTGGCTCCGTGGTCTTGGCAGCTATTATGTTGAAGCTAGGTGCGTATGGATTTTTGCGTTTCTCCTTGCCGATAGCGCCAGATGCAAGTCAGTATCTTGCCCCTTTCATAATTTTCTTATCCTTGGTGGCGGTCATTTATGTTGGCTTAGTTGCCTTAGTCCAGCAGGACATGAAAAAACTCGTGGCCTATTCATCGATCGCACATATGGGTTTTGTGACCTTGGGCTTTTTTATCTTTAGTCCTTTGGGTATCGAGGGCGGTATTGTTCAGATGATCTCTCATGGTTTTGTTTCGGGTGCGATGTTCTTGGCTATTGGCGTTCTCTACGATCGTATGCATACACGCCAGATTGCGGATTATGGTGGCGTGGTTCACCGGATGCCTAAGTTCTCCGCTTTCATGGTATTGATGGCGATGGCCAACTGTGGCTTACCAGCAACCTCTGGATTTGTGGGGGAGTTTATGGTGATCCTGGCCGCTGTCGATTATGACTTCATGATTGGACTCTTATCGGCCACTGCCTTGATCCTGGGTGCGGCATATTCCCTATGGATGGTTAAGCGCGTTATCTTTGGCGCCATTACCAATCCTCAGGTTGATGGCTTGGTGGACCTAAATAATCGTGAGTTTATGATGTTCATTGTTTTGTCGATCTGCGTGATCGGTATGGGCGTCTATCCAAAACCATTCACCGACATTATTCATCCAGCAGTGATGCAACTGCTTGAGCATGTCGCTATTAGCAAACTCTGAGTAAAGTACATTTATGGACTCCTTTGACCTTATCGCGATTGCTCCAGAGCTCGTCTTAATTACGATCAGCTGCTTATTGTTGGTCAGTAGTGCGTTTGTTAAAGAAGCGAAGGGCGGTCCTGAGCAGGATGTATTTCATGCTCCTAGAGCCGCATCCTATGTGTACTCGGTGGCTTGCCTTCTCTTAATTGGTTTGGGTGCCGCATTCATTACACGGATCGCTGATCTTCCTTACCTTGCAATGGCTGGGTTGTTCCAGTCCGATGCGATTGCTAATTTGTTAAAGGCTGGATCTTGCTTTGCCTTACTCCTCAGCCTTATTTACTCCAAGCAATATTTGATTGATCGGGGCCTGTTTAGACCGGACTTCATTGTGCTAACCCTATTTGCTTTATTAGGACAGCTGGTCTTAATCTCTGCAGCAAATCTTCTTACCTTATACCTTGGCTTAGAGTTAATGGCGCTGTCCACCTATGGATTAGTGGCGATGCGCCACTCCAGCGGCCTCTCTTCTGAAGCTGCTATTAAGTATTTTGTCTTGGGAGCATTAGCATCTGGATTCTTGCTCTACGGCATGTCAATGATCTATGGTGTAACCGGGTCACTGGATTTACTAGAGATCCTACGACTCCTGCTCGACCCCAGAATTAATCACTTAGTGATGGCATTTGGCCTGGTCTTCATTGTGGCTGGCTTAGCCTTTAAGTTTGGGGTAGTGCCATTCCATATGTGGGTGCCTGATGTTTACCAGGGAGCACCGACAGCAGTGACCTTGCTGATTGCCGGAGCCCCAAAGCTGGCCGCGTTTGCCTTGCTATTCCGCTTGCTCATTAATACCTTATTGCCCTTGATTTCAGATTGGCAGCCGATGCTAATGATCTTGGCAGTACTATCTCTAGTGCTCGGTAATGTCACAGCCATTGCGCAAACCAACCTTAAACGGATGTTGGCATACTCAGCAATTGCCCAAATGGGTTTTGTATTACTGGGTATGTTGTCAGTCTTTGATGATCATGCATACAGTGCCTCGATGTTCTATGCCATTACCTATGTGATTACTACCTTGGGTACCTTCGGCTTCCTGATGGTTCTCTCGCGCAAGGGCTATGACTGTGAGACCTTGGAGGGGTTGAAGGGTCTCAACCATAAGCATCCTTGGTATGCATTTATTGGGCTCGTCATGATGTTCTCATTAGCCGGGATTCCGCCGACAGTTGGATTTGCAGCCAAACTCTCTGTATTAGAAGCTTTGGTGGATGCAGATTTCATCGTGTTGGCTGTGATCGCAGTGATTGCTTCCTTAATCGGTGCCTTCTACTATTTGCGCGTTGTTAAGGTCATGTATTTTGATGAGCCGGTGCATGAGCAGTCTGTGAATGGCACCAGTTTTGCGAAGGGTATTCTTGGCATTAACGGTTTAATGATCCTTATTCTCGGAATATTCCCTGCTGGACTCATGAGCTTGTGCTTGAATGCGATGCGCAGTACTCTCATTGGTTCTTAAATAGAGAGTAGAGCGTGAGCGAGAAATCCTTCCAAGACCTCGCCCACGACGACGATCATCTCGTCGAAAAAAGGATATCCGGGGAAGGGGTCTACGATGGCATCTTCCTCAAAATGAAGCGCGATACCGTCTCTTTACCAGATGGGCAGCATGCCCTACGCGAGTACCTAGAGCACCCTGGAGCTGTTGCTATTCTGGCTGTATTAGATGATGGCCGTATTTTATTGGAGCGCCAATACCGCTATCCAATTTCTCAGGCTGTGATCGAGATCCCTGCCGGTAAGTTAAATGTCGGCGAAGATCCGCTCTTGTGTGCTCAGCGGGAGCTTCAAGAGGAGACCGGCTATACCGCCAAGCGCTGGAGCAAGATTAGGCGTATTCATCCAGTGATTTCGTATTCAACCGAGTTCATTGATATCTATTTGGCTGAGAGCTTAATCCCAGGTCCGGCACGACTTGATGAGGAAGAGTTTTTGGACGTCTTTGCAGCGCCCTTAGAAGAGCTCTTGGAGTGGGTAGAATCTGGCAAGATTACGGATGTAAAAACTATCATCTCGACTTACTGGTTAGAGCGTCGCCGACGCGCCTCATCAAACTCCTAAGCCATAAAGCATTAAACTGGCATTATCTACAAAAATACTCTTTCTCTCTTGAATTCAGGCTAGAGGCCCCCATCTATTACCCATGAAAGTTTATAACTTAGCTTGCGCTCATGAGCATCACTTTGAGGGCTGGTTTGTGTCTGAAGACGATTTCCTGAGCCAGCAGTCGGGTGGAGGCTTAGGCTGCCCCATTTGCGATAACGCTGAGGTGCGACGCTTACCATCGGCACCGCATATTGGTGGCAGAGCTAGTCCGGAGCAATTGCAGCCCGCCTCGGTGACAACAGAGCCTGCGCAAACGATTGCTTTATCCAATGCTGATCATGGCCAATTGGAGAAGCAGATCCAAGCAACCTTTATGAAGGCCATGCGTGATCTAGTCAATAAATCAGAGGATGTGGGCTCATCATTCGCAGAAGAAGCCAGAAAGATACATTACAAGGAAACTCCTGAGCGGAGTATTCGGGGGCGGACCAGTGCGGATGAGGTAAGTGCCTTACGTGAGGAGGGGATTGATGTACTAGCCCTCCCAGAAATGCCGCTCCTCAAAAATACTTTGCAATAATTGCTTCCTCTCTATTTATTGACTAGGAAGGCTCGATGGAAGAGCTTAGTTTTTGGGTTGGTATCGTTGCCTCGGCAGCCTTTGCAATTACGGGTGTTCTTGCTATTTCGGAGCGGGGCGTTGATCTCTTTGGGGTTCTGGTCTTAGGAATCATCACAGCCATTGGTGGCGGAACCATTCGGGATGTGATTATGGGGGTGCCAGTCTTTTGGGCCGATGCACCTATTTATATCTTGGTTGCTGCAATTGCCAGCATCATTACCTTTTATTCCGAGTCAATACTTTCTCAGCCTCAGTTGTATAAAGCCATTCTTTATATCGATGGTCTGGGGGCCGCTTTGTTTGGGATACAGGGGGCGGATAAGGCTTGGCATGAAGATTTCGGTGGCTCCGAAGCAGCCATTATCTTGGGGGTTGTAACAGCAATTGGTGGGGGATTGATTCGGGATGTATTGGCAGGTCGCAAAACCTTATTAATGTCCTATGAGCTATATGCAATTCCCGTATCACTCGGTTGCATGCTTTATGTCTTACTCCTAAATTATTTCCCAGAGTATGCAATGCCAGGATCGATTGCTTGTATCTTACTAATCTTTTGCTTTCGATCCGCAGCCATCTACTGGAACCTGACGGTTCCAGCGATGTTCATCTCAAGAAAAAAGTAGTTGTTACTTCGAGGTTGGCATGACAAACTCAGCACCTTTTGAGATGCTCTCAGGCCAACGCTGCATGACACTCTTTTGCTTGGTATAAAAACGCACCCCTTCTTTGCCATAGGCATGGGTATCACCAAATAAGGAGCGCTTCCAACCACCAAATCCGTGCCAAGCCATCGGTACCGGAATCGGTACATTAATACCAACCATACCAACTTGAACGCGACGGGCAAACTCACGAGCAATATTGCCATCGCTGGTGAAGCAAGCTACGCCATTGCCAAACTCATGAGCATTCACTAGATCGAGTGCTTCACTAAAATTAGCAACCCGTACACACGAGAGCACAGGACCGAAAATCTCTTCTTTATAAATGGTCATATCAGGTGTAACTGCATCAAAGAGGGTACCGCCTAACCAGAACCCCTGATCAAAGCCAGGCACTTTAAGTCCACGACCATCTACTAAAAGCTTAGCCCCACCCGCAACACCTTTTTCGATATAGCCTGTAATGCGATCAAGAGCTGCACGCGTTACGATGGGACCCATCTCAGCATCAAGCTCAAGACCATTCTTCACTTTCAAGGTTTTGGTACGCTCAATTAATTTAGGCATTACTTTGTCAGCTGCTTCGCCCACTAATACGGCAACTGAGATTGCCATGCAGCGCTCACCAGCAGATCCGTAGGCTGCGCCAACTAAGGCATCCACCGCTTTATCAATATCAGCATCGGGCATGACCACCATATGATTCTTGGCACCACCTAAAGCCTGAACGCGCTTACCAAAATGAGCACCGCGCTCATAAATGTAATTAGCGATTGGGGTCGAACCCACAAAGCTAATTGCTCTGACATCTGGATGCTCAATCAATGCATCTACAGCCTCTTTATCACCTTGTACAACATTAAAGACGCCATCTGGCAATCCAGCCTCTTTCAAAAGGCGCGCAAGCAATAAGGAGGCAGAGGGATCGGTCGGGCTCGGTTTGAGGATGAAGGTATTGCCGCATGCAATTGCAACGGGGAACATCCACATCGGTACCATCACTGGAAAATTGAAGGGGGTAATGCCTGCTACAACAC
>Ga0114976_10003245_pt1 | contig 10183 bp, 10 predicted proteins | sample S_130805_EF_Meta_FD_87319 | JGI IMG/M metagenome (GOLD analysis project Ga0114976, IMG submission 87319) | Freshwater microbial communities from Lake Simoncouche, Canada to study carbon cycling - S_130805_EF_MetaG | ecosystem: Environmental > Aquatic > Freshwater > Lake | place: Lake...
AAAGGTAGTTCTCGCAAAGTTGAGATATCCAAATCACCGAACACCGTCATTGCAACTGTGCGTGGTATCGGTGTTGCTGTCATAACAAGAAGATGCGGCGGAATTTTTGCCTTACCCTTAAGTTCATCTCGCTGTTCGACACCGAATCGGTGTTGCTCATCAACGACGATGAGTCCCAAATCTTTAAACTCAACGGAAGCGCTCAAAAGTGCATGGGTGCCAATCACTATTCCAGCAGTGCCACTTGCAGCAAGGGCCAGTGCATCTTTTCGATCTGATGCACTCTGGGATCCGGTAATGAGCGTCACGCGCGTTGCAATATCTGACGCGCCAATCATTCCTCCGTGCGCCAGCTCTCCCATTAATTTTTCAATCGTGCGAAGGTGCTGAGCAGCTAAGACTTCTGTCGGTGCGAGCAATGCAGCCTGTCCACCACTATCTATTACCGCCAGCATGGCACGAAGTGCAATCACAGTCTTTCCAGAACCTACTTCACCTTGCAATAAACGATGCATTGGGTGAGATTGAGCTAAATCATTTTCTATCTCAGCTGCAACAGCAACTTGTCCAGCTGTAAGTTCAAAAGGAAGTGATTGGTCAAATGCTGAAAGAATTCCACCCTCGCGCTTTATCCGAGCAATTGCATCGAGTGATTTCATCTTTTCTTTTCTGCTTACGAGTAAGAGTTGCAGAATGAATGCCTCATCAAAGGTCAGACGCTCGCGTGCTCGCTCAGCGCTCTCTAAATCTGCAGGCTGGTGTATTTGAACAAGTGCCTGTTGCAACGACGGATATTGATGCTTATCAAGAATAGATTGCGGGATCGGGTCGATTACTTCATCCAAGGCACCGATGCAGAGCTCTATACATTGTGAAATTTTCCATGAAGGCAATTTCGCAGATGCTGGATACATTGGAAGATATTTACCTGCAAAGCCCTCTACCGCTGCATCGACATCGTTTCCATCTGCAATGAGTTCGTAGTCAGGATGGGCTAACTGACGCTTGCCATTGAACACACCGACCTTGCCTGCGAAGAGACCTTGCTGGCCGACCTTCAGTTCTTTTTCCCGCCAGGCCTGATTAAAAAATGTCAGCGAGAGTTTGGATGTTCCATCCGTGACAACAACCTCAAGCATGTTTCCTTTACGAGCGGCAAAACGTCGCGTGGACGCGCTGAAAACCTCGGCAAGAATTGTTACTTCATCGCCTTCATTCAACGCAGCAATGTCGCTGAGTTCACCACGCACTAAATAGCGACGTGGATAATGGTGAAGAAGGTCTCCTACAGTGCGATAGCCGAAAGTTGTATCCAACGCCTTTGCTGTGCGATCACCGAGGACTGATGAGAGTTTGGAGTCCAGGGTTGCCACCTGGCTATTCTCTCGCGTACATGCTCCATGTGAGCGCATTTTTATGGCGATTGGCCGACTTACCCCTTGTCTTGATACCCTTCTGCCCTGCCGGATCGGTCAGATGACCTAATTCGTCAAAATACGAATGAAGAAATAGAAGGAGTACTGCTGTGGCATCAACATGCGATATCTGTGGCAAAGGGCCCAGCTTCGGTAACAACGTTTCACACTCACAGGTGAAGACTCGTCGTCGCTGGAATCCAAATATTCAGCGCGTACGCACACTCGTTGGTGGTGCAACTAAGCGCCAGAACGTATGCACTTCATGCCTCAAGGCTGGAAAAGTTACCCGCTAATACATCTCATTGAAACTTTATTGAAAGTGGCGCCACATCTGTGGCGCTTTTTTCATTTCCAAACCAGTTACGCCTGAGCCCTGCTTTACATCTCCAATGCGGATTCCAGGAAGATCAATACCAGTTGCAAGAAATACGTGGTCTTCACCGCCCCCGAGTATCCATTCAAAGACATCAATACCGAGTGACTGAGCGAGCAGAGAAAGTTCCTTGAACTCGTAGGCACCCTCGATTAGCACAGGGTCAATGTGAAGGTTTACACCAGATGCCTTGGCAATAGATTGGCAGGAGATGAGGAGCGCATCACTGGTATCAGTCAGCGCACTTGCTCGGCTGAAGTCGATTCCATAATCAAGTGACGGCGCACGAAATTCATTGAGTGCCATGGCATGGACAGCATGCACAGCTTCAACATCGTGTGTGAGCAAATGTAAACCTGCAGCTGACCAACCTGTGAGGGATGAGATATAAATTCCATCTCCGACCTGTGCTCCTGATCGAGTGATCGCGCGTTCAACACTTCCGATGGCTGTCATAGCAATAGAGATTGCACTTGCTCGAGCAATATCTCCACCAACAACGTGTGTGCCCGTCTTGTCGGCCTCGTGTTTAATTCCTTCAGCAATTTCGCGGACACGCTCAATGCCTTCATCTCCAACTAGAGAAAGCGCAACAACAAGGTATTCAGGCTTGGCGCCCATTGCCAAGATATCTGCGATATTTGCAGCGGTGACTTTGCGACCAATATCAAAGGCGTTTGACCAGCGCTTATTGAAGTGCACATCCTCGACTGCAACATCGGTTGTGATTACTTGCTGGGCACTCCCACGCACAACGGCTGCGTCATCACCGATTCCGACGAGAATGCCATCTGAAAATTGCGTCTGGAATATGGATGCAACGAGTGAAAGGAGCTCCTGCTCGGAAAATGCCATAGCGCTTAGCCTAGATGATGAGGTACCTTTTGGTCATAGCAACGTTAACTTCAACGAAAGGAACCATGATGTCTGTTCAGGTATTTATCTTGATTCAAACCGAAGTAGGAAAGGCATCATCTGTTGCCGCAGCTGTTGGCGCTATTGCGGGAGTAACTCTGTCAGAGGGAGTTACCGGTCCATACGATGTGATTATGCGAGCTGAATCCCCATCAATGGAGGATCTTGGTCGTTCAATTCTTGCAAAAGTTCAAGCAGTGCCAGGAATTACTCGCACACTTACTTGCCCTGTAACAACTTACTAATTTCTTACTAATTTCCTAATACGCCATTATTTCGCGTGAGCGCGCTCATCAGAAGATGTGTAATCACTTCGCTATAGCCAACGCCGCTGGCTGCCCACATCTTGGGAAAGACTGATGTTGCAGTAAAACCTGGCATCGTATTAAGTTCGTTAATAATTACTTCACCATTCGACGTCAGGAAGAAATCAACACGAGCTAAACCGCTACATCCGAGTGCAACAAATGCCTCTACCGCTTCGCTCTGGATGCGAGCGGCGATCGATTCTGAAATAGGTGCCGGCAGGGTGATACTCGTCGCGCCATCGAGATACTTTGCTTCAAAGTCATAAAACTCAAATTTAGAGTCAATCTCAATCTGACCTACGATCGAAGCTTCTGGCTTCCCGTTAATTTCTAAGACTGCACATTCAATCTCGCGGCCAACCACAGCGTTTTCAACCATCGCCTTGGGATCGAATCGGTGAGCTTCCTCAACTGCTGCTGCTAATTGCTCGGCAGATTTAACTTTTGTCGTTCCGCGACTAGAGCCACCACGTGCAGGTTTAACAAAGACTGGATAGCCAAGTGTTGCAACATCTACAGAAAGCAACCCTTTATTGGACTTCCAATCAGATGCACGGATAACTAAGCCTTCTGCGACTTTAATTCCATGGGCTGCAAAAATTGGCTTAGCAAATGATTTATCCATTGCAACCGCAGATGCTAAGACCCCAGAACCAACAAATGGAATATCTGCGATCTCAAGAAGTCCTTGAATCGTTCCATCTTCTCCATATGGGCCGTGCAGAACTGGAAAGACGATTTCAACGCCTAGAGATTTTCCGTCCACAGTAAAGCCTTCGGGCGATACCGTTACAGGCTTGCCATCTTCTGGAACGACGGGAAGAACTCCATTACTTATAGATAGCCTAAAACCTTCGGGAATAAGCACCCACTTACCTGATTGAGTTATACCGATAACTACAGGGTCATAGAGTGTGCGATCGATAGCGCTGAGCACTCCCCCAGCTGATGTACAGGAAATTTCATGCTCACTGCTGCGTCCGCCACAAATAATTGCTACGCGCGTGGTCATCGAATGAAGTTTTCAGCTTGAGTCGTAATCTCCATCAAGCGCGCTAGCGCCTGTTCTGGAGTAAGAGAACCATTGACGATATCGGCTACTGCTTCAATGACGGGAACTTCAACACCTACGCGGTGTGCAATCTCAACAATTGCACCCGATGATGCAACTCCCTCAACGGTCTTAGCACCCTGAGCTATAGCCATCTCCATCGATCCTGTCTTTCCAAGAAGTTCGCCGAAAGTTCTATTACGCGAAAGCGGCGACCCACATGTAGCAACGAGATCGCCCATTCCTGCAAGACCAGCAGCGCTGAGTGGATCGGATCCATGTGCAGCACAGAGTCGAGCAACTTCGTTAAGTCCGCGAGTAATCAGCATCGCTTGGGTATTTTCTCCGTAACCCATTCCAATGGAGATTCCAACAGCTAGCGCAATCACGTTCTTAATCGCACCTGCTAACTCGCAACCAAGTAAATCCACTGATGTGTAGACGCGGTAATAAGGAGTACGAAAGAGCTCGCGGACATTCTCGGCAACCGCCTGAGATGTTGAAGCAGCAACAGCTCCTGCTGGTTGGCGCAAAATCAATTCATCAGCCAGATTTGGCCCAGTCAAAAGTGCAATTTTATGTTTGCCGAGCACCTGTTCGATGATCTCGGTCATACGTAGCATTGTTGAAACTTCGATACCTTTGAGCGTACTCACAATGGTGCAATCAGAAGAGAATCGATGCTTCCACTCGTTGAGGGTTCCTCTTAGTTGTGTTGATGGAATTGCAAGGACATATGTCTGACTGAAAGCAAAAGCTTCGTCGAGATCTGTTGTTGCGTGAAGTTCAGTTGGAAGTACTTGTCCGGCAAGATAACGTTGATTTGTATGTGAGTCATTAATTTCAGCAATAGTCTCAGCGTTGCGACCCCAGAGCAGAACTTCATTGTCTGCATCACAGAGCACCTGGGCAAGGGTTGATCCCCAAGCTCCTGCGCCGAAGACAGTAATTCTGCTCATTACTTCTTCTCACCTTTTCTAAAGTTTCCCGTGCGGGGTAAATCAGATGTATGAGGGTCAAAGATAGCCGCAGGACGTTGCTCACCGCGAATTTCCTCAAGGAGCACGGTAATTGCCCTCATGATTTCAGCCGTAGCCTCGGCCATGGCTGCAGGATCTTCCTCTTTCCCATACCAACGCGAGAGATCCACCGGCTCACCTACCCGATATCGCACCGTGACTCGTGGAAAAATTCGCAGACTCTTGCGGTACGGAGGTATGACTTGTTGCGTCCCCCACTGCGCAGCTGGGTAGACAGGTACTTGAGAAATCACTGCTAATCGTGCTGCCCCAGTCTTTGCAACCATTGGCCAACAATCTTTATCGCGAGTCAACGTTCCTTCAGGATAGACACCAACGAGATGACCCATCTCAAGTAATCGAATTGCATACTGCAACGCAACTCGCGCTCCCTTACTTTCCCGCTCTACCGGAATTTGTTCTGCCGCTAAAAGAATCTTGCCAATAATCGGAACTCTAAAAACTTGCGATTTTCCAAGAAACCTTGGCGCACGTCCATGAGCATAGAGAAAGAAGGCAAGTGCAAAGGCATCCATATATGAGACATGGTTTGAAACGACAATGAGCGGACCAGTCTTTGGAATCTTCACGCCTTCGCGATAGTCATAGCGCGCGACGAGCTTCATGATGGGGATCAGGATTGATGCGCAAATTCGAAATGTTGGATTGACTCCAAGTGGATAACCAGTAGGAGGATTGAAGCGAATCTTGAGGGGCTTGGAACTCCCAGCACCTGGTCTCGACATGGTGCAATTCTAAGTCTGGCTCCGCACTTTGTGGGCTGCTACGGCGAAAAATTAAGGTAAAAAATAAGGCCCACGCGCAATGCGTGGGCCTTATTAAAGAAGAGATTACTTCTTCTTGCGAACAACCTTCTTTGCAGCCTTCTTAGGCGCTGCCTTACGAACAACCTTCTTTGCAGCCTTCTTAGGCGCTGCCTTCTTTGCTGTCTTCTTAACAACCTTCTTCTTAGCAGCCTTCTTAGGAGCTGCCTTCTTTGCTACAGGCTTTGCAACTGGCTTTGGCTCTGGCTTTGGAGCTGGAGCGAGTTTGCGATCGCCAGCAACAATTTCCTTAAGAGCCTTAGCTGGCAAGAAGCGAGCCTTCTTTGAAGCCTTGATCTTGATTGTCTCGCCGGTGAATGGGTTACGACCCATGCGTGCCTTGCGATCAACCTTCTTGAACTTACCGAAATCGTTGATCATGACATCTTCACCACGCGCCATTGTGCGTGTGATTGTGTCAAAAACGATATCTACAGCGTGAGCTGCATCCTTCTTGCTGTCGTTGAAGTGTGGGGCCAACGCGGCAATGAATTGGGCCTTATTCATCAAAATCCCCTTAGTTTTACGCTTAAAATTAAGCTTTTGCTTAACCTGTGTAAAACTTAAACTAGGTATAGGGGTGATGCCTACATTAACGTGGGCGTGTCGCAATTTAATATTTCAAAGAAATCACACTTTTTACGCGTAAAAAACCCTCATTCTGCAGTTGAGAGTTTTACAGATTGCAATCACCCTTAGCGTGAAAACCTTATTTCACGCTTGTTTTTAACTCTTACGAGCGAATGGGAAGCGTTGCAGGCTTATGTGATGCGCGCTTTTCTTCAAATGCATCGATGGAATCAGTCTGTTTCAAGGTTAATCCGATGTCATCAAGACCTTCCATCAAGCGCCAACGCGTGTAATCATCAATTGCGAAGGGACGAGAGATCGATCCATAAGACACAATGCGGCTTTCCAAATCAACGGTGATCGCTGTCGATGGATCTGCCTCAACAGCTGCCCACATGGCTTCAACATCTGCCTGCGGCAAAATCACAGTCAGAAGTCCGCCCTTGAGCGAATTACCACGGAAGATATCTGCAAAGCGAGATGAGATCACTACTTTAAAGCCGTAGTTCTGTAAGGCCCACACTGCGTGCTCACGAGAAGAGCCTGTTCCAAAATCTGCTCCGGCAAGTAGGACGGTTCCAGCTTTGAACTCTGTCTTATTGAGTACGAACTCTGGATCATTGCGCCATGCTGCAAAGAGACCATCTTCAAAACCGCTGCGAGTAACGCGCTTGAGGTAGACGGCCGGAATGATCTGATCGGTATCCACGTTGCTACGACGTAGCGGAACTCCGGTACCTGTGTGCTTGATAAATTTTTCCATTGTCATATCTCCTTACAGATCCGCAGGTGAAGAAAGTTTTCCGCGGAGCGCGGTAGCTGCTGCAACGAGTGGGCTCACCAAGTGGGTACGTCCACCTTTTCCTTGGCGACCCTCAAAGTTACGGTTGGAGGTTGATGCTGATCGCTCTCCAACAGCTAGCTGATCTGGATTCATTCCAAGACACATAGAACATCCGGCATTTCGCCACTCTGCTCCTGCATCGATAAAGACTTTATCTAGACCTTCCGCCTCTGCCTGTAAACGAACGCGGGCAGACCCAGGAACAACGAGCATGCGAAGTGTTGAGGCGATTTTCTTACCCTTAACAACTTCTGCAGCGCTGCGAAGATCTTCGATTCGGCCATTGGTACAAGAGCCCAAGAAAACAGTGTCAATCGCTATCTCCTTGAGAGGTGTGCCGGCAGTGAGTCCCATGTACTCAAGTGCACGCTCTGCTGAAGCTCGCTCAGATGAATCTGCATAATCTGCAGGGTTGGGAACGCTGGCATTGAGTGGCAAACCTTGTCCAGGGTTGGTACCCCAGGTAACAAATGGCTCAAGATCATCTGCACTGAGATCTACTTCAACGTCAAACCTCGCATCTTTATCCGTGTAGAGCGTCTGCCAGTAAGCAAGTGCCTCGTCCCAATTTTGCGGTGCGTGAGGCTTGCCCTTGATATATTCAAATGTTGTTTCATCTGGTGCGATAAGACCAGCGCGTGCGCCTGCTTCGATAGACATATTGCAGACTGTCATGCGGCTCTCCATAGAGAGAGCACGGATTGCGCTACCGCGATATTCAATAATGTAGCCCTGTCCCCCACCTGTGCCGATTTTTGCAATGATGGCAAGGATGATGTCCTTTGATGTAACACCTGGCTTGAGGCTTCCTTCAACATTAATCGCCATTGTCTTCGGGCGAGTTGATGGAAGGGTCTGAGTTGCAAGAACGTGCTCAACTTCAGATGTACCGATTCCGAATGCGATCGCTCCAAATGCACCATGTGTTGATGTATGTGAATCTCCGCAAACAATTGTCATTCCTGGCTGTGTAATTCCAAGCTGTGGGCCAACAACGTGAACAACGCCCTGATCGAGATCACCGAGTGAGTGCAGGCGAACTCCGAATTCTTTGCAATTTGCGCGAAGAGTATCTACCTGAAGTTTTGACACTGGATCTGCAATGGGCTTTAAAATATCTAGCGTTGGAACATTGTGATCTTCAGTTGCAATTGTTAAATCTGGGCGACGTACAGTGCGGTTTGTTTGACGCAAACCATCAAATGCTTGTGGACTTGTCACTTCGTGTATGAGGTGGAGATCAATATAGAGAAGGTCTGGCTCGCCATCAGCTTGGCGAACAATATGTTCTGCCCAGATCTTCTCCGCAAGTGTCTTTCCCATCGTTGCCCCTTTGTACTCACTATTTGCATCTCACTAGGTGGGATGTTAATATCACTAGGTGGATAGAAAGAATAGCGGAGTCGGCGTATTAGATAAAGCCGTAGCGATTTTAGCCACCCTAGAATCTGGCCCACACTCACTTGCAGAGCTCGTGGCAGCCACAGGTATCGCCCGTCCCACCGCTCACCGGTTAGCCGTCGCTCTCGAATTTCACCGCCTTGTAACCCGTGATCTCACCGGGCGATTTATCTTAGGTCCTCGCTCTGGCGAACTTGCAGGTGCTGCGGGTGAAGATCGCTTACTTGCCGCTGCTGGTCCGTCCCTTGCCGCTCTCCGTGATGCAACAGGTGAATCCGCACAGCTCTACCGTCGCCAGGGAGATATTCGAATCTGCGTCGCAGTTGCTGAACGTCTTTCAGGTCTACGCGATTCAGTTCCGGTCGGTGCTTCGCTGACAATGACTGCAGGCTCTGCCGCTCAAATACTTTTAGCGTGGGAAGATTCTGAAAAGCTTCATCGCGGCTTGAAGAATGCGCGCTTTACCGCAGCTCACCTTGCTGCTGATCGTCGTCGTGGTTGGGCACAATCAGTAGGAGAACGCGAAGCCGGTGTTGCATCAGTCTCCGCTCCAGTGCGCGGGCCTAATGGAAAAGTTATTGCAGCAGTATCAATTAGTGGTCCTATCGAAAGACTTGGCCGCCAACCAGGGCGTTTACATGCCGCCTCAGTTGTCGCAACCGCTACCCGCTTGAGCGAGTACCTAGCCAAGTCTTAACGATCGAGAAGATCGAGCTCTCGTAGTACGCGTCCGATTATTGAGAAGTTGAAACCTTTGCGTTGAAGTAGAGATTGGATTCTACGAATCTGCACATCTGGCTCAAGGCGTGACATCGTGTTGTACTTCTTAAAGCCGAGATCAAAGGCTGCACGATATTCAGATTCATCATCTATCTGATCGAGCGCCTCATCAATCTGCTCTTGAGTAACACCCTTTTGGCGAAGTTCGCTTGCGATAATTCGCTTAGAGATCTTCTTATGGCCATGTCGAGAGGTCGCCCAAGCTATCGCAAAATCTGCATCATTGATAAGTCCTGCTTCGGTGAGCCTAAAGATCACCGCAGCAGCGACCTCATCTTCAACGCCTCGTGTTTTCAAGTGAGCCAGGAGCTCGCCCTTACTTTTCGCCCTCGTCACAAGTGCATTGAGTGCAATTGTGTGAGCTACTTCGTAGGGATCGAGCCCCTCGCCACCTGATTTCGATTCTCGTGGAACCTTTGCATAGTGGAGTGAAATTAGAACTCAACCTCTGCTGCTGCTTCATCGATCTCAGCAATGAGCTCTGCATCGACTTCTACAGGGACAAATGAGGCACGAATACGAGATTCAATATCGTTTGCTAGATCTGGGTTATCGACCAAGAATGCGCGTGCATTCTCCTTACCCTGACCAAGTTGATCGCTCTCGTATGTGTACCAAGCGCCTGCCTTCTTGACGATACCAAGGTCTACACCCATATCGATCAGAGAGCCTTCGCGTGA
>Ga0114976_10003247_pt1 | contig 10179 bp, 8 predicted proteins | sample S_130805_EF_Meta_FD_87319 | JGI IMG/M metagenome (GOLD analysis project Ga0114976, IMG submission 87319) | Freshwater microbial communities from Lake Simoncouche, Canada to study carbon cycling - S_130805_EF_MetaG | ecosystem: Environmental > Aquatic > Freshwater > Lake | place: Lake...
TAATCTGGATGTGCGTTATACCAAGGAACAAAATCAGCAGCAGATAATGAGTTTGCTAACTCCTCACCTGGAATGCCTAACTTGCGCCCCTTTGAGGCACCAGTTGATAAAACCACCGCGTCATACTGCTCTCGCAAATCTTTTAGTGAAACATCTTTACCCAACTCGACATTGGCAAATAATCTAAAGTTTGGCTCTTTGGCAATCTTTTCAAAAACCTTTGAAACAGTTTTTATCTTTGGATGATCAGGGGCTACGCCACTTCTTACCAATCCCCATGGCGTAGGAAGACGTTCAATGATGTCGATAGAAAATGAAAGATCATCATTTTGCGCATTTTGTAATGCTTGGGCGGTGAAGTAACCGGCAGGACCAGCACCAACAATTGCAATTTTAAAGGTAGGCAACTTCCCTCCAATTTATTTAATACCTATTTTAATTTGACGGAGACGAGAGGATTTGACCCTCCGAAACCCTTTTGGGGTTAACCTCAAATTAGTGAGGTAAGTAGGATCGATCCTTGTCCCTGTCTGCACTTTTGCTGGAGTTTACACTGCAATTTATCAGAGACGCCCGAATTCTTAATGATTCTTGAGTAGGCTCGAAGTATAATTCTCATATATATTTTAACGAAACTGATAATGTTAATTTGAATAAGGGCCGGCTTGAGTGGCTAAAATGCTAGAACTCAAGGCCCGGTTTAAGTCTGAAGTCAACCAATTTACGACATTATTACTGTTCGCAACTAAGCGTATTATTCGGGTTCGAACCTAGTGAGGTTTCCTTAATTGCCCATATTTGTCCACGAGAATAATTAGCGTGCAAAGTCGGTGACTTTTTAAAGGGCTAGTCCATTGAATGAGGAAGTGATAAGTTCTCATCTAGTTTTTGTCGTACATAAACCCCTGATATGTATTAATGTTGTGGTATTAATTGCTACCTTTATCTCATGGCACTGTTTGGCTTAAAGTCATTGATTGCAGTGTTGGTAACGGAGGATAGACAATGTCAAAGCTAGACAACGCATCCATACTAATTACTGGAGGAACCGGATCCTTAGGGAAGTCTCTAATTAAATATTTGTTGACCAATACTGGAGTAAGAAGAATTGCAATCTACTCTCGTGATGAATTAAAGCAATCAAATTTGCGGCAGGAACTCGGAGATGATCCACGCCTGCGGTGGTTTATTGGAGACGTACGTGACATTGATAGATTGAAAAGAGCGCTACATAACATTGAATTTGTAATTCATGCTGCGGCTCTTAAGCAGGTTGATACTGGCGAGTATAACCCAATGGAATTTATTAAAACTAACGTACTAGGAAGTCAGAATGTTATTGATGCTTGCATTGAGACTGGCGTTAAGCGAGTTGTTGCACTATCAACAGACAAGGCATCATCGCCAATTAACTTGTACGGTGCCACCAAATTAACTGCAGATAAACTCTTTATTGCTGCGAATAACTACAGTGCGGGATACGGAACGATGTTCTGTGTGGTTCGGTATGGGAATGTCATGGGTAGCAGAGGATCTGTAATACCCTATTTTCAAAAGTTGGTAGAAAGCAAGCAGCCTATACCAATTACTGACATGCGAATGACGCGATTTTGGATTAGCTTGGACGCAGCAGTGAGATTTGTAATTGATTCACTTGAAAGCATGGACGGTGGTGAGCTTTACGTGCCTAAGATTCCAAGTATGAAGATTGTAGATTTAGCTCGCGCTGTCTCACCACAGACAGAATTAATTGAAATAGGAATGCGGCCAGGGGAAAAATTACACGAAGAAATGATTTCTGCTGATGACAGTCGAAGAACATACGATCTTGGTGCACGCTATGTTGTCACTCCCGTGGTTGCTGAATGGGGGTTTCAAACTCCAAAAGGTGTACTTATGGAAGAGGGACATGCCTACCGATCTGACACTAACTCAGAATGGCTTTCTCAAGACCAAATCAGTGATGCAATCCTCCGTATGAAAAACATTTAATAACGAGGATGGGGGGAAATATTTCCAAAACACTAATTTTAGGCGGAGGTGGGTTTTTAGGCCGATACTTTTCTGAAATTCTTGGCAATACAGCTCTTGTACATACTCGGACCAAATTATCTGGAATAAGTAATTCTGTAGAGGCAGATATTCAAACCGAAATGGATATCGTTCAGCTTTTAAGAGAATTTGAAATTAGTAGGGTAATTAATTGCATAGCAATGACAAATATTGAAGAATGTGAAACTAACCCTGAATTAACAAATTGGGTAAATGCTGAAATTCCAGCCATAATAGCCAAGTACACTTCTGCCCACACAATACAAAACATGTTCATATCGACAGATGCCGTCTTGAAGTCAAAATCGAAATTAAGAACAGAGGAAGCGCCAACCTTCGGGGGCTCTGTCTACTCACGGACTAAACTAAAAGGTGAAGAAGTGTCGCTATCGCACAATTCCGAATCTCTGATCGCAAGGGTAAACTTCTTCGGTTCGTCGCCCAAGAAAAATTCACTTTTTGAATATTTCTATACTAATCTAAAAGCTGGCAATCAAGTCGTTGGTTATGACAATGTTTTTTTCACTACAATGTATGCTAAGGACACCGCTTTAAGTTGCCTAAAATTAATTGAAGGTGGCTTGACAGGGATTTTTCATATTGTAGGTAGTGAGCGGTTGACCAAATATTCATTTGGCCGGATTATTGAAAAGGAGTTAGGTTTAGTTGAGTTAGTAATTTCTCAAAAAGCAGAGAAAAATTTTCTGCGTTTTAGGTCAAAAGAATTGTCATTAGACAATTCCAAACTAAAGACTACTTTAGGACAGATACCAACAATTTATGAGGGTATTCAACAGGCTCTTGTAGAGATTGGAAGTAGGTAACAGATGGTGCTTAGAAATTTAACAATTGGTATGGATCAAACATATTTTATTGCAGATATTGCTGCAAATCATGACGGTTCAATTGATAGAGCCCTCCAATTAATTGAGCTAGCTGCAGACGCAGGGGCGGACGCTGCTAAGTTTCAGAATTTTCGCGCCGAAACAATCGTATCTTCGAGAGGATTTCAGGAATTAGGAAAAAAACTAACACATCAGGCTAGTTGGGAGAAAGATGTTGTGGATGTATATAGGGATGCTTCCATCCCACTAGAGTGGACGGATTTACTCCGTGAAAAATGTGAACATCACAAAATAGACTATTTTACATCACCGTATGATTTGGACTATATCTCATACTTTTCAAATAAAATGCCTTTTTTTAAAATCGGTTCTGGAGATATAACTTGGAAAGAGGCTATAGAAAAAATTGCATCTTTTGGTAAACCAGTCTTGCTTGCTACTGGGGCAAGTACTGAGGCTGAGGTTAGAAATGCCATGCATATTCTAGAAAAATCCAATTGTGGGATTGTACTTATGCAATGCAATACAAATTACACCGGATCTGTTGATAATTTTAGATTTTTAAATCTCAACGTCCTCGAGTCTTTTGCGAAAGAATACCCGAACGCAATTCTTGGACTTTCTGATCATACCGAAGGAGCGGTTGCTGTTCTTGGCGCGGTTGCAAAAGGCGCAAGAGTTATAGAGAAACACTTTACGGATGATAAAACCAGAAAAGGGCCAGACCATGGGTTCTCGCTGAATCCTATGGACTGGAAACAGATGGTCTCAGATGTTCGGAAACTTGAATTGGCTCTAGGAACAGGTGTCAAAATTGTAGAAGAAAATGAACTTGATGCTCGAATTGTTCAAAGGAGAGCTTTGAGATATCGCCAGGGCGTTAGTGCTGGACACATAATTCAAAGTGAAGACTTGATTGCGCTTCGCCCGTGTCCCATGGATGGAATCAATCCCTTTGAAACCGCATCAATTGTTGGAAGAGCACTCTCGAAGAGCGTTAATACAGATGATTTGGTAAGGCACTCCGATTTTGCCTAAAAGACAAATTCTTTATGTATCCAATACACAAAATATCCATGATGCAAGATTTATTAAAATGCTCAGAGTAACTTATGATGTAACTCAGGTGTGGGCTGCTACATCAGGGGAATCCATTAGGCAAGAAAGTTCAAAAATTCAATTTGATTTGGCTGTTGTTGCGGGATTGGATTATCTTCTACCTCAAGAATTACTTTCAGTAAATTTTCCTATCGTCGGTATTTCTCTAGGATATGATATAAATCTTGCAATCGAGGAGTCATCGAAAGCCGAAATTATTAGAGTTAACGTCAAATCTATGGATGGCATAATATTGGACTCAGAACATTCAGTAAAGCAACTGGGCAGAATACTTGCAGAACCACTTTCGAAATATTTGGTTAGCCCATACGGCGCAGATCTAGAGAACTTTGAATCGTACTCAATAATAATTAAACAACCACTGTCAATTGTAGTTACAAGGAGCTGGTCAGATCTTCATGCCAATATAGACATTGTTAAAGCAATGAATTTAATGAAAAACGCTGCTTCAATCCATTTTCTAGGAGTAACAGAAACGGATTCGAAAGAATTTCTCGAGGATCTTTTACGGGCAGAGTTTCATAAAGTCCAGTGGTATAGCGCCGTACCTCAATCTGATGTACCTATGTTTCTTCAAAAAGGATGGTGTTATGTTTCTGCTTCACGAAGTGACGGAACATCGATATCGCTACTAGAAGCAATGGCGGCGGGGAAAATTTGTGTAGTTTCTGATTTTCCAAGTAACTTAGAATGGGTATCCGATGGCGTGAATGGCTTCTTATTTAAAAATGGTGATCCGAATAGTCTTGCCTCAGTTCTTGACGGTATTTCTCAAATGAATGTAGAAGATTTATATTTGATTGCACAGAATGCCAGAAGAAGTGTAAACACGAGTGGTAGGTGGACTATAAATTCTGGCAGAATAATGAAATTCATTGGGAATTTTCTCTTTGTTGGATAATCACTAATTTTAGGAGTTCGGCGCGCACCCAGTCTTCTTCAGTATCAATATCTTGAACGCGCCACCTCGGGATCACTACCGCAACAGAATCATGTAGAAGTGGTTTCCCTTCTATCCAAGTGTGTGCCTTGGCGAGGTACCACTGCCCTGCATCATGAAAGGTTTCAGTAGTGTCCTGAGACCTAACTTCAAGTTTATCTAGATTTAACATCTTCATCTTAAAGCTATCATCCAATGTCAAGGCTCTTTCTATAGGGTAGGCATAGGTACATACAGGATTCACATAAGAAATTTCTGCATTTTTCTGCAATATCGTAATCCCTACCCGTAAATCTTCAATAGACAGAAACGGATTCACTGGGTAAATACAGCAAGCTATATCTTCATCAGAAATATTGTAATCTGTTTCTTTTGCCCAAGTTTCAAGTGCATGTGCAACCGTGGGAACAGTTATGGCTTGGTCTGATGCTAAGTAATCTGGCCGCGCGATTACATATGTTGCGCCGTACTCAATTGCAACTTGAGCAATTTGTGGATCATCCGTAGTCACAATTATTTCTGAAAAAAGACGGCTTCTAAGGACACACTCTATTGTGGAGCCTATAGCAGGTGAACCAAGAAATAGCTTCATATTCTTTCCAGGAATCCGCTTACTGCCTCCTCGGGCGGGAATCACTGCAATTCCGTGGTTTTCCTTGCTCACGTAATACCGATTATTCCAACACGTCAATAAGTTTTGGCTCTACTTGATTTAGCTTATTCTTCATTGAAAAATTGTTTTCCCATCTAATGTAATCAAAGCATACAAGAAACGAATAACACTGGCATACTTTTGCCCGGGGGCACGATAAATTTTCTAGAACGAATTCAATAGCAGATATTGGTGAATAACTACTCGCTAGTACCATCATCATCGTTGAGACCTACAGGGACCTGGCTGACCACATCAATAAACGTGGAAAAATAGAATTCTGGCCACAATGACTGTCACCACACCTACTGGTGTTAACCGCATGAGGCGGTAATAATGCCTTAGTTACACCTACGCTTTAGAAGTAAAATGTTTATCGCAGGATATTGAGTAAAACAAATAAATTTACTTTTGGTGGCGATTGGCAGTGGCTTGAACAAAGTTAGTATACTTAGTGGGTGCAATATTCAATAAACTAGAAAAACTGCTACTTGATTTTATTAGTAGATAGTAACCTCAAAAATAAAGAAAGGGTATGCAGGCTACAGAACTACAAAGCAAGTAAATTCATTTGAATGAAATAATGTTATATTCTTAAAACCTGAAGATACTATTAAAAAATTTGGACTTAAAGAAAGGAGCAAAATGCGAATTGCGTTCTTTTCTCCAAATGTTTCTATAGTTCCTCACTTTTCTGCTGAAATACGCCTAGCTCGCATTCTTAGGCGTAACAAAGCAAATGAAATCGAGTTCTTAACGTGCGGATCTTTTTTTGCAAAAGATTGCACCATTTCGCGATATCTAGGGTTAACTATTAGAAACTCTGCAGAGGTAAATCAGAATGCGTGCTCAGAGTGTAGAAAAGTTAGTAAAGTTGCGGACTTGCATAGAAATTTTCAACATCACGAATTGAAGGAATTTTCAACAAGTTTAGATGAAGCTACATTCATGAATTGTCGTGAAGCAATAATACGTGATCCTATCAATTTTTCGTACAACGGTATTAATTTCGGGCGTATTGCGGCATACGAATTAATTCTCGAGTTCAAAAAGAGCACTTTAATTTTTGAAGATGGGCAATTAGAAACGCTCACTAACTTTGTTGAAAACTCATTACGAACTTATCTAACGGCTCTAAGGTACCTCTCAATACACAAACCTGACCGGGTTATCATTTTCAACGCTCAATATGGAGTCTGTGCATCATTTGCGCATGCGGCTGCAGAAAAAGGCATAAGGGTGGATGTGCTTTCGTTTTCGAATGTGCTAGCTGAGATGTATCAATACATTAGATTATGGGATTGGGGAGGGTTTAAGAATGTGAATCCGGGCCTGGAAGCTTGGCAAAATGAGAAACTTATCCCGAGCCACTTTGAGAAGTTTCGCATAGCGAAGAATTTTAGGATGATTAGGAATGCATCATCTCCTTGGACTTATTCAACCCCTGCTTCAGGAGTCGATATTAGAGAATTTTTCAAGATTTCTCAAGAAAAGAAAATTATTCTTGCAGTAATGAACAGCCTTGATGAGCAGTTTGCTGCGATAGTCTCTGAGATTCAGCCAGAATCTTTTGCAAGTACCAGAGTATTTGAAAATCAAGAAGATTGGATTCAGAAGCTTGCTGAATACTTAATTAAACATGAGGACTTAGTTCTTATCGTTCGTCCACACCCTCGTGAGTTCCCGAATAAGCGAGAGAAAGTTATTGCAGAAATTACAAAAAGTAGAGGTGAGTTCTTAGCTAATTTGCCACCAAATGTAATTGTGGACCACCCCAAACTAGGAGTACCGATAGAAGACTATTTTCTAGAGGTAATTGCGATTACAACTGGGTGGTCTTCAGTTGGAATAGATTGGCAAATGAGGGGAAAGTTATGTGTTTCGTACGATTCAGCTCTGCCCATGTACCCACCCGAAACACACCTGACCGGCAGTACGAGAGAGCAGTATTTTGGCAATATTGAAAAAGTCATTATGGGGCTCGTTGACGACCCTGATTACTACACTAGGAATGCCGTTAGTTGGTATATTTTTTCTAATTTCAAAGGAGTGGCACGACTGGGATCCTCAATTCTGAGTGAGGTATACCTAGGAGATTTACTAAAAAAAACAAGGCTCCTTGGAGTATTAAATAGATACTTTCCAAAACTTAAAATTTGGTTGGACTTACATTCAATAGCATTTTTCCCTAACAGAAAAAAGATATTGGAGTACTTTTCTTCGCATAACACAAGTTTTCTTTCGAACCCCTAGAAGAATGTTCGGTGGATTCTAAGAATGTGCTCCAAACTAGTATTTTTTCCTACGGCATTCTGCACTCGTTCGTTAAGTTCCCCATCAGCCCTAGTTAGTCTTAGTGCATCTCCAAATTGACCATAAAGGCATAAAGTAAAAAAGCCCACCACTCTGAATTCGATAGCTTTTAGGGCTATTTCTCGATGATTCAGCACAAATAATGCGTCGCACTCATTCAGGAAACCTTGTTTTGATAGTTCGGATGGTCTTACAGGGCCATGGGTGTGCATGAGTCTCATTGCCACCAGCTCATAGCCAAAATTCTCGAGATATTGCTGTAATTCAGAAAATTTGGTGCCTCCTTTGGCAAGAGGATGCCTGAGTAGAGATGCTTCCACTTCTATTGCAATAATTTGTTGTGTCTTGAGTAGTGACTCTGCCCCTCGAATAATTTCATGCTCTGAGCCTTGCACATCAAGTTTCAATACAATCGGTTGATTTATTGAAGTAGTTGGAATTACATCTGTTAGTTTTTTTGTTTGAATTTTAACTGTTTTCATCGGGTATAAATATGAATAGATATCCTCAGAAAGCCTCGGTTGCATGTCTGGCGAAATCCAAGGCTCAAACATTGTAGAGCCGCTATCAACATTTGTGACATAAAGATTCTGTAATCCGCCAGTTCGAGAAAGTGCATAGGGTGCTTTTGTGACCTTAGCTATAATTTTTTGCCTATCAATGTAATCTAAATTTTTCTCATTTGGATCAACTTGCACCATAGACGAGGTGGGTAATTGTGTCGCAATCATCCAATTTTCATTATAAAAATAAGAGGCACCGACATCAATAAATGTGCAAACTGGACCTACTTTTGTCCAGAAATTCCGAACTTTCCGTTGTTGTTGGGTTAATTTTCTTATTAGTCGAGAAGCCAACTCTCTAACAATCAATTATTTCTCAATCTGAATTTGTGGATAATTGCTTTAGAAATTTGTGCAGCTCTCTTTGTAATTGGAATCCTAGGCCAAAATACGACCTGTAAAACTAATCTCTCGCCCTCTTCAATCAAACCCCCTCGGTGTAAAAGACGAGAACCATCAAAAACTACAAGCTTGCCTGGACCTCCGAGCATCACTTCCTCGCGGTCTGCGATAACACCTTCTAATTGACTTTCTGCGAGAATATCCCAACCAAAATGAGAATTAAATCTAAGTGACTCGGGGAGCAGCATAAAGTGCTCTCTAAATTTAATGGACGACATGGACTGGTGGTAACTCTTTGAATAATAATCAAAAAGGATAGATTCAGGATTATTTCCTACCTCCCCGACAATTCTTCCGATAATGTCTTGAAGTGGATTGTTATAAAGTGAGTCATAAACACCTGGATAGGAGCTTGTTGGGCCATTGTTTGGACTTACATCTGATAAATAAACTATTGCTTTTGGTGCGTAAATTGACTCATCCAGATGTGCATACATAGTCCTTGGTGGCGTACCCCCTTGTATTGAATTTTTCCACCATGTTGATCCGGCCACACTGAGCTCCAAAGATACACCAGTAAAAGTATACTTAATTCCCACATAATCAGAAACTGCGCCAAAAATTCCCTGAGATCTAAAATCTTTATTAATTAGTTTAGAAATTTTAGTGACAACTTTACCTTCATTGATGCTCAAATCTGTTCTCTTGAGCATCCCTGCTTGAGCTCTATCTTGGAAAATTTTTACCTGAGTCGCGGATAGTTTAAGAATTTCGCTTCGTGTTGACTCACTTAATTCTGAATAGAAAAAAGCATTATTTTTGAGAGCCTTTGAATTAGGGTGGTCAAATTTGCGTTTTTTAAGCTTCACTCTAAAATTAAACTCACTCTCAAGATATTTTAGGATTTGACTATGGAGCTCTTCTATAAATTTACGCTCATACTTGTCTAGTTGTTGACCTAGCAACTGCTGGAAAATATCTCCAAGCGACTCAATTGACTCTTTGATTGCCGAGTTACTGATTTGATCACGGGATTGCCCGATAATTAAATTGAATTTCTTGAGTTTTTCAGAATCAATACTTAGAGGTTCTCGGGTAACTTTAAATGCTGGATTAATTGAATAATTTGAAACATAGGAGTTTTGCAGATTCATTAATTGTCCGATCTGTGTTGTAAGAAGTCTAACTAATTAAGAGAAATTTGATGCTTAAAATTAGCATAAAAGCTACAAAATATTCTATGACAGTCAGCGGAGACGAGAGGATTTGAACCTCCGAAACCCTTTAGGGGTTAACCTCATTAGCAGTGAGGCGCACTAGACCGGGCTATGCGACGTCTCCAACGAATGAAGA
>Ga0114976_10003255_pt1 | contig 10163 bp, 7 predicted proteins | sample S_130805_EF_Meta_FD_87319 | JGI IMG/M metagenome (GOLD analysis project Ga0114976, IMG submission 87319) | Freshwater microbial communities from Lake Simoncouche, Canada to study carbon cycling - S_130805_EF_MetaG | ecosystem: Environmental > Aquatic > Freshwater > Lake | place: Lake...
AAGGCTTTGGCGGGGATTGATCGCGCCTTGTCTTTCCCGTGAGCGGGTGAGCCCGCCCACACGATGCCGATGCGCCGCCTGAGTAGATTACTCGTCTGCAATGAATAACGCTCCCAGCGTGGCAATATGCGCAAACAATGGGCTGTGGGGATTGTCGCCAGTGTCGTCTCGGCGAAGTGGGGGGCGTCGAGGAGCGGAAGGTGGAAGTCGAACGCGGGTTCGTGGTCGAGGTGGCAAATCTCGTCGATGCCGTCAAATCCTTCGGCAATGCGGTGGAGGGCGGGTTGAGCGCGAAAAACCACGCGCGCCCCCTGCGCCTTGAACCACCTCGCATAACGCAAAAACTGGAAGCTGTCGCCGAACCCCTGCTCTTCGGTGAGGATGATTGTCTTAGCGTCGAGTGGTTGCCCCTCCCACTTTGGCTTGTCGGTGATGAAAGGTTTCGTCTGGTAGTTTGGCACCTTCACCCGCCATCGGTATTCCTCCCACCCTCGCTTGTAGTCACCCAATAAAAGCGCAATCATGCCCGCGCAAAAGTGAGCTTCGGGTGAGGCGTCGTCTTGGCTGAGCACCACGCGAAACTCCTCATCGGCCTGATGAAAATTGCCGAAGTGCCGATGCGAATCGCCGAGGTTGACGCGGGCGGCTTTGTGCATCGGAAACATCTTGAGCGCGAAGCCATAAGCCACCATTGCCTTTTCGCTTTCGCCAATGGATTCCATGAGGAGGCCGAGGTTGTTGAGCGCGTCGGCTTTGCGTTCCATCGTTGCTTCGGGGGATGAGACGACGCGGTTGAAAAAGGTCGCGGATTCGTGGCGTTCTGCGGATTCGGTTGCCCGGCGTTGGATGCAGACGCCGACATTGAAAAGCACGTCGGCGTCTTCGGGGGCGTCTTTTAGGTGCGCTCGCCAAATTTTTTCCGCTCCGCTTCGGTCGTCAGCTCGTGAGAATTTTTCGGCTTGGTCGAGCTTCCTGCGGTTCTTTTTTCGCGCTTCGTTTGTGGTCATTTGGGAGGAGCGATTTAGTCGCACAAGCGAAGTATGATGGCAAGAAAAAGGCGCAGTGCCTTTCGGCACTGCGCCAGTTATGACAAATAACCGAACCGAGTTTTAGACGATTGCTTTCAATCCTGCAACCACTAATCCAGCTGTCCACGTTGCCGTGGTGCCGGTGGCGGTAAGCTGAGGTTGCACGTAGCGTTTGACGGCGCGGGTGTCAATTGCGCATTGCGCAATTCCGCTTGTCGCTGTGCCGACGTTGCTGATCACCCCTGTTGCCGCGTTGGCGGTGAATGTGGTGTTGTCGGCGCTGTCAAGGATCGACAAGGCGAGCGTGCCCGTGGCGGCGTTTGGTCTCACCCAATTGAGCGTGACGAGAACGTTGCCGACGAACGCTTGCAGATCAACGCCTGCGTAAGTGGTTGTCGCGGCTGTGATTGCGGTGGGAGGGAGAAGGGCGATTGCCGTATTCTCTCCATTTAGATCGGGTGATTGTGGCATAGGTTTTTGGGTCTATTGATTGTTGGTATTGAGGCGATTACGTGGTGCTGACGCTGAACGATTTGGCGTGACGCACGGCGACGTCGGTGAGGTGCTGAATGACAATCCGAACCTGCCCTTGCATGGACAAGGAGTAAGGGTCGACGATGATTTCATTTCCACCAGCCCCCCAGTCGGCGATGATCAAATCATCGAAGTTACCGAAGATCACGGAAGGAAGCGTGGTGAGCTGGTTGGTCGCCATCGCGGTGTAGCCGTTGACGATGTTGTTTTTCCACACAGGGATGGAGTTTGCGGCGGCGATTTCGGCGACGAGCTTGGAGTTGCCGCGCGTGGCAACGCTTGTCAGGTAACCGAGCTTTCCGAGGAGCGCGTTGCTGGTCGCAACGTTCGTCTCGAACTGCACCGCGTTCGCGTAGGTCATTGAATTTGCGCCCGCCAAAGTGACCGAGGTGGAGAGGCCAGGAGTGTTCGCGATGCCGAGCGGCTGACCGCTAACGCCACTTCCAGAGGTGGCCGCCAGATCTTTTGCAATAGCCAGCACGCGCATCAAATCTTCGCGAACGAAAGACTCAACGTCAGGCGTAGATTGAGCGAGCAACTGGAAGGTGAACGCGGTCGCGGCGGCGAGGCGATGAGGGGTCAAGCTTACCTGCCCGACGGTTTGATTTGATTCGGCGATTGTGGCGTTTTCGGAGAGCCACGAAGCCGTTGCCCCGCCAGTCTGCGAGGGAATCGAAAGGTTGCCTTTCAACCCGCTGATCGTCCGCGCGCCCATCGCTACGGTATACATCTGGTTGCGGAGGAGTTCGATTAAGGACTGCCCTTGGAAGCCAGTTTCGACGAGAGCACCAGCGGCGGAGAACACGTTGGAAGCGAGGGCCCGCTTGTGCGTCATCACATCCTGAGGGATGAAAAAGCCTTGCGTCTCGCGGCCCGTCAATTTCGCAACGGTGTCGGAAACTTCTTTTTCCAAGCCCGTCAGCTTGCCATGAGCGGCACCGGAAAGAGCGCGAACGAGCGAGTAGTCGCCGAGGTTGCGGGCGCTCATGCCAATCCCCTTGTCCTCTGCGCTAACGCGGGTCACACCCTCAAAAGCGTCGAGAGCTTCGTGACGGAACGCCTCGAAGTCAGCTTCGCCAGTCTTGTGCTTGGCACCGATTTCAGCGGCGGCCTTCTGCCACTGAGGATGCTTGAGCGAGGCGGTGAAGTCGTCGATTTTTTTGCAACGGCTTTTGAATTCGGCGACCGCTAAGTTGCGCTCGCTGGTTGGGTCGATGGTGATTTCCATTTTAGGTTTTGTTGTTGGTTGGAGATTCGTTGGAGTTGTAATTTGAGATTGGGATTCAAGAATTTGATTCGCAACCCCCAGTTTTTTGATGAACGAAACTTGCTTGTCCTCATCGCCTTGCAAGGATCGAAAGCGCCCCATGCCTACGGTCGTATCGGCGGGGATCGTGACCATCGAAGCTTCGTGAACCCGGAACTTAAACTTGAAGACTGGGGTGCCATCGATCTCTCCAATCTGCTCGCCGTCATCCATGATTTCGTAGCCAATTGAGGTGTCCTTTAGAATCCCTTCCTTCATACGTTGGGCGTAGGAAGCGACGTCGGGCGCGCTTGAGATTTTCGCATCAACGTAGGTGCGCCCGTCAACGATCTTAGGGTTGCTCACCGTGCCGATTTGGATGTTGCGATCGTGGTTGAAGAGGAGAGCGGCGCCGTTGCTGAGTCGGGTGTAATCCATCATCCCAGGCGAGTGGTCGAGCACCTCGTAATAGTCGCCCTCCATTGATCCGCGTTGATAGGGGATGTCTGAACAAATAGAGAGCGTCATCAGCCCCGAGTCGTCGGTGGATGCCATGCCTGCGCGGTATTGAGTTGTCGTCGGTAATTTCATTTTTTTAGGGTTTTGAATTTTCTCTGCTTGGCGTGCGAACCATTCGCGAGCGGGTGCGGGGTTGAGCGGGTTAATGCCCCAGAGGTAGTGAGCAACCGCCCCCGCCCCCGGCCATTCGGGGTCGTCGGCGTTGTTGTTTTTCCCTGCTTCGAGATCTACCGCGTGACGCGCCCCCCATGCGTTCGCCTTCACAATTTTCTCGTCGCTCACCTCGCCCGCGGCCATGCGTCGCGCCGCGTCTTTCGTGCCTTCGGTAAGCCCGTCGCCGCCGTAGCCATCGGCAAGTAATTCCAGCCCGCGTTTCGCGGCGGAGATGATGTAATCGGGCGGTTTCATCGGGTGGTGAGTTGCGCGGGGTCGCGGTTGCTGATTGGCTTCGGCGTTGGCTTTCGGCGGTTCATTGGCGCGACTTAGCGGCGGCGATTGCTTGCGCCATTTCTTCCTCGTCGTCCTCCTCATCTTCCTCATCCTCATCGTCTTCCTCGGGCTTCGCCGCGGGCATCTGCGGGGGTGGATAGGCAACGGTGAGTTGTGGGTTGATGCCGAGTTGCTCCTGAAGCATGAGCTCTTCGGCGCGCTCAAAAGCGATCTCCTCAAAGTCGGCACCTTTGTCTGCACATTCGCGGCTTAGACTGCTCATGTGGTTTGCCACGCGGAGCGCCGCGGCGGTTGCTTCTTTCCCCTCGTCCACCCCTTGCCAACGTCTGCCTTGAAAGACTGCCGCGCTGAATTTGTCGAACTTTGCGAGAGGAAGCGGAATCGCGCCGGTGGTCAGCGACATCTCAAGCCACGCCTCGAAAATTGGACGCTCAGCGTAGTCGATGTCGAAGGTTTGGATGAGCTTGAAAAGCTCGTTGCTGTCGAGTTTCTGAAGGCGTCCCGCGCTGAAGTTGATCGCCTCGTAATCGTTCGCCATTGTGGAGTAATTTGCGCCGGGCATCCCCGCGCATTGGCTCCGCACCATCGCTTTTCTAAACTCCCCGAAGTTGCCATTTGGGTGAGTCGGATCGATCGCCTGATACTTCACCCCCCAAGGAAGAGCGCCGATATCGCCCGGCCCCATCTGCTGATTTGGCAGACCGTTGCGAGGATCCACCGTGAAGCCAGCGTTTCCGCCTTCTGGCAGAACGTCCGAGTAAAGCCACCCTGTTTTCGTGGCCTGCTGACGAGCGGCGACCACCTCGGCGAGCTCGTATTGGTCGAGCTGTCGCGCCTTTGGAATCGTGGTGGCAACCCACGGGGCGGGGCGCGTTGAATCGCTGTCCACGGGGCGGGCGTAGTGGATGATTTCGCGGGCGGGGATGCGGTCATGAAGCCCGTTATTAATCGCGCCGAAACCGAAGGTGCCGGCGATCGTAAACTGCCAATCGTTGGGCTGACGGCGGATGAAATAATAAGCAACCGCCTTTCCAAGCCCCCAGCTTGAGCTCTCGTATTCAATGCCCATTCGCACGACGTTGCCATTGGCGAGCGTCCCGTTCATCAGGCGGTCACACCATTCTGCGTTAATCATTTGGAGCGAGAAACCAAACTTATTTACCCGAGGGTCACGGATCATCCGAATGAAAAAGTCACCGTCTCGAACCGCTGAAATTAGGCGAAGCTGGCGCATCGTCTTGTAGTTGCGCGTCCCCCTTGTGTCGCAATATTCCGCCCGTTGCCACTCCGCCCATTTTTTTTCGATCAACTGCCGGGCGAACACGTCGGGCTCACCAACTTTGACTTGTGCTCTGCTTGAGCCATTGGTGCCGATCCACGGGCGATTTGTCGGGTGGAAGGGGTTGCCACTCCGCTCGGCGGCGTGAGCGCGCACGCGGTCAATTCGGGCGTCGTAGGCTCGAAGCGTCGCCTTCTCTCCGGCGTTCTGCACGATCCTGTCCTCCTGCTCTTTTACCCGACTCCGAAGCATGATGCCTTCACTCCCGAAGACGTTCGCCCACAGCGTTTCCCGATAGGCTTGGTAGAGCGGATTGGAGCGAAAAAGATCGCGAACGCGAGAGGTAAGAGCCCACGCGTTTTGCCACATATCGGCGTCTTCCCCGATCTGACTTACGGGCCAATCGCCATTAATGCCACCGCCCACCGAGGCGAGTTCGCGGAACCCCCGTTCCCCTGTTTTGTTGCCTCCCTTTTTTGCGAAAATCTTTGTGAAAATGTTCATCGGGCGTAATAGGTGGGGTCGAGGTTGTTCGATGGCACGAACGAAAGCGTGATGCGGTTGCTCGTCGTGGATCCGCGCGCGGCGTTGTCGGCGGCGGTTTCGCGGATGACGGTGGCTTGCCAGAAGCTGAGTTGCTCTTGGTAGTCTTTGATTGCCCCTCGAGAGAAGGATTGTCCATTGAAGCTGACGCTCTGCTTCGTGGTTGCCGAGAACTCGGCGAGGATGGTTTGAAGGCGAGTGACTTGCGCTTGGGCGAATGAAGGAACGGCGGTGGCGGTAAGGTTGGCCAACACATTTATCGTGCCCTGCTTTGCCGTGTAGCGGGTCGCTCCGCTCGTCGCATAGATGGCGTAGGTGTAAGCACCCGCGGTGATGGCGGCGGTCACCGTGGCGGAGAGAGTGAACAGGAAGAGCGCGCCCGAAGTGGTGGCGGTAATCGTGGTTGCCGCGGCGACTCGGTTGTTTAGGACGAGCGTGGCAACGTAGGTGCCGGGCGCGTAGTCGGCGAAAGCTTCGGTGAAAATTACGGTGTCCCCAGCTTCGAACTGCATTGGGATTCCGACGAGTGGGTCAGGCATTGTGCCTTGAGTTTCACCACCCGCCGGAAGATTGGCAACCCGCACCCCACGAAAAACGCCCCACCGAATTGCTTCGATGGGGCGTTGGGGTTGAGAGAAGGAGTTTAGTTTAAATTTGTCAGCTTCGGCAGGTTTTTAGCCTTCGCTCTTGACCGCGTTCCGATTGATCTGATCTCGGTCATTATTTCTTCAAAGTCTTCATCACTCGGCGCGTCGTAGAATCCGATTGGGCGTTCAACAAGGATCCACCCGTAATCGCATTCGCCGACTTCCTCAAAGAAAAACAGCAAGTGATACAACGTTTCCCCCGTTAGTTTCCCGTTCACAAACGCTACGATGTAGGGTTTGCAGGCTTTCGCATCAAAGTCCAAAAGAGCCGAGTCAACCCCATCCATAAATAAATGCACACCTTCAGGGATGTCATATTTCTTCCTTAGCTGAGTCTTTTTTTCCTCTTCTGGGTATTTATCTCTTTCAAACTCCTCATCGATAGGGTGCTGAAGCCAGTGCAGTTCAATGTCTTCGATATAATCCCTCTGCGCCTTCGCCACGCGCATCAAGCGATCCTGAATCTGTGCAATAACGATTTGAATTTCAGTCTTTGTAAGCTCGCGATTAGCCTGATTGGTTTCGGTTGTGGTCTCCATTCCTTTAGTTCTTCTCCTTGGTTGTGGTCATAAGTTGTTTCGTCCTCGCCCCCTGTCTCGGTGAGTGTTCGCGATTCGGTAGATTCGACCTTGCCATTGAGGTCGTAGATTTCTCGGTCGTAAATTGATCCGTGGAAGACGCCGTTGCCCGCGAGGTCTAGCACCGTGCATTCCTGCTTGCCGGGGGCGTTTCGAGTTCCTCTCCCGATCATCTGCTTCCATAGGCACCGGCTCAAAGTGTGGCGATTCAGAACAATCAAATCCACGTCGGGAACGTCCACGCCTTCGGTGAAGATGGTGTGGTTGCAGATGATCTTTAGCTTTCCTTTCGCAAATCCCTTGAAGAGTTGCCCCCGTTTTTCTGGGTCTGTCATCCCGTCAATGCTGGCAGATTTTATTCCTGCGGCGGTGAGGAGTTGCGCGAGTTCCTTTGCCTCATCCACTGATCGGCAAAAGACAATCCCCTTGGTGAATTTGGTTTTGGCAATTCGGCTTGCCGCGGCATCAGGCGACCACGCCGCCGTGTGTTCTGATTTTGGAATATAGACGCGGGCCCGACAAAGCGTGCCGTCTTCGGTGAGGTCGTAGGTGTCTGGCCCGTGGATGATCTTGGTGAATCCGCATGACCCAAGCCCAACGCCATCCAGCCGATACGGGGTTGCGGTGAGGGCAATAATCTTTGCCGAAGGGTGGTCTTCGAGGATTTGCCGATACTGATCCGCGCAAACGTGGTGCCCCTCGTCGATGATGATATTCTGGTAATCGCCAAAGATTTTCCGTTGCACTAGGGACACTCTGAGGTTTGCCCCGTATTCATGCACCTGCTTTTCAAGCTCTTTTCGGTGCGTCACCCAAGCCGTTTTCCCTTGTAGGTTTGGAAGGATTCCGTGGATGGCGATCACGGTTTTCCCTGATCCTGTCGGGCAAGCCACAACAACACGCGAGTGAGTTTGCAAGGCGCTCAAGGTGGAGGCGACTATCGTTTTTTGATAGTCACGCAGTTCAATAGGCTTTGTCATAAGCGGTCAAATCTTGCCGATTCTCTCCCCTCTTTGCAATGAATTAATTTTAAAGCCCCCACCCGCCACCCCGCATAACGCTCGCCGCCTGAGGAGGCGCCACCGCGTTGATCGGTTGCTGGTTCTCAAGCTCGTCCTCGAGCGCGTCCATATTGCGCGGGTGCAGGCGGAAGGCGGCGAGGTTGCCAACCTCGATGTCGATCGCTTCGTTTCGAGCCTGCTTAGCGTTGAGATATTTTCTCACCTCCTCCCCGCGCTCGTAGCTGATCGCCACGGTTTCAACGGTCAATTGCTGGCAATATTCTTCGCCGAATCGCTGGTTAAAATGCATCACTCCTTCGGGCGTTTCTCCGTCTTTTGCTTTCACTTTCAGCCTCTCATAGATGCGGTCTTTCGCCTCCCACGTGCCGATGTGATACCCTTTGAGGTTGCGAGCCACCGTCTTCCACTTGCGGTCGATAATCGGGTGGTTGGCCTGCCCGACGCCCTTGCTCGCGCGACATTTCCCGCTCACCCCTGGCATCGGGTTCGTCGAAAGTTCCTGCATGAAACGATAGACGTCCTCGGCGAAGTGACCGCCGTCAACGAGCGCCATCCCAAGCGTGAGATACCCCCCGCCTTCGCGCGGGAATTTGCGGGCGAGTTGCTTGCGCAAAGATTTCCAAACTTCTGCCGTCCGCACGTGGCCATCCAAAACGACGTGGTCGAGCCCCCAACTTTCCTCATTCCGTCCCCACGCCCGCCACCCGCACTCGAGGCGATTGAGTTGGACGTCGATGAAAGCGGTGAGAAAGAGCGCGTCACGTGGTGCGTCGGTGTAGTGTTCGCGGGCTTCAAAGATCTCCCGCCACTCCGGCGGCTTCTCGCTGTCTTCGGTAGGATCCCACGGCTCAGCGTCCACGGTGTTGACAAGCACGCGCATCGATCGCCGGGGGTTGTCCGATTGCTTCGCGTCGATCTCCTGTTGAGCGATGCACTGAAGCCACCCGCCCGCGTATTTCTTCTCGTCTACGGGGTGAGGCCAGAGGAGCGCGTTCGCCTGATACCCACGCTTGCCACGAAAGGCGTTGCGCGGTCGCCAGTTGTCGTACCCTTGGCGATGAGCCATGTCATATCGTTGGCGGTCGGTGAGCAACGCCGAGCAACGCGGGCACTCGAGGCGGGCTTCCTGCGGTCGCTCCGCGTCGTAGCGCAATTGGTTGCGGTGCATCACGAACGGCTCCCCCCCACACTCGACGCACGTTGAATGCCATTCGTTATGGTCTGAGTCTTTGAGCCGCGCGTTGATTCGGCTGAGCCCCTGCACCGAAGGGTAAGAGGAGAAAACGCGGATGGTGTCGGGGTATTCGTCACCCCGCTTGTTGAAAATCGCGAGCTGGTCGCCCTCGTCGGTTTGCTCGGTGCCAATGGCGTCGATCTCGTCAGCGTAAAGGAACGATCCTTTCGCGCGTCGCATATCGCCAGGGGAGTTGGCGCCGAAGATGTCGATGAGCCCGCCGGGGAATTCTTTGTGGAGAAGGGTGTTTGATGTGATGCGTTTGCCCGTGGCGTTCCCGAGGTAGCTGAGGGCGGGCGTGCAGTTGAGCAACTCCCCGCAAAGGTTGTCCTTACTCCACTTCTCGCCTTGTCCGTTCGTCGGCCACAAGCTGAGGATGCGCCGCGGCGCTTGGTCGATCACGTAGCCGATGGCGAGGAGGATCACCGTTGACTTGAGCCCACGGCTGAAAAGTTGCATCGAAGTTTCGATGGAGTTGGGGTCGAAGATGCTCTTGAACATCGCGCGAGTGTACGGCGCGAACTCCCAGCGAAACCGCCCGCCGGTGGGGAGTCGGTAAATGTCCTGCGCCCACTCCTCCGGCGGAACGAGCGACGAGAACGCGTAGCAACGTGCCGCGATGCGGGCACGAAGCTCCACCGCTGAGGAGCGAGAGATTGCGCGGATCTCGTGGGGGCGAATGGTGGTGGCGTTGCTCATTCCTCGTCGTCTTCGTCATCATCGTCTGCTTCGGCGGGCGGGGTGACGAGCGGAGCGACAACGGGCACCTCGGCGGCGGTCACTTGCTGATGCCACGCGCGGAGGGTTGGCCCGACTTGGCGAAGCTCGCCGAAGATGTCGCTTAGTGCCTCCTCATCAAGCGTCTTGTTTCGCCTGCTCTTGAGGATGCCCGCGATGTTGCTGTGCAGGCGCTCGTCGATTTCTTCGATGAGGTCGAGCGGGATTCGGGTGCGGGCTGTCACCTCCATGTTTAGTCGGATCTCGTCATGGCGGGCCACGTTGAGCGCGCGGCGGGTTGCTTTGTCGTCATCTTCATTCGACGCGGTGCCAGCTTGGTCGCGCCTGTCGCGCAGGTAGCGGATG
>Ga0114976_10003256_pt1 | contig 10162 bp, 5 predicted proteins | sample S_130805_EF_Meta_FD_87319 | JGI IMG/M metagenome (GOLD analysis project Ga0114976, IMG submission 87319) | Freshwater microbial communities from Lake Simoncouche, Canada to study carbon cycling - S_130805_EF_MetaG | ecosystem: Environmental > Aquatic > Freshwater > Lake | place: Lake...
GCCGAGAGCACCCAGGTGCCTGTGCCCGCCTTGGTGAGCGAGAGCACGTCATTGACGACGTCGGTGCCATTCGTCAGCTGGCTGGCGACCGTGTTCCTGGCGGCGCCGGCGCCGCCCAGCGTGAGCGTCCGCGCTCCCGTCCCGGAGAGCAGATTGGCCCCGCCCCCGCTGCCGAACGTGGCCGCGCCGGCGCCGGTCGATTCGAGGGTGGCCCCGCGGGCGCCGATCGTGAACAGGCGGTCGGTGGAGGAGTTGCTGGCGCCGGTGTGGCGGAGCACGCCTCCATCGATCACGAGGTTGGTGGCGGCCGCGGCCGACGAGCCGAGCGTGCTGTTTGAGCCGGCGTTCGAGACCTGGCTGACCGAGAGAACGCTCGCGAACGCAACCGCCGACGTGCCCGTGTAGGAGTTGCCGCTCTGCGTGGTGATGCCGCCCTGGGCGGTGAGCATCGTGGCGCCCTGGATCGTGGTCACGCCGCTGTAGGACTGGGACCCCGTGAGAACGACGGTGCCGCCGTTCTTGTAAGTGACCGGGTTGGCTCCCACGCTCGCGTTCGAGCCGAGCGTGAGCGTGCCGGAGAGGCCGCCCCAGTTGTAGCCGGCGGTCCCGGGGGTCACGACGCCCGTGTAGGTCATGGTGCCATCGCCGACCACACTCAGCCCCGGGGCGGTGGCGAGGGAACCGGTGCCGCTGAAGTTGAGGTTGGCCGAGGCGTTCGACAGGGGCAGCGCCAGGAAGCCGGTGGAGGATCCGGAGAGCTTCGCCGCGAACGTGGCGAAGCCCGCATCGGCGGTGCCGGGGGCGTAGGACACGCCGCCCGCCTCGGTGACCAGGATGCCGGCCGTGGTGCCGAAGGAGCCGTTGGTGCCGAACACGAGCAGGCCGCCTGCCGCGCTGATGCTGCCGGAGATGGTGTTCAGGGCGTTATTCAGTTCCACCCGCCCGGTGCCACGCTTGATGAAACTGCTCGGCGTCGTCGCGTCGAAGGCCGGGTCAATCGCGTTGACGACCGATCCCGAGACGATCGTGGTGCCCGGACCGTCGATCGTGAAGATTCGGCCGACGTTGTCGCTGGCCGACGTGATCGCGATCGCGGGCGAGGCGGTGCCGCCCGCGAGCGTGAGCTGCTTGCCGGTGGGCAGGGCGTTGCCGAAGGCACGGTTGTTGTTGGACTGCGTGAGCGTGGCGTTGAACGTGAGCGAATAAGAGCCCGTGACCGCGATCGGATTGCCCATCTGGATCCGGGCGTTGGTGAGCACGCGGGCGTCGTTGTCGGAGCGAAGCTCGGCGCCCCAGATCTGCTGGTTGTTGTTCGCCATCGTCACGGTGCCGCGGCCCAGCGCATTGTCGGCCGCCAGCAGGTAGGCCTGACGGTTGATGGTGACCCCGGCCGTGCTCGTCTGTGACTGCATGAGGATGAACGTGGCCGCGGGGTTCTGCTGGTTGTTGCCGCCGAACACGAGGCTGCCGCCGCTCGTCCAGCGGGCGTTGATGGCCGTGGTGACGGGGGTGAGGCCCGCGTTGTCCTTGAAGGGGTTGATCGAGAGGATTCGCGACGTGGCCGGGGTGAGGGCGTCGTAAAGCATGATGGTGCTCGCCGAGCCCGAGCCGATCGTGAGCGTCTGCCCGCCGGTCATGAGGTTGTTGAGGGTCTGGTTGGCGTTGATCTGGCCAAGGTTGCCGGCGATCGTGAAGTCACGGGTGCTGGCGGTGGCGACGTCAACGGTGTCGTTGAGCAGCACAGGAGCCGTGATTCGGTTCACCGAGCCGGCCACGCCTCCGCTGGTGATGGTGGCGTTGGACCCGTTGCTGATCAGGATCAGGTTGCCGCCGCTGCTCGACACGTTGGTGGTCGCGGCCGCTGTCGTGCCGCCGAAACCGATCCCGCCCACGCTGATGTCGCTGGCACCGATATCGGTGGTGAGGTTGGTCGCGAGGCCGACGCTGAGGTTCGCCGTGTCATCGGCGGTGGTGGGCGCGCCCGTGTTGGGCAGCCAGTTGGACGCCGTCGTCCAGGCTTGCGAGCCGCCGGCCAGAACGTTCCAGGTGTAGTCGACGGCAAAGGCCTGCCAGGGCGCCGATAGGGCGAGGCTCGCGAGAGCGACGACGACGGCGCGGAACGAACGGATGACCATTGGATGCAAACCCCGCGAGAAGACGAAGACGAACGATCCATCGATGATAGTCGTCACGCTCCTGATCCCGCAACGATTCATGCGGTTCGAGAACTGCCACTTCTTGCAGAACTACTGCGATCCTGGTGCGCGAAGGCGACGGACACCGCCCCGGTATGGGGGAGCGTGGCCCGATCGAGCACGAGGTTCGCCGCGGTGCTGTTCGCGGCCAGTCGGTATGTTGCATGCTGCCGCGCGACCGATCGCGCGGCGGACACGCGGGGGAACATCATGGCTCGAACGGCAAGACTGGCGGGCTTCGTGCGAGCGGCGGCCTTGGGCGGCGCGTGCGGCATCGCAGTCATGATGGGGGCGATGGTCGAGGCCGCGGAGACCGCGGCGCCGAGCGACTACGAGCAGGTGATCGCCGGCCGCGCGGAGAAGATCGTGTCCACGCTCGATCGCGCCGGCGACGAGGCCCGCGGTCGCGTTCGGGAGGTTCTGCTCGACTTTTATCGCCAGATCCACGCCTGGCACGACGCCCACGGATCGCGGCGCAAGGAACTGCGGGCAGCCCAGGACGACGCCTCCAAGGCAGAACTGGCCACACTTGAAGGCGAGTTGGCCACGATCCGCGACGACTTCTCGAAGAGGCTGGCGAACGACCTCTCGCCCGACGAGGTGGAGAAGGTCAAGGACGGCCTCACCTACAACGTCTTGCACGTCACCGAGCGGGCTTATCACGAGATGATCGTGCGGCTGACCGACGAGCAGAAGGCCACGATCCACGACTGGCTCGTCGAGGCCCGTGATCTCGCAATCAGCGAGGGCAGTTCCGAGGCCAAGCACGGCGTGTTCGGGAAGTACAAAGGCCGGATCAACAACTACCTGAGCCAGCAGGGATACGATCTGAAGCAGGAAGAACGTAGCTGGCAGGAGCGGCGGAAGGCGGCCGCGGCCAAGGCAACCTCCGAGGAGACGAAGTGATGCGCGTGAAGAGCGGCAGGCGGGCGGCGGTCGCCGCCGGGGTCGGCGTGATGATCGGGGCCTGGGCCGGCGCGGTGCTCGCCCAGTATCCGCAGATCTCCGATGACATGCGGATGCAGGCGGAGGCCGCCAAGTCCGAGGCGGATCGCCGCTCTGACGACGCCTTCGCGCGGGCGCTGCCCGAGATCGAGGCGTGGGCCAAGAAGGGCAAGCCGTTCATCCAGGATGCGTCGCGGCCCGGCGACCTGCCGCAGGCCACGATCCCTGCGTTTCCCGGCGCCGAAGGGGGCGGCCGGCATGCCTTCGGGGGCCGCGGCGGCCGCGTGTTCGTGGTCACGAGCCTCGACGATTCGGGCCCTGGCACGTTCCGCGAGGCCTGCGAGGCGGGCGGACCGCGGATCGTGGTGTTCAACGTGGCCGGCATCATCCGGCTCGAGGATCGAATCCGAATCCGCGCCCCCTACATCACGATCGATGGCAGTTCGGCGCCCGGCGACGGCGTGTGCATCGCCGGCAACACGGTGGAGCTCGACACCCACGACGTGGTCGTGCGGCACATGCGGTTCCGCCGCGGTGAGACCGACGTCCGCGACCGCAACGACTCGATCGGCGGCAATCCCATCGGCAACATCATGATCGACCACGTCTCGGCGAGCTGGGGGCTCGACGAAAACATGAGCATGTATCGCCACATGTACAGACCACCGGACGGCGCGAAGGACCTCAAACTGCCCACGGTGAACATCACGATCCAGAACAGCATTTTCTCGGAGGGCCTCAACACCTACCACCACGCCTTCGGCTCCACCATCGGCGGCACCAACTGCACGTTCATGCGAAACCTGTGGGCCAACAACACCGGCCGCAACCCGAGCATGGGAATGGGAGGCGACTTCACGTTCGTCAACAACGTGATCTTCAACTGGCGGCACCGCACGACCGACGGCGGCGACGGCACCAGCCGCGTGAACTCGATCGCCAACTACTTCAAGCCGGGGCCGGGCACGCCCACGGACAGGCCGATCGGTCACCGGATTCTCAAGGCCGAGTCGCGGACGAAGCCGCCGGCCGAGAAGGAGTTTGGCAGGTTCTACGTGGCGGGCAACGTGATCGAAGGCAACGAGGGGGTGACCGCCGACAACTGGGCCGGGGGCGTGCAGTTCGCCGACGAGGAGGATGTGAAGGGGGAGTCGCTCGACGCCTACAACCGCCGCTACCTCTCCGCCAGTCGGGCGGCGGAGCCCTTGCCGATGGCCCCGCTGCGGATCACCACCGCGCAGGAGGCGTATGAGGAGGTGCTCGCGGGCGCGGGGGCCACCCTTCCCCGCCGCGACGCCGTGGACGAGCGGATCGTGAAGACGGTGCGCACGGGGGACGTGGGGCCGCCCGTGGCCGAGCCAGATCTCTTCGACAAGCTCGATCGGGTGAAGTACACCGCGGAGCGGGTGCGGGAACTCGTGAAACTGGTGCCTCTCGGCTTCATCACCGACCCGGCACAGGTGGGAGGCTATCCGGAATACCGCGGCGCGGCCCACGCCGACGCCGACGGGGACGGGATGCCGGATGGCTACGAGCAGACGCACGGCCTGAACCCCGCCGACGCAGCCGACGCGGCCGCCGATCCGGACGGCGACGGCTATACCAACATCGAGGCGTTTCTCTACCGAATCGGTAAGGCGGGGTGACGTCCGCCGGTCAGAAGTGGCCGCAGGTCAGAAGTGGCCGCAGGTTTTCAACCTGCGGAGTCCCCGGCGTTCATTGTGCAGGTTGAAAACCTGCATCCACTTCGGAAAACCTGCACCCACTTCGGAGAACCGGCGGATCGGCCGGCGACACCCGCTCGGCTGGTTTGCAACACCGCGCGATCGCTTTATGATCCGACCATGATGATCCGCAGATCGCATCGGCTTGCGCAACTCCTGGCCCTCCAATGACCAGCGCCGATGATCGAGCTGCCGCCGCGTCGACCTGGGAGCAGCGTTGGCACCCGTTCCGCGAGGAGTGGGTGCTGTTCACGGCCCATCGCGGCGGCCGGCCGTGGCTCGGGGAACTGAAGGCTCCGGCCGCGGCGGCCGTCCCTTCCTACGATGTGACCTGCGCGCTCTGTCCGGGCAACCGACGGCTCGGCGGCACGAATCCCGCCTACACCGGCGTGTTCTGGTTCACGAACGATCTCCCCTGCTTCGGCCCCGACGCACCGGTGGTGACAGCTGACGACGAGCTCTATCGGGTGCGGCCCGCGCAGGGCACGGCCGAGGTGGTCTGCTACCACCCCGACCACGCGCGGACGATGGTCGAGCTCTCGGCCGACGAGGCGGCGGCGGTGGTCGATCTCTGGGCCGAGCGCACCGCGGCGCTCGCCGCGCGGCCCGAGGTCCGCCACGTGCTGATCTTCGAGAACAAGGGAGAGCTCGTCGGCACCTCGAACCCGCATCCGCACTGCCAGATCTACGCCGGCGACCTGATCTACGGCCACACCGCCCGCGAGCTCGAGGCGGGACGGCGACACCTCGAGCGGACCGGGCGGTTCCTCGGCCAGGACGTCCTCGCCCGGGAACGGGCCGGGGGCCGCGTGATCGCTGAGAACGAGGCCTTCGTCGCCTGCGTGCCCTGGTTCGCCCGTTACGCCTACGAGGTGCTCGTCCTGCCGACGCGTCAGGTGGCGTCGCTGCTCGATCTCGAGCCGGGCGAACGCCGGCGGCTCGGCGACATGATCCGCGAGGTCGCGACGCGGTACGACAACCTCTGGCGGATGCCGATGCCCTACGTGATGGCGGTGCACCAGGCGCCGACCGACGGGGGCGACCATGCGGCCTTCCCCTTTCACGTCGAGTTCCACCCGCCGCTCCGCAAGCCCGACACGCTGAAGTATCTCGCCGGGCCCGAGATCGGGGGCGGCTCGATGACCAACGAATCCGATCCCGACGAGAAGGCGGCCGAACTCCGCGCTGCCGGCGGGACGCATTACCGGTCGTGCATGGCCGCGGAGCCGCGATGACCGCCGAATCCGCGGGGCACCGTTGCGCCGAAGGCAGCGCGCCAGGCAGGCTCGACGTGCTCGGGGGCGTTGCCGATTACAGCGGCAGCCTCGTGCTCCAGATGCCGCTCGCGCTCTCCACGCGGGTGTCGATCGAGGAACGCAGCGAGCCCGGGCTGTGGTTCTCCAGCGACCAGCAGGCCGCCGTGTCGCTCCCGCTGCCGCCGCGCGAGATCGTGGCCGCCGTGGACACCGCGCCGGCAGCACTGCGCCAGTGGCTCGACGAGCAGGCCACGCCCCGCTGGGTGCGGTATCCGTTTGGTTGCCTCGCCGTGTTCGCCGCCCGATGGAACTGGCAGCCCGCCGGCGGCCTCGCCTTTCGCATCGCCTCCGACGTGCCCGCATCGATGGGCGTGAGCAGCAGTGCGGCGCTCGAGGTGGCCACCCTGCGGGCGCTCGAGCGACTGGCGGGCCATGCCTTCGCGGGCACGGAACTCGCCCGGGCGGGCCAACGTGCCGAGAACGACGTGGTGGGGGCCCCGTGCGGCCTGATGGACCAGCTGGCGTCGGCGCACGGCCGCGTCGGTGAACTGCTGCCGATCCGCTGCCGGCCGGACGGGCTCGTGGACAGCGTGCGGCTCCCGCCCGGGGTGATCGTCGTCGGCTGGCCGAGCGGTGTCCGCCATGCGGTCGCCGAGTCGCCCTACGCGACCGCCCGCACGGCTGCGTTCATGGGGAAGGCGATCCTGGAGCGGGCGCTGGGGCGACGGCTCGCCTATCTCACCGAGGCGACGCCGGAGGAGGTGGCCGCGGTCGATCGCCACACGCTTCCCGACACGCTGACCGGCGCCGAGTTCACCGCGCGGCTGGCGGTGATGGACGACCCGCAGTCGCGGATCGAGCCGGGCCGCACGTATCCCGTTCGGGCCGCGGTGAGCTTCGCCGTCGGCGAGAACGCGCGGGCCGAACGGATCACTGCCGCGCTGCGTGACGGTTCTGATGGTGATCGCGCGGCGGTGCTCGCGATGATCCGCGCGGCGCTTGGCGAGTCGCATGCCGGCTACACGGCGATCGGTCTCGGCTGCCCGGAGACCGACGCGATGGTCGAGGCGATCGCGAGTCGCGGCCCCGCTGGCGGGTTCCACGGGGCGCGGATCAGCGGCGGCGGCAGCGGCGGCACGGTCGTGGTGGTCCTGGAGGAGAGGGCGCTCGCGGATCTACTCGCACTGACGGACCGTATGACCGCCGCGCGAACCGGCGGGGTGCGCATCGTGCGGTGATGCCGTTGCGCCGGCGTCGCTTGTCAGTGAGTGGTGCGCCAGCGAGACTGTCACGGGTGGGAAGTCGTCGGAACGGAGCCACCACGTGGTCGCTGGGCGTCTGCCTGCGAAGCTGCCTTGTCGAGCCGAGAATCACGTGCCGGTTGGAGCCGAGCACCCACGCATCGGGCCCGGCGGATCATGCCGACGAGGGGTCGCAGGTCTCGACGTGGCCGCAGGTTTGCAACCTGCGGGGGCGGTTGGTTGTGCAGGTTGAAAACCTGCACCCACGCGGGCAGCGGGGGCGGTTGGTTGTGCAGGTTGAAAACCTGCACCCACTCAGGCAGCGGAGTGCTGGCCGTCGCGGCATGGCTGTGGCTGGTGTGCGGCACGCACGCCGCTGATCCGCGGCTCGGGTCGCCCGTCAGCGTGGATGGCGAGCATCCGTTCACGGCCGTCGGCTCGGCGGAGGAGTGGACGGCGCGGTCGCGGCTCGTGCGGGCCCGGGTGGCACTCGCGGCCGGCCTGCTCCCGATGCCGCCGCGGCCGCCGGTGCAAGCCACGATCCACGGCCGGATCGTCCGCGACGGCTACACGATCGAACGCGTCTTCTTCGAGTCGTTCCCCGGCCACTTCGTCACCGGCAACCTCTATCGGCCGACGTCTGATTCCCCCGGGCCGCGGCCGGGTGTTCTCTGTCCCTACGGCCACTGGCCCGGCGGCCGGTTCATGGACATGCCCGAGGAGGCCGTCCGCAAGGAACTCGACGCCGGTGCCGAGCGGTTCGTGAACGGGGCACGCAGCCCGCTTCAGGCCCGGTGCATCGGCCTCGCGCGGCTCGGCTGCGTGGTGTTGCACTACGACATGGTGGGCTTCTGCGACTCGCTCCAGTGCCTCGGCCACCGGCACGGGCCGCGTGCCGATCTCGACGGCCGCGAACAGGGCACCTGGGGGCTCGGAGGCTTCGAGGCGGCCGCCCGGCTGCAGAACTGGTTCGGCCTCCAGACCTTCAACAGCCTGCGGGCCCTCGATGTTCTCGCGGCCCTCCCCGGCGTGGACGTCGAGCGGCTCGCCGTCACCGGCGCCAGCGGCGGTGCGACGCAGACGATCGCCGTGACCGCGCTCGACGACCGGCTGCAGGCGGCCTTCGCCGCGTCGATGATCTCGACCTCGATGCAGGGAGGCTGCACCTGCGAGAACGCGCCGTATCTTCGCGTTGGCCAGGGCAACATCGACCTCGCCGCGCTGGTGGCGCCGAGGCCGCTCGGCCTCACCGCCGCCAACGACTGGACCCGCGACCTGGAGCGGAAAGGCTATCCCGACCTGCTCGGGCTCTATCACATGCTCGGCGTGCCGGAGATGTTCGAAGCGCACTTCGACATCCAATACGGCCACAACTACAACGCCGTCGCGCGGTCGCACTGCCTGCGATTCATGAATCGGCATCTCGGCCTGGCGAATCCGGCCGCCGGTGACGAGACCGACTTCGCGTTCTCCTTCCGCGACGACCTCACGGTGTGGAGCGGCGATCATCCGGCGCCCTCGGGCGATGATGCCGGCGAGGCCCACGAGCGCCGGCTCTGCGCCGCGTGGACGGCGGCGTCCGACGCGGTGCTCCGCCCGGCGCTCGAGGCGGTCGATCGCGCGGGAGTGGCCCGGGCGCAGGCCCTGCTCGCGCCGGCGTATGCCGCGATCTTCGGCCGCCGTGTGCCGGCCGCGGGCGACGTGGTGAGCGAGCCCGTGCCGGCGGCGGAAGTTCCCGCGACCACGGGCTTCGAACGGCTCGGTCGGGCGCTCGACATCGAGCGGGGAAACGCCGTGCTGAAGGACCGCGGGGAACGCGTCGCCTTCCTGCGGGTGCAGCCGGCGTCGTGGAGCGGGGCCGTGGTGATCTGGCCCCACGCCGGCGGGATCGAGGGCCAACTGCCGGGCGATCGCAACACGGCCGCGGCCGCGCTCGTCCGGGCGGGGCATGCCGTGATCTTCGCCGACCTCTTCGGCCAGGCCGAGCGGCGTGGCGATCCCGCCTTCGTCCTCAACCACCGCGGCGACCGCCCCGGCACGTCAGACAGCTTCGAGGACGGCTACCGCAAGGACTGCTCCTACGCCTACGGCTACAACGACACGGCCTACGCCCGGCGCGTGCATGACCTGCTCACGCTGATCGCGGCAGCCCGCGACCACGACCGCCATCCGGCGAAGCGGATCGTGCTCGTGGGAGAGGCGGGGGCCGGCCACTGGGTGGCCGGCGCGATCGCCGCTGCGGCCTCCACGCTCGACGGCCGCCGCGATCCGCCGATCGTCGCGGCGGTGATCGACACCGACGGCTTCCGCTGCGACGCGCTGCCCGACGTCTGGCACGACGATTTCCTGCCAGGGGCGGTGAAGTATGGCGACCTCGGCGGCATGCTCGCGATGGCCGCGCCGACGCCGCTCTGGCTCGCCGACCCCGACGCCGACCTCGTTGAGCGGCTCTCGCGGTTCGCCGCCGCCGCGGGCAGCCCACTGGAGGGCCCGACCAAGCGACCCCACTCCGGCCCCGTGCCCACGTGGCTACCCTTTCTGCTCTCCGCGCTCGACTCCCCTGCCCCGCCCCCTGAGAACTGATCTCATGACCGCCGTGGCGACTCCGCGATCCGTGTCCCCATCGCTTACGCGATTGGGCTTCCTGGGATGGCCGCTTACGCGATCGGGCTTCCTGAGGGAGGCGCTGAAGCGATTGGGCTTCCTGAGGGGATCGCGCACGGGATTGGGCTCCCTGCGGCCTGCGCTTAGCGAGGGGCTGCCGGTGCCCTGGGAGCCGGGCTATGGGAGCAAGCGAAGCC
>Ga0114976_10003263_pt1 | contig 10153 bp, 8 predicted proteins | sample S_130805_EF_Meta_FD_87319 | JGI IMG/M metagenome (GOLD analysis project Ga0114976, IMG submission 87319) | Freshwater microbial communities from Lake Simoncouche, Canada to study carbon cycling - S_130805_EF_MetaG | ecosystem: Environmental > Aquatic > Freshwater > Lake | place: Lake...
CCACCAAGTGATTTAGCACTAGTTGGCGTTTATATGTTTAGACCAAAAATTCATGATGCCGTCAGGGCAATCAAACCTTCAGGACGTGGCGAATTAGAAATAACTGACGCCATTCAATGGTTGGTTGATCAAGGCCACACAGTCAAACCTCATCTTGTAACTGGTTACTGGAAAGACACCGGAAGATTAGAAGACATGCTGGAATGCAACAGAGCTGTTTTAGAAACACTGGATGCATCGAATGAAGGAACTATAGATTCAGAATCAAAATTAATAGGTCGAGTTGTGATTGAAAAAGGTGCTGAAATTATTCGATCCACAGTTTCCGGTCCTGCAATTATTGGTAAAAATACTAAATTAATTGACACCTACGTTGGACCATACACATCTATCTATAACGATTGCTTATTAGAAAAAAACGAAATTGAAAACTCAATTATTTTAGAGAACACTTCAATAAGAAACGTGGGAAGAATTGAAGGAAGTTTAGTTGGTAAAGAAGTTGAGATCAGTGGAACTTCTGATCAACCAAAAGCTCACAAATTAATGCTGGGCGATCACAGCAAAGTGGTAATAAGTAAATGAAATTATTAGTAACTGGCGGAGCCGGATTTATTGGCTCAAACTTTGTTCGCATGGCCTTAACAGATAAATTTCCAGATTTTAATGTTGAACAATTAACAGTTTTAGATTTATTAACTTATGCAGGTGATGAAGAAAACCTTAAACCAATTTCAAGTGATAAACGATACAAATTTGTTAAAGGTGACATCAGAGATCTTGAACTAGCAAAAAAATTAATGCAAGATGCAGATCAAGTCGTTCATTTTGCAGCTGAATCTCACGTCGATCGATCAATTGAAGGTGGTTCAGAATTTGTCAGCACCAACGTTATGGGCACACAAGTTCTATTAGATGCAGCAAGAACAACAAACATAAAAAGATTTGTCCATGTTTCAACTGATGAAGTTTATGGAAGTATTTCTGAAGGATCTTGGCCTGAAGATCATCCTTTATTGCCAAATAGTCCATACTCTGCAAGTAAAGCTGGATCTGATTTATTGGTTCGCGCTTATAACAGAACCCACAAACTAAACACCGTTATTACAAGATGCAGTAACAACTACGGACAATATCAATTTCCTGAAAAAGTTATGCCACTATTTATTACCAACATTATTGAAGGTAAAAAAGTTCCTCTTTACGGAAATGGCTTAAACATCAGAGATTGGCTGCACGTTGATGATCACTGCCGCGGCATCGCACTTGCCTTAACCAAAGGAAGAGCTGGTGAGGTCTACAACATTGGTGGCGGAACTGAATTAACAAACGTTGAATTAACACACAAGATTCTTAAAGCAATGGGTGTTGGAGAAGAATTTATTCAACCTGTTGAAGATAGAAAAGGTCATGATCTTCGATATTCAGTTGACATCTCAAAAATAAATAAAGAACTTGGATATTCCCCACAAGTTAACTTCGAAGAAGGATTAGAACAAACTATTAACTGGTACAAAAACAATGAAGCTTGGTGGAAGAAACATAAACAATCAGCACCAGCAATAAAATGACCTGGCTGGTATTAGGTGCAAATGGCCAATTAGGCCAAGAATTAATGAATTTATTAAAAACAAGAAATATTGAAGCAATCGGTACGGATCAAAAAGAAATTGACTTTGCTAAACCAACTGAAATCGCTGAAAAACTAAAAAAATTAAGTCCTTCGCACATAGTTAACTGTGGCGCTTATACCCAGGTCGATAAGGCTGAGGAAGAGCCAGAATTAGCTAATTTGATTAACGCTCAAGCCGTGGGAGTGATAGCTAAATTTGCATCGGAAGGAAAAATTCCCTTTATTCATTTATCAACAGATTATGTCTTTGATGGAACCGCAACATCTCCATATTTAGAAAATGAAAAGGTAAATCCTAAGTCAGTTTATGGTTCATCAAAAGCACTCGGCGAAAAAGAAACAATTGATAATAATTCTGCTGCATATATTTTAAGAACTGCATGGGTTTATGGAAAATATGGAAATAATTTCCCTAAAGTAATTGCTAAAAAATTAAAAAATAGCGAACAGTTAAATGTGGTAAATGACCAAATAGGTTCTCCTACTTGGACTTTTGATTTAGCTTCAGCAATAGTTGAAATACTGATAAAAAAACCAGAACCAGGTATTTATCACGTAACAAATTCAGAGAGTTGTTCTTGGTTTGAATTCGCACAAGAAATAGCAAAGTCTATAAACGCGGATGTAAATCTTGTAAAACCAACTGATTCAAAATCTTTTGTAAGACCGGCAGCTAGACCGAAGTATTCAGTTCTTTCAAATAGTAAATGGAAAAATGCTGGGCTAACTCCACTTAGATCTTGGAAAGCTGCATGGGACAAAGCAGCACCAACAGTTTTATCTAATCTTTAAGGTGTTGCACTACTACTTGGGCTAGGCGAAGTTGTAACAGTAACTGTCGGTGTAGGTGTTGGTGGAATAACAATTGTTGTTCCAGGCGGAACTCCAACAGTGATCGTAATAAGAGCTCCCTCACTTGATTTAGTTCCAGGTTTTGGTGCTTGCGCCAAAATACTTCCGATTTGTTCATTAACAACTTGTTGCAATATTTGAACTTGGAAACCAAGATTTGCAAGATCAGCTCTAGCTTGAGCCTCACTTAAACCAACTACTTGAGGAACAATTTTTAGTCCACTAGAAATTGACAGTGAAACTTCAGTTCCAGCACTCACTGCAGTTCCTGCTGCAGGATCTGAACTGATTACTACTCCTTTGTCGCTATCACTTTCTACTTCAATAATTGGCCCTAGCTTCAAGCCTTTATCACTCAAAATTCTTCGAGCATCTTCAACAGTTTGCACACCAATTAATTTAGGTACAACCACTTTTGATTTACCAGCACTAATTACTACGTCCACACCTTTGCCAGAAGTTATTGAAGATCCAGCTTGAGGTGACTGACTAATAATTGTGTCAATTGGTCTTTCAGAATTTTCGGGTGAAACTTCCCCCAGAACTAAACCTTCTTCAATAAGTAAAACTGTGGCTTTTTCAATTGTTAAACCATCAAGAGAGGGAACCGTAATTCGATCTCCAGAACTTAAGCCAAATATTTGGGTAGCTAACCAAACAGTTAAACCACCAACAAATAATCCAGCAATTGCCAACATAACTAAAACAGAATTACCACGAGGCTTAGTTCTGGTGAACTTTGTGTTTGGACTCATTTTTTTAGGTTTCGGGGCGACACTTGCAGCAGTTGGTATTCCTTGCAAAATTCTTTCAACATCTGATTGAAAATCCTCTGCGGTTTGGTAACGATCATCAGGTGATTTGGCAAGTGCATGTAGAACAACTGTATCTATCTCATTTGGAATTTGTGAATCCAGACTTGATGGTGGTGCTGCGTACTCAGAAACATGTTGATAAGCAACAGCCACTGGTGAATCTCCGCTAAAGGGAGGCTCTCCTGTTAATAATTCGTAAAGTAAAACTCCCGCAGAATAAAGATCACTTCTAGCATCGACACTTTCTCCTCGTGCTTGCTCGGGAGATAAATAATGTGCAGTTCCTAAAACTGTGCTGCCACCAGTCATTGTTGCCTTGGTATCAGCTAATGCTCTAGCGATTCCAAAATCCATAACTTTTACATCGCCATTTTTAGTGATCATTACGTTGGCTGGTTTTATGTCTCTATGAATAATTCCATGTGCGTGTGAATAACCAAGTGCATCTAACACACCAATTGATATTTTTAAAGCACGTTCAGTTTGTAATTTTCTACCACTTTTAACAATGTCTCTTAAAGTTGTTCCGTTTACATATTCCATGACAATGTATGGAACATTTGTCGCACTTCTACCTTCGCCTTCAATTTCTTCCCCAGTGTCATAAACAGCAACAATTGTGGGGTGGTTCAGCGCAGCAGCAGCTTGAGCTTCTCTTCTAAATCTTGCAATAAAAGCAGGATCTCTTGCTAAATCATCGCGAAGGATTTTGATAGCGACTGTTCTATTTAGTCTGGTGTCAACGGCTTCAAAAACTTCTGCCATGCCACCACGACCTATTAGATCGCCTAATTCGTATCTATTAGCAAGTTTTCTTTTGTCGTTCAATTTATTTTCTCCACAGGTTCAGTTTAGTCAGATTGCTCATTTATTGCGGCTTAATTGAACTAACTACATCAGAACAAAATGAATATGAATAATCTTTGGAACAAAGAGCTCTTTGGTCTAGCCTTCTAACGATGAATCTTGCTTCAGTTAATGAATCTGCATTTACTCCATCTAAAAGAGTTACTTGATCATCTTTTGTCAGAACTAGTACTTCAAGATTGAAACTTTGGACTGGTCGAGAAAAAGAGATAGGACCAAGGGAGGAATTTATTCCTTGAAAGATTGCTAAATTATCCCCCAAATTACTTACATAAAATTGTTTGGAAATCCAATTGGTTACACCCCAAGATAGTAAGAACGCAATCAAAGCTGAAACGAACACATAAACAAATTTCTTAATCCAAGTTACAGATTTTAACGCAGGAAATTCAGATGTAATAAAGGGATGAATATCTGTAGGAAATTCCAAACCCGGTAATTTCAATCGATTTCTCGGCTCTGCTGCGGCACCTAATACGATTACTTTGTTTTCAGATTTTCCAGTATAAATATCTGCAACAATTACGGTGATGTTATCTGGGCCCCCATGCTCAAGTGATTTTTCAATTAATGCCGAGACTGCGCCCACATAATCAAATTTATTAATGATTTCTAGTATTTCCTTATCAGAGACAACATTAGTTAACCCATCACTACACAGTATTAATTTGTCATTTTTAAATATTTCATGAGTTGAAAGAACAGGGATTGATTCGGTAATTCCATCAATAGCTTGCAGGAGGAGAGATCTTTGTGGGTGACTTTTGGCTTCATCTTCTGAAATTTCATTGTTATCAATTAAAGATTGAATATATGTTTGATCTTTTGTTAAACGAATTATTTTTTTATCTCGAACTAAATAAGCACGCGAATCTCCAACTTGCGAAATCTTAAGCAAGTTTCCTTCTAAGACTGCAGAAGTTAAGGTTGTCCCCATACCGGCTCGAGCCGAATCTTTAGCTATAGCATTCTTTAATTCTTTAGTTATAACATTTGGAATACCTAAGATTTTTTTATCTAAGTCTTCTAGTTTATCTTTATTGGCATCGACCTGGGCAACTATTGAAACTGCAGTCGAACTTGCTAACTCACCAGCTGCGTGACCACCCATACCGTCTGCAACTAATAAAAAATGTTTACCGATAAATCCAGAATCTTCATTATTTTCTCTAACTAACCCAACATCAGATCTACCAGCAGCTCTAAAACTTAGATCTTGACTCATCTATTTTCGCTGACAATTCTTATTTCTGTGACACCAACTCTGAAGGTAATCGTATCTTCAACGACCATTTCCATTACTCGATCATTTCCCAAATACGTTCCATTAGTTGAATGCAAGTCTGTTACAACGACTTTTTCGTCAACTTGGATTGATAAGTGTGTTCGCGAAATCCCTGGATCTTGAATTTGTATATCTACTTCGGTACCTCTACCCAAGGTATAAGTACCGGGTTGTAAATCTTTTTTCAAGCCATTTATATCTAAAATAAAAACTTTAGTTTGAGTAACTTTCTCAACGTATTCGTCTGTGTAAGTTTCTATAGGTGACGTAAAATTAATTACAGGCATACTCTTTGCTACACCTTGTTCTAAGCTTGAATCTTTTATAATTTCAATTTTGGTATTTGTAATTGAATCAATTCTTTTCAACTCCCCGGTTTTATGAACCAAATCTTCGAGCCCATCTTTTAAAAGTGTTTCAAATTTTGATAAGCGGCGGTAGTCATGTGGGGAAAGTGCAAGACAGATTGAATCCACATTTTCAGATGGACTAATTTCATTTTGAATCCGAGAGATCTCTTGGTTGACAATTCCGGCCAGCTCTACTGGCTGCAGTTCCGAAAGCTCTCCATCGACAATTTCACCATAGGAGAGTTCATTAAATTGCACTTCAAATTGGTCTAACAGGCTCACATTATTTCCTAACGGTCATATTAAATAAGATTAGAGCCTTTATTATCTCTATGCTGGATTGACACGAGAAGTACAAGTAAAAGATATGTGGAGGTGCAAAATTTCTGAGATTTTAGTATTTGTACCGACATATAACTCTGAAAAATATCTTAGGCAATGTTTAGATTCTGTGCTTCAGCAAACTTTTCAAGATTGGGAATGTGTAATTTCCGATGACGCATCAAGTGATAAAAGTGTAGAGATAGCTAGAGAGTATGAAAAAAAAGATTCAAGATTTAGAGTATTAATCCATGGATTTAATGTAGGGGCTGCAAATAATTGGAATCGAGCCAAAGAAAACAATAACAGTTTTGCTACTAAAATATTGTGCGCAGATGATTATCTAAATCCAGACGCATTAAGTGTACAGTTAAATATTTTAAAGAGAAATAAAACTGCCATAGTTTTTAGTGAAAGACACATCATTTTTCCAAATGGAAGAAAACTTCATCCCAAACTTCCTAAGTACGCAAACAACATTTCATTTAATGATGCTTTTAAGTTCTACATTAATTTAGGTAGAAATATTTTTGGAGAGCCTGTCACAGCTTTGTTTCGGACTGATCTTTTTGTTAAGTCTGAGGGCTTTGATTCAAGATTTGAATATGCAATTGATACGTCAGGCTATATGTCCATTGCTAGAGGTCACGATGTGACTTTTGATAATTCAGTCGTTGGAGCATTTAGGGTATCTAAAAGTCAGTGGTCGCATAAATTAAGAGCAAAACAGTTTGCCCACATATTTGATTTTATTGACCATCTTGTGGAAGCAGAAGGCATACAAGTGACTAAGTCTGAGGTATTGATTGGTAAAATAAAAGTAATGGGTGCCAATTTATTGAGATTATTCGTATACAAATTCTTGAGAGATAAATAAAATGTCTGGTCAATTAATAAAAAGAGGACCATCGGTTACCTTAGTTCCTGCTGGTCGATCATCAGGAGTATTAAAAGACATAAAAGATTTATTAGGCACTCGCGAACTTCTTGGCGCACTCCTAGGAAGAGAGTTAGCAGGAAAGTACAAGGGAAGTTTTCTTGGTTTAGGTTGGACTCTAATAAGACCTTTAGTGATGCTATTTATCTATGCAGTGGTGGTTGGACAATTTTTAGGTGCGGCTAGAAATGTTGAGCAATTTGCCATATTTGTTTTTGTGGGGTTACTTTTCTGGAATTTAATTTCTGAATCGATAAGCATGGGTTCAACTTCCATGACAGTAAATGGAGCTTTGCTAAAAAAAGTTTGGTTTCCCAGAGAAGTGCTTCCTTTAACCAGTTTTGCAGTTGCTACAGTAAATTTTATCGTGCAATTTGGAGTTTTGATCTTTGCATTTCTAATTTTTAAGTCTTGGCCAGAAATTGGTAATTTGCTCTATTTAATTCCAGTAATTTTAATAGTATTTCCAGTTGCTTTTGGTATGAGTTTGATTTTCTCAGTAGTTAACGTTCGATTCAGAGACACACAATTTATCGTTGAAGTTGGTTTAGTTCTTGGTTTTTGGTTAAGCCCAATTATTTATCCATGGACTTTCGCACACCAATTCTTAGCCTCATTGCCCTTAGGTTCACTGTGGCAACAGTTATATTTAGCAAATCCATTTGGCCTGGTTGTTATGGCTGCTCAACAAGCGCTATGGGCTCCAATTTCCACTGAAGCTGGCAAGGCCTACCAATTCTTCGATTCTCCATTTTCAGCCAGACTTTGGATATCAGTATTTGCTAGTTGGGTTTTTCTTTATATTGCTCAACGAATTTTTGCCCGCATGGCAGGAACCGTGGTGGTTGATTTATGAGCACCATCGTAAAAGTTGAAAACGTTAGTCGAGAGTTTCGAAAGTATTACCAAAGAACGTTTAAAGAATTCTTAACTGATCGTCATGCCAAGAATTTCAATAAAGTATTTATGGCCTTAGAAAATATTTCATTTGAAGTTAAAGATGGCTCAACTCTAGGCTTATTAGGTAGAAATGGTTCAGGCAAAAGCACATTATTAAAAATTATCAGTGGTGTTTTAACTCCAAGTCAAGGACAAGTTACAAGACCTGTTTCAACTGCAGCACTACTTGAACTTGGTGCAGGATTTCAACCTGATATGACTGGTAGAGAAAATATCTATTTGAATTCCTCAATACTTGGCAGATCTAAAAAAGATACTGAATTAGTAATTGACGACATAATCGATTTTTCTGGAATTTCAGAATTTATTGACACTCCAGTTAAGTTTTATTCCAGTGGAATGTATGCAAGATTAGGTTTTGCAATTGCAATTCATACAGATCCTGAACTACTACTAGTAGATGAAATATTAGCTGTTGGAGATGCCCCATTTCAAAAGAAATGTTTAGACAGAATTAAACAAATGCAAAATGAGGGAAGAAGTATTATTTTAGTTACACACGACACCAGCACCGTAGAAAATTTCTGTGATTCAGCCGTTGTTCTAGATCATGGAAAATTACTGGCTCAAGGTGAAACAAAAAGTGTTATAGCCGCTTACCAAGCACTGCCTTAAATTAAGCTCTACCGATTAATTTCTTAACGACCTTTTTGGCAAAAGCTTTCAGTCCCTTATCTTTTAAAAGATCTGCAGCTGAAATTAAATTTGAACGAGATAATCTTGGGAAATTTGCAAGATATGGATTTGCAAATCGACGCTCCCCTAGTAAGTCAGGCATTAGTAAACGATCTGCAGCTGGGGTTGCTGTCTTTATGAATTTATAAAGAGGCTCTAGAACTTTATTCCAAGTGTAATTTTGGCTTAATTGAAGTGAATTAGTTTTGAAAGTTTTTCTCAAAGATTCATCAGAAATCATTGTTGATAATGCGCTAACCCATCTATCCACATCTGAGATTTGAACCGTTAGCCCTGCTTTATTGGTTTCGATAACCTCAGCAAGAGCATCTCCTGTTGTTGAAATTGTTGGCAATCCTGTCCAGAAATGATCTAACAATCTTGTTCTAAAACTAAATTGAGTTTCAATATGTTCTTTATGAGCACTTACGCCAAAATCAGCACTTAGTAAAAATTGCGCTCTTTCTTCATAATTAATCCAATCTTCGACAAAAAAGACTGAGCTATTTGTCATAGATAGTTCATTACTTAAATCTCTTAATTCTTTAACTGCACTCATCACAGGAATATCACTATTTGGATGCTTTAAGCCCATGAAAACTAATTTCAATTTTGGGTTATCTAGTTTCTTTACAGCTCTTACAATCACTTGTGGATCTAACCAGTCATAAACTCCACCAGCCCAAAGAGCAATAACATCATCTGATTTTATTTGGGGGAAGAGTTTTCTAATTGGGTCATTTTTCTTTTCGGGAGTCTTGGAAGAAACTCCAAAAGGAACAACGTCAATTAATCTTCTTAAATCAGAAGATGCATCGTAGGTATACGGATTTACTCTTCCTTCTGCTGCAAGTTGTCCTAACCAAAGACTTCTTTGTCTTTCTGATGCACATATAAAGTAATCAGCACGTCTTAATTGTCGATTAAGAGCATCTGTTGTGTCTCTACTGCCTTTAAGGCGATTGTTAATTCCTTGTTGCTTTCTTTGTTCCAAAATCTCTAAATGAAACGGATCATAAACATCAGCAATGAGAATTTTTTCAGTATCAGCTAACCAAGGGTTTTCAGATATCAATAAACCTTGGAAAATTACGATATCTGCCCAATCAACTAAGAGATTTAATTTTCTATGTCTTGTGCTTATTGTGGAAACTGTTTCATGTTTTAAAGAATTACCTTTTGTAGTGGCAAGTAAAACATCAAAATCTTGAACTAAAAATTTAGAAATTTCTAAAGCTCTAATGGCAGGACCAGCAAGATCTTCAGAAAGAGGTTCACCGGTTACAACTAATACTCTTTTTCTTTCACGACCGAATGAGGATTCGATATTAAACACATCCATTAGTTTTTGGTAACCCTCAAGATATCGTGGCCACGGGTAGGCAGGCTCTAATGCTTGCCTAAATAAGGCAACCATTTCTCCATCTGATCTTTTTCTAGTGGCCTGAATCTTGTTTC
>Ga0114976_10003264_pt1 | contig 10152 bp, 8 predicted proteins | sample S_130805_EF_Meta_FD_87319 | JGI IMG/M metagenome (GOLD analysis project Ga0114976, IMG submission 87319) | Freshwater microbial communities from Lake Simoncouche, Canada to study carbon cycling - S_130805_EF_MetaG | ecosystem: Environmental > Aquatic > Freshwater > Lake | place: Lake...
GGTCAGGCAACTGTATTTCGATTGCGATGAACGTCGACCCCGCATCTTCGATCAGGGCATCGCCGGTTTTCTGGTCGGCAGCGGCGATCCATCGATCGGCTATTTTTCGGTGGTGCTGCTGCCCGGCGCAGATGCTGAGATCGAACGGGCCACTCTGGACAATGGCCGAGCCCTTGGTTTGCTCGGTGCGCAATACAGCGCCAACGCCTATGCATTCGGGCAGCAGTACCAGAATTGCAATCAGTGGGTCGCAGAAATGGTGGCGGTTGCCTGGGGCGGCTTGAACGATTCATCTCAGCTGCGCATTCAGGCGCAGCAGTGGCTTCAAGGCGCTGGCTACGAGCCGGCTCGATTCGAGGTCGGCAACCCGGTGCTGATGTGGTTGGGGGGTGTGCTGCCCTGGCTGCATCGCGATGATCATCCGCCGGAAGACCTTGAACAGTGGCGATTTCGAGTCAGCATGCCGCAATCAATCGAATCATTCGCGCGGGCCCGCGTGCCGGGCGCACAGCGAATCGAGTTTTGCCATGCCAACCGTCGTATCGTGATCCGGCAGGGCTGGGAGCCGATCGCGCCCGGCTGCATCCCGAATGAGTCCGACACGGTGATCGCGCTGGATTCCTGAGAGGAGGCTTTTCATGTCCCAAATGCCTGCGCACAACAAGGCTGACTCGGCTCAGCCGATTGCACTGCTGGGTGTGCCCGGCTCGCCTTACACCCGCAAGATGCTCGCCGTGCTGCGATACCGGCGCATTCCCTACCGGCTGATCCTCGGATCGCATACCGGCGAGGCGCCCCAGGGGCTTCCGGTTTCAAAGGTCAAGCTGCTGCCAACGTTTTATCTGCCCGATGAGCAAGGCGCGCTGCACGCAGTGACCGACTCCACGCCGCTGATCCGACGGTTCGAGCTGGAATATCCAGGGCGCCATGCAGTGCCAGCGGATCCGGTGCTGGCCTTGCTCGACGCGCTGATCGAGGACTATGCAGATGAATGGCTGACCAAGGCGATGTTCCACTATCGCTGGAGCTATGCGCCCGACATTCGAAAGGCCGGCCAGATTTTGCCGGTTTGGGCGCGCGGGCCTCAGTCGGATGAAACCCTGCAGTCAAATGCCAGCACGATCAGCGAGCGGCAGATCAGTCGCCTGCGCTATGTCGGCTCACATGCGGGCACCGCGCGTGTCATTGAATCGAGTTATGAACGGTTTCTGGATGCGCTCGAGGCGCATCTGAAGTCACATCGATTCGTACTGGGTGCGCGTCCTGGCAGCGGTGATTTCGGGTTGTATGGCCAGTTGACCCAGCTTGCGCACTTCGACCCGACACCCATGGCGCTGGCGGAGTCGCGGGCCCCTCGTGTGTGTGGCTGGACCGGTCTGATGGAGGACCTGTCAGGCCTGGAGCCCACCGAATCAGACTGGTTCGATGCCAGTGCGCTGCCGCAGACCGTGACCCGATTGCTGAACGAAGTGGGTCGGGTGTATCCGTCTGTGTTGCTGGCTAATGCCGCAGCGTTGCAATCGGGCAGCGATCAGGTCAGGACCCAGATCGACGGCGTCGAGTGGGTTCAGGATCCATTTGTGTATCAAGGCAAGTGTCTTGCATGGCTTAGGCGCGATTACGCAGCGCTCAGTGCCGAAGATCGGAAGCGTTGCGATCAAATCCTGCAGGGCACTGGTTGCGAAGCCCTTTTCAGGATGTGAGGCCAGCACCTCGGGCCCTCTGGCGGCATTGATTTGCTGCACTGCGGATTGACGCTCCCCGGCACCCCTGTCATGGTCGAGTCATGCGGCTTCACCAGGAGGAGACATGGGGCCGGTCATTGTCCGACGATTGCTGGTCTCGATGCCGGCGCTGATCGGGGTTCTGTTCTTGTGTTTTTGTCTGCTGCAGGTCGTCCCCAGCGACCCTGCACGGATCATTGCAGGCCCTGACGCCAAGGCCGAAGAAGTCGCGGCCGTGAGGGCCGAACTCGGTCTCGATCGACCCGTGCTCACTCAGTTTGCCGATTACATCGGTCGGGTGGCTCGAGGTGATTTGGGCCGCTCCATCATCTCCAACAAGCCGGTCAGCGAAGAACTCACCGAAACCATCGTCCCTACGGTCGAACTCATGCTCGGAGCCATGCTGATCGCTGTGCCGATCGGATTGCTGCTGGGTACGCTGGCTGCCGTGCGTCGCGGCACTGCGGTTGACCGGATCATCATGGCCATTTCGGTTGCCGGCGTCTCCATGCCGGTGTTCTTTATCGGGCTCTTGCTGATTCAGTATGTGGGTTTCAAGTGGGACATGCTGCCGTTTACAGGCCGCACCGGACCGGTTTGGGATGGTGGGCTTCCCAGTCTGATCCTGCCGGCGCTGACCTTGGGCAGTGTCCTCATCGGGCCCATCGCCCGAATTACGCGCACTGCAGTGCTGGAGGTTCTGGGCGCTGACTTCGTGCGCACTGCGCGCGCCAAGGGACTGCGTGAGTCGGTGGTGATCGTGCATCACGCGCTGCGCAATGCGCTCATTCCGGTTGTCACGCTGATCGGGCTGCAAGCGGCTTTTCTGCTGGGCGGTGCAGTGGTCACAGAGACCATGTTTTCCTGGCCAGGCGTTGGCAGACTGGCTGTGGGCGCCATCATTTCCAGTGACTTCCCGACGGCCCAAGGCGCGATCATGATTCTGGCCGTAGCGTTTCTCGCCATCAATCTCCTGGTCGACGTACTGTATGTCTACCTCGACCCCAGGGTGCAAAGAGCATGAGCGCACCGTCAGCCGGGCTGTCAGCTCAGAACGCGCCTGCGGCGATCCCCGACAGCGAAGCGGGTCTGTTGCGTCGCGATGGCGTGCTGTTGCGCCTGGCGAACGACAAGCTTGCGCTGGTGGCGGCGATCCTGCTGGCCCTCATCGCGCTGGCAGCCTTGTTTGCACCCTGGATTGCTCCCTTTGATCCGTATTTCACCGACCTGAGCAAGTCCATGGCGCCACCTGACGCGGTGAACTGGTTTGGCACGGACAATACCGGCCGGGACATCTTCAGCCGTGTGCTCTTTGGCGCACGCAATACGCTGATGATGGGTTTGGCGGGCGTTCTGATTGGCGGCCTGCTGGGCGGGACACTGGGCATCCTGGCCGCGTTCTACAGAAAGATCGATCCCTGGATCATGCGCCTGGTCGACATCATGCTGGCCTTCCCCGCGATTCTAATCGGTCTGGCGGTTGCAGCCATTGTCGGGCCGGGCATGGAGTCGGTGATCATCGCGCTGGTGGTGTCCACCGTGCCTGATGTGGCGAGGGTGGCTCGGGGCTCAGCCATTGGCGTCATGGGTCAGGAATTCATGGAGGCGGGCAGGGCAGTTGGCGTGTCCAACCGGGCACTGATCTGGCGCTATCTCACGCTCAACTGCATCTCGACGATCTCGGTGTTTCTCACTTTGAGATTTGGACAAGTGATTCTGGTGGGCTCCGCCCTCGGCTTTCTGGGCATGGGCGCTCAACCGCCCGAAGCGGAACTGGGCATGATGGCCGCGCAAGGGAGAGATTTCCTGTTCATTGCGCCGCACATTGCCACCATGCCGAGTCTGGCTATTTTGCTGATCGTGCTGGCGGCCAATCTGTTGGGCGATGCGGTGCGTGATGTCCTGGATCCAAGGTTGCAGCAATGAATGAGTTGGTCTGAGTCCGCGGTCATACCGTACACGCAGGATCAATTCACACCGAATACGTGGTTTCTGAGAACCCGAATCAAGGAGACGAGGCAATGAAACGGATGAACAAGAGCATCGTTGCAGCAGGGGCTGCGTTGACCTTGCTGGCCACAGGCGCGAGCGCGCAAACACTCAACTACATGAAGGCACTTGATGCGCCGCATTTCGATGGCCATCGCACCACATGGTCGCCCACATCTGATGTCGTGCATTTGATCCAGGACACGCTCACCGCGCTGGATTGGGATGGAAAGACGCCACTGCCGCTGCTGGCAAGGTCCTGGACGATCAGCCCGGATGGCAAGACCTATACCTTCAAGCTTCGCAATGACGTGACCTTCTGCAGTGGCAAGAAGTTCACCGCGGAAGACGTGGTCTACAGCTTCGACCGTCAGCGCGCGGTCAAGGGGCCATATGCCTGGCGGGCAGGCAAGATCAAGGAAATCAAGGCCATCGATCCGTACACGGTGAACTATGAAATGCACGAGCCCTACTCAGACCTGCTCGTGCAACTGGCCATGTTCAACAACAGCATCCATAACAAGGAGAGTGTCGAGTCCTTGGGCAAGGACTATGGCACCAAAGCGATCGACGGCACGGGGCCTTGGTGTTTCGTGTCCTGGCAGCCTAGAACAGAGACAGTCCTGAAGCGACATGACGCCTATAAATGGGGTCCGTCCATGTACAAGAATCCAGGGCCGGTGAATTTCGAGCGACTGTCGATCAAGATCGTGCCGGAAGACTCCAGCCGCCTGGCCGCGATGATGGGCGGGCGTTTCGACATCACGCCGCACTTTCCCACGCAGTTCATCGATCAGGCCAAGAAGTCTCCGATGCTGAACGTGGACAAAGCCAACCCCAACTTCCAACTCATGTATTTCGGCTTCAAGGTCGACCGCCCGCTGGTCAATGACAAACGTGTTCGAGAGGCCATGAGCATTGCGCTCAATCGAGCCGACCTCACAAAGGCCGTGATGCTGGGGCAGGCCGAACCGGCCTACACCTATATCGATCCGAATGCCCTCGACTTTGCGCCGTCCACCAAAGGCTTGATCAAGGAAGACATTAACCGAGCCAAGAAGTTATTGGATGAGGCTGGCTGGAAGCCGGGGCCTGATGGCATCCGTGTCAAGGATGGGGTGCGCCTGGCGCCGATCGTCTACATCCCGCAAGTGACCTATTTCCCGCGTATGACCGAAGCCATTCAGGGACAGCTTCGCAAGATCGGTGTGGATTGGCGGATCACCGCTCTGGACTCCACCATCATGCCGGCCAAACTCAGTGGCCAGGACTTTGATATGTGGACCGTGACGGTCCCGTATCTGTCGGCCGGTGAATTGATGAATTTCTATTTCGATTCAGCGCAAATTCCTGTCCCCAACCGCATGAACTACAAGGATGCGCAAACCGATGAGGCCATTCGCCTGGGGCGTGTGGCACTGACCGATGCCGACCGTGCCAAAGGCTATGTAACAGCCCAGGAGCGTGTCATGAACGAGCATCTCTGGATCCCGGTCATGAATGTCAACATGTACCAGACCTCGAACAAGAAGCTCAAGGGTGCGCGCGCGCACATGCTCTTTCAGTACACCTTCTACAAGGGCCTGGATGTCTCTTACTGAGTCCGTCGAGTCGATCAGGTCCCGATGTCCTGTTGCATGAGGTCATTTGAATGACTGCCTTACCTCATCGCAATGACCCATCTTCGACGCCTGGGGCGCATGCATCAGAAACGTCTGATGCGTTGCTCCAGGTGCGGGATCTGAAAACCTGGTTCGAGACCGACCGTGGCCTGTTTCGGGCGGTCGATGGCATCAGTTTCGATGTACCTCGAGGTCGCACCGTCGGTCTCGTGGGTGAGTCGGGCTGCGGCAAGAGCGTTACCTCGCTGTCCTTGATGGGCCTGGTGGCCTCGCCTGGCAAGGTCAGTGCGGAGTCGATCCATTTCGAAGGTCGGGACCTCCTGGGTCTGTCACCGCAAGCCCGCCGCATGCTTCGCGGCAATCGGATGTCCATGGTGTTTCAGGAGCCGATGACTTCGCTGAATCCGGTGCACACCATCGGCAGGCAGATCGTGGAAGTCATCCGGGCTCACCATGACATCAGCCTGCAGGCTGCGCGATCTCGGGCGGTCGAGGTGCTTGAACTGGTCCGTATTCCGTCGGCGTCCCAGCGGCTGGATGACTTTCCCCACCACCTGTCGGGAGGTATGAGACAGCGCGTCATGATTGCGATGGCACTCGCCTGCGAGCCGGCGCTTCTGATCGCCGATGAACCCACGACCGCCTTGGACGTCACCATTCAGGCGCAAATCCTGGAGTTGCTGCGCGATCTGCAGCAGCGTCTGGGCATGGCGATCCTGATGATCACCCACGATCTAGGCGTTATTGCCGAGCTGGCCGACGAAGTGATCGTGATGTACGCGGGCAAGATTGTGGAGAGTGCGCCGGTCGATGCGATCTTCAACGATCCTCAGCATCCCTACACGATTGGACTGCTCGGATCGATTCCACGACTTGATGTGGCGCGTTCGCGCTTAGCGACTATCGAGGGCACCGTTCCGAGCCCCGCGCGTCAGCCGGCTGGGTGTCGTTTTGCCCCGCGCTGCCCGTTTTCAGATGCGCGCTGTCATGCTGAACCGCCTGCGCTTCGCGAGATCAGTCCCGGGCATCAGGTTGCCTGCTGGAGGGCCCCGGTCGAGTTCATAGATCATCCGACGTCGACCGTCATGGGAGCCAGCCGATGAACGCCGAGCTGCTGAACAGTCAGGACACCACCAGCCAGCCGGGCGACGCCAGCCCATTGCTTAGCGTTCGTGGGCTGGTGAAGCATTTTCCGGTCAAGCGCGGTGTGGTCGTGAGCCGCACCGTCGGGTCGGTACGCGCGGTCGATGATGTGAGCTTTGACATTGCCCGCGGCGAGACGCTGGCCCTGGTGGGGGAGTCTGGCTGCGGCAAGTCCACCACCGGCCGGATGATCCTGCGCCTGATGCCGCCCACCGAGGGGTCGATCCGATTCCAGGATCAGGAGATCGCCACGCTTGATGACGATTCCATGCGGCGAATGCGTCGCCACCTGCAGATTATTTTTCAGGATCCCTTCGCTTCGCTCAACCCGCGTATGACGGTGGGTGACATCCTCACCGAGCCCATGCAGGTGCACGACATCGGAACGCCGGCAGAGCGTTCTGCCCGTGTCAGGGAACTGCTCGATGTGGTGGGGCTGCTTCCCGAGCATGCCCGCAGATACCCGCATCAGTTTTCGGGAGGTCAGCGTCAGCGCATCGGTATTGCCCGTGCCTTGACTGTCCGGCCAGACCTGATCGTGTGTGATGAGCCGGTTTCAGCGCTCGATGTGTCGATCCAGGCGCAGGTGGTCAATCTGCTTCAGGATTTGCAGCAACGCTTTGGTTTGTCGTACCTGTTCATTGCGCACGATCTGGCGGTGGTCAAGCACATCAGTGATCGCGTTGCGGTGATGTATCTGGGCAGACTGGTTGAAGTCGCTGACACGAAGTCCTTGTACCAGTCACCGCTTCACCCTTACACGCAGGCCCTGCTGTCGGCAATACCGCGACCCGATCCGGGCGCTTCAAGGCAGCGAATCATTCTGGCGGGTGATGTGCCCAGTGCCATGGCGCCGCCCAGCGGTTGCCGGTTTCATACCCGTTGCCCCCATGCTCAGCCTCGATGCCGGGAGGAACAACCCTTATTGAGAGAGGCAGGTCCGGGTCACCGGGTAGCCTGTCATCTATATGAATCCCTGCCTGAGCCTGCTGTCGCGCCCAAGCCGAAATCAATTGAGGACACGATGTTCGCGCGTCGGCTGGCCGCTTTCGAAGCGGCGGCCAGTCAGCGTGCGAGGCATGCAGAGCAGTCGTGAATAGCGCTGCCACGCTAGGACTTATTCCGGCGAGTACCCCACCGTCTTCATCATCTCGGTGAAGGTGGTGACCAGCCGGCTCTGACGGGTCACGAATTCAGCTGGGCCTGAGGTCAGTACATCAAGACCCATGCCTTGCAACTTCTGCTTCAAATCCGGGGACTCTGTCGCTGCCCGCAGTTCGCGACTCCAGGCATCGACGATGGCTGGGTTCATCTTGGGCGGACCGTAAAAGCCGTAGAAGCCTTCGTAGGTCGCTCGCGGATGTCCGAGTTCGGCAAATGTCGGGATGTCCGGTGCAGAGGCTGATCGCTTTTGCGAGCTCACGCCGATGATGCGCAGCCGATCGGCCTGATGCTGGGTCAGGAAGTCGGTCAGGCCACCGCAACCGGCTGGGATGTGGCCGGCCATCAGGTCGCCCATGAGAGGCGCTGCCCCCTTGTATGCGACTGCTTCAAGCGGAAATCCAATCGATTGTCCGAGAATGTTGCCCACGAACTGGGTGTTGCTGCCCAGCGCGGTCGTACCGAAGTTGTGCCGCTGCGGGTTCTGCTTGAGCCAAGCGATGTATTCGGGAAGGTTCTTCACACCCAGCGTGGAGGAGACGACGTAGGCGGTGCAGGTCACACCGGTCAGCCCGATCGGTGTCATGTCGCGCTCCAGATCGAAGCCGGGCGACTTGCGATTGACCGACTGCGCCACCGTGGTGGCCGATGTGCCATACATCAACACCGTGCCGTCGGCAGGAGCCTTCTTCAGTGCGTCGATTGCGATGACGCCGCTGGCACCCGAGCGGTTCTCAACCACGATATTGGCGCCGGTTCGCTCCCGCAGTTTCTCTGCAATCTGTCTGGCCATGAGATCACTGCCGCCACCCGGCGGGAAACCGACCAGAATGCGAATCGTGCCGGACGGCACGCCTGCGGGCAGACCCTGTGCCCGGGCCGTGGTGCCCAGGCCGGTGAGCGCTGCAGCGCCCGTTGCCGAAAGCAGTGCACGGCGGCGAAAAGAGATTCGGGTGTCCATCAGGTCTCCAACACGTATCGGCGGGGACATGTCTGTGCATGTCCCCTCTACAGATTGATTCGATCAGGCTGCGGTCGCGGGGTGGTAGCCGAGAATCGCCTTGGTCTCAAGGAATTCCTCAAGGCCCCAGGTGCCGAATTCACGTCCGTTGCCCGACTGCTTGTAGCCACCGAAGGGCGAGGCCGGATCGACTCCTGCGCCGTTCACATGGATGTTGCCTGCGCGGATCTGACGGGCAACTTTGCGGGCCCGCTCGATGTCGCCGGACTGCACATAGCCTGACAAGCCATAGGGCGTGTCGTTGGCGATGCGAATCGCATCAGCATCATCGTTGTAGCCGATGATCGAAAGCACCGGTCCGAAGATTTCTTCACGCGCAATCGTCATGTCGTTTCGAACATGCGAGAACACGGTCGGCTTCACGAAATAGCCCTTGCTGATGCCATCCGGCAGACCCGCGCCGCCGATCTCCAGTTTGGCGCCTTCTTCTATTCCCTTGCGGATGAGGCCCTGAATCTTGTCCCACTGCAATTTGGAGACCACCGGCCCTGCCTTGGTGTCGGCTGAATTCGGGTCGCCCACCGTGACCTTGGCGGCTGCGGCCTTGGCAATCGCGGCGGCTTCGTCCATGCGGCTCATCGGGACCAGCATGCGGGTCGGTGCATTGCATGACTGACCGGTATTCGATGTGCAGGCAAACAGCCCTGCGCTGATGGCTTTCGAGAAGTCGGCATCGTCCAGGACGATGTTGGCGGACTTGCCGCCCAACTCCTGGGTGACGCGCTTGACCGTGGGCGCGGCATTTTGTGCGACCAGCACGCCTGCGCGTGTCGAGCCGGTGAATGACACCAGATCGACTTCAGGATGCTTCGACAGCGCGGTGCCAACGCCTGGGCCGTCGCCATTGACCAGATTGAAAACGCCGGGTGGCACGCCTGCTTCGTGCAGGACTTCAGCGAACAGGATCGCGTTGAGCGGCGCAATCTCGGTGGGCTTGAGCACCATGGTGCAGCCGGCCGCCAGAGCGGGCGCCACTTTGGCTGCGATCTGGTTAAGCGGCCAGTTCCAGGGGGTGATGAGTGCGCACACGCCGATGGCCTCGTGCACCACCCGGCTGCGGCCGACATCCTTTTCCCACTCGAAAGATTTGAGGGCCTTGAGCGCCTGAATCAGGTGACCCAGACCCGACGGCGCCTGGGCTGCGGTTGCCAGTGACATCGGCGCGCCCATCTCCTGCGAGACGGCCGCAGCGATATCGGGGATGCGCTGCTTGTAGACCGCGATGATTCTTTCCAGCAATGCAGCACGCTCCTCGACAGTCGTCTGGGAAAAGCTTGCGAAGGCCTTGCGGGCAGCGGTCACGGCGCGATTGACGTCTTCTTCGTCGCCGATCGCAACCGTGGCAATCACCTCTTCGGTCGCCGGATTCACGACCGGCAGCGTCTGCTTGCTGTGCGGTTCGACCCACTGGCCGTCGATATAGAACTTGAGTGCATTGTTCATGCTGTTTTCTCCTCGGTTGTCGTGGCGATTCGGGTAGACCCTGATCTTA
>Ga0114976_10003266_pt1 | contig 10149 bp, 8 predicted proteins | sample S_130805_EF_Meta_FD_87319 | JGI IMG/M metagenome (GOLD analysis project Ga0114976, IMG submission 87319) | Freshwater microbial communities from Lake Simoncouche, Canada to study carbon cycling - S_130805_EF_MetaG | ecosystem: Environmental > Aquatic > Freshwater > Lake | place: Lake...
AAGAACCCGCACGCCAAATAAGAGCCAGCCTGGCATAGGCTTGTAACTGCCTTTGCGAATCAAGCCAATCAATAACCAAGCTGCATTCAGCAATGCTCCCAAACCAATTGACAAAGCCAGCCCTGCATGGGCCAAATAAGGGACCAAGACAAGATTCATCGCTTGCGTAAAACACAACACAACGACGGCAATTTTCACAGGCGTTTTGATATCCTGACTTGCGTAATAACCAGGCGCCAACACCTTAATGGCCACAAGCCCCAACAAACCAACGCCATACCCCGTGAGCGCCAGCGTTGTTTGCTGAACGTCTCGGTCGGTAAAAGCGCCATAGTGATAAAGCACAGACACCAAGGGTTGAGAAAAAACCAGGAGTGCAGTAGCACAAGGCAACGCTAACAGCACCACCAAACGCAAGCCCCAATCGATCATGGCCGCATATTCAGCTGTATCGCCTTTTGCTCTAGCTGCAGCCAACTGAGGCATCAAGACTGCGCCAAGCGCCACACCCAGAATGGCCGTTGGGAACTCCATCAAGCGGTCTGCATAAGTTAACCAACTGACGCTGCCTGGCGCCAAATGCGATGCAATTTGTGTATTGATCAGCAAGGAAATCTGCGCCACCCCAACCCCCAGCAAAGCTGGCAGCATGAGGCTGGCAATTTGGCGTGAAGCAGGATCGGCAGCAGCCATTCGAATGGCTGACCATGTCAGACCAATGCGGGGCAACAAACCTATTTGCAAAAGTGCAGGAATTTGAATGGACAATTGCATCATGCCGCCCAACATGACGCCAACGGGTAAAGCGTAAATAGCTTGGACCCCCTTTGACTGCAGCCATGGTGAAAGCAACCAAGCCGCACCGATCATGGACAAATTTAACAAGACGGGGGTCGCAGCAGGAACTGCAAATTTTTTCCAAGTGTTCAAAATGCCAGCCGACAAGGCCACCATCGACATGAAGCCAATGTAGGGGAACATCCAACGCGTCATTTGAACAGCGGCCGCATAAGACTCGGGCTGCTGTTGGAGTCCGCTGGCCATGGCCCATACCAAAAAGGGGGCCGTCACAACGCCTGCAATGCTCAAAAGCAAGAGTGACCAAGCCAAAAGCGTTGCAACGTGGTCTATCGCCTTTTTCGTTGCCTCTTCCCCATTTTGCGCTTTGCTTGCGGCTAAGACAGGCACAAAAGCTTGGCTAAAGGCCCCCTCCGCAAAGAGACGTCGAAACAAATTAGGAATACGAAAGGCCACATTGAATGCGTCTGTGAGTGCGCTGGCGCCAAAAGCAGAGGCAATGAGCAATTCCCTGACCAAACCCGTGATGCGGGAGGCCAGAGTCCAGAGGGAAACCGTTGATGCTGATTTAAGGAGGCTCACAAAGAGAGTGTAGCGACTGAATGGAGGGCTTGTCAGGGCCCTAGACCAAGCCGCAGTTTGGCTGATACAATAGCCGGCTTTGCTGACAACATCCTCAGACAACTAGGATATAAATTAAATGGCTTCTGGAAAACCCAAGAAAAAGAACCCCCGCCTGGCATCAGGCCGGAAACGCGCACGTCAAGACGTGAAACTGAACGCAGCGAACACTTCGCTGCGCTCCAAATACCGCACCGCCGTGAAGAACGTTGAAAAAGCTGTTCTGGCTGGTGACAAAACCAAAGCAACTGAGTTGTTTGCAAAAATGCAAGCAGTTGTGGACACCGTTGCCGACAAAGGCATCTTCCACAAGAACAAAGCAGCTCGCGATAAGAGCCGCTTGTCAACCAAGGTGAAAGCCTTGGCCCTCGCCTGATCAATTGATCATCAGCCCGGCACCCATTAGGGTTGCCGCCGTTTGAAACGGGTGCGCTGTCAGCAAAGAAAAGTAAAAAGCCGTCTTAGGACGGCTTTTTTGTGGGCAATAAACACCCCTCAGACACTTGAAGTTGATTGTCTTTGGCAAAATTCATCAGAAAGTCCCAAGCCATGGGCTCGTATTCACGCAGGTCAGTGTGCACCACCACACATTTTGTGGTGCCCAGTGTTTGTGGAATACACCAAGGCGAATAACTCAGGTGACTGCCTGGTGTGGCGCCTCCGGGCCGAAATTGCCCCATGACACCAGCCAAACGTTCAGCCCAATCGCTAGGGCGGAATGTGCGGCCATCCAAGGTGACACCTTGAATCAGAACTTCTTTGGCGTTGTTTGAAACCATCGATCAGAGGTTGTGAGAAAACATGGGCAGGCATCAGGGATCGCCTCAATGCTGCATTGCAGAAGAATTGTATCTTATATAAGACTTGAAGCTCAAATTCTGCCCCTAAAATCTCATTTCAGCGGCCCTCTTCGTTGGGCCGATTTCTTTTCAGAGGAGTTACCGCATGTCTGCTTTCATTGAAGCCACTTCGCCGCACACCATGAACACCTATGGCCGATTGCCTATTGCAATCAGCCATGGTCAAGGTTGCCGAGTTTGGGATGTCAATGGCAAAGTGTATTTAGACGCTCTGGGCGGCATTGCCGTCAACACGCTCGGTCATAACCATCCCGAGTTGGTGCCAGCCCTGCAAGATCAACTGAGCAAAATCATTCACAGTTGCAACTACTACCACGTGCCCAACCAAGAAAAGTTGGCTGCCAAATTGGTTGAGTTGTCCGGTATGACCAATGTGTTTTTTTGCTGCACAGGCTTAGAGGCGAACGAGGCTGCGATCAAACTGGCACGCAAGTTTGGACACGACAAAGGCATCGACAAACCTGTCATCGTGGTTTATGAAAAAGCCTTTCATGGCCGCAGCATTGCCACCTTGAGTGCCACGGGCAATACCAAAATTCAGCAAGGATTTGGTCCCTTGGTTGAGGGCTTCTTGCGCGTTCCGGTCAATGACATCACGGCATTGAAGAAAGCTACTGAAAACAATCCCAATGTGGTGGCCGTATTTTTTGAAACCATCCAAGGCGAAGGTGGCGTGAATCCCATGCACATGGACTATTTGCGTGATGTCCGCGCCCTTTGTGATGAAAAAGATTGGCTCATGATGATTGACGAAGTTCAATGCGGCATGGGCAGAACTGGCAAGTGGTTTGCGCACCAATGGGCGGGTATCAAAGCAGACGTGATGCCATTGGCAAAGGGCTTGGGATCGGGCGTTCCCATTGCGGCTGTCGTTGCAGGACCTAAAGCTGCCCATATTTTTCAACCAGGCAATCACGGTACTACTTTTGGTGGCAATCCTCTGGCCATGCGCGCTGGTGTTGAAACCATTCGCATCATGGAAAAAGATGGGCTGCTTGAGAATGCTGCCAAAGTTGGGGCGCACCTAAAAGCTCGCATAGAAAAAGGGCTTGCAGGCGCGAAAGGCATCAAAGAAATTCGCGGCCAAGGCTTGATGCTTGGCATTGAGTTGGACAAGCCATGCGGCTCGCTCACATTGCGTGCCGCAGAAGCTGGCTTGCTCATCAGCGTCACAGCAGACAGTGTCATTCGCATGGTGCCGCCGCTCATCATGACCATGGCTGAAGCCGATGAAGTGGCTGATATTTTGTTGCCACTCATTCACACATTTCTGTCGGAGTCGTCCTCATGATCATCCATGCACCCACCCTGCCACCCCGGCATTACTTGCAGTTTACAGATTTAAGCGCTGAAGAATATGCGCAACTTTTCAAGCGTGCGTCCTTCATCAAAGCCAAGTTCAAGGCCTACGAAAAGTACCAGCCTTTGACAGACCGCACTTTGGCCATGATCTTTGAGAAAGCCTCCACACGAACCCGTGTGAGCTTCGAGGCGGGCATGTACCAAATGGGCGGCTCGGTCGTGCACCTCACAACTGGCGACAGTCAACTGGGACGTGCAGAGCCCATCGAGGACAGCGCCAGAGTCATCAGTCGCATGGTCGATGTGGTCATGATTCGCACCTACGGGCAAGACAAGATTGAAAAGTTTGCAGAGCACTCTCGCGTCCCTGTGATCAATGGCTTGACCAATGAATTTCATCCATGCCAAATCTTGGCAGACATCTTCACCTACATCGAACACCGCGGCTCCATTCAAGGCAAAACCGTGGCTTGGGTGGGAGATGGCAACAACATGGCCAACACCTGGCTACAAGCTGCCGATTTGCTGGGCTTTAAGGTCAACCTCAGCACCCCCAGTGGCTACGAAGTTGACCCCACTGTTGTAGGCGTTCGAAGTGCTGCTAGCACACAGTTCTTCAAAGACCCCATGCAAGCGTGTGAAGGCGCTGATTTGGTCACCACCGATGTCTGGACCAGCATGGGCTATGAAGCAGAGAACGAAGCCCGAAAAAAAGCCTTTGCCGATTGGTGTGTCGACGAGGACATGATGAAGGTGGCCAAGCCAGATGCGCTTTTCATGCATTGTCTACCCGCTCACCGAGGCGAAGAGGTCAGCGCAGAAGTCATCGATGGGCCTCAATCGGTGGTGTGGGACGAAGCGGAAAACCGAATGCATGCGCAAAAGGCATTGATGGAATTTTTGCTGCTTGGAAAAGTCTAAGCGAGGCTTCAACCTCTTCAACGTCTTCAGGGCTATTAGAAGCGCCCTGACCCCGCCTTAGGGGCCTGCATAAAGCCAAGGGATGTCCATCAAGGACTCACCCATGAATTTCATTGCCAAATTCCGACCCCATCGCATTGGGCCTCGAAGGTGAAAGATCTGACCGTTGCGAATTGACCGTTGTTGCACTTTGGCGTTGCGGGCCCAACGTGCGTGCGCGTACATTTGCAAGCGTTCTGACATTGGCAAATCGAGCCTTTGCCAACAGTTGGCCAAAGCCGCAGCATCTTCGATGGCCATCCCTGCACCTTGGGCCAAGAACGGCCGCATCGGATGCGCAGCATCACCCAACAAAGCAATTCTTCCTTTCACCATGTCTTGGGGTCCCTGCAAAGGCGCACGATCGCACAAGGGCCAAAGTCGCCAAGCGGGCACTGCGTCTAGGATGCCTTTTAAGTCTGAGTGAATGGGCCCCATGACTGCCTCTAAGTCTTGTTGCTTGCCTGCGTGGTCCCAATCTTCTAAGTGAGGCGGCGTCTGTCCTTGAACGACCACCACCAAGTTTAAAAACTCACCCCATTTGACGGGGTACAAGACGGCATGAACCCTCGGGCCTAACCAAACATTGACGTCTTGAAGGCGCAACTTTTCAGGCAAAGATTGCATGGGCACAAGGGCTCGATAGGCGAGCATGCCTGTGACCCTAGGCGCTGTGTAGGGCAGTACGAATTGGCGGGTTCTGCTCCAAAGACCATCTGCGCCCACCAAAGCAGAAGTCTGCGAAAGTTCAGTCAAACCGGCGGGTAAATTTGTGCCCCTCAACTGAACGCCATCCAAATTTTGTTGAACTGTCTGAACCTCTGAATGAAGGCTCAATTCAGCAAGACCAGAGTCTCTGATTTTTTGCAGCAACACGCGGTGCAAATCTGCTCGGTGAATGGTGAGGTAAGGTGCACCATACATGTCTAGGCTTCGATGTCCTAAACACAACGACCCAATGGTTTGCCCAGTTTGTGTGTCTTTCGCATCAAGCCTGCGCGGCGAAAAACCAAATGCCTTGAGGTCTTCAGCCAAACCCCACGCATGCAAAGTGCGCGTGACATTGGGGCCCATTTGAATACCCGCACCTGCTTCAGAAAAAATAGCAGCCCTCTCAAGAACCCGGGCACTTGCGCCAGCCTGGCCACATGCCAATGCCGCAGCCAGTCCACCAATTCCACCGCCCACAATAATCATCGAATTTTCCACAAGCTCGATTTTGCAACGATCTCATTGCACAAAGTCTATGGACCATCAAAAAAGCCCAAAAGACCGAAATCTTTTGGGCTTAGGCAAAGGACAGAAGGGGCAGTTTTAGGCTGCAACACCCTTTGCCACTTCAGAGTACTCTTCAATCTTGTCGAAGTTCATGTACTTGTAGATCTGACTTCCATCTTTGTTAATTTCAGTCATGCTGGATTGGTACTCTTCAGTAGTTGGAATGCGGCCCAGTTTGGAGCTGATGGCTGCAACCTCAGAGGATGCCAAATACACGTAGGTGTTTTTGCCCAAGCGGTTGGGGAAATTGCGTGTTGAAGTGGATACCACCGTAGCGCCCTCACGCACTTGCGCTTGGTTACCCATGCACAATGAGCAACCCGGCATTTCGGTGCGCGCGCCAGCAGCGCCAAACACGCCGTAGTGGCCTTCTTTGGTCAATTCGGCAGCGTCCATTTTGGTGGGCGGTGCAATCCACAATTTGACCGGAATGTCTCGGCGACCTTCAAGCAACTTAGACGCTGCGCGGAAGTGGCCAATGTTGGTCATGCAAGAACCAATGAAAACTTCGTCAATCTTGGTGCCCGCGACTTCTGACAACAACTTGGCGTCATCGGGATCGTTAGGACAGCACAAGACAGGCTCTTTCAATTGGTCCATGTCGATTTCAAGCACATGTGCATACTCGGCGTTGGCATCTGCTTCTAGTAAGTTGGGATTGGCCAACCAAGCTTCTACGGCCTTGATACGGCGCTCGAGCGCACGCTTGTCGCTGTAACCCTGTGCAATCATGTTTTTCATGAGCACAATGTTGGAGTTCAAGTACTCCTTCACGGGTTCTGGATTGAGCTTCACCGTACAACCCGCGGCTGAGCGCTCAGCAGAAGCATCAGACAACTCAAAAGCTTGCTCAACTTTCAAATCTGGCAAACCTTCGATTTCTAAAATACGACCAGAGAACTCGTTGATCTTGCCGGACTTGGCAACGGTCAACAAGCCCGCTTTGATGGCGTAGTAAGGAATGGCGTGAACCAAATCGCGCAATGTGATGCCAGGCTGCATCTTGCCTTTGAAACGAACCAAAATAGATTCAGGCATGTCCAAGGGCATCACACCTGTGGCCGCACCGAAGGCCACCAAACCAGACCCCGCTGGGAAAGAAATGCCAATGGGGAAACGTGTGTGAGAGTCGCCACCTGTGCCCACTGTATCGGGCAACAACAAACGATTTAACCAACTGTGAATAATGCCATCGCCCGGCTTGAGAGAAACGCCGCCACGGTTGCTCATGAAGGCTGGCAACTCGTGGTGCATTTTCACGTCAACAGGCTTGGGGTATGCCGCTGTGTGGCAGAAGGACTGCATCACCATGTCGGCACTGAAGCCCAAACAAGCCAAGTCTTTCAACTCGTCGCGTGTCATGGTGCCTGTGGTGTCTTGTGAACCTACAGTGGTCATCTTGGGTTCGCAATAAGTACCGGGGCGAACGCCCTGACCTTCTGGCAAGCCACATGCACGGCCCACCATTTTTTGAGCCACAGTGAAGCCAGCTTGGGTAGAGGCCGGTACTTTAGGCAAACGGAACAAGGTCGAAGTGGGCAAGCCCAAGAACTCACGGGCCTTGCCAGTCAAAGAACGTCCAATGATCAAATTGATTCGGCCGCCAGCGCGAACTTCATCGAACAACATCTCGCTGCGAAGTTCAAACTCGGTCAGCAAAGCACCGTTTTTCATGATCTTGCCGTCATAGGGCAAGACGTCGATCACATCGCCCATTTCCAATTTGGAAACATCGACCTCAATGGGAAGTGCACCAGAGTCTTCTTGCGTATTGAAGAAAATAGGCGCAATTTTGGCACCCAATGTGACACCACCAAAGCGCTTGTTTGGCACAAATGGAATGTCTTCACCAAAGCCCCAAATGATGCTGTTGGTGGCAGATTTGCGTGAAGAACCCGTACCGACCACATCGCCCACATAAGCCACCAAGTGACCCTTTTTCTTCATCTCTTCAATGAAGGCCATAGGGCCGCGCTTGCCGTCTTCTTCGGGCTTGAAGGCTGCATCAGGGCGGGTGTTTTTCAACATGGCCAAATAGTGCAAGGGAATATCGGGACGGCTCCAAGCATCGGGTGCAGGAGACAAGTCGTCGGTATTGGTTTCGCCAGGCACTTTGAACACAGAAACGGTGATTTTTTTGGCCACTTCAGGACGCGAAGTGAACCACTCTGCATTGGCCCAACTCTGAATCACAGCCGTTGCATTGGCATTGCCCGCTTTTGATTTTTCTGCAACATCGTGGAAGAAGTCAAACATCAGCAAAGTTTTCTTCAAACCTTCCGCTGCCACAGAAGACACTTCTGTGTGGTCGAGCAAATCAATCAAAGGCTTGACGTTGTAACCGCCAACCATGGTTCCCAACAGCTCTGTGGCTTTGGCTTTGTTGAGCAAGGCAACAGACACGTCGCCATGCGCAACTGCTGACAAGAACGAGGCCTTGACTTTGGCCGCATCGTCAACGCCTGGTGGCACACGGTGTGTGAGCAAGTCAAGCAGAAAGGCCTCCTCACCTTGGGGTGGATTTTTGATGAGCTCAATGAGCTCAGCAGTCTGTTTGGCATCCAAAGGCAGCGGGGGAATTCCCAGCGCAGCACGTTCGGCGGCATGTTCACGGTAAGCTTGCAACATAGTTTTCTCCTGTCTAACGAAATAAATTAATCACTCAAATTCTCTAGCAACTCTTGTCAGCGATTCTCAACGTTTATCGACTGTGGAAGAGTGACTCACATCAATCAAGGCTGCTGGTGGATTCATCTTCATGTCATTGGCAATGGCCACCTGATCAGGGTGGGCGCATTCATCGGCCAATCGACGTCCATTTTTTTGATCCATGAGCATGGATTTGTTGGCCAACTGTAACCAAACAGCGCCCGCTTTTTCATCTTCCAATCGAATGGCTCCTGTGCTGGTGCTCACAGGACGCATGCGGTATTTAAAACCCTTGCCTTGCAGATTGAAATATCCCGGCGAGTTCGCGTCGGCTTGCAACCGAATAGAAGCCCCCAATTCACAGGGCAGTTGACCGACATGAACTCGCTCAGCAATTTGCAACTCTGGCCCTTGTAGAGGCATTTCTGAATTTGTTTTGATGGGCATTTTTTTGCTTGCATCTTTTTGGGTTGATGCGCTTCTTGATGCACCAGAAGGCGATGAGTTTGTGTATTGAGCTTGAACCCATGGCGCAAAGAACGCGCAGCAACCCCAGGCTAAAAACACATGCAAAATTTTCAAGCGGCGCATGACAGGTCCCGAAAATAGGGAAGCACAGACTCAGGCAATGGTCGACCCGTTTGATGGGCTCTTTCCAAAACTTGCCAAAAAAATCGATAGCTCGCTCGGTCGTGCAATTGACCAGCATGACTGACGGGCGCCCATTCGGCACGTTGGGCAGCTTCAATCAACACTGCTGCATTGTCAATTTCATGCGCAGTGGGCGCCATTGCCTCCACAACAGGTCGAATTTGACTGGGATGAATACTCCACATGCGCGTGTAGCCTAGCTCGCGTGAGGCTTTGGTGGCCGCCAATTGAATGGCTTGCAAATCACTGAACTCCGTGACAACACAATGAGAGGGCACTTTGCCATGTGCGTGGCATGCACTTGCAATTGCAAGTTTAGCTCGCAAAACCAAAGGGTGCATGAACTGACCTTCAACGCCCATGCCACTGGATGGAATGGCGCCGCCATGGGCAGACACAAAATCCATCAGACCAAAACTCAAAGATTGAACCCGAGGGTGAGCCGCAATTTCAAATGCACGATGCACGGCCGCAGGTGATTCAATCAAAACGTGCAAGGGCAAACTCAGTGCACCCGCCTGATTCAAAGCTTGGACAGCAGTTTCGACATCGGCAAGGGACTCAATCTTAGGCACCATCACATGCCTCAATTTGGCATGCGCAGAGCCCACAATGAGATTCACATCGCTTAAAAATGAAGGGTGATCGACCGGGTGTACACGTACCGCGACCCTGGCCTCTGCCGCTGCATTGATTGCAATTTCTTTGACCAAATGGGCATGCTCGATTTCGCCTCCTACTGGGGCACCATCTTCACAATCCAAAGTCACATCGAAGACGCAAGCACCAAACTCTTGCGTCATCTCCGCTTGCAGTTGCAAGCTTTTGCGCATCCGCACTTCAACACCGCTGTAATGATCACAAACAGGCAAGACCATGCTTGCCGCTTGTGAGCCCAACAGAATGTCGCGCGGATGCTTCACGAAAGTGTCTGTTGATTAGACCAAGTGAGCCACACCGGCTTGCTCGTCTGTCAACTCTTTCAAAGTCTTGTCGATGCAAGCTTGGCTGAAGGCGTCAATGTCCAAAC
>Ga0114976_10003268_pt1 | contig 10148 bp, 2 predicted proteins | sample S_130805_EF_Meta_FD_87319 | JGI IMG/M metagenome (GOLD analysis project Ga0114976, IMG submission 87319) | Freshwater microbial communities from Lake Simoncouche, Canada to study carbon cycling - S_130805_EF_MetaG | ecosystem: Environmental > Aquatic > Freshwater > Lake | place: Lake...
ATGTGGCCGGAAACAGAAAACCTATAAATTATGGAGGACGCTTATCGAGCCCAGTGCCGGTTAATCGAATGGGCGGCAGCACATTCGTTATGGACGATGGCGCGGTTGATGAGGATGGAATTATTACTAATGAATTAGTTCGTATTCGTACAAGAACCGGCCATCAAATACTATTACATAATACAGATGATTTAATCTATATAGCTAATAGTAAAGGTACTGCATGGATAGAGCTTACCAGCAATGGTAAGATAGACATATTTGCACAAGATAGCGTAAGTATTCATACAGAAAAGGACTTTAACATACGAGCGGGCAATGATGTCAATATAGAAGCTAAGAACAATGTTAATATACATTCTATGAATGATATACAATTACAAGCTGATAATGATCTATCTATATTGATACTCAACAACGCCAAAATAACAGCAAAGACTGAATTATTTCTAAACAGTATAGGAAAGGTTTCTATATTTGGTCAGACTAGTGTTAAGACCACATCGAAAACAATTCATAATCTAGGTGCCGAAGGCATTAGAAATACTTCTCAGAAAATTTACAATAACAGTCCGAGTAGTCCCGCAGAACAAGCTGGTACCTCTTTAGCTTCTGCCCTAGAACAATATGTATTGCCGATGCGTAGCGAATCCGCCGGGTGGGCGAATAAAATCTACTATAAAAACGGTACGATAACGACTACGGTTCCTAGGGTGCCAACACACGAGCCGTGGCCACTACACGAAAATAAAGTCGAAGGACCAGTTAAATAATATCATGCCATACGTAGGAAAAGTAATTAATCCGGTTCAATATAATGAACGACACACTGTAAAAAAGAATCAATTTTACAAAGGATTTAGCACGGTTGATCCTTCTCGATCAGATTCGAGATTATATGATTACGAGTTATTAAAACAAGACCTATTTAATCAATTTAACATAAGAAAAAATGAAAGAGTTATGGACCCAAATTTTGGAACAGTTATTTGGGATTTATTATTTGAGCCGTTTACAGATAGTGTTAAATCTCAAATCATCGATGATGTAACTCGAATAGTTTCTGAAGATCCTAGAGTTCAAACACTTTCTGCTAGTATTGTAGAGCAAGATTATGGAATACTATTAGAAGTGACCTTGATCTTTAAAGATTCAAATCAATCAGAAAATTTAAAATTTAGCTTCAATAAAACAAATGGATTAACTACGGTATAATAAACTGCTAGGTTTATTAATCCAATAAATACGCTATCAATATATTGAATAGCTATGATACCATCCACAACAAATAAACTACTGATTTCTGAAGATTGGAGAAAAATCTACCAGAGCTACCGTAACGCTGACTTTAAGAGTTATGATTTTGATACTCTAAGAAGGACAATGATATCGTATCTTCAAGAGAACTATCCTGAAGATTTTAACGATTATATAGACAGCAGTGAGTATATCGCCCTTATTGATTTAATAGCTTATCTAGGACAAAATCTTAGTTTTCGTGTTGATTTAAACGCCAGAGAAAACTTTTTAGAAACAGCAGAGCGAAGAGATAGCGTATTAAGATTGGCTAGACTCATTAGCTATAACGCCAAGCGCAACGGCGCCGCTAACGGATTTTTAAAGATATTATCGATCTCTACAACAGACAATGTTACAGATGCTAATGGAATTAACTTAGCCAATCAAACCGTGGCATGGAATGACCCTACTAATAGTAATTGGCATCAACAATTTATATCAATAATCAACAGTGCCATGCCATCTAGTGCTATTTTTGGAAGGCCATACGATTCTGGGATTATAGGTGGAATTGCTCATGAACAATATAGAATGAACAGTTCTACATCGGGCATTCCTGTGTACGGGTTCAGTAGTGGCATAAACGGTATCAATATGAATTTTGAAATAGTGTCTAGCCTATTTTCAAATAGTGCCTACGTATATGAAGAACCACCTCGACCTGGTAATAAATTTAGTTTTATTTTTAAGAATGATAATAGAGGAAACGGTTCAGCTAATACTGGATTTTTTATGCACTTTAGACAAGGTGCGATAGCCTCAGTTCCTTTTACTATAGATAGAGCAGTTCCTAATGAGATTATTTCTATTAACTCACCGGATATTAATGATACAGATGTATGGTTATGGCAGCTGACTCCGCTGGGCGCCTATGACACCATGTGGACAAAAGTATCCGATTTAATAGGCAATAACGTAATATATAATAGTCTAGAAAAAGATGTTAAAAATATCTACTCAGTAATGACTAGAGAAAATGATCAAATTGATTTAAATTTTAGTGACGGAAGTTTTGGAAATCTTCCTAAAGGACAGTTTGTTCTTTATTATAGACAAAGCAACGGAACTTACTACAGTATACGCCCTGATCAGCTATCAAATATAAGAGTGAGCATCCCTTACCTAAATAAGGCAGGACAAGATGCTACTATAACAATTTCGGCTAGCTTGCAAGAAACAGTTAGTAACTCTACACAATCCGAATCAAATGCTGATATTAAAACTAAAGCTCCTCAGAATTACTATCTACAGAATAGGATGATTACCGGAGAAGATTATAATATTGCTCCATTGACAGTTGGAAATGATATATTAAAAATTAAAAGCATCAACAGATTGTCTAGTGGGATTAGCAAATATTTTGAATTATCTGATGTAAGTGGAAAATATAGTAATACAAACATATTTGCCAACGACGGCATACTTTACAAGCAATATCCTGATAATAGTTTTGAATTTAATTTTGTCAATCAAAATGATATTTTAGGCGTTATTAAAAATCAATTGGCTCCTATAGTAGATTCTTACGAAATGAGAAGTTTTTATCTTGACAAGTATTCTTATATATCAGTTACCGATGCGCCGTTTTCTTGGAACCGAGCACAGAAAACTACCAATCAAAATAATGGATATTTTCAATTAAATTCTATACCTGCTACTTTGGGTAGTTATACTGAATATACTTTAAAAAATATAACTGCTGGTGCGATGATTAAATTTGCTTCTCCTGTCGGCTATTATTTTTTACCTAATAATGAACTCACAGATACGGAGGATGTTACCACCAAAAAATATATATGGGTTAAAGTAGTTTCTGTGAACGGTGACGGAACTAACAACGGTGTTGGTCTTTTAGACACAGGTGTTGGTCCAGTGGTGTTGACTGGAAATGTGCCAACTGGCGCCATTATCGATTCTATAATACCCAGATTTGCCAATGTATTAGGAATTGGGATAGAAGCGGCCATAATCAATAATTGTCTAAGTAAGAAAAATCTAGGATTAGGATTTGATAATCAAACAAGATCTTGGTATGTCATAACCGCTAGTAATTTAGATCTAAATACTCCGTTTAGTTTATTCTTTCAACGAGATATTACTAATGTTGGAAAAGATAACAGCTGGTTAATCTCGTTTGAATGGACAGGCAGAAATTATAAAGTTAGATATAACACATTAGAGTATATTTTTGAAAGCGAAAAAGAAACAGCATTCTTTGTTGATAAATCAAAGAAAAATTATGATTTTGTAAACGACACTGTTATTAAAGATCAGATAAAAGTATTATCTATTAATCAATTTTTGTCTCCTGATATAACAACAACAAAAATTTCGTATCAAACTACAATCACTACTGCCACTGTATATAATACCAACACAGTTATCAAGAGTTTTGTTAACATTAATACCGTTACAAGCATCAGTACGGTAACAACATCTACAACAATATTTCCTAAAATTATAACGTTACAGTTACAAGCACAGGCTAATTCTTTTACAAATTATCTTATTTTTAATTCTATAGGTGCTATCACAACCGGATCTTATCTCGCTGTACATCCTTTTATCAATAGTGGTACACAATATACTACCGGAACATCTTTGACTACCGGAACTTCCGGAACTTACGTCTTGCTGGCATCTACGCTTTCTCAGAGCATATCTGTAGGATCGGTTGTAATATTTGTACCTACAACAGTTACTAATACTACCACATCGATAATAATAACTACGGCAACTAATACCAATACGAATATTAGCACTACTACCTTTATTAATACTCTCACGTTTATCAATACATTTACTTTTGTTAATACTTTTACATTTACACCAGCAGCAGCAGTTCATAATTACAGCTTATCAAAAGATTATCAATGGCAAATCGATAGCGCAGTTATTGAATCCGATGGGTACGTTAATCCTAAAAAGATAAAAGTTAGCTTCTTCGATTTTGATGATGATGGCCAATTAGACGATCCTGATTCGTTCACTAATATCGTTTCACCAGCATTTACCAGCAGCCAGACCACATATCTCAGCGAGTATGTTTATTTTAAATTATTACCAGATGGGCTTCGATATCAATTAGCAACTGAAAGTATAATAGCGTACCCTAATGAAGATTCTATAAATTATCCCGCAGACGGACAGTTATATTATTTCTATGAGTCTGCTATGGATGTAGTTAAAAGTTGGTCTTCTTCTCTTAACGAATATACACTAGTCCCTGACTATTATGCTCGTTCCGGAAGAAAGAATATCAAATTCCAGTATATACATAACAGTGGACAAGAGCGTAGAATAGATCCTGCTAAAACAAATTTGATAGAAATATATCTGTTAACAAAAACATATGATACTGAATACAGGAATTGGTTAGCAACTAGATCAGGGCCAGCGCCTGTCGCTCCTACTAGTCAATATTTAGAAGAAAGTTTCAGTTATTCGTTAGAACCTATTAAAAGTATCAGCGATGAATTAGTATTCCAACCCACGAGCTATAAAGTGTTATTTGGAGATATAGCAAATACATCTCTACAAGCTACCTTCAAAGCTGTTAGAAATAGTACAAAGACTGCTAGCGACAACGATATAAAAACTAGAATATTAACAGCTATAGAAGATTTTTTTAATATCAACAACTGGGATTTTGGACAAAGTTTTTATTTTAGTGAATTATCAACTTATATTATGAATAGATTAACTCCTGACATTACTAATTTTATAATTGTTCCAAAAGTAACTGGAAGTTTTGGAAGCCTATATGAAATTACCTGTCAAAGCAATGAAATTTTTATCAATGGTGCTACGGTGAATGACATTGAAGTAATAGATTCTATAACAGCATCTCAACTAAGATCTAGTTCTTCTGTTGTAACTAGTACAGCAGGAGGTTAAAAATATGAAAAAGAATTCAGTAAATTTATTACCGGCATTTTTTAGAACTACTAAAAATAATAAATTTTTATCAAGCACGATTGATCAACTGATCGAAACTCCTTCACTAGAAAGGCTTGATGGGTATTTTGGTAACGTTTTTAGTAACAATTATAATCCTCTTAAAGATCAGTATATTAACACTGATGATACATTACGAGACAAATATCAATTAGAACCTTCTTTGGTTATAAAAGAGTTAGATTCTTCTATTAAAAAAGCATATGCGTTTGATGATTTAATAAATCAATTGTCATTTTATGGTAGCAATGTAACCAATCTCAATAGAACGTTTAAACCGGAATTCTATAGTTACGATCCTAACATTGATTGGGACAAGTTAATAAATTATAATCAATATTATTGGCTTCCTAATGGTCCTAGTCCTGTTAATATTACAGGAACACAACGAGAAATTACAAGCACTTATTCGGTAACAGATAGTACTGACGGTAATTATTTTATTTTTTCTGGCAATGAATTAACACCTGATCCTCAGATAACTTTATATAGAGGTGTTACGTATGTTTTTAATGTAACCAGTAAAAATAAATTTTATATCAAAGATGTTATAGGGTACGGTCCAACCAATCAATATAACGATAATGTAATAGGAAATGGTACATCTGATGGCCAGATAATATTTACAGTTGGATATAGAACACCTAGTTTGCTTTATTATGCTGCCGACACGAATCAAATAGCAGGCGGACAATTTATAATAAAATCCATAGAAGATAATAGTTTCATAAATGTTGAAAATGAAATCTTAGGAAAAGTAAGTTATACATCAAGCAACGGTGTAGAATTTATCAATGGTATAAAAGTTACATTTGGTGGTGACGTTAGCCCAAGTGAATACAGGAATAAAGAATTTATTGTAGAAGGCGTTGGGGAATGGATAAAATTAATAGATTTTTCTCTCTTAGAAACTCCGGAGTATATAGCTACTGAATACGAAGTGAACTTTGACGAAGAAAATTTTGATAATTTTCCATTTGATAATTTTAAAAATTCTCCATTAACTCCGTCTTACATCACTATTAATCGATCTAGTAAGGACAGAAATCCTTGGACAAGATATAATCGTTGGTTCCACGCCGATGTTATTAGTAAATTAGCAAAAGCAAATGGGCAAGAACCGGTGTTTCCTACCTCTAATAGAGCAAGGCGTCCTATTATTGAATTTAAAGCAGATTTGCAATTATTTAATTTTGGAAATAACGCCATAACGGATGTAGATCTACTTGATACAGTTACTACAGATGCGTTTTCTCTCGCAGAAAAATCTCCAGGTTATTCAATTGATGGAGTGGAAGTTGAACAGGGATTTCGTGTTATATTCAACGCCGATCCAGACCCATTAGTAAAATCTAAAATCTATGAAGTTAATTTTGTTTCTATAAATGGCGAACCTCGTATAGATCTAGTAGAAGTAGAAACTCCTTCCTTGAATTCTTCTGTAACAATAACTAATGGAAAGGTTTATAAAGGATCTTGCTGGCATTACACTACCGTTAGCGGAGTAGAAAAATGGGTAGAAGCTCAACAGCGGACTTCAATAAATCAAGCACCTCTCTTTGATGTATTTGATAAAGATGAATATAGTTATGGAAGCTACCCATATACAGGTAATTTTAAAGGAACTAAACTATTTGGATATGCTGTAGGTACAGGAGTGAATGATCCTGTATTAGGATTCCCATTACAATATCAAAATTTAGGAATAGAAAGTTCCTTTCTGTTTACAAATTATTTTTCAACCGATATCATTAGTAGGGTCTTTCCAGATTTAGCTATCGAGCTGCCTGTTAGATCTGGTTTTTTAAAATCTAATAAGACTTTAGGTAATCCTAATTACCTCAATATATGGACCGATGCTACTGAATTTAATATTCCGGTAATACAATTTCAAGTGTCATATGAAACTGTTTCACAGATAGAGGTAACGGTGTTTGACGATCCAGGTTACATATCAGATATTTCTATTGATGTATTTGTGAACAATTTAAAATACGGTCGAGATCAATACACATTATCACGCACTAACAACAGATTATTTGTTAATTTTTTGTCGTCTTTGTCTGCTAATACTTTAGGGAATAAAATACGTTTTGATATATATACAGATCAAATTCCTAACAGTACAGGCAGCTATCAAGTTCCTCCCAATCTTACAAATAATCCATTAAATGATATTATTTCACAATTTACTCTAACAGAGCTCTACGATCACGTTAACACTATGATTGATCGAGATCCTAACTTTTCTGGAGTATTTCCTGGATCTAGTAATATATCTAGTTTGCCTGATATATCAAAATATGGAACTAGGATCGTTTCGAGTAAAAATCCATTAGCATTTTCTCATTATTTTATTTCTAGTAAAGAATATAATCTATTGGATTCGATCAGGCATGTGTCCGATGATTACAACCAATTTAAAATTAATTTTATCAATGCCATATCTAAATTAGAGGATTCTTATACTCCGCAGAATTCGGTTGATATTATTCTTACCAAGTTCAATGAGAATAAAAATCAAAATTTTCCTTACTTTTTAAGTGATATGGTTCCTTACGGAACAAATAAAAAAACAAGAAACTATTCAGTTACTGACAAGCGAAATTTAGAATATTCTATCACTTCAGTATTTGATCCTAACACGGTATCTAATATTTCTATATTAGTATATCACAATGGGTCTCAATTATTGATAGATCGCGATTACAAGTTTGATCTTTACGATCCCACAGTTCATATATCAATTCCTTTAATCAAAGGAGATACTATAACTATTGAAGAATATCAAAATACCGACGGGTCCTATGTCCCTTCTACTCCATCTAAACTAGGATTATATCCTAAGTTTCAGCCAAGCATATATCTCGATCATTCGTACGCCGACGACCCTCAATATGTAATACAGGGTCATGATGGAAGCATCACTTTAGCATTTAATGATTATAGAGATGCTGTTTTGTTAGAGTATGAAACTCGTATCTTTAATAATATTAAAACTAATTATGATTCAAATATATTAGATATAAACACAATCCTCCCAGGAGCATTTAGAAAAGAACGATATTCTTATGAAGAGACTTATAGTTCCATTCAACCCCAATTTTTAAAATGGACTGGATTTTATGGTATCGATTATATAACCAATAATACATTTGATGTCAATAATCATAAAACTTATAATTTTAAATCTCTCCTAGATACAACTACGTTTAATGATAAGACAGTTTCATTGCCGGGAAGTTGGAGGGCTATATACAAATACTACTTTGATACGGATAGACCTGATACACATCCCTGGGAAATGTTAGGGATCTCTATCAAACCCGATTGGTGGGATAAGCATTACGGTCCGATGCCATACACTTCCGGAAATATTAATCTTTGGAAAGATTTAGAAGATGGAATGATAGCAGGGGGCGATACGCCAGGAATTAATGCCCTGTATTCTCGACCCGGCCTTAGCAAAATTATACCAGTCGATGATAGCGGAAACTTAATCCCATTGTTAGAATGGAGTGTTTTAGCGTCTAATGATTCTTTCCAATCTGTACGACAATCTTGGTCGTTTGGAGATTGGAGTCCCGCTGAGAATGCATGGAGAAGAAGTAGTAATTGGCCATTCGCTGTTCAGATCCTGACAGCGCTTTTAAAGCCAGCCGACTATGCTTCAAAAATGTTTGACACCAGTAGGTTAAATTTAAACAAAGTAGGTCAGTATACCTACGGGGATTATAATGAATTTCTTTCCCCGAAGTCTTTAAACATATACGGAGATATAGTCGACGGTAGTGTGGTTCGAGCTGCCGGATACAGTGTCTTCTTAGTTGAGATAGGAAATAAAAGAAATTCTTCTTTTGTTTCGCAACTAAAACAAGATCTTCAGAATGGAGATTTTAACCTTATGGTTAAATTGGGAGGATTTGCTAGTAAGGACAAATTATCAATCTCTATTGATTCTTTCCAATTAACAACACAAAATCCTACACTTTATATACCAAATGAAAATTATAATATACATTTTAATGTAAGTAATCCTATTAAATCTGTTCCATTATCTGGATTAATAATTATTAAAAATCAGGGTCGATATATTATTAAGGGATATGATCGACAAGATTTATATTTTAAAACTTATCGACCATTCCATGCTTCAAATGATAATATTATTTCAATAGGCCAAATTGATTCGGATTTTGTTTATTGGTCAGAAAATAAATTATACACTGCTGGGCAGATTGTTTATTATCAAAGTTTTTATTATAGTGTCATTAGTGATCATAATTCATTAACTTCGTTTGACAAGAAATATTATAAACCTCTATCTGGTCTTCCTTCAATAAAAGGACTATCAGTCTTTACTCCGGCAGGGTATGACAATGTTGAAACGGTGGTTCCATACGGTACGGAATTCTCATCATTGCAAGAAGTATCAGATTTTATATTGGGATACAGTCATTGGTTAGAAGCGCAAGGTTTTGTATTTGACAATTACAGCACCGACTTCAATCAAACAATAAATTGGAAATTTGCGGTAAAGGAATTCTTATATTGGTCTACACAAAATTGGGCAGATAATAGTGTTATAACTTTGAGCCCTTTTGCGGATACTATTAAGTTTTCTTTTAAACAGGGAGTGGTAGATAATGTATTGGATAGTTTTTATGAATATAGTATTCTAAGAGCAGACGGATTGTCTTTTCCTCCTGTAAATTTTTATACTGCAAGAAATGGTAATGAATTTGTAATCACTACTAAAAATACACAAGAGGGATTTTATTTTATCAGATTAGCACTGGTACAAAAAGAGCATTGCTTAATATTTGATAATAAAACTATGTTCAACGATATTATCTATGCTATCGGCACCGGATATAAACAGCAACGTATTA
>Ga0114976_10003269_pt1 | contig 10148 bp, 6 predicted proteins | sample S_130805_EF_Meta_FD_87319 | JGI IMG/M metagenome (GOLD analysis project Ga0114976, IMG submission 87319) | Freshwater microbial communities from Lake Simoncouche, Canada to study carbon cycling - S_130805_EF_MetaG | ecosystem: Environmental > Aquatic > Freshwater > Lake | place: Lake...
CACCAGCGGCTGCTTCAGGGCGGCGGGCTGGTGGTCGCGATATTCGGCCAGGTAGGCCTCCGCATCACCCAGGGCATCGGCGATCGCCAGCATCGCCAGGCGCACAGTTTGGTCGAGGTCGGTGGGGTCGGGATCGAGGTCGTAATCATCATCATAGTCATCTTCATAACCTGATTCGATTTCATCACCGTAATCTGATTCGAAGTCAATATCAAATTCAACGTCGAATTCAACTGCGGAGTCTTCATCGTCATCGGGTTCGTAATCTGAATTAAATGTAGGGGCATAGATATAGTTATCCCTGGCTTCTGCTGCTTCGTCTTCGGCCCCGCTGGGAGGGCGGTGAGACTCCATAAGCTGGCGCAATTGCCCCAACCCATCCGGCTTCAATGCCTCTTTGAGGTGCTCAATCAGGTGGTCGTACTGGCCGAGATCGTTCTCCAGCAGTGCCGCTGCCACCTGCTCCGCCAGGGCCGCTGTTGACCCCTTGGCGCGGCAGGCAACCTGCCCTAAATCGGCGCTGGCCTGGTGAAACAGTGGCAGCTCGGCGTCATCGACGCAGTCACAGCGATCGCCCAGGGATTTGGCAAGATCGAGGAACCGCCACAGCAACTCCAGCGCTAGATCGGGATCGTGGCTGGCAATAGGCCCCGCTATCGCCTGGCGCTGCCGATCGAGATCCGCCAGCAAGGCATCGCGCCGCTTCTGATCCAGCCAACTGCTGGAACGCTCCACCGCCGCCAGCCGTTTGCGCACCTCCTGCGCCATCTCCAGCGGCCCCTGCTGCTCGGCCAACGCCAACCGCAACGCCCGCCTTGCCGCCGTATTGCCCTCGGTGTGCTGCAGCAGTAGTGCCGCCAACCGGGCCGGCCCCAGCGCTTCCAGGTTCTTGGCATTGAGGCTGGCGCGGCCGGCCATGGTGAGGGGGGGAGGTGATCATGCTCGGTTAATTATCTAACAGGAGGTGCAGAACTTTGCCAATTGGTCAAGAAACTCCAGGTGCCGATCACCTTTCATATCGCTAAAAAATATAGATATGAATGGGCCTGAAGGTAAACAACTGAGATTGCAAGTTCTGTAGGTTATATTTGGCAGCTCGAAACTCTTCCCCTTTGATTTTAAAATTTGTTCTAATTTAGTATCCATTTGCGATATCGTGGTGAGCAATTGTGTCTTTTGTCACATCAGGCAAATTCCACAAAATTTGTAGCACTAAGGGAATAGTTTTTTTAAGAATACAATGGCGTCACTATCTGCTTGGAAGCCTGCGCGACCATCGTTCATAGCGATGAAGGTACCCACTTGACCAGTGACCGTGAAAGCGGCAACAGAATTTGCTGAAAAAGTGATTGCGTTCAATAATCCTGATATTGGCATAGCGACAAGGGGTGAAATGTTTCCTAGAGAGCGGCTAAGGCGAACTGATTCTACAGATAATGGAGCAAAGATGCGATCATTGCTATTGAAATCGGTGATCACATCAAATGAACTACTCGTGCCTAAGAGCGATTCGTTGAAAGAGTTGTATACAAATAGATCACTGTCTGTGCTGCCGCCGCCAGTCAGGATATCGGCTCCAAGCAGGCCAGCAAGTCTGTTGTTGTTGTTGCCAATGATTGTGTTATTCAGTTCATTGCCTATACCGCCATCTCGCTGGTTGCCAAGTAGCATCAGGTTGGATTCTGCAAGACCCATCGTATAGGTTGTTAAAGATGATATTTCGTCATTGACTATTGTGCCCGCAACTGCAGCCGTGGTGCCAACGTTATAACCGGTGCCTGCAGCGAGGGTGAGGGCAACGGTTTCATTGGGCTCGATCGTGGTATCAGCGGATGGATCCACCGTTACAGTGGCGGTGGCGGAATTGGCCGCAAATCACACCGTCTTAGTGGCTGGAGTGGCGGCAATGTCGCTGTAATCGGTGCCAAGAGTGGTGGTGGCGCCCACGTTGTAGTTCACCGTCAGAGCAATAGTGGTGGCACTGGTTCGCGAGAAGGTGTAAACCAGATTGGCCGTGCCATCTTCTGCCATCCCAGCGGGGGAAACGGCCACCGTAATGACAGGAAAGTCGTCATTGTTGATGGTGCCGGTTACAGCAGTTGTGGAGCCAATGCTGTAACCGCTGCCAGCAGCGAGAGTGATGGCAACGGTTTCATCGGCCTCGATTGTGCTATCAGCGGTTGGATCAATGGTGAGGGTGGCATTGGCAGAGCCTGCAGCAAAGGAGATGGTTTTGGCAGTTCCAGGCGTGGCGCTTGCCTATGTCCAGGAAGGTGAAGCGAAGCCACATACACTGAACTGGTGATCCTAACCAAATAACACTGTTGGCCATGCGATGCACCGTACGATTGGTGCAGCTGCTTGCAGAGCTGGCGACGCCAACAAGGTGATCGCAGATTGTGGGAGTTCAGCTGGCTGGAGGTATCGAAGCAAGCGAAAGGACAGCGGTGGATCTCTGGCGTAGGCGCTGCCGCAACCGCCGTGACCAGCCAAAGCCTGTAGCTGCGCCCAGGATTGGCAAGGAGAGGGGGACTGGCGTGGTGGATGTGCTACTAGCTGTGGCGTAAAGGGTGGTGGTGCTGGTGGTAGGCATCACATCAATCTGATCGTTGATGTCTGTGAGCGATTGGCTCAGGCCCAGCACCTGGTTCAAGGCGGTGTCGACAGCATAAGCAAAGACGGGGCCGTAATTAGCATCCGTACCTGGTCCCAGTTGGAGGAACACACTGGTGGCAAATTCTGAAGCTCGGGCGTCATCCCCCCACCAGGGCATCAGGCCCAGGGGCGGGAGAGCAAAACTTGTCGGGCTGAGGGCGTGAGACATGTTGATGATGTTCACGTCGTAGAAAATGCCACCGACGTTCACCACTACGGCAGCGGCTGGCGTGGCCTCCAACAGGGGGAGGAGGGCACCGCTCAGAAGTGCCAGGGCGACGTGGCGAATGGGTACAGACATAATGGGACTTCAGACGTAAAGAAATTGGTTGGGATTGGTGAGAGTCAAAGAAGCCAACGTCGCCGCTTGGACAAAGCCGATGGCCTCAGGGGTGTTCCCTGGTGCAGTGGCCAGCGCATCAATGCGCACGCCTGGGATACCTCCATGGCGACCACTAACCAAACGGTAGGCACTACTTGCACCGTGTAGCTGGATTCTGTCATCAGCAGACAAGTCAGTAATCAGGGCCATATCCGTGCTACCCAAGCCTGTGGTGCCATCGTCGTAATAGAGACCCTGGGCATCCCCCAACAAGAAGATGTCCGCGCCACTGCCGCCGGTGAGACGATCAAGGGAGCCGCGACCGCGTGCGGCAGAGCCGTAGGGCACTCCGGTGACGGCTTCCGCCGCGGCCGTGCCGATGATCACGTCATTGCCCTCAGTAACGACACCCACGCTGGGTTCCTTGATGGTGACGGCAAGGCTGGATCCCAGGGGCTGGGTGCGATCGGCGTCACTGAAAAAGCGCACCGCCAGCGTTTCTTCTTGCTCCACCGCAGCATCGGCGGCGATGCCCTTGGTGAAGGCGGCACGCCCGTCGCTGCCGATCAGCGCGGCGCCGCTCAGCAAGCCATCACTGAAGTCAGCAGCAGTGATGCCTGTGCCTGAGAGCTGCCACCATAGGGAGCGGCCAACCTCCACATTGGTAGTGGTAACGGCGATATGTAGGGTACTGCCTTCGTAGACCGTGTCGGGTGTGGCGACGAAGCTGTAGGTGGGAGCTGGTTGATCGTCGTTGAGGATCTGCAGCAACCCTGTGCTGGTGGATGCAATCGAGAACCTCGCCCCGATCGGGCTGCTGAGCTGGATGCGGAAGCCTTCATCCGGCTCCAGGGTGCCATCACCCACCACACTGATGGCCAGGGAGAGGGTGTCCTGGCCAGGTCCGAATAGGGCGGATCCTGCCGGCAGCGCACCGCCCGCGAAGTCGGAAGCTGTGGCGGGGTTAGCACTGCTGCCCTCCACGGACCAGGAGACGCGGCTTTCGCCAGCCAGATCACCACTGCGGGTGATAGAGAAGGGATAGGGGGTGGAGCCGATGTTGCCTTCCTGTTGGGCGGTGGTGCTGGCATTGATCGCGACGGTGGGTAGGAGCGGTACCACCATGGTGGGGGTGGTGATCGTTTCTTGGAACCCCTGGCCGTCTGTGTAAGACACCTGCAGACGCAGCTGCTTGCCCTCGTCGTTGGCAGCCACTGTGTAAGTGGCGTCGCTGCCGGCGGAAGTCCAGGTTCCAGCGATAAAGGTTTGCCAGTTGAAGGCGGGTTCGCCGTCTCCATCGGGATCGGAGTCCGAGCGCGTGGCCGTGAGCTTTTGACCCACCCCGGTGGTGCCGCTGATTAAGTAGGAGGCTGGGCCTTGGTTCTGATCGTCGTTGCGGATCGTGCCTGCGGCCCTGGTAGCGGACGGTTCAAGGATGGCACCGGTGGGTGCGCTGAGGGCGATCGTAAAGGTCTCATCGGGCTCTACCGCCTTGTCACCTACTACGTTGACGGTGATGGTCTGGCTGGTTTCACCTGCCTCGAACGACACGGTGCCGGTGGGGAACGTGCCGCCATCGAAATCAGCGGCAGATGCCGAATTGGAGCCGCTGCCACTAACCGTCCAGGTGGCGGTGCTGGCCCCGCTGGTATCTCCGTTGCGGATGACGCTGAAGGAGTATGCGGTGATGCCACTGTTGCCCTCGGCAAAATCGAAACTGCCGGCAGCAACCGCAATGACGGGCGGTTCTGGGGCTGGAGTATTGGAGGAGTAAGCGGGTGCACCGGGATCCGAGATCCGTCCATTGGCGGCAAGGTCATCGTCTCCCCGCTGGCCATCAACAAAATGAAGAATGATCTCGTTTTGACCGTCGCCGTTGAGATCTTGGAATACGGCACCTGTGTTGGAGATGGGGTCGTAGAGGAAGTTGTACCAGTGTGGGTTTGGGTTAGTAGGTGTTGGACCGTATTTACAGTAGGCGTTAGTGGCAGTGCCTTGGGGGAGATAGAGAGTGGCTGTAGTGGCACTCCCAGTAGCAATTTGGAGTATTTCTATATCTAGAAACTCAATCGGGAAAGCTGTTCTCTCGGGCTTGTCAAAAGGAGAGGGATTTGATGTGGACCGAATGTTAAAAACAGAACCGTCCTTAGGTGTGATTACATTTAGACTTTTGTTATTAATTGTATCTACAGGGACGACATCCACAAAGTCGGCGTCAATAATGGTGACAATGCCCTTACTGTTAGCCAATGAAGCATTGATAGTCGTGCTGAGTTGAATCGAAAAGGTTTCACTTTCTTCGATGATATCATCATCGAGAATGGGGATAGCAATAGTCGCAGACGTTGTATTTGCTGGGATTACTAGAGTCCCGGTCTGACTGCTGTAATCAAGATTGTCTGAAGCACTGGATGGAAGTGTGAAATAGTCGACGCGGATTTCCTTAGGGCTTGGTTTATTGACAACAACATCAAGGATAGCGGTGTTGGTAATTCCTTCAACAACGGTAATACTATTGATAGAGACCTTAGTATCCAAGATCGTGACAACTGCTCGATCCTTGGCAAGAACGGCATTACGCGGCTGATTTAACATAATCTCAAAAGTCTCATCTTCTTCGTAAAGTCCATCAATCAGGATGGGAACAGAAATTTCAGCTGATCTCGTATTTGCGGGTATCAGTAAGGTACCTGTTGTTATCTTATAATCAAATTCAGTCGTGGCACTAACAGGTATGGTTGAGAAATCGACAGTGATCTGTTCAGGGCTTGGCTTGTCAACCGTGACGGTGAGGATGGCGGTATTATCAAAGCCTTCTACTATCTTGATATCCTCTATGGTAAGTTGTGACCTTTCTATTGTCACGTCGACTGTAGCTTGCGATTTCACTTCCTCGCCATATTTACTGCTAAGTATTGCAGGGGGATCGGCCAAAACCTTGACCAGCGTAGAATATGCAACAATTTTTGCTAATATGGTAGCCGTAGGATTCCGGAGAACCCAAACTGCCCCGATAACATCTATCAATGACTCTACGATCTCATTATCTAGTGTAGTATCCCATAAAGTATAGTCAAAATTGTCTTTTATGTATTCGGCATTATTGTCTACCTCAGGTAGTTCATAGATGATCTGGTCTCCATTATGCTTAAGCTTTCCACCAAGCATTGAGACAGGATTGGGAATTACTATAATATTGCGTCTCTCATCATAATTATCATTATTAAGAAAATCATTTTTATCAAAGATAAAGGTGCTCCGCTGACGAATTTTAATAGTATCATCTTGGGCAATCAAAGGTATATCAAATTTATCGGTAAAAGACCAGGGATCAAACCATCGCTCTCCTGGTTTGGGTGGTCCGAATTCAGTAAGACTCTGAAAGACTGGGCCATTTGGTCCATCATCTCCGTTGGATAAGATGCCGGGTATGCCCTTGTTTTGTTCACCCCATTTTCCTGAAAAGAGCAACCATTGCTGTGCTTTTCCATCTTCAGTATAAACTTCATCGCCCATATAGCCATCACCTACACGAGGTAGATACTGAACATTTGCTGCAATACTCTTTCCTCCCAAATGGGATTCTAAATTTAATGGCACCCAATTAGTCTGCCCTTTCTTTGCATAGCTGGCGTGGCCTCCTAAACCAACATAAACCATTGGCCTGAGAGACAGTTTGTCAAGATCTATATAATCCCAACGATAAGTTGTACCACCATCCCACTGATTGGTATAGGTAGATCCAAAATATCCAAGGGCCTCTACATGCTGATTGAAAGCAACTCGATCAGGTTTTCCATCTTTTAAGAAAACAGTTATACCCTCCCAATCACCATCATGAGTATTGGCACCATCGTGGTCAGCCCAATTACTTTTAGCATAATGAAAGTAATAAGAGATAGCGATCTCACCATTTTTTTCTAAAAGAGTTGCAAAGATAGTAGGTTTGCTCTGAAGGGCATCTGGGTTAAGTTGAACAATTGTCTCCGCGTCTCCAAGCCGTACAGGCTTGGCTTGATTGGGTTCTTGTCTCTTAAGCAAAGTCTCCCAATGGTAGCCGTCAGGACTAAGAGGATCGTCATACATTTCGCCGGACTCAAAAAGAAGAATAGGGGCAAATTTCGCAATCAGACACTTATCTATTGAAGGCTCAGGGTGATCAGCAACAAACTTTGTAAACATCGCATCAATTTCTTCATCGCTACTTTGTAAGCTAAAGCGAATCTCCTCCACAACTGGTTGTTTGGGAACATTAAATCCACTAATCTTAAGTTGGTGGCGGCCCTTCGACAAAAATCCTAAATTGGCTGATGCTATGCCGCTTGGTTGGCCTATAAGGAGTGATGATATTGGTACTTCTGTCTCTCCATCAATAGTAATAGTAGCATTACTTAAACTCCATTTTAATCTTTCAAAATCTATTTCCAGTGTATAAAAAGTATTCTGTGTAACAGAGATATAGAGATTTACTTCTATGGGGGCATCCCCTGTAGTCGCCCACCATCGATCAATTTCCATACTTGGAATCGCATTAGCAGTAGCTGCTACATCTCTCTCACCTGTATCAACCCAAAAAGCAATCTCCCCTTTTGTATTAATCGGATCATAGATTGCTACATCACTAATTCCAGCTCCTTGCTCAATGATCAATGCTGGCAAAAGGAGTTGATTGTCATCATTAGAAAAACCAAAGTTGGTTGAATACAGGCCTTTATTATTTTGCTTATCATAACCAATGTAGGCAACCGTATATCCAGTCTTCTGAGCATTCACTCCAACTGGTGCATCAGGTTCAAACTTAGCGAAGGTGCCTTGATCTTCTCCGGGTTCCACCTTGCCGTTGACATTGGCGTCTTCCCATGTCTCACCCTGATCTAAGAAGCCATTGCCCGATACACCAGCGATTCGTTCGATGGAACCGTCTTCGACACGATAAACAAAAATACCTTCTCCTGGTGTCGAATGATATAACTGTGCACCTTCTGCGCTCAATACACCATAAAAAGCGATCACAGTGCCATCGTCACTAATGCGTGGATTTACTCCCAAGTTAGAAAAATGCTCGGGAATAGATATTTTAATAGCGAGATCTTTATCGAGGATATCGATTTTCTGATTATAAGAACGAACTACAGTGCCATTGTCTGCCATCCAAAATCTCGGGGCTCCCAAAGCAGGGTCATATTGATGTTGGGTAAACAGGGTTGGGGCACCTGGCTTTGTGCTATCAGCCGAATCAAGAGCTGTATAGTAACCCGCTGAAGTAGTGGGATGCCAAGTGCCTTCAAGAAAACCATTGAATACAGTATCGCCATTGTTATTGAAACTTGGATTGCTCAAGAGGCCATAATAGTCTGGCCAGTATGTACGCAAAATTGGTTCAGCGTCAGCAGATATCATCCCTCCATACCCACCAGCGAGCCATCCACCAGCTGAAGTGAGACCTGACAATGCTAACGACAGGTCGTTTAAGAGAAACATAGGCACAAAACCTTGAGCCACTGGTGTCACTAAATCAGTACCGTTGGCATTCCATTTTTCGATAAATGAATATGATTTGTTAACATATTCCGAGGCAATGAAAGAAGGCCCCACCACGTTACCCAACAGATAAGCCATGAGTAAGACAGGCCCTTCTGCTTGTTCAATGCGACGGACGAGAACCTCACCAGCATTATTAATTTGTATACCTCCAGCCATTCCACGTTGAAATAAGCGAGAGCTTATAGTAGTGTCTGAAAACTTATCAAAGTAACGGGTCGGGTTCCTTGCTATGTTATTGAGCAAAAAAGTTGCAATACTAGGATCTTTTAAATATGCATAAACAGGATTAGCGAACGTGCTCTTGATCATATTTGGAGCAATATCTTTGACTCCAGACTCAGGACTTGCAACAAGAATAGTATCTTTCTTGATTTTTCTTCCAAGCCACGTTTCAGTAAAGCCATCTGCTGCGCCGTCACCAATAAATGCAATTTGTCCTTTATCATTAATCGAGACTTCGGGTTTGATGAAGCCGATGGCAACGGATGTAGGAATTGAAGGTTCTACCGTCAATGATTCAAGGAATCTTGAAGAAAAGCTTTGAAGCTGAAGACGATCAGTAGAACTGGACGCACCAGCATTTTCTGGAATATCGTTGATATCAATCAAAGCATTGCTGGATTGGTTGTTTTCAGTGGTGCTGCTATCTTCAAGAAAATCGCCTGTTTGGGCAACAAAGTTATAGGTATAGTAAGGATTAAGCGATGAACGATCTAGTGGTGGTGGATTGTAAAGAGCGATCACACCATCCACTATCTTTAGCAAGGTAGTGGTACTGTTATTTGCACCATCTAACACTTGGATGGCAATAGTGCGATTATTAGCGTTTGGTAGTTGAATGTCACCAGCAAAACTGCTGCTTGACACGGTTAGTTCTCCATAGCTGCGACGGTCTGTGCGATCAACCCCATAAACTCGCAGACCTGTTTCTGATAAATCCCCCTTGGATTGAAAGTAAATTATCTTTGAGTGAATATTTTAGATTCATCGGTTTTGTTGGCACCACGGTATCCAGCCCCCAATTCACAACACGAGCATTCGTGCCTGCACGTCCCCAATCATCCTTTATGCCGCTGCCCTCCACCATCAGGCTATATTCGCCATCGCTAGTTTGCAAGACAGACAAGCCACTCAGGCGATAGCTCACATCCGTCAACTTCGTTACTGATACCCTGCTGTCCAGCTGAATCTCTACACCGTTGGCCTTGAATACCAGATCACGAAAATCAAACGAACTGGCATCGATCGCCTTGGAGAATCTCACATCTAGGCTTGAAAGCTCTGTACGGCGATATTGACTCAAGCCAGTGAGTGAGAGAATCTCAGGTGGTGTTGCATCTAACGTCCAAGTAAAGCCTTTGGTTCCCCTTCAGGGGCCGGGACTAGCGAGTGCGAGCGTTGAGTCAGCCCAGCCCTTGACGGCAGACTGATTCCCGCTTGCATCTCATCAGGAGACTGCTTGCGATGACCACCGCGCCTGCTGGAATTTCAGGAGCTGACTGGTTGGCGACGCCAACCAGTGTCAGGTCGCTGATCCTTTCTCAGCAGGAGGAGATTCGGGTGTTGCGTCAAGAGAATGAACAGATGCGTCAACAGCTCACCGCCCTGGCTGCCGAGCTGGCCAGCC
>Ga0114976_10003270_pt1 | contig 10148 bp, 10 predicted proteins | sample S_130805_EF_Meta_FD_87319 | JGI IMG/M metagenome (GOLD analysis project Ga0114976, IMG submission 87319) | Freshwater microbial communities from Lake Simoncouche, Canada to study carbon cycling - S_130805_EF_MetaG | ecosystem: Environmental > Aquatic > Freshwater > Lake | place: Lake...
ATCTTGATGCAGCGTTTGCAACGTTTGGAATTTATACATGCTGCAATGATGAACCGCTTGAAATAACGAAAGAAATGATTGATGCGATTGTTGCGCAATCCTATATCGGAAGCTACAACAGTTATGATTATGCAGGCAATCTTACAGTTCGCCCTATTCAAATGATTCGCTTCAGGCTTGATGCAATCGCAGCATTCCTTGCTGATCAAGGGCTTGAACAATGCTTTTATTTCAAGTTTACTTTCACAGGTTCAAGATTGTGTTTGCCCTTTTCAGAAACGCAAGGCGAATTCTGCAGCGAACCTTTCAAAATGATTCCTTGCAGTGATGGAAAGAATTCACATTTGATTGAATCAACTTACAGCAATCTTGATTGTTTCGGGCAATACTACGGAACTGATTTCAACATTGCGCAAGGAACGCCTTTTGCTTATTCAAATGCAGTTCGTGTTCAAGGATCATTTGAACAAACATCTTTTCAAATTACGAAAGAGCAAATCAATTCAACATTGAAAACAACTGCTTCACAGCTTTGTGAAAATTGGTTGTTGCGCACAAAGCATTTGCCGCAAAGATTTGCAAAGTATGTTGCAACAATCTTCGCAGGAAAAGATGTTACAATCAACGGCGTTGAATATCAAGTTGAAGGGGACTTAAACAAGAATAATGAAACAGGATCGCAATTCTACTTTGATGCAACTGCTCAAAGATGCGATTGCAACAAATCACTTTCATGCACATGATTACGATTGAAGAAATTAATTCGCTTCTTGCGAACGAAAAATATAAGCCAAAGAAAAGCGAACAGTGGGAAAAAGTTCGAAGGACAATGTTCGTTCACACGCGCGGCGCAAAGCCTTCTTACATCTTAACAGAACGCCGTCCGAATGAAGATCCTGAAGTAAAAAAATATCGTGAAATGATTTATGAACCTATTACCAAAGGTTCAATGAATCGCGCTATTGATAAGCTTTACAGGATATTTCAGAACGCAAACTTTTCAATTCAAGTAAGCGATGAACTTGATCAATATTTGAATGAAACAAAATTCAATGATCAATATTTTTATTCATACATTCAGAAGTATGTAATGCCGCGCATGATTGAAGATCCGAATGCATGGCTTGTGTGGCTTCCTTATGGCGAAGGAATTACTGATTCAGGAATCAAAGTTGAAGTTTATCCTGAATTGATTGAAAGCGATGATATAAAATATATCAATGAAGATGTTATTACATGGGAAGCTGAAGAAGAAAAAAGCTACATCACAAAGAACGGAAAGCAAGTTGAAGAAGGCGAAGTTTATTACACGCTAACTTCAGAAGGTTATTACAAGCACATTCAATACGGCGATTCAAGAAAGAAGCAGTTTGAATTGATTCCGATTTACATGCATGAAATAGGCGAATTGCCTGCCTGTGTTTTAGGCGGCGCTCAAACAGCTGAAGATTATTACGAATCTTATTTTAGTGCTTTCGTTCCTTTCGCAAATGAAGCTATTCGACAGTATTCGGATTGGCAAGGCGTAATGACAACAAGCGCCTTTCCTTATCGCGAAGAAGTTGCTGAAACTTGTGATGCGCGCGGTTGTCGTGATGGAATTATTTTTGATTCAGAAAGCGAAGAACATTCAACCTGTCACAAGTGCAAAGGAACAGGGCGCGTTGTTTCGCGTTCGCCTTATGGTGTGTTCATTCGCGAAAAAGGAAACAGTGCATTCGGAGGCGGCGAAGCTTCAAGCAATGAACCTTTGATTCGTTTTATTTCGCCGCCTGTTGACATCATTCAATATAGCGGCGAAGCATGGCAAACGCTGTTGAAGAAAGCAGAAGAAGCATTGCACTTGAATACAATTGATGAAGCGCAATCAGGCGTTGCTAAAACAATTGATCGTGAAGATTCATTTGCACAGCTTACAAAGATTTCAAACAACATCTTTGATGAAATCATTTATAAAAGCCTTCTTTATATTGAAGCTTATCGCAACGTAAGCAATCCGCAAGCGCCTATCATTGTTAAGCCGATTTCTTTTTCAATGAAAACAGAAGATGATCTTCTCGAAGAAGTTTCGCGGCTTACAGATAAGAATGCACCTATTGCATTTTTAGTTGAAACAACAAAGGATCTTGCGCGCAAAAGATTCAGCGGAAACAAATCTGTTTCAAGAATTGTTGAAGTGCTTGTTTCTTATGATCCGATTTATCACTTATCTTCAAAAGATAAAGCAATGCTTCTTGCAAGCGGAACAATCAAGAAAGAAGATTTGCTGAAAAGCCTTTACGCTTACAAAGTTTTAACTTCGCTTGTTGCTCAAAACGGAACTGAATTTCTTGAACAAAACTTAACTGAAATATTCGCAGCGCTTGATCAAGCATTGCAGCCGATTGTTGAAACGTACATTCCGAAAGAGGTTGTTGATATTGCAGGCGTTCAAGTTGGCGATGTTGCGCAAGCTGCAACAGATGTCAATCAAGATATTGCAATCAAAGAAGCAGAAGCAAAAGCAAATTTGAAAGGATCAGTTGGAGGCGTTCAAGGTATTATTCAAATTCAACAAAGCGTTGCTGCAGGAACAACAACGCAAGATGCAGGCATTGCTTTGCTTGTTGAAATTTACGGATTTGATGAAGCAACTTCGCGCCGTATTATTGGACAACCTAAAGCAGTTGAACCTACAGCGCAAGCGCCGATTGCATAAACTTGAATCATGGCAACAGATGAATTTGGCTTTGATCCGAAAGTGATAAATGTTCTTCAGAAGAAGGATTCATTTATTAATGAAACGGAACAACAGTTTTTTAATTCATTAAGTGCTGTTGAACAAGCAGTGTTCAAAGCTGTTTGGGCGCAAGCGCAAACAATGAATCAAGATGGCGGCAATGTTTTGTTTGATGAAGAAAACATTGATACTGTAAATAAGATTCAAAAAACAATTAAGACAGCGTTGCAATCAAGCAGCTATCCGAAAGATGTGAAAACATACTTGCGAAGCTTTGAAGATATCAAACGCTTTAACCTACAGGCAAATGAAAGCGTGAATGATTTAGATGCTGCAGAAGTTGAAGCGCTTGTGAATCCTGTTCAAAAAGCTGTAGTAAATCAAACGCTTGAAGGCTTAACAGGAAGCGGCGTTGATACAAACTTTATTCAGCCCGTTAAAGAAGGAATCTTTAAGAACGTTGTTGCAGGTTCAACAATGGCTGATCTTGAAAAAACGTTGCGGCAATTAATTATTTCAGGAGCTGTTGATTCAAAGTTGAAGCGCTATGTAACGCAAGTTTCACGCGATGCATTAAATCAATTTGATGGACAGGTTAATAGCGCAATCGCAAATGAATTCGGGCTTGATGCTTATCGCTATGTAGGATCATTGATTGATGACAGCCGCCCACAATGCATTCGTTGGGCAGGAAAGCAAGTGCTGTTGAAGGAAGATCTTGCAAAAGAAATTTCATGGGCAACATTAAACGGAACAGGAATGATTGCAGGAACAACGCCTGATAATTTTGCAACGTTTCGCGGCGGTTACAACTGCAGGCATTCGGCAATTCCTTTCAAACTAACTGCATCACAGAAAGCAAAGCTGCAGCAACAAGCGCCCGAACAACAAGCGCAAATTGAAGTTGAACAGGCGCAAGCAAAAGCAGCGAAGGAACAGGAAAAAGTTAAGCAGCAGGAAGCGAAAGTTGAAGCAGCAAAGGAGCAAGTGAAAGAAGCGAAGATTGTTGCTAAAGAAGAAGAAAAGAAGGCGGCTGTTTATAAAGGAATTCAAAGAATTTCAAGCGCTGATAAAGGCATTACCTTTACAAAAGAAGATGAAGATAATTACTTGCGTTTAGGCGGCGTTCCTGAAGATGCTGAAGGCAAAGCTACTTTTTCAATTGATAAGTCCTATCAAGAAGAAGGAAAAATAAAACGCGTTGCAATGACTTTTAGAGGTTCATCAATTAGGATGGATCGAACTTTTTACGTTGAAGAAGGGCGCGTTCACAATGACTATTTTAGGATTGAAGATGATTCAAAGTATAAAGGACAGGGCGCAAAAATCTTTTCAAATCAAGTTGCTGCATTAACTGAAGCAAACTATAAATTGATTGATACACTTGCAGCGCGCGGATCAAACTTCAACGGTTATTACACATGGGCGCGTTTAGGTTATGTTCCTGAAAATGCAGGTGTTCGACAAAATGCAATCAATGGATTCAACAAAAAATTTGGAACTGATGTTCTCAATTGGGGCGAACTTTTAGGAACAAAGAAGGGGCAACAATATTGGAAAGAAGAAGGCGCTTCATTCACAGGAATATTTGATTTGTCGAAAGGAAGCTATTCGCAAACAACGTTGAAGAACTATCTTGAAGCTAAAGGAAAGCCGCAACAAACAGCGAAAGAAATTGAAGCGATAAGAAAGGCTGAAGAAAAAGCACGCAAGCAAGCTGAAGCTGAAGCAAAGCGCAAGGCAAAAGAAGAAGAACGCAAGCGCAAGGAAGAAGAAAAGAAACGCAAGGCTGAAGAAAAGGCGCGCAAGAAAGCAGAAGCAGAAGCGAAGAAGAAAGCGAAAGAAGAAGAACGCAAACGCAAGGAAGAAGAAAAGGCTGCAGCCAAATTAGCGAAGGAACAAGAAAAGGCAATCAAGAAAGCTTTCGCTGAAAAGGCAAAGCAAGAAAAGCTTGCAGCTAAAGAAGAAGCACGCGCAAGAAAGGCTGCAGAAAAAGCACGCAAGAAACAGGGCGTTGAAGAAAAGATTGAGCTTGAAATTGTGCCTTCAGCTATCATAAGAAAGCAAGGGCAAAGTGAAATAGAATTTAAACGTTTCAACGTTGAAAATTCTGAATCAAGAAAAGCACTTCAAGATTTAGATGATCTTTTAGTGAAAGAAACAAATGCAAGCCCTGAAGAAATAAGAGCGATTAAAGGATATAAGGGCGCTGATTACACTGCAATGAATACACAAATGCGCAATGATAGATATCAAAGTTCTTTGTTGATTGCTAATAAAAACAATTATGCGCGCGAAATTGCTGATAAGATTACACTTGTGAAAGATTCAATCAATAAAAACAAATTGCCTGATAATTACGTTCTTCATAGAGGTTATGAACAACGACTTCCTTTTAATCCTTTTGAGGGCAACAACATTGAAAAGCTAAGAAAAAACTTTAGGCTTACAGATAAGGCGTTTCGTTCAACTTCATTTGATATAAAAGTTTCTGAAAGATTTTTAAGAAGAACAGAATTCAGAAAGATTTCTGATCAAGAATTTCAAATTCCTGTATTGACAAAAATTCTTGCAAAGAAAGGATCGCATGGAATTTTTGCCGAACAATATGAAAGAACTTATGTTGAAGCTGAATGGCTTTTAGATTCTGATTTGCAATTAGAAGTTTTAGATGCAAGAATAATTATGTTCAACAACATGCAAGTGCTTGAATTAATAACAGAAGTAGTAGAATAAATATGGCAACAAGTATTATTGAACGTTGGTTAACTGATAAGAACAGCCAACAAATAACAGTTTGCATAAACTGTAAACACTATGAAGGCAATTACAAATGCAAGGCATTTGCTGAAAGAATACCTGCTGAAATAATAGATGGCAGCAATGATCACAGCAAGCCGCTTCCTGATCAAGAAAATGATATTGTGTTTGAACCTGAAATAAAGTAACATGAACGAAGAACAACTGAATGAATTTAGGCTTGAACTTGAAGCTTATCGTAAAACAAAAATTGCTTATCTTTCAGAAGAAGATGAACAGCTTGATTTCGCAAAGCTGCAGCCTGTTAAAGATGCAGAGGAAAATTAATTACATTTGCAACAAACAATTTAAAACATGAATAAGATAAAAGTTCTCAATGTAAAAACAGGAAAGATTTCTTTCATCACAAGACAAGCTGTTGATCAACTAAAGAAGGGCGGCTTGTTTAAGCAATACGAAATTCTTGATGATCACAAAACAATTTCAACGCCTGTTGCAAAGCCTATTGCAGCACCTGTTGAAGTTGAGCCTGTAAGCGTATCAGCTGAAGTTGAACTTCAAGATATTGAAGCAACTGAAGAAACAGATGAAACAACAACAGAAGAAAAACGAACTTATCGCAAACGTAAAAATTCATAATCATGAAACACATTGAACAATTCTTAAAAAAAATCGGCGTTGCTTCTTCAACAATTAGCAAGCTGCAGGGCGAAGAAGAAATCAACGTTGAAGAATTTGCAACAGCTTACAAAGATTCCTTCAAAGATGTTCTGCAAAATGATCCTGATTTCATTCAACCGATAAAGGATGAAGTGCGCGGCACTGAACTTTCAAAGATGGAACACAAGATTAAAAAAACATTTGCACTTGAAGCAGAAGAAATCAAAGGGAAAAAATTTGATGAAATTATTTCACTTGCATTTGAGAAAACAAAGAACACTATTGCAGGCGGCAATGATGAACTTCAATCAAGAATGATTGAATTAAGCAAAGAAAATAAGCGCCTGCTTGAAGAAGTGATTCCTGCAAAAGAAGCTGAAGCAACAAATCAAATCAAATCATTCAAGAAAGATTTGGCATTGCGTTCAACGCTTTCTAAAAAAAGTTTGATCGTTTCACCTGAAGTTGTGTTGCCTGCATTGCAATCTTTCTTATCTTCGCAATACGAAATTGATGTGCTTGATTCAGGCGAACTTGATGTGAAAACCAAAACAGGTTTAAAGCCCTTGAATCAAGATGGAACTAAAGCACTTTCGTTTGATGAAATTCTTGATAATCATTTGACTTCATTGCAAGTTATCAAGCAATCAAACGCAAGCCAACAAGCAACACCTGTAAAGCCGAATGCATCAACACAAAGTGCAACAGGCGAAGCGGCAAAGTTTAATTTGCCGCACTTACAGAAGGCACAAGCAAACGCTGAAAATCTTCAATCAATGAAGATCTTCGGCAAAGAATAAAACGGCGCGGCGGCGCTTTCACGCTTTCGGGTTTGCGCACCACAGCGCAACGGAGCGAATAAAATTCAGCTCATTCAATTGAATTATTGTTCTTTTGAATGGGCTTTTTTTATGCAGTTTCGGTAAAACAAAAATCAAATTTTATAACAAAAAAAACATTTTAAAAATGGCTTTTACTCAAGGATTATGTCAGAACCTGCAAGTTAATTTGAACAACGTTGCAGCTAACAACGCGCCACAATTGAAGCGCGATCGTGTAGGTTATTTGGATGCAGTTGTTTCGCAAGAAAATACAGCAGGCGTTACAATGATTCCTATTCCTACAAACGGAAAATCAAGAAAGGTTCAAGTTGATTATGCACAGCGCGGCGTTGAAGCAGAAGTTTCGCTTACATGCACAAATGATTGCAATTATGAAACAGAACGCTTGCCTAAAGAAGTGATTGTTGATGTTGATAATTGCATTGAAACATCAATGCTTTTTCAAGAAGATGAAATGCGCAAGCTTTGCGAAGCTGATTCTTTGTGGGTTTCACAAACTATTATGGGGCAAATGAACGCAATGAACGTTGCACTTGATAAGCAAATGCTTGCACTTCAAGCAACGAATTTCGGAAGCTTTTCAGATGGCACTTCATTGAAAAGTGTGAAGTTGTTTGAAGATACAACGAACGCTTCACGCGCAATTGCAACAGCACAGATTCGCCATGAATACGATCTAACAGGTGCAAGCGGAGCGCCCATGATGATCGGCGGCGGCAATCTTGATCTGTTTGCAAAAGTGAATCAGATTGCTTGTTGCAATTCAACAACAGGAACTGATCTTTCACGTTGGACTGATTACATGTATTTTCATGATCGCTATGCTGAATCAGTTTTGGGCGCGAACAATTTCGCAGTGCTTGCACCGAATGCAGTTCAACTCATTACATGGAATCGCTATGTTGGCGATTACGCGAAGCGCAATGATGTGTTTGAACACGGAACAATCACTGATCCTTTCACAGGTTTAACTTATGATTTAAAAGTGCATTATGATGATTGCGCTGATCGTTGGATCATCAAGCTTCAACTTCATTGGACGATGTTCTTTATCCCTTCAAATGCTTTCGCTGTAGGCGATTCAAATGAAGGTGTGAATTACACTTTCAACTTTGAAGATTGTTCAACAATTGTTGGTTGCGGTTTGTAATTATTAACCTTTAAAAATTAAAAAACAATATGGCACTTTGTCCTTCATCATGCGCGCCTGCTTTGCCTACTTCGATTGCGCAAGGTTGTGGCATTTCAGCGCGAAACGGTGGTATTTCTAAATTCGCTTTTGTAAAATGCGATTACAATTTCACCGATCTTTCAAGTCGTTCTGAATGGGAAGCAGCAATTACTTCAGGCGATGTTGTTCTTACAGGATTGCTTCTTGCACAAAAGCCGAAAGGATCTTTTACAAAAAAGAGAATTTCATCTTGCGCGCCTGAACAATTAGTCGGAAAAGAAAATCAAGTTACGTTTCAAGATTACAATAGTGATCCTGAAGATTGTCTTGATATTCAATTTTGGAACACAATTGTAAATGCTTCTTCATCTTATCAGTTCGGCTATTACACTTGCGATGGCTACTTCTACGGACTTGTTACAGAATTTTCAATTGAAGTTGATCAAGTGATTGAAGATAATTCAACAGGAAACATCTTCTTTGATGGAACAATTTCATGGCTTGATTTGAACATGCTTTGCGGCGTTCAAGTAAACCTGAACGGTTTGTAACAACCTTTCTTTAAACATTAAAAAGGGCGTGAATCTTCACGCCTTTTTTTTATCTTTGAAAAAAAAAGAACATGGCTTTAACAGTTGATGAATGTTTGATTAAGCAAGGTAGAGGAACAAACGAAATGTATGCAGGATGCTGTTGCACTTTCGATTGTGTTGTTACAAATCCTGATGATACAAGAATTCTTACAGATGTTGCGATTGATTTTCTTTCTGTTGATTACACTGTAAGCAATTTTCTTATTGATGGAAATCCTGCTTCCTTTCCTTTGATAGTTGAAAAAGGCGCAACATTTTCAATTCAATTTACCGTTTGTTCGCCTATTGAAATAAGCATTTCTGCAAGCTTATCTTTTAAATTTTATGATGGAGGCGGCACTGCAGGTTTATTCAGTTGGGATTTTATTACGATCGATACAAGCACAAGTGTTGATGTTACATCAATTGATTTTTCAAATGTTCCGATTGGTTCAAGCGCAAGCTTTCTTGTTACTATAAACAATCCAACTGCTTGCTGTTATGAATATTTTCTTTCAAGTGATTGCGTTGATATTTCTTTTGATACAGCACAAACAAATTTACTTTGTGCAGCTACAAAGCAAACTGAACAAGGCATAACTGTTTTCTATACACCTACAACTGTAGGTGATTTAAGTTGCACAATTACAATTGAAGCAGGTATGTGCTTTAATTTTCAAATTCCTGTTACAGGAAAAGCAGTTGAACCTACTTCAGGCGGTTCATCAAACGGGCAAAAAAATAAAGTTGATCAAACATCAACTGTTGCGCCTTGTTCGCCGCGCACAATAAATAATCAGTGCAACACAGGACAGGCAGCACGCGCCGCAATTACTTCACGCGCACAAACAATTACACGCCCTGCAGGCGGAGCAGGGCGCGGCAAAGGATTTTCAAAATAAAAAACAACAACATGATTGAATTTGAAAACAAACTTGAAGAAGTGAATCCTGAATTACACAAAGTGATTGTTTCGCTTTGGAAAAATTTAAGCCCTTACACAGTGCAAATTCTTGCAGGCAAATGCAGCGAAGAAGAAGCACGCGCAATTATTGCGCAAGGGGGATCAATTAAAGAAGTGAATGAAGCACGCGCTGCAATCGGCTTACATCAACTTGAAATAAAGTTGAACAAGAAAATTGCAAAGCCAAAGTTTGCTGATTACTTGAAGAAAGGCGAAGGTGTTATTCTTGTGATTCGTTCGAATGGATTCAGGCATAAAACAAACAATGCAATTAGAACTGTTCTTACATGGCTTGAAGAAATGAATCAGCATGTTGCGATTGATGTAGTTTCAAATGATAAATTTGATTCATTCTTTTTTCACATGAAACGTAAAAAAGAAAAGCAAGAAGAACCTGTTGAACAAGTAAACGCTGAAGGCAATGAATGAATTAAAGTATTTGATTATTCATTGCACAGCA
>Ga0114976_10003274_pt1 | contig 10145 bp, 10 predicted proteins | sample S_130805_EF_Meta_FD_87319 | JGI IMG/M metagenome (GOLD analysis project Ga0114976, IMG submission 87319) | Freshwater microbial communities from Lake Simoncouche, Canada to study carbon cycling - S_130805_EF_MetaG | ecosystem: Environmental > Aquatic > Freshwater > Lake | place: Lake...
GCGATCCAGGATCGCTGCCAATTCTTCCCGAAAGCCGAGGTCCAGCATCTCATCGGCTTCATCCAGCACCACAACGCGCAGCGCATCGGGCTTCAGATTGCCGCGTTCCAGATGGTCACAAAGCCGGCCTGGCGTGCCGACAATGATATGTGCGCCGGCGAGCAATTGGCGCTTTTCTGCAATCGGGTCCATGCCGCCAACGCCAGACGCAATGCGCCCGCCGGCGGGGGCGTAAAGCCAGGTGAGTTCCGCCTTCACCTGCAAGGCCAGTTCGCGCGTCGGTGCGACCACGATGGCGAGCGGCGCGCCGGGCGGTGGCAGGCGTTCCGCGCCGCCCAGCAATTCAGGCGCGATGGAAAGACCAAAGGCAACCGTCTTGCCCGACCCGGTCTGGGCTGAGACAAGCAAATCCCGCCCAGCCGCGCCTTCGGCCAGGACAGCGCTTTGCACAGGGGTGGGGGCTCCGTAGCCACGGGAAGCCAGCGCTGATTGCAGCGCGGCAGGGATACCAACAAACGACATGAGGGGACTGAATCCAGAAAAAACGATGCTTTCCTTGCGCCCCCGCGCCCCGCCGCGTCAAGCTTTGCGTGGTTTTGGGCATTGATCCCAGCGCATGGCTGGGTCACGCTGGCGCGCATTGAACAGGAGAAACACCATGCAAGAAACCATATTATTCCCGGGCAAGGTCGAATGGTCCGGCGAAAATCCGGGCATTTCGTTGAAGGAGGACCCGAATGGCCCCTTCACCACGCTCGCCAGTTTTTTCCGTGTGGTGCTTTCCCCCCATGGTGCCGGCCATGCGCTGGTGCTGATGCAATCCCCGCATGACGCGAACCCAGCCGAGGGGGCCGCGAATTGGTGCCTGACGGATAATGAACCCCTCGCGCGCTGGCTGGTGGCCGAATATGTCGCCAATTTCGGTGCCTTTCGCGGCATCGCGGGGCTTGCTGGTCTGCGCTATCGCAAGCTGGATGAGGTAAAAACCGCTGGCGACCCGCGCAGCCATTATAGCGAAAGCGTGCGCGCGGGTGATATGACGGTTTCCATGGCTTGGCAGGGCCTGGGTGAGCCCTTCTGCTTCGCCTTCGCGCCGCCGCAATCAGCCACCGGCAAGCATTACATGCCAAGCCTGTTCATTGGCTGCGAAAGTGCCGCCGTGACGGTGAACGGCATCCGCCGCCCCGGCGCGCCCATTCCGCGCGAAGTGGCGGGGCATAAGATCAGCACCGCGATGCTGGCCTTCTGCGAAACCTGGCTGCGCGTATAACCGCAGCTAAGCCGCGCGGTATTGCCGGAGCGATCCGGCATGCATGATCCGCCCGGCCAGCGGGCGGCCAATGATGCGTTCCGCAAGCCGCGCGGCTTCAATCAGCCGGTCAAGGTCAATGCCGGTTTCAATGCCCATCTCGTGACAGAGAAACACCATATCTTCCGTGCAGATATTGCCGGCACCGCGCGCATCGCCATGGCCGGCGAAGGGGCAGCCGCCAAGGCCGGCCACTGAACTGTCAAACAGCGAAACGCCCATCTCAAGCGCGGCGAGCACATTCGCCGTGCCAAGCCCGCGCGTGTCATGTAAATGCAGCCCCACTTCCACATCGGGCAGTTTTTCGCGCAGCATCCCAACCAGGCGCCGCACCGCCTGCGGATTGGCCCAGCCCATGGTATCGGCGAAATAGAGTTTTCGCAGATTGATGCCGCGCTCCGCACAGACATGATGAGCCCAAAGCAATTCCTGCACGGGCTTCTCTGGCGGGATCTCGCCTTCATAATTACAGCCAAAGGCGGTCATCACCAAAGCGCGTTCCACCGAGACACCCGCTTCAGCGTAAAGATCAAGCCAGCGCACCACGCGTTCGCGCATTTCCGCCGCGGTGCAATTGTTGTTGCGCTTGGCGAAGGCATCGGATGTGTAAAGGCTGATCTTGCCGACCAGATCAACGCCCTTGGCAGCGCGGGCACGATTAAAACCCTGTTCGTTCAGCCAAAGCGCTTCATAGCGCACGCCGGGGCGCTTTTTGATGGCGGCGAAGAATTCGGCTGAATCCACCATTTGCGGGACGGCCTTGGGCGAGACGAAGGATGCCACCTGAATGGCCGTGAGCCCGGTTTCCGCCAATGCTTCCACCAACGCCACGCGATCCGCCAGCGGGTAGATCACGGGTTCGATCTGGAAGCCCTCTCGCGGGCCTTCCTCATGGAAATGGACATGCTTTGGCAGATCGGACATGACGATGCTTCCTTGGTGCGTTGCCGGTTCACCTTTGTTCACCGGAAACGCACCATAACTCTGTTTGGTCGCATTTTCCGAGTCGCCAAGTGAAGCCACTTGGCTTGAAAATGCTCCGCGCCAGCGTTGACAGCGCGGGCCTTCGCGATGACGCTTGCGCGTGACTGTGGCGCTGCACGCGACGCCACGCCAGAGCCAAAGGGAAACGCCATGAAACACACCACCATGCCGCGCCGCGCGGCGCTTTTGGGGGCTTTGGGCCTGGCTGGCGCGCAAGGCGCCGCCGCGCAGCAAGCGGGGCGCTGGCCGGATCGGCCCATCCGCTTCATCGTTGCCTTCCCCGCCGGTAGTGGGACAGATGTGACAACACGGCATTTCACCGAAGCCATGAGCAGTGAATTGGGCCAGCCTGTGGTGGTGGATAATCGCGGTGGTGCCAATGGTTTTATTGCATCGGAAGCCGTCGCGCGGGCACGGCCTGATGGCTATACCTTCCTGGCCACCGCCAATACCACGCATGGATCAAACCCCGCGCTTTTTCATCGCCTACCTTATGATCCGGTGGCGGATTTCGCGCCTGTCGCGCTGATTGGCGTGGGCGTGCTGCTGGTGGTTGTGAATAATGATTTGCCGGTGCGTTCCATGCGCGAACTTGCGGACTACGCGCGCGCCAATCCGGGCAAGCTCAATTTTGCCTCTGGCAGCGCATCATCCCGCGTGGCTGGGGAGATGTTCAAAGCCATGGCGGGCGTGGATATGGTGAATGTTACCTATCGCTCAAACCCGCTTGGCATCACGGATGTGATCGGCGGTGTGGCGCAGGTGATGTTTGTGGATGCCACAACCTCCATGCCGCAAGCCCGCGAAGGCCGAGTGCGTGCGATTGGTGTCACAAGTCGTCAGCGCGTTTCCATGATGCCGGATGTGGCGACGGTCGAAGAACAGGGCTTCCCCGGTTATGAAATGCTATCCTGGAACGCGATCTATGCGCCGGCGGGCACGCCGCCTGAGATCGTCGCGCGCGTCAATGGCCTGGTGAATGACATCATGGCGCGCCCCGCGGTGCGTGAACGCCTGACCGCGAGCGGCATGGTTTTGCGCCCTGGCTCGCCTGATGATCTGGCGCGCTTCCAAGCAAGCGAGATCGAGAAATGGAAGCGCCTGGTGCGCGAATCAGGGATTGAGTTGCAATGACGAGCGTATTGTCTGGCGTGCGCGTGGTGGAACTTGGCCAGGTGCTGGCCGGACCCTTCGCGGGCGCGATTTTCGCTGATCTTGGCGCGCATGTGATCAAGGTGGAAAAGCCCGATGGCGGTGATGATGCGCGCCGCATGGGACCGGATTTTCGCCATGGTGATGCGCTGAATTTTCATGAATTCAATCGCGGCAAGAAATCCGTGACGCTTGATTTGAAATCGCCGGAAGGAGTGGAGGCTTTGCATGGCTTGCTCGCCGGCGCTGATATCATGCTGCATAATCTCCGCCCTGGCGCGGCAGAAGTGCTTGGCATTGGCGCGCAAGCCGTCACCGCGCGGCATCCGCATTTGATCTATTGCGAAATGTCGGCCTTCGGCCATATCGGGCCAGAGAAGCTTCGCCCTGGTTATGAACCACTTTTGCAGGCTTTCGGCGGGCTTTCTTCCATCACGGGCGAACCGGATGGGCCGCCGGTGCGCATGGGTGCTTCGGTCGTGGATCAGGGGACGGGGCTTTGGACCGTGCTTGGCGCGCTGGCCATGTTGGAACGGCGCCACCGCACGGGCCTGGGCGGCGTGGTGAATACATCCTTGTTTGAAACGGCGCTTTTATGGGCCGGGCAGAAAATCAGCGCTTATGTGAATATGGGCAAGCTGCCGGAACGCCACGCTTCTGGCCATCCCAATCTGACACCCTATGAAGCGTTTGATGCGGCGGATGGGCCGGTGCTGGTCTGCTGCGGCAATGACCGGTTGTTTGCGAAATTCGCGGCTGAATTGGGCCATGCGGAATGGGCAAGCGATGAGCGGTTTTCCACCAATCGCGCGCGGCTCAAACATAAAGCGCTCTTGCTGCCGATGATCGCGGCACTCATGCGCATCACGCCGCGCGCCGAATGGTTGGCGCGCTTATCACGCATTAGCGTGCCCTGCGCGCCGGTGAACAGCATTCCTGAAGTGTTGGCGGAACCGCAAACCCAGGCGCTCGGCATGGTGCAGCCCGTGCCGGGCGAGGATTTTTCTTTGGTGGCCATGCCGCTTTCCTTCAATGGCGAAAGGCCGCGCATGGCAGGACCTGCGCCGCGGCTTGGCGCGCATAATGCGACAATTCTGAAGTGCTGATCAGCCGTAAAGCCGCGCGCGACCTTTGGCGGTGACCCGCACCTGCATATCGGCGGCGCCATCGCGCGCGGGTTCCAGGCGGATCAGCCCTTCATCGAGCGCATCTTCCCAGGCAGAAAGCCGAGGGCAATTGCTGCGCCAGGCATCCATGGTCTCGGCATAGCTGCGCGGGCGTTCTTCCAGCCATCGCAGGAATTGCGCCATCAGCGTTGTCGGGATTGCGGGGGCATCTTTCAGCATATGGCAAGCCTAACTCTGCTGACCGAAACACTCAAGATGCCAGAATAGCTTCCACAATCTCCTGCACTTCCAAGGCTTCGCGCAATGTCGCCAGGCGATGCGCCTCACCACGCGTCATGGCCGCCACCTCAGCCAATTGGCCGCGCAGCACCATGGGGCGCATTTTTTCATTGGGCAGCGCATCGGGTGCCTGCGCCCAGGCGCCATCGGCGCCAAGCCTTTCCGCGAAAGACCAATCGCGCAGCCGGATCGCGCCATTCAGGGTCCAGGTATTGTGGTCATCCTTGGGGGTGGTGCCGACGCTCCCTTGCAGCGTCACGGGCAAGCCGCCGGCGGTCAATGTGGCGTGAATGGCGGTCTCTGCGCCATCACCCGCCGGATAGGTGGTGCCGGCCGAAACCAGCTTGAGCGGCCCCAATTGCCTTCGCGTCAGGAACAAGAAGTGGGAGATAACTTCGCGCGTGAAGCCGCCTTCGGCGCGCTTCGCCAGCCAGCTTGCCGCCGCCTGCTGCCAGCCGCGCGGCCAGGTGGCGAAGGCAACCTCAATGGCCAGAGATTCTGGCGTGAGCCCAGCGCGCCAGGCCGAAAGCTGCGCCACGGCGGGGGAGGATGCCATGGGAAAATTCACCGCCGCCCGCGCCCCGGCCGCTTCTGCCCGCGCGACGAAGGCGCGCGCATCCGAAAGTGACGTTGCCAGCGGCTTTTCGATGAAAACAGACCGCCCCGCGGCAATCGCGGCCTCGGCCAAGGGAATATGCGCCGCCGGTGGCGCGGCGATATAGAGGCATTCGCAAGCCGCGATCACCGCCTCCGCTGAAGTGAGCATGGCCGGTGCGCCTGGAATGGCAGAAAGTCGCGCGGCGGCGGCTGGCGATGGGTCCCAGACCGCAACCGGTGTCACGCTTTCTGCCGCGTGTTCCAGCGCGGCGCGCAGCAAACGCTCACCCATGATGCCGAGTCCGATGATTCCAAGCGTGACGGGAATGGGCATAGTGAGGTCCTCAGAAAGGGCTTGTTCGAAAGCCTGACTGCCACCACCATGGCAGTACTGCAACCTGAAGGCCGGAAGGGCGCGCATGGTCCAGAAAATTCCCGAAGCGGGCTACCGTTTCATTCCTGGTGTCTATCAATATAGCGCGGGCGTGGCTGCCGAACCCGGCTTCAGGCTGGAACGCGTGCGATTTGCCGAACCATTGCCACTGATGGCGGGCTTTGCGCGCATCGCGGCCTGGCTAGAAGCGCAGGGTCGACCAAAGGTGGCTTTTGCGGCCTGCGAATTACGCTCCCCCGCGCCTTTTACGGAAGAAGGTTTTGCTGCGTTTAATCGGGTTTATGGCGGCGTACTGAAGGAATGGGGCTTGTTTCGGGATGGGCTGAACCCGATTGCCCGCAGCAATGTCTGCCCGGAAATCGCCCCGCCCGCCGAGCCCTGCTTTCACGCCTTTGTCTATACCGTGCCGGATGCGGGCGCCGCGCCATCCTTTGCCGTGGCGGGCAGTGGTGAGGCTGCGGAAGGCAAAGGCGATTACCGCAGCAATACGGTTGCCTTGGGGGATATCTCGCCCGCCGGGATGCGCGCCAAGGCCCGCTGGGTATTGGGGGAAATGGAACGGCGCATGGGGTTACTTGGCGCCGATTGGCGCGCAACGACGGGTGTGCAGGCCTATACGGTGCACGATATGACGCCATTTTTCGCCGAGGAAATCGTCCGCCGCGGCGCCGCGCGCCATGGGCTAACCTGGCAATATTGCCGCCCGCCGGTGAAAGATTTAGAATTTGAAATGGATTGTCGCGGCATTAGGCGGGAGATCGTTCTCACGTGAACGGTGTTGGGGCCGCTCCTGAAATGATGAAGGTTGACCTGCATGTCAGATACACGCCCAGAGGCCGCAAACGCCACTTACGCATTCACGCGCGATTGGTTTTCGATCTATATCCCCGTGTGGAAACGCATCCTTGATCAGGAAAAGCCCAGAAAAATCCTAGAAATTGGATCTTTTGAAGGCCGTTCCGCCTGCCACGTCATCGAATATGGGTCCGCTGTCGCGGATGGCGAAGTTTCGCTGACCTGCGTTGATACGTGGGAAGGCAGCATCGAACATCGCCAAGGGGGTCCCGCAGAAGCGGCGATGAGCGATGTGGAACGCCGCTTTGACCATAATACCCGCATCGCACTTGAAAAAGCGGCCAAGCCGGTTGCCTTGCGCAAGCTGAAGCAGAAATCGCAACATGCCCTGGCTGGCCTCATCACCGCTGGCGCCGGCGAAAGCTTCGATCTGATCTATATTGATGGATCGCATGAGGCGCCGGATGTCTTGGCTGACGCAACCATGGCGTTTCCGCTGCTTCGTGTTGGCGGTACAATGATTTTTGATGATTACCTCTGGTCCATGGATCGTCCGGGGGCGCAGGATGTGCTGCGTATGCCAAAACCCGCGATTGATGCTTTCATGAACCTTTATCAGCGCAAGATGGTGGTTTACCCGGGCTTACCGCTGCGCCAGCTTTACGCGCGCAAAATAGCCCTATGAAAGCTGCGCGTTTCATCTGACGCGCCGAAAGGCCAAAAATGACCAACCCCCCGATCCAAGACCCCGGCCACATCCGCGATCTTTCCGCCGCCATGGCGAGAGGCGATATCACGGCCGAAACGCTGGTACGCCGCTATCTGGACCGCATCGCAGCCGTTGATGGCCAGGTGAAGGCTTGGATTCATGTGCTGGCCGATGCCGCGCTTGCCGAAGCGCGGGCGCTGGATACGGAACGAAAGGCGGGGCGGCTGCGCGGCCCGCTGCATGGCATCCCCGTTGGCATCAAGGATGTGATTGATGTGCGCGGCCTGCCGACACGCGCCAATAGCCCCTCGCGCGCTGATGTCGCACCTGCCAGTGCTGACGCCACGGTGGTCGCGCATCTGCGCGCAGCCGGCGCGATTGTGCTGGGCAAGTTGCACACCACGGAATACGCGTTTTTTCAAAGCCTGCCGCCCACGCGCAACCCGTGGGATTTGGCACGCACGCCGGGCGGTTCCTCGGCAGGCTCCGGCGCTGCCATTGCGGCTGGCATGGTGCCGCTGGCGCTTGGCACGCAAACCGCGGGCAGCGTCAATCGGCCAGCCGCCTATACGGGCGTTTGCGCTTTCAAACCCTCGACGCTCGCGATTGGTGGGGTTGGGGTGGTGCCTCTGGCACCTTCCTTCGATACGGTCGGCGCCTTTGGAGCCAGCGCGCAGGATGCGGCCTATCTGGCGGCGGGTTACGCGGCGGATCATCTGCGGCTCAACAGCCGCCCTACTACCTCGCCGCGCATTGTGCTGCTGCAAGACCCGCTGATTGAAAAGCTGCAACACCCCGAAACGGCAGCGCGCGTCGCCGCCCTTGCGGAACAGCTTGGCGCCGCGGGCCTTCCGCTGCATCGCGCCAGTGCCGGCGCGGGGTTTGAGGAAATGATCGCGCGCCATCGCCGCGTGATGTTGGCCGAGCTTGGCCGCACCCATGCTGGGCTGCCGCGCGAAAGGATCGCGACCGCCATCGCCGATGGCATTGCCGAGGGCCTGGCCATCCCCGATGAGGAATATCATGCCGCCTTGCGTGACCTAGCCGGGTTCCGCGCGCGGTTCTGGGCGGGCTTCGCGCCGGATGATTTCATCCTGGTGCCCGCCGCGCCGGATGTGGCGCCGGAGGCCGGCAGCACGGGCGATCCTTCCTTTGTCATCCCAACCACCGTGCTCGGCGGGCCGGTTGTCACGCTGCGGGCTGGCTTGGCCGCCGATACGGGCATGCCGGTCGGTGCGCTGCTCTTTGCCCGGCCCGGGGCGGATGCGGCCATGGCGTCCTTCCTGTTTTCGGCCACCGCCACCGCGCTTGATCTGTAAGCCCCAAAGCTTGCGGCGCCCGGACATCCGGCACATCTACAGGCTGGCTTGGCTTCCGTGTTAGGAAGCAGCCGAGCTTTGGCGCGCAGGAGGCGTTTTGGGTTTCTGGGGTAAGATGTTGGGCGGGGTGGCGGGCTTCGCCATGGGTGGCCCCTTGGGCGCCATGGTGGGGGCTGCGCTTGGCCATGCCGCGGATGCCGGGGCGCTTGGCGGCAAGGGCGGCGCCATTTCCGCAGCCACACCCGATCTGATGGCGTTTTTCGGCAGCAAGGAAAACCTGTTTTCCTTCTCGGTCGTCGTGCTCTCCGCCAAACTCGCCAAGGTAGATGGGCCGATCAAGCGCGAAGAAATCGCGGCCTTCCGCAACCTGTTCCATGTGCCGCAGGAAGCGCTTAGCGAAGTGGGGCGGTTGTTCGATCAGGCGCGGGAATCCGCCGAAGGTTGGGAACCCTTCGCGGAAAAACTGGGCGAGGCCTTCGCCGACAACAAGGCCATGCTGGAAGATGTGCTGGTGGCCCTGGTGCAGATTGCGCGCGCCGATGGGCCAGTTGCGAAATCCGAAGGCGATATGCTGCGCGGCATTCATGCGCGCTTTGCGCTTGATGCCGCCGCCTGGGAACGTGCCAAGGGCGGTACGCGTCGCGCCGTGGCGCCGGAAGCGCAGGGCGAGGACCCGTATCAAATGCTGGGCCTGACCCGGCAGGCGAGTGATGAGGAAGTGCGCCTGGCTTGGCGGAAGCTGATGCGGGAAAACCACCCGGATAGCCTGGCTTCCCGCGGGGTGCCGCAGGAATTCGTCAAGCGCGCCACCGAACAAGTGGCGCAGATCAACGCTGCCTGGGACAAGATCAAGCGTCAGCGGGGCTTGTAGCTTGCCTCGTATCCGAGACGTGCCCAGCCCCAATCATGAAGCGCGGCCCGATGGCGCGGTGATTGATACGCTGGTGTTGCACTACACGGGTATGCGTTCCGGGCAGGAGGCAATTGCGCGTCTATGCGACCCCGCCGCCAAGGTTTCCGCGCATTATGTGGTGGAAGAAGATGGCGCGGTGTTTCGCCTGGTGGCGGAAGCGCGCCGCGCCGCGCATGCCGGGATTTCATATTGGCGCGGGCGCAGCGCGCTGAATGGCAACAGCATCGGGATTGAGATTGTGAATCCCGGCCATGAATGGGGCTATCGCCCCTTCCCTGCCCTGCAAATGGCGGCGGTGTGTGATTTGTGCCTTGAGATCATGGCGCGTCACCCGATTGAACAGCGCAATGTGGTGGCGCATTCGGATGTTGCGCCGGACCGCAAGCAGGACCCTGGGGAATTGTTTGATTGGCACGGGCTGGCTGCGAATGGCGTTGGGCTTTGGCCGGGGGCTGATGCGGCGCCGGCGGATGAGGCTGCGTTGCTGCCCTTGCTTGGCGCGATTGGCTATCGGACCGATTTGCCGCTTTCCGTTTTACTGACAGCGTTTCAGCGCCATTGGCTGCC
>Ga0114976_10003275_pt1 | contig 10143 bp, 8 predicted proteins | sample S_130805_EF_Meta_FD_87319 | JGI IMG/M metagenome (GOLD analysis project Ga0114976, IMG submission 87319) | Freshwater microbial communities from Lake Simoncouche, Canada to study carbon cycling - S_130805_EF_MetaG | ecosystem: Environmental > Aquatic > Freshwater > Lake | place: Lake...
AGTCCGCGCACCGTCATGAGCAAGCGCGGTTCGGCCGGGTCAATTTCGATTCGTCCTCGGATGCGCTTGATGTGCACATCGAGTGTCTTTGTGTCGCCAAAGTAGTTGGCGCCCCAGACTCGATCAATAAGTTGGCCCCGAGTGAGCACGCGACCGGAGTTGGTCATGAGGTACTCGAGTAGCTCGAACTCCTTGAGCGGCATGGGCGTGACGACACCTCGCACGCTCAGCGCATGACGGTCGGCGTCGAGGCGAATGTCGGCAATCTCGATCACTCCGTCACCGGACATTGACTCGCCCGGATTGTTGCGACGCAAGACCGCTCGAATGCGAGCAAGCAGCTCGCGCGATTTGTACGGCTTCGTGACGAAGTCATCGGCGCCGAGCTCAAGCCCGACGACGATATCCACTTCGGTGTCTTTGGCCGTGAGCATGATGATGGGAACCTGCGAATAGGTTCGAATTTGTCGACACACTTCTGTGCCCGATACCTGGGGCAGCATGAGATCGAGCAAGATCAGGTCGTGGCTTGATTGGTCGAACACGCGTAGCGCTTCGGCTCCATCTTGCGCCACGGTAATCGCGAAGCCTTCACGCTCGAGAAGAAACGCGAGGGGCTCGCTCAGAGCAACTTCGTCTTCAACGAGCAAGATGTGCGTCATAAACGTGGTGATCCTTACTCAGCTTCGGCCGGGTTGCGTGGCAAACGAATTGTAAAACTCGACCCCTGACCGGGTAGCGACCACACCTTGATGTCTCCACCGTGGTGATTGACGATGTGCTTCACAATCGACAGTCCCAGTCCCGTTCCACCGGTGGTGCGAGACCGTGCTTGATCGGTGCGATAGAACCGTTCGAACACGCGCTCGGCCTCCTCGCTGGACATTCCGGGGCCCTGGTCGGTGACCACAATTTCAACCCGATCTTCGGCGTCGGCCACGCCGATGCCAACACGGGAATTCTCCGGTGAGTACTGCACCGCGTTGGAGAGCAAATTGTTGACGGCGACAACGAGTCGGTCAAAGTCGCCCCACACGGTGACTCCCTCGGCGCCCCCCACAACAATGTCGATCTTCTTGGCCGATGCGAGAACACGGTTTGCATCGACGGACTTGCGAAGCAGTTTGTCAATTTTGACAGTGCTGAATTTCGCAAGTGCACCCTCCGCCTGAAGGCGACTGAGTTCAATGATTTCGCGCGTGATGCTCGCCAAGCGCGCAGATTCATCCGAAAGGCGATCAGCAAAGTGGCGAACCAGATCGGGATCGTCGGCGGCCTCGGACAGAGCCTCGGCCAGCAAACTGATGGCCCCAATTGGAGTATTGAGTTCGTGGCTGATATTGGCGACGAAGTATCGGCGCACCTCTTCGAGTCGGCGAAATTCGGTGCGGTCTGCGACGAGCAAAAGAGAGTAGCGGGCTCCGAATTTGGATGCGCGCGCCTCAATCGAGCTCGTGGCATCGCCGAACGGGCCCCGGGGTATCTCGAGGTGACGAACAATGGGTTCCGACGAGCGATGCAAGTCTTCAACAACGGCAACAAGTTCGGGAACCGCAAGTCGGTCTTGCGAGATGAGTCCGAACTGCGCAGCGGCGGGTGACGCGGCAACCACTCTCACCGCCGCGTTCACAATGATGGCGGGAAACTCAATCGACTCCAGCAATTCGGCAACGCCTGCGGGCAAATCCCACGACGCGGCCTGCATTTCGGTGTTTGACTGCTGGGTCGAGCGGTTAATGAGAACCACGATGACCCCTCCGGCGATTGCGCCGAGCACGACGGCGATGCCGATAATCAAGCCGAGATTCATGTACATAACGCTAACGGAGAGTAACCAAACTGTGACATGTCGGGAACAAGACGTGACTGCGCCAAAAACTGTTCACCTACGCGTAACCTTACGTTAAGAAGCTTTGCTGCGTCTCGCAACGTTGCACGGGCTTACTGACTAGTGCTAAGGGAAAAAGAGGTCACACCATGCGCGTAATGTTTCAGCAGGAACTCAGCGAACTTCAAGATCGTCTCGTCGAGGTTTCCGAACTCGTCACTGAGGCAATTTCCAAAGCCACGAACGCCTTCAGCGATAGCAACGTCGCCCTGGCGGAAGAAGTCATCGAAAGCGACATTCTCATTGACGAACGTGCCCTGAGTCTCGACGAACTCGCGATTCAGATTTTGGCTCGCCAACAGCCGGTCGCCCGCGACCTGCGCATTGCGGTCAGCGCACTGCGCATCTCAAGTTCGCTCGAGCGCATGGGAGACATGGCCGAGCACATCGCCCAACTCACTCGTTACCGATTCCCCGAGAAGGTCATCGCCAAGGGCTTGCGCGGCACCTTCCGCAAGATGGGCGAACTCGACGTCGAGGTTGCCGAAACCCTGACCAAACTACTCAAAACACAGAACCTGAAGCACGCCGACAAGATCCGTGACCTCGATGATGACATCGATGACCTGCACCTCTCGGTGTTCGATAAGGTCCTTGGCGAAACCTGGGCCGGGACCCCCGTTGACACCGTCGATGCCACACTGGCCAGTCGCTACCACGAGCGGTTTGCGGACCACGCGGTCAGTATTGCCAAAAAGGTGAAATATCTCACCACCGGCGAATGGGCCAGCGACGGCACCGGTCCGGTGGACATTCAGTAGTAGGTTCCGAGCCTAATTTTTCGAGCCCTGCGCCGCCACGGCTGCTGCACCGGCGGCCGCAGCCTCCGGGTCGAGGTACTCGCCGGGCTTGACGGGTCGGAAGTTTTCGTCGAGTTCGTAGACGAGCGGAATGCCCGTGGGAATGTTCAATTCGGCGATATCGTCATCGGAAATCCCGTCAAGATGCTTGACCAAGGCACGCAATGAGTTGCCATGTGCGGTCACGAGCACCGTCTTGCCAGCCTTGAGGTCGGGCACGATGTCGCTCATCCAATACGGGATCATGCGGTCGATGACGTCTTTCAAGCACTCGGTCAAGGGGATGGTGCCGTCAATGCCGTCGTAGCGCGGGTCATCCACCTGCGACCATTCACCGTCGGCCGTGATGGGTGGAGGCGGAACGTCAAAAGAGCGACGCCAAATCTGGAATTGTTCTGGCCCATATTGAGAAAGTGTCTGCGCCTTGTCCAGTCCCTGTAACGCCCCGTAGTGACGTTCGTTGAGTCGCCAACTGCGCTTGACTGGGATCCAGAGTCGGTCCGATTCTTCGAGGGCGAGGTTGGCCGTTTGAATGGCCCGGGTCAGTAGCGACGTGTAGAGCACGTCCGGTAGCACATTGTTGTCGCGCAACAAGGCGCCAGCGTTCTTCGCTTCGCCAACACCCTGATCGCTCAAACGAACATCGACCCATCCGGTGAAAAGGTTCTTTTGGTTCCACTCGCTGTTACCGTGGCGAAGCAAAATCAAGGTGTGCGTCATGGCTCAAGTCTAGGGAAGACTTGTGCGCATGCCGGTCGGGAACATCACACGGGGAACGACAAACCCCAACCGCCTGCGCCGTGTCGACCGCTGGATCAGCGCACTGCCCGTGTTGCGTCACACGGACGACCCGCTTGTCGTTGACCTCGGCTTCGGCGCGAGCGCGGTCACCACAGTGGAGTTTCGGGAGCGACTGCTGCGCGTGCGACCTGACGTCGAGGTGGTCGGTTTTGAGATTGATCCGGCACGCGTCGAGTCGGCGCGGGCTGACGTGCGTCGATGGGGCATGGCGGATGCGCATCCGCCCATTTCTTTTGAACTCGGCGGATTCGAAACCCCGTTGCCCCGGGCTCGTCGGGCTTGTGTGATTCGCGCGTTCAACGTGCTGCGCCAGTACGACGAAGCGGACGTGCCCTCGGCCTGGGGTTCGATGCTCGCGGCCGTGCAGCCGGACGGTGTGTTGGTCGAAGGCACGTGCGACGAGATCGGGCGTGTCTCAACGTGGATTGCGCTGACGCCGGGGTCGGCCGGCGGACCACAATCGCTCACGATTTCACTGCGACTGGACCAGCTCGAAGCCCCCAGTATCGCCGCCGAACGTCTGCCTAAGGCGCTCATTCACCACAACGTTGCCGGTGATCCCGTGAACAAACTGATGACCGACCTCGATCGCTGGTGGGCCGTGCATTCGGCACTGAGCGCTTTCGGTGCAACCCAGCGTTGGCTGGCCACCGTCGAGTCGATGAAAGCGAACGGGTGGCCTGTGCTCGCGGGACGCACGCGGTGGCGGTTGGGCGAAGTTACGATCGCGTGGGACGCACTCGGTCGCGCTTGATTCGCGGAACATCAAGTGTCTTACCCGCGTCGCTCGGCACAATCGTCGTTTGACGAGCGGCGACAACTCCGCCTTCCGGACTACGCACAACCAGTGCGGCGTCGGCTGGCACAGACCGCTTCACGAGCCCGAGCGCAATCGGGCCTTCTTCAAAGTGGCGGGCCGCCGACGTGACGTGACCGACCGATTTTTCCGGGTCGTCCGCGAGTGCAACGGTCCAACCGGATTCGGGGAGCGTTGTGTCGCTGCCGTCAAGGTCAAGGGCGACGAACCGACGCGGTGGATGCCCGAGGTTGTGCACCTTCGCCACGGTCTCTTGCCCGCGGTAGCACCCCTTCGACAGATGCACGGCGCTACGAAGCCAGTCAAACTCGTGCGGCAAGCTCGTCTCATCGACGTCGGCGAGGGCGGGGCGCCAGGCGGCCAGGCGAAGCGCGGTGAGCGCAAGAGTGCCGGCCGGCTCGGGGAGACCCGTCGTGGGTGCGGTCGCCTCGAGCAACGCCTCGCGATAGGTCCAGTCGAGTGCGGGGTGACCTGCCGGCGAGGAATACTGCCAACCACCAGAGGCCACGGACGACCACGGGTCGACCCAGGTAAGGGGTACTCCGTTAGGGGCGGCGGTGAGCGGGGCGAGAGCGGTCGTGGCGCGTCCGCCGTCAAAAAAACCAACGACAGTGAACGCATCACTCACGTCGGCCACGTCCACGTCTCGGCGAAAGACCATGCGATCAAGCCACGAGGCGAGCCCGGCGGAATCTGCATCAACGAGAATCCACGAGTTGGTTCCGTCGTCCAGGATTCGCATGACTCGCTCGATGCGCCCGTTGGGATCGAGAAGAAGCGCTTCGGCGGATTCACCTGCGGCAAGGCCAGCCACCTCTTGACTAACCAATGAATCGAGCCACGTCAGGCGGTCGCGCCCGGAAAGACGGATGACCCCGCACTCGTTGCGCATGACGACCGCATCGCCTCGGGCGAGAGCCCTTTGCTCTCGAAAGGGATCTCCGAAGTGGTCGGTCACTGTGGTGCGCGCTCCTAGCGGGAGCTGCGGAACAACTTGTAGAGAACCACGCCGGAAACCCACGCAATCGACAGGCTGGCCAAGGCGAGGAGGCCAATGAAGAAAAGTTCGAGGGCAACGATCATGGTGACAGTTTACGCACGGTCAGAAACAGGTCGGAAACATTTGCGAATTACACTTGAGGAATCGGACCAGCGCAGAAGAGGTGAATTTGTGGCATCTATCCTGATTCTCGCTGCGCGCCCGAATGGTGATGTGCTTCCCCATCTCGCGCTTCTTTCCCACCAGGTGAAAGTGATTCCGGCGGAGCCGGCTCATTTGGTAAGCGCGCCCGACAGCGACCTCATCATGATGGATGCGCGTGGCGACCTGACAAGTGCCAAGAACCTCTGCAAAATCTTGACGGCCACGGGGTTGAGTTCGCCATTGATCGTGGTGGTCACCGAGGGTGGAATGGCGGCGGTCACGCCCGACTGGGGAATCACGGACGTCATTCTCGAATCAGCGACCCCCGCCGAAATTGATGCGCGCATTCGACTCGCCCTCGGACGTCAGGCTCCATCCGATGATGTGGTCTCGCGTATCCAAGCAGCCGGTCTGGTTATCGACGAGGCGAGCTACTCAGTGAAATTGCACGACCGCCCGCTCGATCTCACGTTCAAGGAATTTGAGTTACTCCGATTTCTTGCCACCCACCCGTCGCGTGTGTTTACGCGCGAGCAGCTACTGAGTGAAGTCTGGGGCTACGACTACTACGGAGGAACGCGCACAGTGGATGTGCACGTGCGCCGATTGCGCGCGAAACTCGGTGAAATGGAACAACTCATCGGCACCGTCCGGAACGTGGGCTATCGCTTCAACGTGGTAGACGACAACCAGCCCGCAACGATTCGTTAAGCCACGCGTTACCTCAGCTGACAAAATGAGTGCGTGGACGCTCTCTCCGACACTACGCACGATGACTCGCTACCCGACATCGACGATGACTTCGACGTTGAATTTGATGACTCGGGAATTAACGATCTGCCAGCCGACCGGTTTCTCGACCGGGAACTGAGCTGGCTGGCGTTCAACCAACGCGTTCTCGAACTCGCGGAGGATCCCACTCTTCCCCTGCTGGAGCGAGTGAATTTTCTGGCGATTTTTGCCAGCAACCTTGACGAGTTTTTCATGGTTCGCGTGGCCGGACTCAAGCGACGCATTGCCACCGGGCTCGCCGTGCCCAACAGCGTTGGTCGCGCACCAAGCGATGTGCTGTTTGACATCGGCACTCGGGCCCGCGAGTTGCAGGAACGTCACGCGCGCGTTTTCGCCGATCTGCTGAAACCCGAACTCGAGACGGCTGGCATCACGCTGGCTCGATGGAACCAGCTGACGGATGATGAACAATCACGATTGTCGAAGTACTTTTCCGACCAAGTGTTCCCGGTACTGATGCCGCTCGCCGTCGACCCCGCGCATCCGTTTCCGTACATTTCCGGGCTCTCGCTCAATCTGGCCGTGCGAGTTCGCAGTTCAAAAACCGGAACCGAAGAATTTGCGCGACTCAAAATTCCGCAGATGCTGCCACGTTTTGTGCGAGTCAATGAGGGCACGGATCTCTCGAACGTGCGCTTCATTACTCTTGAAGACCTGATTGCCAATCGCCTCGACGAGGTATTTCCGGGAATGGAAATCATCGAGCATCACGCCTTTCGGGTGACGCGAAACGAAGACGTCGAGATTGATGAAGACGAAACCGAGAACCTCATTCAGGTGCTGGAAAAAGGCCTACTGCGCCGTCGGTTTGGCCCCCCGATTCGACTCGAAATCGATTCGACGATGGATGCGCTCACGCTGGATCTGCTGTTGCGTGAACTCGACATCACCGAGCAAGAGGTGGTGCGACTCAACGAGCCGCTGAACCTGACCGGGTTATTCGAAATCTCTGGGCTCAAGCGCGCCGACTTGCGATTCACCCCGCATGTTCCCGTCACGAATCCGCGTTTGCTCGCGAGAGAAGATGGCGAGACGGCCAGCATTTTTAGCTCGATTCGCGCGGGCGACATTTTGTTGCACCACCCTTACGAGTCGTTTTCTACCAGCGTGCAGGCTTTTCTCGAGCAAGCCGCTCGGGACCCACAGGTGCTCGCCATTAAGCAAACGCTGTACCGCACCTCGGGTGACAGCCCCATCGTGCAGGCCCTGATCTCGGCTGCCGAGTCAGGCAAGCAGGTGCTCGCCCTGGTTGAGATCAAAGCGCGCTTCGACGAGCAGGCCAACATCGGGTGGGCCCGCAAACTCGAAAAGGCCGGTGTGCACGTGGTGTACGGCATGGTGGGACTCAAAACTCACTGCAAGCTTGCGCTCGTCATCCGTCAAGAAGGAAACACACTTCGCCACTACACGCACATCGGCACGGGAAACTACAACCCCAAGACGAGCCGCATCTACGAAGACCTCGGGCTACTCACCGCCGACTTGCAAGTGGGCAAGGATGTCACGCGCTTGTTCAACGAGTTGTCGGGCTATGCCATCGAGAAGAAGTTCAAGCGCCTGCTCGTGGCGCCACTTCACCTTCGAAAAGGCCTGCTCCAGCACATCGATCAGGAGCGACGAAATGCCGAAGCGGGGCTGCCGAGCGGCATTCGCCTCAAGCTCAATTCAATGGTCGACGAGCAAATCATCGACGCTCTTTACCGTGCGAGCAATGCCGGCGTGCCGGTTGACATCTGGGTTCGCGGCATCTGTGCCCTGACTCCTGGCATGCCGGGGGTGAGCGAGAACATCCGTGTGCGCTCGATTCTCGGACGTTACCTGGAACACTCCCGAATCTTCCTGTTCGAGAACGGCGGCGAACCCATCGCGTTCATTGGAAGCGCTGACATGATGCATCGCAATCTCGACCGTCGCGTCGAAGCGCTCGTGCGTTTGATCGAACCGGCGCAGGTCGCTTATCTCAGCGAACACTTCAACCTCGGGATGTCCGACCTCACGTCGTCGTGGCACCTCAATTCACTGGGAGACTGGACACGGCACACGATGAAGGCGAAGAATCGCCTTGCCGACCTGCAAGATGCCACCATGGTCACCCTGAGTCAGCGCCGACGAGGAAGTTCAACTCGATGAATTCGAATGCCGTGATGGCCGCCGGTGCGGTGTGCTGGCGAAAGATTGATGGTCGCATTCATGTGTTGGTCATCCACCGCGACGACCGCCGCGACGTCTCGTTGCCCAAAGGCAAAGTCGACCCCGGCGAATCGTTGCCGCAAACTGCTGTTCGCGAGATCAAAGAGGAAACCGGGCTGACGATTTCTCTCGGAATTCCTCTCGGGGTAACGCACTACACCTTGCCGAACGGACGACCCAAAGAAGTTCACTACTGGGCAGCCCATGTCAGCAACAAGGCGATCGCAAAATCAACCTTTCGACCAAATAATGAGGTGGCGGCGCTCGAATGGCTGCCGATCGAAAAGGCGCGTCGAGAATTGCACTACGACGTGGACCGCGAAGTGCTCGACATCTTCACGTCGTACGTCGACCAGGGCGTGACCGAAACTTTCGCCATAATCCTGTTGCGGCACGCTAAGGCCCAAGACCCAGCCAAGTTCAAAGGCGCCGACCAAAAACGCCCGCTCATTGCGCGCGGACGCGAACAGGCTCTCGACATCGCTCCGAGCGTTGGGGCATTTGGTCCGAAGAAGCTTGTCTCGAGTGTGAGTGTCCGCTGCGCCGAAACGATCGCCCCACTCGCCGATCTTTTGGGCAAAGATGTGCTCTTCGTGAAAGAAATTAGCCAACACGCGTTCGTGGATGATCATCCGGCTGTTCGGGCCCTCATCGGCAAGCGCATCCGCAAAGGCAAAACTTCGGTTTTGTGCAGCCACGGGCCGGTGCTGCCGGAGTTGCTGCGTGAGGTTTCGCTCGCAACAGGAACGGCGTGGTTGAACGACCACGCTCGGGCCGCACAGCTCGATACGGCGTCGTTCTCCGTCTTCCATCTGAGTGCCAAACATCCGTCTGCGGGCATCGTCGCGGTCGAAACGCATGACTCACTTGTCTAAGTTTTGGTAAAGAATCGCTGAGTTCACTCTCCGTTCATCGTTTATGGAGGGTTCGTATAGAAATTCGTCCTAGCCTCAAGCGTGATCAACCCGATCACACCAAGAGACAATCCTCCGAAGGGATCCTTCAGTGAACATCACTCGCACGAGCCGCATCGCCGGCTTTGCAGCAATTGTCGCCGTGTCGACGCTCGCCCTGAGCGCCTGCGCCGCAAACGAGGGCGCCGCACCGCAGCCCACGAGCACCCTCACCGGCGCACTGGTTGGCGCCGGCGCCTCCAGCCAGGGAGCGGCTCAGGAAGCGTGGACCGCCGCGTTCCAGACCACCAACCCCGGTGTCACCATCACCTACGACCCCTCGGGTTCGGGTGCCGGTCGCAAGACCTTCATCTCCGGTGGTTCTGACTTTGCCGGTTCAGACTCCTACCTCAACGACGAAGAGCTCGCCTCGACGTTCGCCGCATGTGCCGCCGGCACCACGGCTTTTGAGGTGCCCGCCTACATCTCTCCGATTGCCGTGATCTTCAACGTGGATGGAGTCACCGAGCTTAACCTCGATGCCGCCACCATCGCCAAGATCTACACGGGTGCCATCACGAAGTGGAACGACACGGCCATCGTTGCGATGAACCCCGACGCCAAGCTCCCCGACCTGGCAATCACGCCCGTTCACCGTTCGGACGACTCAGGTACCTCGAAGAACTTCTCCGACTACCTGTTCCAGAACGCAAAGGCTGACTGGGCCATCGAGAAGCCGGCCGACACGTTCCCCTTCCAGACCGGTGAAGGCGCCAAGGGCACCTCGGGTGTCGTTGACGCTGTCACCAACGGTGTGG
>Ga0114976_10003276_pt1 | contig 10143 bp, 9 predicted proteins | sample S_130805_EF_Meta_FD_87319 | JGI IMG/M metagenome (GOLD analysis project Ga0114976, IMG submission 87319) | Freshwater microbial communities from Lake Simoncouche, Canada to study carbon cycling - S_130805_EF_MetaG | ecosystem: Environmental > Aquatic > Freshwater > Lake | place: Lake...
ACTCGCGAATCTAGAAGCATTTTTGAAATTGGCATTAGATACCAATAGCGGACGATATCCATCGCTGAGTCGATTGATTGAAGAGTTACAAATACTCACTAAAGGTTTAGAAACCGAAACTCCCGATGAGGGGGAAGTACTCGAAGCGAGTGATGAAGAAGATGATGAGGATGTAGAGGCTGATCAAACCGCAATTAAGATCATGACCATCCATGCGGCGAAGGGATTGGAAGCCCCATTTGTGTTTTTAATGAATACTAATTATGTTCCATCAGAAAAAGACAGTAACGGTGTTTTAATGGATTGGCCCGCCGATCAACAAGCGCCGAAACTGATGTTTGCTTATCCAAAAGATGGTTTGAACGCAACGCTTCAACTCTTAAAAGACGAAGAAAATAAGATTGCGCAAAAAGAAAATGCCAATTTACTCTATGTAGCCATGACCCGTTCGAAACAAAGCTTTGTCGCCTGTGGCAATGGTGATTTAAAAGAAAAGTCTTGGTATGCTTTATTAAGGCAAGCTCAAATACCTGTCAAGACCATTATGGAAATTGTGCCTGAAGAAGAATCACTAGGCATCTGTATTCAGGGAACTTCTTTCGTCAATGGCTCACGACTGAAGTTTCCAGAGATTCCAGAGATGGAGCTCAAAGATGTTCAGCAGGTTCAGGATGAAGAACATAAAGCCTTTGAAGAAACCAATCAATCAAGTACTGAAGAAAACAAACCAAACCCAGATATCCTTGCCTTAGGAACTTGGGTGCACTGGTTGCTCGAGCAAACCACCCAAGACCCTATTCATGGGGGGATAAACGTCGAGACCCTCCAGAAAATGGCATTAGGGCAAAAAGCACCAGAGGAAATCATTTATCAAGCCATACCGATCGTCACTAAAATTTTACAAGCCAAGCATTTAAAAAATTATTTTTATGGCGATCAAATCATTGCGGTTTGGAATGAATTAGAGATGATTGATGAGAAAGGGGTTTTATTCAAAATCGATCGTTTGGTGGAATTAGATAATGAACTGATGATTTTGGACTATAAGTTAACGATTCCAAATGATGATCATCCGTTCTTTAGGAAATATCAACAGCAGCTCAAAAACTATCAAGCATTAGTCAGAAAGATACGTCAAGACAAGCCGATTCGTGCTTTATTGGTGGATCAACATGCCAATGTCAAAGAAGTTGTTTAAAGTAGTACTAATTAATCGAAGGAGAAAAATATGTTTTCAAAATTTGCGGCCTTAGGATTTGCGGAAAAATTTTTTATTGGATTTGTTGCCGTTGGATTGGCAGTTACATTCTCAGATCAGTTTTCCCAAAGCAGTCGACAAGCGGGGATTCAATCGGCACAAGAAAAATGTCAGAAAGAAGCCGAAGAATTAAAAGCCAACGCATTACCACATGAAGTCTGGAAAAAAGTACCTCCAATTTGTGATCCAGAGGCGATTAGTAAATTAGAGCAAAAGACATCCACTCAAAAGGCGATTCTAGAAATGACTGACGAACAAAAAACCAACAAATCATTTCCATCCATTATTTGGTTTATCCTAATCGGTCTAATTCCAACTATCGTCCGAGTCATTAGACGCCAAATGGGTAAGATTGATAAGAACGGTTAAACCTCATCTTTAATATGACCTTTGTGGATATTGGGTGGATTATTCCAATATCCAATTTCTTTCGCAGAGTTTTCTGCATCAGAATTCCAATCAAACTTATCGCTTTGATTGGTAAGGATTCTTCATTTAAGCCTTTTGTCTAAGAATCCAAGTAATTCACTATAATTTGGGAATCTTTAAAAAAAGCGTACTTTTCTATATTAGAAAGCAATCGATCACATGTTATCGAATAATGGAGAACTGCAGTTTGCCGCGGCAAGTCTTTTTCCGGTTATGCTCGCGATTAATTTGATATACGGCACCATTTTGTGGGCACTTTTCAGAAAAGATAATTCCATAGCAGTTAATTTCTGGATAAAAGGGTGTTTTTATTTCTGTTTAGGTACATTCCTTATAGCAATTAGATTTCATTTACCACTGTTTTTAGGTTATGCACTTGGTAATTTTTTTGTTGCCTATTCCCACTTAATGTGCCTTCAATCGATGGAAAGTTTGACATCTAAATTGACCAAAAAACATTATGTGGTCAAGTTTTTATGCCTCTTATATGGGGTGGGTTTTATTCCTCTCAAATATAATGATATGAATCCGGATGTGATGGCTTTATATATTGGGATATCGACACTGGTATTGCATTTCTGGATCTTTAGCAAGCTCATTAATTTGAGTAAAAAAAGCACAAATGTATTTGCTAAATTAATTACCTATTGTTATTTAATCTCATCTGTTATTTGGTTATTTCGTATATTCTTATCGCAGTATTATGGCTTTGGAGAATCAATGGATCCTGGATTTATCAATTGGTTGTCATTGCTTATGCTCACTTTGATCTTCCCACTCAAGCATTCTTTCTTTTTCGGATTGGAGTTAATCCAAAAAAATAATCAACTTAAAGAGGTCACTCTTTTATCTAAGGAAAAAGATGAGTTGTTGATTCAATTAGCGACGGAAAAAAACATTGCTGAAAAAGCTAATCTGACAAAAAACCAGTTTTTGGCAAACGTATCACATGAAATCCGTACTCCGCTACATGGTTTGATTGGCCTTTTATCGATCGTATTACGTTCCCCAATGTCAGAGGAGATTAAAAAGTCTTTAGATAAAGCTTTATATTCTTCCAAAGCATTACTCCATGTATTAAATGACATCTTAAGTTTCTCTAAAATTGAAGCGGGTGTTATTGACATCAATCGTGAGCCTCTAAGATTGCAACAGCTTTTTGATGATGTTTCTGATTTATTTTCAATTTCTGCGGTCAATAAAAAAATCGATTTACGCTTTGATCTTGATCCTAAAATTCCAGAAATTCTGATAGGTGATTTTTTTAAACTGCGACAAGTGTTATTTAATTTAGTAGGTAATTCGATCAAGTTTACTCGGCATGGTTTTATTGAAGTTAAGGCCAATCTAGAATACATAGATCATCAAACCGCATCTATTATCATCAGTGTAAAAGATACTGGTATTGGCATATCTGCGGAATTTTTGGAAGATATATTCCAACCATTCCGACAAATTGATAACTCGAGTACCAGAAATTATGACGGCTTAGGTTTAGGACTGCCGATTGCGCAGAGTATCTTAAAAATGATGAAATCCCAACTCATCATGAAGAGTCAGCCAGGAATCGGCACCGAAGTATCATTTCTATTAAGTTTGGAGACATCTTCAAATGTGCAGTCAGATCAAATGAACTTAAAGTCTGAGGGGCGGGAGATTAACTTAACTTCGCTACAACTGGAATCTTTAGTTGGTAAGCGGGTTTTAGTTGCTGAAGATAACCCCATTAATATTGAAGTGATAGGACATTATTTAGAATTTTTAAAAATGGATGCACATTTTGTTCAAGATGGTCATCAATGTCTCGAAGAATTAGCACGCGATGAATATGATATTGTTTTGATGGATATTCAAATGCCGAACTTAGATGGAGTTCATACGACTATTCAAATCCGATTAATGGAAAGATTAAAAGAGCTACCCATTGTTGGGCTGAGTGCAGCTATTTCTCAAGAAGATCGAGAAAAGAGCTTGAGAAGTGGGATGAGTGATTATTTAGTTAAGCCTTTTGAGCTAGAGACTTTAGCTCAAATGATCTTCAAATATATAAATTCAAAAAACTAATCTTAAAAGGATTAAAGTTTGGATCATAATTTATCATTCAATATGAGGGCATACTTGTGAACTGCTTATTTTGTGATGTTCAAACAATTGATCGAGGTCGTATTGTTGAAGAAAACGAGTTGGCATTTGCGATTCGTGATGCTTTTCCAGTAACTGAGTATCATTCGCTTTTTATTCCAAAACGCCATGTTTTAGATTATTTTGGATTATCCCTACTTGAAGTCAATGCTATTCATGCTTTGTTGCATTCGCAGAAAGACTATTTACTCAATTTAGACCTAACCATAGATGGATTTAATATTGGTATGAATTGTGGTCAAACAGCAGGTCAATCGGTTTGGCACTGCCATATACATTTAATTCCGCGAAGAAAAGGTGATGTTGAATTCCCCAAAGGTGGAGTCAGGCATGTCATACCCTATAAAGGTAACTACGAAGATTTAAGATAAAACGGTCAGCCGAAAAAAGAGTGATAGATATTTGAAAGCTGTCATGAACTGACTGAGATAGTTGATTTTTTATTGCTTATCATTAATAACTAATTGAAACAATTACTTGCAATCAGGATGAGACGAGCCCTACCCCCGGCACTACTGGGAAATGGGTTTGGCTGCTTCGTTCCCGACCTGACCAGGTTGCCATGCCAATATGCGGGGAGGCCCGTCTCTATCTATTGTACCCTGATGATTGTTAGAATATAACTTATGTCTGATATCTCATTATTCGAATCAAATGAATTACCCGTTCCTGGCTTAGCTTTAGCCAGAAAATGGCGTCCCCGTAACTTTGCTTCCTTAGTTGGCCAAGATCATGTGGTGCAGGCCCTCAGTCATGCATTAGATCAAAATCGATTGCACCATGCCTGGTTATTTACTGGCACAAGGGGTGTTGGTAAAACCACCATCGCCAGAATCTTAGCTAAATCCCTAAACTGCACAGGGACTTCTGATCATCCAATCACTCAACCCACATCAACACCTTGTGGTCAATGTGCCGCTTGCACTGAAATTGATGCGGGTCGATTTGTCGACTATGTAGAAATGGACGCCGCTAGTAATCGAGGTATTGGGGATATGATTTCCTTACTTGAAAAAGCTGTATATGGTCCGACCAGTGGCAGATTTAAAGTGTTCATGATTGATGAGGTTCATATGCTCACCAATCAAGCTTTTAACTCGATGCTAAAAACGCTTGAAGAGCCGCCACCGCATATGAAATTTATCTTGGCGACCACCGATCCGCAAAAAATTCCCGTAACCGTCTTATCACGCTGTTTGCAATTTAATCTTAAGCAGATGCCATCTTCCTTGATTGTTAATCATCTTAAAACTGTTTTATCGGCAGAGCAGATTCAGATACATGAAGGTGCTTTGAAAATTATTGCCAAATCGGCTCGCGGTTCTATGCGTGATGCTTTGTCTTTAACCGATCAAGCGATTGCTTATTCTTCTTCAAACATGACTGAAGATGCCGTCAGAAAAATGCTCGGATCATTGGATGATCGCTATCTGATTCGGATGATTGATGCTTTAGCTGAAAAAAATGGTAAAGAGTTAGTCGATATCAGTTCCGAAATGGGGTTGATGAGTATTTCTTTTGCGACGGCTTTACAAGATTTAGCTTCTTTACTTCAAAAAATTGCTATGGCGCAAGTCATACCACAATCAGTTCTTGAAGAATGGCCTGAAGCGCAAGATATTATTCGTTTAGCTAAATTGATATCAAAAGAAGAAGTGCAATTGTTTTATCAAATAGCGATTACGAGTCGCGCCGATTTGCTTCTAGCACCTGAAGAAGAAACTGGTTTTATGATGACATTACTTAGAATGCTCGCCTTTATGCCAGATGATGGACAGGTCCACACTCCGTCACCACCAGTACCCGCAACTCCCACTGATCAAGGAATAAGTAATAGCAAAGCACCTGCTGCGCTGAGTAAACCATCTCATGTTGCAGTAGCAAGCAATGTAAAACCTGTCGCATCAGCCACAGAATTGAAACCTGTAGCCAGTGCTTCGCTAGAGGAATTGTCGCCTTTAGCATGGCGCAATACCGTTAAGAAACTTGCTCTGAAAGGTTTGGAAGGGCAGTTTGCCTTACAAACCGCCATGATTTCTCATCAAGATAAATTAGGAACTACATACATTAAATTAGCAACTGATTTACCCCAATTAGCAACCACAACCTCGCTTCAAAAATTATCAGAGGCATTACAAACGTATTTCCATACGCCGTTTAAAATTACGATTGAAAAAAGTACTGAGGTCGTAACGGTTGCACATTTAGAGGCGAAAGATCAAGCAATTGCAAAGACGGAATTAGAAAAGACGGTCTCGGTAGATCCATTTTTAGAGCAATTAAAACAAGAGATCGGTGTTACGGTCATTGAGGGGTCGATAAGACCATTATCTTAAGTTATGAATCAAGAACAAAGAGAGGAAGTTATATGATGAAGGGTCAAATTGCTGGCTTAATGAAACAAGCCCAGCAGATGCAGGAAAAGATGAAAAAAGCGCAGGAAGAGTTAGCTAGCATGGAAATTGTTGGTCAAGCTGCCGGTGGCATGGTTAAGGTAACAGCGAATGGTAAGCACATCATTCAGCGCGTGCAAATTGATCCAAGCGTGATGGATGATCGTGAGATGCTGGAGGACTTATTAGTGACAGCACTTGCAGATGCCCATCAGCAAGCAGAATTAGCTGCAGAAAGTCGGATGTCTGGTGCGACTGCTGGTATGCCGATGCCTCCTGGATTTAAGTTGCCATTTTGAAGACATCCTATCAAGAGCAATCGAATGATTCATTAGATGCTTTGCAAAAATTGATATTGGCACTTAAAGTAATGCCAGGCATTGGGCCCAAGTCGGCACAACGAATGGCGTATTATTTGTTACAACATGATCGACAAGGTGCTTTGAGTTTAGGGGTGGCTTTGCAAGAAGCGGTAGAAAATATCGCTCATTGTGCCAAATGTAATTCTTTTTCAGAGCATGAGTTGTGTAAAACCTGTCGCGATGATCGACGTGATGGTCAGACACTATGTATCGTCGAGACACCATCAGATCAATTGATGGTAGAGCAAACACTCGCTTATCGAGGCTTATATTTTGTACTAATGGGACGCCTATCTCCTATGGAAGGACAGGGGCCTAAAGAATTACATTTTGAAAAATTAATGCAACGGATTTTTTCCGAAGATCCACAGTTTCCAAATGTCAGAGAAGTAATTCTCGCGACTAACTTTACCAGTGAAGGTGAAGCTACTGCGCATTATTTAGGAGAAATCTTAAAATCGAAGGGGATTCAAGTCTCACGAATTGCAAGAGGGATTCCGGTCGGTGGTGAGTTAGAGTACGTCGATGCAGGCACTTTAGCAAGGGCTATGATGGATCGAAAACCTGTTGGAAGTTAATAGAGGATCATTTTTGGGTTGGAGTTCATTTTTGTGCATTCAATTCGGATGAAAATTCAAAAAGTTCAAACTTAATCAGTAAAATAGGGCATAGATTAAAAGTAATTTCCACAACACTACATAGGTTTATCTACTTTCCATGCACTTTTTAGTATCCAATGATGATGGTTATTTGGCCCCAGGTCTTCTGGCTTTGGTTAATGCTTTACGACCACTAGGGAAGATTACGGTGATTGCTCCTGAGCAAAATCATAGTGGCGCATCTAATTCCTTAACACTATCTCGACCTTTATCGATTCATCGTGTAGCTGGGGGTGAGCGTGATGGTTTTTTGTTTGTGAATGGCACACCAACCGACTGCGTCCATATCGCCCTGACAGGTTTTTTAGATGATATGCCTGATTATGTGATTTCTGGAATTAATCAAGGAGAAAACATGGGGGAGGATGTTTTATATTCTGGAACAGTAGCAGCAGCAATTGAAGGTGTCATGTTTGGTATTCCTGGGATTGCATTTTCTCAAGTTGATCGTGGTTGGGCAAAAATTGAAGATGCCGCTCGAATTGCTCATGACGTGGTTAAGCATGCAATAGAAGGTGGTTTACCGACTGACAGAGGTTATCATGCGCCACTGATTAATGTGAACTTACCCAATCATTCCTATGAATCCTTGAAGGGTTGGCGTGTCACTAGGTTAGGCAACCGTCACCCATCCCAGCCTGTTATTATGCAAAAAAGTCCTCGGGGGGAGCCCATTTATTGGATTGGTCCTGCTGGGGAGGCAAAGGATGCGTCTGAGGGAACGGATTTTGATGCCATTAATCAAGGATATCTTTCATTGACACCATTGCAATTAAACTTATCAGATGAGCAGCGACGTATTAGTATGTTGTCTGCCAACTGGAATCGAGGTTAAGAAGAAGTGGTAAAGACCGACAAAGTTCTGGATCAAGCAAGACGACAGATGGCTCAGAGGCTAGCGGCGACTGGAGTTACGCATCATGAAGTATTACAAGCGATGGCAACTGTTCCAAGACATGCCTTTATTGATCCTGGATTGGTGGCACAAGCTTATGAAGACTCATCACTTCCTATTGGGCGAGAACAGACAATATCAAAGCCATCGGTTGTCGCCAAAATGATACAAGCATTGATGCAAAATCAAAAAAAATTAGGCCGTGTATTAGAAATAGGAACCGGTTGTGGATATCAAGCAGCGGTATTAAGCCTATTATCTGAAGAGGTTTATTCAGTTGAGCGAATTCGTTCCTTACATGACAGCGCTAGGGCAAAATTACGACCGTTTCGGATTGCTAATTTAAGGTTAATCTATGCGGATGGAATTCGTGGACTACCTCAAGCTGCACCATTTGACGGCATCATTCTTGCTGCAGCAGGGTTAGGGATACCCGATCCGCTTCTTGATCAATTAGCGATTGGTGGTAAATTAATAGCACCTGTTGCAAAAAGTGAAACTGAGCAACAACTGTTGTTAATTGAACGTTTGAGTTCGCAGCGCTATCAAAGGACAACGATGGAAGAAGTATTTTTTGTGCCACTGCAATCAGGGACTATTTAATTTATATGATTCGCATGATGACCTTCATCAAACGATATGCTTGCATCGGTTTCACGATATTATTTGTTGCTTGTTCAGCGCCTGTGCCCGCGCCTATTAAAGATCAGTCCACACCAATCAATCAACCTAAACCTGTCGTGATTCCTAATTGGTCTGTCACGAATACTCCAAAACCTGCCACTAATGCAGTAACACCGCCCAAACCTAAGCCTACGGCAAGTGCCAATACAGAAGTGAAACAAAATAAACCACCTGTAACAGAACCACCACCCAAAACAGAAACAGCTGTTTCCGATCCTGGATTTAAAATTGCCAAACCATCAAATGCCCCAGTGATTGATGTCTTTAACGGTAATAGCAATAAAGGAATCGATTACGGTGGAAAAATGGGTGATCCTGTATCTGCCGCCAGTGATGGCAAGGTGATTTTTTCTGGAAATAGTTTGCGTAGTTATGGTAATTTAGTCATTGTGAAACACAACAATAACTACATTACTATTTACGCCCACAATAGTAAAAACCTTGTCAAAGAGGGTGATACCGTTAAGCGTGGACAGAAAATTGCAGAAATGGGTAATACCGAATCAGATCGAGTTAAATTGCATTTCGAGTTACGTCGCGACAGTAAGCCTATAGACCCCTCGAGTTATTTTGATAGCTAAGAGTATGAAAACGGTCTTAGTATTTGATATAGAAACTATTCCAGATGTTGATGGATTGCGAAAGCTCAATGAATTTGCATCTGAATTATCTGATGAGCAAGTAGTTTTAGCGGCAATTGAGCAACGCGCAGCCAATGGCCAAAATGCTTTTTTCCCCTTGTATTTACAAAAAGTCGTTGCGATTTCCTGCGTGATTCGTCGAACTACCAAAGAAGGTTTACCTCAATTTAAAGTAGGTAGTTTAGGCAACTTACACAGTTCAGAAAAAGAGATAGTTAGTGATTTCTTTCAATTGATTGATAAATATACCCCTCAATTAGTCTCTTGGAATGGCGGTGGCTTTGATTTGCCAGTATTAAATTACCGAGCTTTAGTCAACCAAATTAGCGCCTCGCGTTATTGGGAGATGGGCGAGAGTGGCGATCACGATGCGCGGGATTTTAAATACAATAACTACATCAGTCGATATCATTTACGCCATTTAGATCTCATGGATTTATTGGCCTTTTATCAAGGTAAAGCCAATGCCCCGCTCGATGCTTTAGCTAAACTTTGTGGTTTCCCCGGAAAAATGGGTATGGATGGCTCGCAAGTATGGCCAGCCTATCAAGCAGGACAACTCGATAAAATTAGAGCCTATTGTGAAACAGATGTAGTCAATACCTATCTCATGTATTGCCGTTACCAACTTTTTCGAGGGGCTTTTACTGAAGAAGAATATGCCCTTGAATTAGATTTCA
>Ga0114976_10003278_pt1 | contig 10142 bp, 25 predicted proteins | sample S_130805_EF_Meta_FD_87319 | JGI IMG/M metagenome (GOLD analysis project Ga0114976, IMG submission 87319) | Freshwater microbial communities from Lake Simoncouche, Canada to study carbon cycling - S_130805_EF_MetaG | ecosystem: Environmental > Aquatic > Freshwater > Lake | place: Lake...
AAGGAGCATGAATCAATTGGTGTTCCAGAATTACTTAGTCCCCATGCATAAATCTGTGCTTGAGTATAGTATTTCTGTAAGTTATACAATACACCGGCATCCTGACTTTCCCCAAATACGACACGCTGATATTTTCTAGTTTTATCTCTAGTACTAGTCTTCCAGTCAACAATGTGGCGATCTTCTACTAGCACAAGGTCTGGTTTACTATGAATCTCACCATAGCCTTCAAGCGTTCCTAAAAAGATCTTCTGCTCAACAACTGCTGAAGCGATCTCTGGTAAGTCTGACTTAGTTATTGCATCTTCCAGAAAACTATGCGTAGCAGTACCAATCTTGGCTCCTAACCAGTACTTAAATGGTGCTTCTGGCATGCCAAGAAGTTTCTTTGCTAGATGGTAATCGCATGGATCAGAAAAATCTGATGCACCAATCTTCTTTTGCTTATCTCTATCTGACTCTTGCTTTAATAGTGATAAAGTCATTTCGAGCATTCTATCGTTTGATATCATTTCTTCTCCTTTGTATCTCTATGTTCTGTAAAATCTATTCCGCCCCAAATACCATGTTTTTCATCATTTAGAACTGCAAAGTCATAGCATAACTTAAGCAACGGACATTCTGAGCAAAGGTATTCACATTGATCTTCTGTAAGCAATCTAGGCCCACCTGTGTCATTTTCAAAGCCAAGATTGTCATAATCAACATAAAAATATGGGTTATTTTTACATGGCCAAACCTTTACCTCTTCCATTGCTTCATGTAATTGACTATATGCAGTTACAGCCTCTTTTTTTATACCAAAATATATTGGTTTTTCACCACCAGATCTATCCATCCGGTAAGCATTGCTAGCCCTAGTCTTCTTCGTCATAATTGCCGTAATCTTCCGCATAATCATCTTTTAGTTTCTCTACTAAAAACATAGCGTAGAAGCCGGCAAAAAGCAATACTGCAACAAAAAATACCACAGTTATTATTGTCAAAAATACATTCATCGTGCACCTTCTAATGCAATAAGCATAAACTCAATTATCTTATCTGCATCTTCAACCTTTTCTACCATTGCAACCATCGCATCAAGCAAGTCTTGATTTGAGATATTGCGCAAGTGCAAAGCATATTCTTCTGGACTGAATGATGGCGGATCTAACCTATTGTCATTCACCCAGGCTAAATAGTTTTCAAGAAACTCTATTTTATTTTGCATCTTTGTTCTCCTCTATTCTTTTAATTTCATCTTCAATATAAAAAATGGCTTTTCGTAGATCTTGTATTGTTGTATCTTTATTCTTTAAGCCAGCTCTCCAGAGGTATTTGAATGCATTACCAATATTGAAGTTCCGGTGTCTAGTTATTTGAATGCACTCAACGCCACTAGGATCGCTAGTGTAGTGCACAGGGTGGTTTACTTCATCTCTGCTCATGTTGAACCTCACAAAACTTGATGGCTTCTTGCTCAGTTGCATAATGTGACCAGCAATTATTCTCAATCTTGTTATCTAATATTTTTACTATAAGCCAGCTAACAATACTAAAAAATATAATAATAATTATTATTGAACCTAATTTATGCTTCATCTCTTACTCCTTTAATAAGGTCAATCAAAACATCACAATAGATTTTTGCATTATTAGTTGTATCCTGTATTTCTTCTAGCAGTTTGATGATGCGTTCACGCTCACGCTCTGCACCTTGAACCCTATAAAGATCTCGCACACTATCTATGTTCTCAAAACGATCTTGGTCAGTCATTATTTTTTACGCACCATTCGCATCTTTTGCCGTAGCAACTGCACTCTGCATCGCCACAAGGATCGCAGAAACATTCGGTGATTTCTACACCATCTTCATCTAAAATCATTTATTTTCTCCTAAAATAAGTTGTGTTTGTTCTTGCTCTATAACTCTTACAAACCTAATTTGACTTCTTGAATAGTTAGTCAAAGGTTCTAGAACTGTTGTTCCATACATTAGATTAGCATTTACTACTATGTTTTGTCCAGCATAAATCGCCGAATGATAAAAGTTTTTTGAACCCTGGTAGGCAAACACAACAATGTCACCCACCTGTGGTATAGAAACTCTTTTACCAATGTGCGCTTGCTTATCTGCAGAATGTGGAAGCTCCAAACCAAACTGCATATAAGTCCACCGCACAAGCCCAGAGCAATCCCAGCCACGAGTGTTAGATCCTGAAAACACATAAGGCGTTCTATCTACACTAGAAACTAAAGTGCGAACAGTTTTTTGCATAAGTTCATAGTTGCGTTTCTCTTTAGTTATCTCTAAAAAATTACTAGGCTTAAAAGTTGCAGTTGGCTTTTTTATGTCCATAGCATTGTTTAACGCTGGTGTTGCACATCCGGTCAAAACAAATGTTGCAACGCTCAAAGATAAAATCATTTTTCTTTTAGACATTATTATCCCTTGCTCCACGAAGTATTCTGCCACCAATTTCAGATAAAAATAGTAACTTAGCATTGTCTACTTCATCTGCAACAGCATCCCTAGTCATAGATCGAGTAATGTTTAATATCCGTTCACGCTCTGCCATCACACCAGCCATAAAGATCTCGCGTTGCCCATCAGTCATATCTGCATAAAGCATCTGCAATTCCTTTTCATTCATCATATATATCTAAAAAATCATTCATATCAAGTCGGTTATAGGTTTGTTGTGCCTGATAAGCATGACTATCACCATCTTCATTTGCATTTTTGCGCAAACTCTGGTTCATAGCCAACTGGTCAACTAAAAGTTTTGATAACTGGCCTTCATCATAGGTATCTTCTGCAATAATCTCATAAGAAACCACAGACCTATTTTGTCCCCGTCTATCTAATCTACCCATCGCCTGCTCATTTAGCAATCGATTATCATCTTTAGATAGCCAGACCATCGTTGAACAGCGCTCCTGCAAGCCATCAGTGCCCTCACCAATAGCCGAAATTACACCTACAATGAACTGTATGTCGCCAGCAATAAAGTCTTCTAGATAGCCATCACGAAACTTTTGTGGAGTAAAACCACTCCATTCCACTGCGGAGAAACCGGCTTTTTGCAATCGACTGGTAACTACTTTAGCGAACTTTTGGCTATGTGTTAGCACAAGCATTGCATCACCATCAGGATGATCCTTGATGATGCTGAACAGTTCATCGATCTTTGAAGACTTACAATCTTCTTCAAAATAAACTACATCTTCATGGTTAATACTTGGCGTACCTAAAGTTATTTGGCGTAATCTTGTGCGTGTATTGATTGGAATTTCAGCAGTCAAAGGATGCTCACCAAGCCACACAAGTAGATCCTTTTCCATCTTGTTGTATATCTTGCGTTGCTCCGTAGATAACTGCACTGTGCGTTCGATAGAAACAAAACTTGGCAAATCTGCATCCATGCCTTCTGGATGAAACTCACAGCACTGCTCACGCTTTAGGTGGCGAATATAGCAAGGGATACTTCTGGCGATGTCGCCCGGACTTCTCTCGCTAACTACAACCTGCCCAGCAAAGTAATCTTCTTTAGTCAAACAGTATGTGGCAACCCAACGCCAAAAAGATCTCCCAGCAACATCCGGATATATCCAGCGCAACACAGACCAAAAACCTTCAATGCGGTTTCCAGCAATCGTGCCAGACATTCCAATGCGTTGCTTGGCTTTTAGCGTTAAGAGCATCTTGGCAGTTTTACTATCCCTATTCGATGCCCGATGTATTTCGTCAAACACAGCAAGGTCTGGAGTGATGCCAACCCAACTCATGCTTCTAAAAAACTCTGGACTAATCAAATACCAGCCAGCAACATTATTCTCCAGTTCAGCCATATGAATATTTCCTTGACGGCTAGAGTTTAAATATTTTACTTCTGCATCTGGTATCTGGCGCATGATAGTTTTATCCCACGCTCTTTTATGTGTTCCTTTAGGTGCGATAACCAACACTGATTTTGCGCCAATATGTTTGGCAACTTCAATTGCAACTAATGTTTTACCGCCACCAACCTGCGTTGCGATAACCCCAGTACCGCCATTGCTGGCAATCTGATCTATATCTCTCTGCTGGTATGGATAAGGCTTAAGCGGTTCTTCCATCGTATTCTTCTAACTTTTCCTGACACTTAGAACAATACACTTCATCATCTTGCCAATAGGCAGGTATGCCACAATGTTCAAATGAAACATCTTTTTCTTCAGTATGAACCCAATTAGTCATTTTTTCCTTTTCAAAATTGTTGTTTTTATGGCAGGCACAAGTGCAAGTCCAAGACTTGTCATACCAATTTATTGTGTGCCGGCACTTATCGTGGGTCTGTGTGTGGCAGAACCCCGAAATATATTGGGGTTCTACCTTTTCCACAGACACTATCTACCCAATGCGTTTAGGATATTATTTAGCAAGTTATTGCGGTAGATTTGTGTTATCACAGCGAGGTCGCCATCAATAAACTCAAGTTCACCAGCATCGCTAACTGATACAAGTGCAGTTCCAGTAAATCCACTGTCGCCAATATCCTTTAGATATATTTGACAACTATTTTCAGATACGACATCGATCTTCAATTTCTCAGCACCAATAATATTGGTATTTACTTCTGATAAAGTCATTCCAAGTATCTCTTGAACAGTCTTATAGTTGCTTGTACCAATTGCTTTACCCAACTGGGTCTTAGGCACACCAACTTGAACTGCATAGCGTAAAGCATTATCGCGTTCATTCTTGATATTTTCTAGCCGGATGCCCAGTTCACGCTTAAGTTCTGCCTCAATATTTGCCTTAGCAATCGTATATGCAAGGTGTTTTTCACGCACAATATCTAGTGCTGACCTTGCGGATGAAGATAGTTTCATTTACTTCACCGACACCAACAAGGTACTATACGACTTACTAATCATATTAGTTAGCATGACAAAGTCTAAAGTCGTTGCTTCAACCTTAATTACTGCTACAAGGTGATATGGATCTTTTTTACTAGACTTCAAATCGATAGACTTAATTTCATAGTCGTCAAACTTAAAACTATCCTCTGCTCCATCAATGTCATATCTAATCTTTTTATCTTTAATGGCATCAATGGCATAGCCAACAGTTTCAGCGTTGCCAGTAATCTTTATATTTTTAATCATTTTATTCTCCAATGTTTGTTTGTAATGAACAGTTTATACACATGTTCAGGTGTTTGTAAATAAGTAAATTAGATATCTACATTATTCATAATGCCACATTCTTCACATTCAACTTCAACTTCATCGCATCCGCTACCAGTGATGGCATCAATATTTTCGTTATACGCTTCACATGAACCGCAGTCAAATGAAACTGTTATTGCTACTTCATCATCCCAAGGTGTTGCAGTTCTCCAGCCATCATAGCCACCACCAATGTCATAACTCATGACTAGACCCCACAATTGTTGCAGGAGCAACTGTGCGAAGCAGATTGATCTTCAGCAGGTGTTTCAACGGCTACTGCTGGCGTATATGTAGTTCTAGTGAATACTGATGAACCATAACTCATGTCATGACCGACAGTTGTCGCTTCGACCTCTACTGATGTCCCAGCGCGCTCACCATTGTCCCAGTCGCGAATACGAAGGCTACCAGTAATAATAACTCGGTCGCCCTTGCTAACGCTAACTGCGGTGTTGATTGCCAACTGCTTGAACGCAGTAATGGTAAACCAATTGGTGCTATCGTTGTCGTCTGTTGATGCTAGACGGAATGATGTAATTGGTAGCCCATCCTGAGTTACAAGATGGCGTGGGGTTGTGGCTACTAAGCCAAAGATAGTAATTTCTGACATAATTTTTCTCCTTATTTATTGTCGTATTATAATTCTATACTAAAAGTTGCATTTATGCAAATCTAGTTCTCGAAGTTCCAAGTTAGTCCATCGAGTAGTTCGGCAAAATCATTATCATTCACAACTGCATCCTTGAATGCTTGTGAACAATCAGACATGTGCCAGTCAATCTCATAGCCATCAAAATCTGAATGATACAGTTTGATAACTACAAGTTCCGGTGAAGTAGCATCTGGTGCAGTCCACTCAAAGCGAACTACCCTAGACCATGCCAAAGTTTCTTCTACACAATGCTTTATAGCAATTTGATCTTTATTCATTTGTTTCTCCCTGCTTGGCTTCCACCATCTGATTTAGCATCACGCACACTTTTGCAAGTGTGTCAATAACATGCTGATTTGTTTTGATTTCACCATCGCTGGTTGCCTTACGCCATCCACCAAACTTCTCATCATAGATAGTGTCCACGCCATCGATCTCTGCGCTGACGCTAAACATTCCGGTGTGCAAGTTGTAGCGTACGACTGTGTTGATGTCAAACGCATACTGCTTACCTAGCATCTTTTGGAATGCTGGGTGTTTTGCTTTTGACTCAGCAATCTTCTCTGCTTTAGATTTACTCATTGTAAGTCCCTTCTTTGTAATCTTGGATAACGAGTTCCAGCAACTCGTCAATAAAGTTCTCTGCTCTGCCAACAATGTCGCCAGCAATCGCTTCCCACTGGCTATCGGTGATAGTATCACCTGTCCAGTTTTCAAACTGTTCTTTTGTAATCTCTTGTATCTTTGCTACTGCTTTTTTACTCATTGTTATTCTCCTTAGTTGTTGCACTGAACTCCCATTGAGCATCAGTTTCAAATGGTTCAAAATCGTCTGAAATCCAGTCGTCAAGTTCTGCGTAAGCACTCAGTTCATCGACTGCATCCACCTCGACTTCATACCAGTGTGTGCGGACTGCTTGAATAATATATTTAGTCATTTGTAATCTCCTTTATTGTCCATGGATCAATATCCTCATTGCGCTTAATAAACACAATCTCTGCGCCAGCATAATCGCTGACTTTAGTTTTACGGTTCATGAAAGCCTTAGCGCTCTCAAGGTCTTCGGCATCAAAGATTATTTCATACTTCTCTGTCTGCCACATTGTTATTGCATACTTAGCCATTTATATCTCCATAACATTCAGTGCAACCATGACCCTCTACGAGTTCGTAAAGATCTTTATCTTCATCAAGCATCCAACTAACCGCTTCTGGGTAAGTGGATACTATAATTCTGTCCACAAATCGACCAGAGCCAAATGATGTGTCCTCATAACACCATACACATTTATCGCCAATATCCAAAATCATGCTATCTCCCTTATTGTTGTGAACTCAAATTCATCATTATTTGCATCAAAAGATCTTTGGAACTCTGCCATATCTGCGAAGTAAAAAAACACACGCTCGTCAAAAGTTTCATCATCATGCATCTGCTGATAAGTCTGACTATCGTTTATAACAACAACTAAGGCATTTTCATTCCCAGAATTGTCATTCTTCCAAACATAATCTATTGAAGTAATATATTCATTCATAATTATTCTCCTAAAATCGGTGAAGCATCAAACTCAATTTCAACTGCATTCAAAAAGTTCTTTACCGCTTCACCATAACCTAAAACAAATTCTAGGTTCTTAGGATCAACAGTAGACACAAAGTTATCTGCATCAGTACCTACACCAGTAATCAGCACATTACCGCGAACCACATCAATCTGGTTTTGGTAAATAGTTCTGATAATCATTGTGGCAATCGGGTTAGCCGGTAGCGTGTGATAGTTTGCATCATCCTTACTGCTCCAAATAACTTCCGGAATGTTAGTTAGATACACTTCCCAAGGCTCTGGAGCAACCACAAAGGACTTAATAAAGTCATGTGCAACAGTAGCCGGTCTAGGTAAACCAACCTGCATAACCTGCCCTTTAGTCGTAATGGCAATAGCCTGTTTAATAGTTTGTTCAGTCATTTCGTTCTCCAATCGTGTGATTAATAATTAGTACAAAGATCAATACGCCCATCATCCATCCGATGGTTGTCGCTTGTCCTGCAAGTTCATGGAACATCTCAAAGTTATCGACATTCTGCGACATCTGAAACACTGTAAAAAACCAGTGTCCAGACATTAACAACAGCATGCCGGCAAGTACTAACCTAAACATTAGGCAACTCCCAGTCATTAGTTAGCGCAACAATCTCCAAATACTTTTTTTGAATGTCTGCAAGCAAACTCTCAACATACTTGGCTTCTAGCACCATAGCACCGGTGTGCCCCTCTGGAAGTGAACGCCCAGTACCAAACCATTCTGCAAGGTTGCTAGCCATCATCTCGATGTCCAGTTCGCGGTCAACAATCTCAACGGCAACTTTATCTGATAAATTACGCATTGCCGACCACCCCTTGAGTACGCTCTAGGTTTGACTTGATGATGTCAAGCAAGGTATGAACACTAACGCCATTGCTAACTGCATGCGCTGGATTAATAGCCATCTGGTCAATCTGTTCAAGCGCAAAGATCAATGAGTTCCACTCACCCATACGCATCACCAGAGGTTTGTGCTCTGCGCGCTTCATGTTGTTTTCCCTTGCGCGTTCTTTTGAAATAGCCAGCGCGACCATCTGCTCAACTTCTGCGTTGATAAAGTCAGCAATCACATTATCGAAGTCGCTAGGTTCAGACTGCTTGCCTAATAGTTCCAGCATCTCATTAGGTTCAATGTCTGATGTTGTTGTGCCTACAACTTGGTAAGCCTGAGTTTGGTCGTCAAAGCCGACAACTGTGTATAGGGTATTTTTCATTTGAGTATCTCCTTGTTGTTGTGTTGTTTGTGTAAAACCTTGAATAGTGAAGTTCATGTCTGCATCTAAGCGAACCTCAAATGGTGCAATTCCGCTACCTAAGTCGCAAGCACTACATTCACTAGATGAACTAACGCCATCCTCATAAGGTGTGTCAGCGTGGCAGGTAGAGCATTGGTAGATGCAGAACTGGCATGTTTCTTGATGGTCCTCGTGGACTGGGCTCACACCACAGTAAACGCATGTTGGGTTCATAATTCTCTCCTTTTGTTGCATCGAATATGGGCGACCATATTCAATGAATTGTTATGTTTTGTATTATTTTATGTTGTAATAAATATAATACACTATTTTGGTTTATTATTCCCAATAATACAAAATGTTGGGAAAAAAGTTATTGTTTTGTTATTTAGTTGTTTTTTGGTGATTTTTGCTCATTGAATATGGTTAGGAATTTGCAAAAACCTTACCATATCCAATGAAATCGATGAAGATCTTAGTACATACTATCTATATACATTATATATTATTATAATATTTATATAAATAATGTGGAGATGGGGCTAATCCCAAAAATCTAAATCAGTCTGGTCTGGAAAACTAGAGTAATCTCTACGACCACGAATAGCCGGCAAATAGCCCATCTCCACCAAATCATCGTAAGAACCCATGAACTGACCATCAAGGTCAAAATACTCACCGAACTCATTTACACGATAATTCTCTACCGGTGGAAACCCATCGACAAGACTTGGAGTATCGCCATCATAGTCCTCGTCATACCAGTCAGCAGGGATAAATACATCGCCTAAATCTGATGCAATATAACTACCACGAGCAGATGGAACTGCGCATGCTTCACCACTAGCAGACTTATTGCCAGAAGTAAGGTTGCGGTAGTAAGCACTTGAATAGTCGAACTTCTCTGCATACTCAGTATTCTGTGCAGGCAATGCTTCTACTTGGTCAAGACGACCGCCACGAACAGTAATGAGAGTACGCTCTGGAACATTCTCTAGGTAGATAGGCTTCTGCCCAATAGCCTTGAGTGCAGATACTAGAATGCGCTCTGTCGAAGCAAATACGAATGAACCATCTTTGAGTTGAGCAACACACAGCGGACTGTGAGAGATACGAGCAACCTTGAGGGTCATGCGCTCTGCTTCATCAAGCCATGCAACGCTAGCATCACCATCGAGCATCTCTAACTTAGAAAGATCGTTTGGATACTGGGATAGCAGGGCAGGTATAACAGAACTATCTACCTCTGGCAGTTTGGCATCAATGTATGAGCGAACTGTATTGTGGTTATAGATAACACCGTTGTGCACTAGGGCAATCTGGCTATCAGGAGATAGAACAGGGTGATTATTAGCCATAACCTTGATAGATCCATGAGTAGCGTAGCGAGTGTGCAGAACAGCCACACCTGCATTCTTAGGCATAGTCTTGAGATTAAGACGAGCACCGGCTACATTGTTTTTGAATAAGCC
>Ga0114976_10003280_pt1 | contig 10138 bp, 8 predicted proteins | sample S_130805_EF_Meta_FD_87319 | JGI IMG/M metagenome (GOLD analysis project Ga0114976, IMG submission 87319) | Freshwater microbial communities from Lake Simoncouche, Canada to study carbon cycling - S_130805_EF_MetaG | ecosystem: Environmental > Aquatic > Freshwater > Lake | place: Lake...
ATGGTCTGGCGTACCGCTTCGGTATTCAGGGAACGGGTGGTCATCGCTGTTCCTCTCCGAAAAATTGCGCCGACAGACGCGCAGGCTGCCAGCAAACGCTCGGCTGAGCGTGCAGGCTTAACCGTCTCCGGATTATGCAGGATCATGCCGAGGGATGGGCAGGCGGTTGTGATGACGGCTTGCTGCCGGTTGCCTTCAGCGGTGGTCGGGTATCGAAGCCGAACGCGGCATAGAGTGGACACCAGCCGACCAGGCCGGTGATCACCCCGACGATCCCGATCCAGCCCCAGGCCCCGATGGTCGAGGTGGCGGCCATCGCAATCAGCGCAAAGCCTGCGAGGACGCGAATCTGTCGGTCGATGGTGCCTGTGTTGGTCTGCATGGTGGACTCCCGGTACGGATGCCCTCGGATCGGGGCGCCCTGACAGCTTCAGTGCAGGCCAGATTCGTGCCTGTCCAGGCAGGCCTGGCGACACCGAGCCGGGTGTGGCGTCTGCGAGGGTCGGGCGTCAGCGGCGCGATTCGAAAAAGCCGGCGGCGATCGCGAGCGCGGCTTCGACATCGTGATGGGTCACATCGAGATGGGTGACCCAGCGCTGAACCAGACCGCTGCCATAGCGCCCGACGCTGCCGGTGGTGCGAACGCCGTGTGCTGCCAGGTGATCGGCAAAGGCTTGCGCGATCGCATCGTCGACCTTGACGAAGACGATGTTGGTCTGCGGCAGGTCGGCCTGCAGCCCGCCATATTGGTGCCCGAGCGCGATCAGGCCTTGCGCCAGTCGGGTGGCATTGGCATGGTCGTCTGCCAGGCGATCGATATGGTTTTCAAGAGCATGCAACCCGCCGGCCGCGATCATGCCGGCCTGGCGCATGCCGCCACCCAGCATCTTTCGCCAGCGTCTGGCGCGTGCGATCAGTGAGCTTTTGCCGAGCAGCAGTGATCCGACCGGAGCGCCCAGGCCTTTCGACAGGCAGACCGACACGCTGTCGAAGTTGGCGCAGATCTCGCGGGCCACCGCGCGTGGCTCAAGAGGCACATCGCCTTGCCTGGCGCGGGCGGCAGCCGCCGAGTCGGCGCCGGCGCCTTCGCGGATTCCGGCCCGTCGGCGGCGGGTGACCTCGACCGCAGCATTGAAGAGCCGCGCGCCGTCGAGGTGGGTAGACAGGCCCCGACTGGTGGCCAGGGCGCGCATCTCGCGCAGATAGTCCATCGGCAGCACCTTGCCGCCGGTGGTGTTCTCCATCACCACCAGCCGGGTGATTGCGAAGTGCGGATCGTCGGGTTTGATTGCTGCCTCGATCGAGGCTAGCGGAATCGTGCCGTCGGGGGCGTGTTCGAGCGGCTGCGGCTGAATGGAACCCAGCACCGCCATGCCGCCGGCTTCCCATTTGTAGGTGTGCCACTGCTGGCCGACGATGGCTTCATCGCCGCGTTCGCAGTGCGACAGCAGCGCGAGCAGATTGGTCTGCGTGCCCGAACTGGCAAAGAGCGCGTCTTCAAAGCCGAGCATCTGCGCGGCGCTGGCCTGCAGCCGGTTGACCGTCGGGTCGTCGGCAAAGACATCGTCGCCGACCTCGGCGTTGGCGATCGCGGTGCGCATGGCGGCGGTCGGGCGGGTGACGGTGTCGCTGCGAAAGTCGGTCATGGTGCGGCTCGCTTTGTCAGGCAGAGGAAGGATGCTGCGTTGATGATGAGGCGGCATGGGCCGCAGCGGATATCGACGATGAGGTGGCACGGGCTTCGCCGGCGGGTGAAGCGCAAAGCGCGATGGCCAGATCGATCGCGGACCGCAGGCTGCTGGCATCGGCAATCCCTTGTCCGGCGATATCGAAGGCCGTGCCATGGTCGACGCTGGTTCGGATGAAAGGCAGGCCGACGGTGATATTGACGCCCTCGTCAATGCCAAGGTACTTGACCGGGATCAGGCCCTGATCGTGATACATCGCGACCACCACGTCGAAGTCGCGAAAACCGCGAGCGCGCATGAAGATGGTGTCGCCCGGCCAGGGGCCGCTGGCATCGATGCCCCGCGCGCGGGCCTGCGCAATGGCGGGCGCGATGATCTCGATTTCCTCGCGGCCCATCAGGCCGCCCTCGCCGGCATGCGGATTGAGGCCGGCCACGGCGATGCGGGGATGGGCGATGCCGAGCTGTTGCAGGCCGATGTGCGCGATTGCGATCGTGTCGGCGACCGCCGAGAAGGTGATTTTTTCAATCGCCTCGCGCAGCGGCACATGGATGGTGACCAGGATGGTTCGCAGCTCGTGATTGGCCAGCATCATTCGCACATCGCTCGCGCCCGCCAGCTCGGCCAGGATCTCGGTATGGCCGGGCTGATGAATGCCGGCGGCTCGCAGCGCTTCCTTGTGGATCGGTGCGGTCACGACCGCAGCGATCTGGCCGGCGATTGCATCACGGCCGGCGCGCATGATCGCGGTATGCGCCGCCAGACCGGCTCGTGCATCGACCTGTCCGATTGGCAGATCGTCGGGCAGATTGCTGCAGGTGACGACCGCCACGGTGATCGGGTTGATCGGCGCCTGCGGGGCGCTCTGTGAGTGAGTGCCGCGCGCGGCAGCGTCGGTGCCGGCGGCATCATGTTTGGCATTGCGGGCGACATTCAGGACCGTTGCCGCTTGCGAGACCGAGTCGCAGGCGGTGATCGCGAGCGGCAGCCCAAGCCTGCGGGCGGTGCGGGCGAGCAGCGACGGGTCGCCATACACCACGAGCCGGAAGGGGAGTCGAGTGGCGATAGCGGGCGGATCGGTGCCGATTGCCGCCAGTGCCTTCAGGACGATCTCGGGGCCGATGCCGCAGGCGTCGCCCATGGTGATGGCGATCGGGAGTGCGGCGTGATGCGCTTCCCGACGGGCAGGCGCATCGGCGACGGACAACACGGGATGATCATGCGATGGCGGCATGGGATGAATTGTAGGCCTCGAACGAGCCGGGCCCGAGCGTTTGCGCGCGGTCTTCAGCGCAGCAGCAAAAGCAGCCCGACCGCGGCAAGAAAGCCGAGCAGCAAACATCGGAATACTGTCTCGCTGACCCGGTGGCGCAGGCGCTTGCCGATCGCCATGCCGGCGAACATCGGTGCAAGTGCCAGCCCCGACATCACCACCTCGGGCCAGCCCATCACATTGAAGGCGGCCATCGACAGATAGAGCGGCAATGCGCCGGCGATGTAGATGATGCTGATCGAACCCACGAACTGCTCACGGCTTAGCCGCAGCGCGACCAGATAGGTGATCAGCAGCGGGCCCATCAGCGACGACACCCCGCCCATCGCGCCCGATACCAGTCCGACCGCCGCGCCCCATCGGCGTTCACTGCGAGGGCTCACCTGGAGCACCGGGTTCCAGATCATCATCGCCACCGCCAGCAGCAGTGCGGCGGCGACCAGGGCATCGATGGTGGCCACCGGCAGGCCGAGCGTCAGTCGCGCAGTCAGGGCGGTGGCCAGCACGATGGCCACCAGCAGCGAGGCGAAGCGGCGCAAGGCGTAGGTCACCATGCCTGCGTCGGCCGCCTGCCAGATGTTGGACAGCAGGATCGGAATCCCCATCAGTGCAATTGCCTTGGGGCTGGGAATGACCAGCGACAGCAGTGGCACCATCACCAGCGGCAGCCCTACGCCGATCAGGCCCTTGACCAGTCCGCCGAGCACGAAGATTCCGGCCACGATCAGCAGCAGCGACACGCTGGGCGACTGGCCGAGCGCGGTGGTGATCGATGCTGTCAGGTTGCTGCCCAGTGTTGAGCTGAGTGCGCTGCTGAGAATGTCACCGAGTGCGCCGTCCTGGCCCGGCGCGAGCAGATCAGTGATGGCGCTCAGCCTTCGTGCTGCGCGCGGGCCAGCACGGCATGCAGGAGCACATTGGCGCCGGCATGGATATGGGCCGGATCGGCGTTTTCGATCTCGTTGTGGCTGATGCCGCGCTCGCAGGGCACGAAGATCATGGCGGTGGGGCAGCGCCGCGCAACATAGACTGCGTCATGGCCGGCGCCGCTGGCCAGTCGCCGGTGCGAATAGCCGAAGGCTTGTGCGGTGGTCTCGATGGAGGCGACCAGCGAAGTGTCGAAGGCGCAGGGCGCAAAGTACACGGTCTGCTCAAGGCTGATCGACACGCCGCTGTCGGTCGAAATCTTTGCGGCAGCGCCCTTCACCGCTTCGGTCATCGCATCGAGCGTTGCGGCATCGGCACAGCGCAGATCGATGCTCATCTCGACCCGACCCGGAATGACATTTCGCGAATTGGGCGAGACCACCAGCCGTCCCACCGTGCCGCGCGCATAGTGCGGATGCGAGGTGGCGACTTCGCGGACCGCGATCGTCAGGTGCGCGGCAGCCAGCAGCGCATCGCGGCGCAGCTCGATGGGCGTGGGGCCGGCGTGTGCATCCTGGCCTTCTAGCACGACATCGAACCAGCGCTGACCGAGCGCGCCTTCGACCACCCCGATGGTCTTGCCTTCGTTCTCGAGCACCGGGCCCTGCTCGATATGGGCTTCGAAGTAGGCATCAAACGCCGGTGCGGCATCGGTACCGGCTGCGCCGATCGCGGCAAGCGCCTCACCCACCGAGATGCCTTCGGCATCGCGCTGCGCCAGGCAATGCTCGACGGTAAAGGCGCCGGCATAGACGCCCGAGCCCATCATCACCGGCTGAAAACGGGTGCCTTCCTCGTTGGTCCAGACCGCGACCGCAATCGGCTTGCGGGTACGGATACCGGCATCGTTGAGGGTGCGAATCACTTCGAGCCCGGCTAGCACGCCGTACTGGCCATCGAAGCGCCCACCACTGGGCTGCGTGTCAAGGTGACTGCCGATGCCCACCGGTGCGGCAGTGGCATCGGTGCCCGGGCGGATTGCGTAGAGGTTGCCGATGGCATCGCACCGGATCTGGCAGCCAGCCTCGCGCAGCCAGCCGGTCACCCGATCGCGACCCTGGGCATCGAGCTCGGTCAGCGCCAGGCGCCTGATGCCGCCGCGCGGGGTGGCGCCCAGGGTGGCGAGCGACATCAGGCTAGACCACAGGCGGTCGGATGAGGTGGACAGGGCGGCCGGCGTGGGCAGGGGAGCATTCATGGCGGGCTCTTCAGGAAGGAGTGCTGATCGCGACTCGGCTGGCTCGTGATGAGCCGCTGGCGCGTCGTCTGGGGGTTGTCGGATGCGAGCGTGCCGTCATTGTGGCAGGAGGTGGCGCGCCGAGTTCGGTCGAGATGTTGGCGGCGAGCTGCCGGATGCCCTGAACGAGTTCGGTGCGTCGTTTTGCGGTGAGTCCGGCCTTGATCACGCTGACCGCGACTGCTGCGACCGCGGCCGCGCCGCGCGCGCCAAACACCGGCGCGCCGAAGCACTGCATGCCTTCGGCGGTTTCCTCGTCGTCGATCGCATGGCCGTCGCGGCGAACGTCGGCGAGCTGGCGGCGCAGTGAGGCGAAGCTGGCGATGCCGTGGCGGGTCAGTCGCGGCAAGGGCCCGTTGCCCAGCGCCAGAGTGACCGCCTTGTCGTCGAGACTGGCCAGCATCGCCTTGCCCGACGAGGTGCAGATGGCCGGAAATCGGCCGCCGACGCGGAAGTTGACCGCCAGCGGCCGGCTGCCCTGGCGGCAGGCGAGATAGGTGACTTCGCGGCCCTCGAGTGTGGCCAGCATGATGGTTTCGGTGCCGAGCGCCGCGATGCGACGGGCATGGGCGTCGAAGGCGCGCATCAGGCCCGACTGCGCGGTAAAGGCGTCGGCCCATCGCAATGCGCGCGGCCCGAGGGTGAATTCGGCTGCGTCGTTACGCCGGGCAAGGTCGAGTTCGACCAGGGTGGCGAGCAGACCGTGCAGGCTGCTGCGCGGCAGGCTCAGGCGGCGGGCGAGATCGGCCAGCGACAGCGGTTCGTGGGCATCGGCGAGCGCATCGAGCAGGCGCGAGGTGCGCTCGACCGCCGGGACCAGGCGCGGTGCATTGGGCGTCCGGGGCGATGGTGGTGGCGCCGGTGACAGCGAGCGGTCGGTGTGGTTGGGCCTGTCGGTGTGAGGCTTGGTGGCGGATGTCGGCATCAGGCTGGTCGCGGTGCGGCTGTTCGGTCTGAGGATCGCGGGGCGGGTCGTTGCTGAGCCGAGTGAGCGGTATGGCGGTTGACATCGCTCTGGGCGCTGCGGACAATCCTCCCATATGTTGAACAACCGTTCAACTGGCTGAACGACGTCTGTTCGAGCAAACCAGGTTGCCAAGTCGACGCTGATCGCTGTGGCCCTCCCCGTCGACCCCTCGACCCCTCGAGCAGCACTCACCGGAGACCTCCATGGGAAGCACCAAATCACATCTCAGCGCAGCCACCTCCCTGCTGGAGGCGACCAGTGTGGGTCACTGGATCGACGGCGCGCCGTACGCGGCGCCTGCTGGCAGTCGCGAGGCCGATGTGTTCAACCCGGCCAATGGCGCGGTTGTCCGGCGTGTTGCGCTGGCCGATGCCAACACGGTTGATGTCGCAGTGCGATCGGCGCATGCCGCGTTTGCCGGCTGGGCCGCGACGCCGCCGATCCGCCGGGCGCGGGTGATGTTCCGGTTCAAGGAACTGCTCGATCGACATGGTGACGAGCTGGCGCGGCTGATTACCGCCGAGCACGGCAAGGTTTTCTCGGATGCGCAGGGCGAGGTCCAGCGCGGTCTGGAGGTGGTCGAGTTTGCCTGCGGTATTCCGAGTCTGCTCAAGGGCGAGTACACCGAGCAGGTCGGCAGCGGCATCGATGCCTGGTCAATGCGCCAGCCGCTGGGTGTGGTTGCCGGCATCACGCCCTTCAATTTTCCGGCGATGGTGCCGATGTGGATGTTCCCGGTGGCCATTGCCTGCGGCAATACCTTTTTGCTCAAGCCCTCCGAGCGCGACCCGTCTGCAGCGCGCTACATCGCTCAGCTGCTCAAGGAAGCCGGTCTGCCTGATGGCGTCTTCACGGTGGTCAATGGCGACAAGGCGGCGGTTGATGCGCTGATGGCCCATCCGCTGGTGCAGGCGGTGAGCTTCGTTGGCTCGACACCGATTGCGCGTTATATCCACGAGACCGCGAGCGCTCAGGGCAAGCGCGTGCAGGCGCTGGGCGGCGCCAAGAACCATCTGGTCGTCATGCCCGATGCCGACATGGATCAGGCGGTCGATGCGCTGATTGGTGCGGCCTACGGCTCGGCCGGCGAGCGCTGCATGGCGGTATCGGTGGCGGTGGCGGTGGGCGATGCCACCGCCGATGCGCTGGTGGCAAGGCTTGCCGAGCGGGTGAAGAAGATCAAGGTTGGCGACGGCATGGAGGCCAGCGCCGAGATGGGCCCGCTTGTCACGCAGCAGCACTTTGACAAGGTCAAGGGCTATGTGGATACCGGTGTGGCCGAGGGGGCGAGTCTGGTGGTCGACGGCCGCGGACTGAGCGTTGCTGGACGGGAGAAAGGATTTTTTCTCGGTGGCTGTCTCTTCGACAATGTCACGCCTTCGATGAAGATCTATCGGGAAGAGATCTTTGGACCGGTGCTCGGCATCACGCGGGTCAAGACCTTTGAGGAGGCGCTCGGGCTGGTCAACGGCCATGAGTTCGGCAACGGTTGCTGCATTTTCACCCGCGATGGTGACGCCGCGCGCGAATTTGCAAGCCGTGTGCAGATCGGTATGGTGGGCATCAATGTCCCGATCCCGGTGCCAATGGCTTTCCATTCCTTTGGTGGCTGGAAGAATTCGCTCTTTGGTGACCATCACATGCATGGCCCGGAGGGTGTGCGCTTCTACACGCGGTACAAGACGATTACCCAGCGCTGGCCGGCCGGCATCCGTGCCGGTGCCGAGTTCGTGATCCCGACGATGAAGTGATGAAGTGAATTGATGAAGACAGGGAGACTGCCATGACTCTGCAATTGAAGGACATGACTCTGGTCAAGCGCCAGGGTTTCATCGATGGACAGTGGGTCGATGCCGATTCGGGCGCGGTGTTTGCCGTGACAGATCCGGCAAGCGGGCAGACCCTGGTCGAGGTGGCCGACATGGGTGTGACCGAGACGCAGCGCGCGATTGATGCGGCGGCGCGCGCCCTGCCCGCCTGGCGGGCGCGCACCGCGAAAGATCGCGGCGCGATTTTGCGTCGCTGGTTCGATCTGATCATTGCGCACACAGAAGACCTGGCCCAGCTGATGACCGCCGAACAGGGCAAACCGCTTGCTGAGGCACGCGGCGAGGTGGCCTATGGCGCCAGCTTCATCGAGTGGTTTGCCGAGGAAGGCAAGCGGGCGTATGGCGACATCATCCCCACGACCGGGACCGATCGCAGGCTGATGGTGCTCAAGCAGCCGATTGGTGTGTGCGCGGCGATCACACCCTGGAATTTTCCGATCGCGATGATCACTCGAAAAGTGGCGCCGGCGCTTGCCGCGGGCTGCACGGTGGTGGCCAAGCCGGCCGAAGCCACACCGCTATCGGCGCTTGCGCTGGTCGAGCTGGCGGTGCAGGCAGGCTTGCCTGCCGGGGTGCTGAACCTGATCGTGGCCGACGCGCCGAATGCGCCGGCGATCGGGTTGGCGCTGTGCACCAGCCCGGTGGTGCGCAAGGTCTCGTTCACCGGCTCGACCGAGGTCGGCCGGATTTTGCTGCGGCAGTCGGCCGATTCGGTCAAGAAGCTGTCGCTGGAGCTGGGTGGCAATGCGCCCTTCATCGTCTTCGATGACGCCGATCTGGATGCGGCGGTCGAGGGCGCGCTGGCGTCGAAGTACCGCAATGCCGGTCAGACCTGTGTGTGCGCGAACCGGATCTATGTTCAGGACAGCGTCTATGAGGCGTTTGCCGCCAGGCTCGCGCTCAAAGTCGCGCAGTTCAAGGTCGGCGCGGGTGCGCAGCCGGGCGTTCAGGTGGGTCCGCTGATCGAAGCGGCTGCGGTTGCCAAGGTCGAGGAGCATGTGGCCGATGCCTTGGCCAAGGGGGCGTCGCTGCTGCTTGGCGGCAAGCGGCATGCTCTGGGCGGCCTCTTTTTCGAGCCGACGATCCTCACCGGCGTGACTGCCGAGATGCGGATCGCCCGCGAAGAGACCTTCGGGCCGGTGGCGCCGCTCTTTCGGTTCAAGGACGAGGCAGAGGCGATTTCAATGGCCAATGACACCGAGTTCGGGCTGGCGGCCTATTTCTATGCCCGCGATGTCGGCCGGATCTTTCGGGTCGCCGAGGCGCTTGAGTCCGGGATGGTCTGCGTCAACTCCGGAATTCTGTCGAACGAGGTCTCGCCGTTCGGTGGGGTCAAGCAGTCGGGCCTGGGTCGCGAGGGATCGAGATACGGTATCGACGAGTATCTTGAGCTGAAATACCTTTGCCTGGCGGGGCTGTGATGGCGGATGCCTCAAGGATCAGCCCGGCGGGAGTCGGTCGATGAAGGTGCGCGCCGCAGTGCTTCGACAGATCGGATTGCCTGCGCCCTATGCTCAGAGCCGCCCCCTGTCGATTGAGGAGGTCGAGTTGGCCGATCCTGGGCCAGGTGAGTTGCGGGTAAAGATCCATGCCGCCGGGCTGTGTCATTCCGACCTGTCGGCAATCAATGGCGATCGACCCTGGCCGGTGCCGATCGTACCGGGTCATGAAGCGGCGGGTGAGGTTGTCGAGATTGGGTCGGCGGTGCTCGACGTAAAAGTCGGTGATCATGTTGTTTTGGTGTTCCGGCCGTCCTGCGGTGCCTGTCCTGACTGCTCGGTCGGGCGTCCGGCGCTGTGTGGACCGGGTGGCGAGTCGAATGCGGCCGGCGGCTTGCTCGGTGGATATCGGCGGCTGTCGCTGGTCGGTGGCGGAGTGCTGCACCACCATATGGGGTGCGCGGCGTTCGCTGATTATGCAACCGTGTCGCGACGTTCGGTGGTGCCAATTGATCGGGACCTTCCCTGGGCGCAGGCGGCTCTGTTTGGTTGCGCTGTGTTGACCGGAGCGGGTGCGGTCTTTAACACCGCCCGGATCGAGGCGGGTTCACGTACGGCGGTGGTCGGTCTCGGCGGAGTCGGGTTTTCGTCGCTGATGGCGTCGATTGCGGCAGGTGCTCGCGATGTGATTGCCATCGACGTTCCGCCGGCCAAACTCGAGCGCGCCCGCGAGTTCGCCGCCACCCGGGTCCTCGACCCCCGTCACCCCCCCGCAGCC
>Ga0114976_10003282_pt1 | contig 10132 bp, 11 predicted proteins | sample S_130805_EF_Meta_FD_87319 | JGI IMG/M metagenome (GOLD analysis project Ga0114976, IMG submission 87319) | Freshwater microbial communities from Lake Simoncouche, Canada to study carbon cycling - S_130805_EF_MetaG | ecosystem: Environmental > Aquatic > Freshwater > Lake | place: Lake...
CATATTAATGCCGTCCAGCGTGACGGTGCCTTCCAGGTGGCTACCTTCCACGAGGTCGTTCATGCGGTTGAGGCAGCGCAGGAAGGTGGATTTTCCGCAGCCCGATGGGCCGATGAGCGCAGTGACCTGATTAGGCGCGATGTCGAGCGAGATTCCCTTGAGCGCCTGGAAGGTGCCGTAGAAGAAGCTCACGTCCCGGGCGCTTATCTTGGGGTTGCTAATCTGCGGAGGAGTCGCGGTCATCGCGCCTAAAATCATGCCATTTATAGGATGGTTTCTGCCCGTTACGCTGATGTTAAGGGGCAAAGTTATTCGCTATAATCAATCTATGGGCGACGGTTCAGTCAGCGGTTGGTACGGATTATTGGGCGTTTTGGCCGTGGTTGCGATCGTGGTGCCCATTCTCTTGGTGCTGGGTTACATCTTGCTAAACCAGATGCTCCAAGACAAGTGGAAGTTCTAACTCACTTTTCCGCTTTCTTCTCCGGTGTGATGTAGACAAAATCGCCGAGTCCCTTCGCGACCTTAGCGTCGGTGGCGGACTGACCCATCACGACATTCACGCCGCGATGACCAGTTCTTCGGGCAACCCGCAAATTGATTCCCTGGCCGTACATGATGTGGCCCGATCCGGCGATGATGACCATCACCACCTTGGGGTCGTCGATATCGGTGCCCAGGGCCTTGAGGGCGGTGTCGGCCATTCCTTCATCCCAGAGGGTTTGGGCGGCAAGAATCTTATCGGCATTGGTAGCGGGGTGACCGCCCATGAGGGCATCAAAAACGTCCTGGTGCCGTCCGACCCCGACTTCCATGACCGACGGAAGTTGGAGCCGTTGCGCCGGGGTGAGGCCAGCCATTCCGTTTCGGCCGACGGCGCGCACCCAGTCCCGGGGAACGTTAAGCGCGATGGTGCGACTTTGGCCCTTCCGAGCAGCTTCCAGCACGGGGCGGTAGAAGGCGTAGTCGAACCCCCATTGCTTCTTCCAGTCGGACTCGGTTAGGAAGGTGGCTTCGTCGGTGACGCCGCCAATAAATCGGTCGAGCGAGGGTTGCACCGGACGGGTGAGCATTTCGAGGCCAACGATGACGCGGCGGCCGCGCTTTTGCAGGGCTTCCACGATGTCGGCTTCTAGTTGCTGGTGCGGGGTGGTGGCGTGATTCTCACCCAAGAAGACGAATCGTTTGTTGTCGGCGAATTCGGCGATTTGGGCCGGGGTGACCGAAATGCCGGTGGTGGTATCGACGATCTGGTTAAGGGGTACCGTTATCGTTCCCGAGCGACCGATGTTTAGGTTCATCGGATCGGCGACCGGAACCGGCGATCCGGGGGCGGCCACTTGGGATAGAAACAGGGTGGCCAAAGTCGCGTTGATCATGAAACTATTCAACCCTACTTCGGCTTCGGTCTGGATGTTTGCGGCAGTCGCGGCGGTCTCGCTGACGGGATGCCAGAGCGCGTCTCCATCGGGCGCGGGGCTGGCATCTTCAGCCGCGGAAGTGGATCCGGTGGAGATTTTGGCGGGCCAGTGGGAGAAGGGAAGTTACCAAGTAGAGGCCGCGACTACCGTACTGGCCGACCTTAAAGACGACCTTGCCACGGCGGCAAAGTCGGCGAAAGGGGAGACCAAAGAGTCGCTATTGGATGTGGCGGATGCGGTGGAAAGCGTGGGCCAGCAGATAGCCGAATTTGCCGAGACGCCGACCGAACAGGAACTGAAGCAAGATTTTGCCAAGGCGGATGAAGATCGTCTGCGGGCGATCAAAACCCTCAATGAGTCCACCGTAGAGACGCGGGAAGCGATGGACTTGGCAAACCAACTGGAGCCCGAACTCGCGGATGCTATCGGGGCGAATCTGGATGAAGCCGCCAAGGCGCAGGAGGCGGCAATTCTGGCTTTTGGCGGCAAGATCAAAGTGCCGGAATAGTCCGTTCGCTAGATTTCTCGACGCATTCCGATCTGGCCAGATTCTGGCCCGTGGTAGCCCAAACGGGCGTAAAACATGGCGGTGTTGGGACTGGTGAAGAGATGAAAACCAACAGCATCGGGAAGGTTTTCGTGCGCCCATTGATGCAGGGCTAGGATCAGCTTGGTTCCGATGCGCTGACCCTGAAAGGCGGGCCGAACCATGACGTCCTGAATGATGTAGGCGTCGGGGCCGGTGCCTCGAATGCAGGCGGCACCGATCAGACGATCATCAACGGTGGCGGTGGCCCAGGCGACGGCGGGCGATAGGTGGCGCGGCGTGGGCCACCCGACCGTGCCGTAGAGTGTTAAGATCTCGGGATTAGCTTCCGCACTCACGTGTATGCCTACCAAAGCGGGTGGCTTGTGCAATTGGTCACGGTGATGCGAGCTGAATCGGAGTTGGTGGCCGTCGGGATCGGTGATGAGAAGTTCGTCTCGACCCCAGGGCTGAACCTCGATTTCCGGGATGTTTTCGAGACCGCGCTGCTCAACATCCACCCGGAAACCCGCGAGGTCCGTTAGGCATACCGTGACGGCGACGGGGACGCGGGGAGGCCCAGGATTAGCGCGAAACTGGACATGGAGGCGACCAAAGTGGCAACCTCCGTGGATCACTGGGTCACCCCATTGCCACGGTCGCTCCGCGCCGAGAAACTCCTGGTACCACTCCAGCGACAGGGAGACGTCGGCAACCGGCAGCTCGGGCTCGATCGCGTAGAAATACGATTGCAAGTTTCCTCACTTTACTAGGAACGGAATGTTGGCGGTGGCGGCGTTTCCTTTACCGTCGCGAATGAACAGGAAGACGCGGTACGCGCCAGGCTCGGTGGGGGCGTTGAACACGTCCTGGCTGCCACCTTTGGTGGCGGTGACGGTGGCGGGTGCCCGTTCAGCCGCGCCGCCGGTTCGCTTGTCGTTCGATTCAGCCTTGATGTGCCACTCGTAGGCCAGCGGGTCACCGTCCGGATCGGAGGCGGTTGCTTTGGCGGAAAGCACGGAGCCGGGTGACGCGCTGGTCTGCGACAGCGTGAAGGATTCGATGCGCGGGGATCGGTTTTTGGGCGGCTTTCCACTCCATTGCTCGGTCATCACGTCCACCGCCTGGGTGTTCTCGCCGGTGGGAAGCATCATGCCAAACCAGGTGGCGGTTTCTTCTTGCTTGCTGCCCCAGATGAAAACGTACGAACCCAAACACCATCCGGCGCTGCCTTTGATCTGGTTGACGTAACCTGAGCGGTAATTCTCGGCTTTCTCGGTGCTGGTTGGCTCGATCGCGACGCCCCACGGCGTTTTCGCAACCTCCCATTGGCCCTTCGGGCCAAATTCAGTGACCAGGAACGGCTTGGTGAATCCAAACTCCTTCAATCGGGTGGGCAGGGTGGCAAGGCCAGCGTAGGAATTGATGCCGACCAGATCCAGCGAGGGGCAGAGCGACTGAATCATGTCGGCCTTGTTCTTGTCCATCTCGGCCACGACGGTCAGGACCGGTCGCTTGTGGGGGTCTTCGGCCTTGACGATTTTGGCGAGCACTTCGATCTCTTTCCAGAGGGCGGGATTGTTGTTACCGCCGTTCTCCATTTCGTTGCCCAGCGCCCAGGTGAGGACGGCGGGGTGGTCTTTGTAGAGGCGAACCATGTTTCGGACGCCGGCTCGCTGGTCGCGGAGCGTCTTTTCGTCGTTCCACTTGAATCCGTGCTCAACGTGGCCCAGCCAGTAACCCAGTTGTACGGTGACGCCGTTCTTCTGGGCGGTGTCAAGCAGATCTTCGGTTTCGTTGCCCGCGCCCCACGTTCGAATGGAGTTGCCCCCGGCGGCAACCAATCGCTTGAGGGTGGCGTCGTTGGTGTCGCTGCATCCGGCTCCCTTGATTTCGTAAGGCTTGCCGTCGCGCAGAAACTGATATTTGCCGTTGACGGAATTGATCTCAACCTTGGGTACCGGGAAGGCTGCCCCCGAAAGAGAAGATCCAGACAGAACCACCAACAGAGCGCTTAACATGAACCCAGTTTAGCGACCTTCATCGCAAAAAATCACGATTGGGGCTGGGTGTACGTGAGGTCGGGATTAAATAGAGCCGGGGGCGTAGTGTGGGAGACGTTTGATTGCTTGGAATTCTTTTGTCGAGAATGGAGGAAAAAATTGGAGTGGAAAAAGTGTCAAATTTTGTTGAGATTGATGCGGTAGCATTTGATGTATGCGCACCACATTGGATATCGCTGATGACGTTTTGCTTGCCGCAAAAGCGCTCGGGAAGCGTGAGCATAAGTCCGCAGGTCAAGTGATTTCGGAATTGGCACGACGTGGTCTTTTATCAGCCTCGCCCTTGCCGGAGGGGCCGGAGGAGTTTTTCGGATTTCGGCCGCTGCCCTCACGTGGCGTGGTGGTGAGTGCGGAACTCATCGAACAGCTTCGGGAGGAAGAGGGTATTTGACGGCGCTGCTAGACGTGAATGTCCTTCTAGCGCTCTTTGACTCGGCGCATGTTCATCACGGTCGCGCGAAGGGCTGGCTCCTTTCGCAACCGAATATGGCTTGGGCATCCTGCCCGCTGACCCAAAATGGCTTCGTCCGCATCATCTCTCAGCCGGCCTATCCCGGATGCATCAGTGTTCAAAGGGCCACCGAGCTCTTGGAAGGAGCTACCTCCTCGGCACATCACACGTTTTGGCCCGACGACATAAGCATTCTGGATCGCGACAAATTTGATCATTCGAGAATCCACGGCTCTAAACAGCTCACGGATGCTTATCTGCTGGCGCTAGCCGTCAAAAATGACGCCCGACTGGTTGCGATAGATCGTGCGATTCCGCTCTCGTGCGTTAGGGGAGCAAAATCTAGTCATCTCGAACTCTTGTAAGCGGTTACCTTGCAGAGGTTCTTGTGCGGTTTTTTGCTTGGTACCGGGGATGGGATTCGAACCCACACATCTCTCGATAGCGGTGTTTGAGACCGCCGCGTCTACCGTTCCGCCACCCCGGCAAACGGACAACTATGGTACCCGGACCACCCAATAGGGGACACCTAGGGTCCGAAAATGGCGCAGACCGCCCCGGCCGGATCCTGAATGATCCCGTACTTACTCTCGCCCATCTCCCGGGGACCATCCACCAGCTTTCCCCCATTGGCGAGGCACGCGTCCAAAGCAACCTGAAATGACGGCACGTGCACGTAGATCAACCACTGCGAAGGAAGATTTGCGTTGGAACCCCGGCGGTGGCAGATTCCGGAGACGGCATTGCCGGCCGCATCCTTCATGACGTAGTCCTCGTACCCGCCCATATCCAGGCCCTCGCTGGTCCAGCCGAAGACGGCCTCGTAAAAGGACCGCAGTCCCTCGGCGTCGTTTACCGCAATGTCGTGCCAGCCAATGCTTCCCGCAACGGGCGTTTCTTCCATCTTTCCATCATAGTGCGTTTTCGACGCAAAGGGCAAGTGACGGCTAGAATATCCAGCATGAATCGATTGATCCTCTGCCTGGTGCTGCTGATGGGGGTAGCGATCGGGTGGACCCAAGCGGTTCCGCCCCCCAAAGGGTATCCGCTGCGATTTGATGGCCAATTTCTGCTGGATGTTTACTCCCGACTGGACACGCTGTCACCCCAAGAGCGCATTTCGATTATTCAGGATCGATTGGACTACATTGCCAATTCCGGGCTGCCCATCGACCTCAAGTTGGCGAGAAACGAGCATGGCGTATCGGTAATGTTCGAAACCAGCCCGGTTCTCACGGTGACCGAAGCCGATGCCAGGGCCCTGAACGCCTATGACTACGATAAGGCGGAGGAATACCGAAAGATAGTAGAGGCTGCATTACTGAGGCATCGGACTGATCGCTCGGCCAGCAACATAACCACCGCAATCATATCGGCGGTTGCAATTTTGATTGGTGCGGTTGGAATTGGAATCGGGGTGATTCGGATCGCCGGGCTCTGGGAGCACAACGTCATCGGCTCCCTAAACAAGTCGGAACGTCGCTCCCACTCGTTTCACCGGGCGATCAATTCTCTCCGCAACCTGGTTCTTGCCATGATCGGGTTTGTTGCCGGGACCTGGGCGTTCTCGCTGGTTCCGATGACTCGAGGCTTCACAACCGACACCACGCATCTCTTCCAGATGCGCTTGCACGAGATTCGGGCGAGCGTCGAATCCCAGACCGACAACCTCTCGTACTTGGTCACGATCATCGCGATTACGTGGCTGGTGTTGGTGGTGACGCGGGCGATTTTTGACGCGGCGGCGGTGGATCGGCTTAACTTGGGTGCCATCGACGCCGAACTCGCCGGCCCGACCTACCGAATCGTCCGCGTCTTTATCGTCTTGGTGGCGATCGTCGCCGCCCACCCCTACATCCCGGGTTCCTCAACGCCAGCCTTCCAGGGCATTTCGGTGTTTCTGGGCGCGCTGTTTACCTTGGGCTCATCCAACGTGGTGGGGAATCTCGTGGCGGGGCTTTTGAGCACCTATACCCGGCCATTCCGACTAGGAGATCGCGTCAAAATCGGCAATACCGAGGGGTTCATCATCGGGAAGAGCGACGTGGTGACGCGGGTTCGGACGCTGACCAATATCGAAGTCACGATTCCGAATTCGATGCTGCTATCGGAAGCGGTTTACAACTTGTCGGCGGCGGCCCGTGCGGATGGTCTCATCGTGCCGGTTTCGGTGAGTTTCACCCACGATGTGCCCGCTCCAGTTGCGCACGGAGTATTGATGCGCGCCGCTAGTCGCACCGATAAAGTGCTGACGAGCCCGGCTCCGTTCGTAATCCAGACGGCCTTGAACAACGTGTCGGCGTCGTACGAACTGCGCGTGTTCACCCGCGAGTGCAATCAGTTGCTACGGTTGACCTCGGAGCTGATGGAGAACGTCGAAATTGAATTCCGCGAGGCGGGCATCGATCTCAACATTCCCAATATCACCATCATCTGAGAATCGGATCTGCTGGAACAGACCGGCTCGGCTCCAACTTGGGCCCAGCCGGAGCGTTCGGATCAGCGGACTAGAGAGGCCTGAACGGTCTCAACCGGCGCCTTGGCCGGATGAATCAGGAAGCCAGCCAGCGCGCCCCATCCTGTCAAAGTCAATAGGATGAACACGGCCACGGCGACCTTTTGAATCCGCTGTTGGGCGACGTCGGTGACGGTGATGCCCCAGCGGATGCAGAAATTCCAGATTCCGTATCCCAGGTGATAGCTCGCGGTGAGAACCAGCAGAACGTAGAACACCAGCAGGATGCCGCCGTTGGCGGTGAGCTTCTCTTGCCACGCGGCGTACTTAATGGACTCCGCGCTACCGGTCAGATACTTCTGAATGGTGGTGGTTGAAACGTGGAAGATCAGAGCAAAGAAAAGGAACACGCCGCTGTAGCGCTGGAACGTGTACATGCGGTTCTGACTCCATCCGTACTTGGTACCGATAAAGTTTTGCTGCGAACGGCCCACGATGAACATCCCGTAAATGGCGTGGAAGACGAGCGGCAGCCAGATGGCGACTACTTCCAGCACGATGAGGAAGTGCTTGGGAATGCCTTCGAAGAACTCGATGACCCCGTTAAATTTTTCCGGGCCACCCAGCGTGAAGCTGTTGAGAACCAGGTGTTGAGCCATGTAATAGCCCACGGGGATGATGCCGGTAAGGCTATGCACCTTATGCCAGAAGAAACTTTCACGATTTAGGGCTAGTGACATTTCAGCTTTGATTGAAAGTTTACCTATCTCGCGGGGTTTGCGTATTGCTTCTTAACGGCATCGGTCGGGGACTCACTGGTAACCTTGCCTATCGGTATGCCAAGCATTGTTGATATCGTCGCCCGCGAGATTTTGGATAGCCGGGGCAACCCGACGCTTGAGGTTGATGTCCTCCTTGAAGATGGAACGATTGGTCGAGCCGCCGTTCCCAGTGGCGCTTCCACGGGAGCATTTGAGGCCGTCGAGCTTCGCGACGGTGATGCCAGCCGATACCTTGGCAAGGGCGTTCAGAAGGCCGTCGCTAACGTCAACGACATCATTGCCCCTGAGCTACTAGACCTCGAATCCAGCGACCAAACCGGGCTGGATGCCGCGATGATCGCCCTCGACGGAACGCCGAACAAGGCCAATCTGGGTGCCAACGCGATTCTTGGCGTTTCCCTGGCCGCCGCTAAGGCCAGCGCTACCAGCTTCAATCTGCCGCTCTACAAGTATGTTGGTGGCGTCAGCGCCCGCGTACTGCCGGTTCCGATGATGAACATTTTGAACGGTGGTCAGCATGCCGATTCTAACGTGGACTTCCAAGAGTTCATGGTTCTGCCGGTCGGCGCACCGACTTTTGCCGAGGCCCTTCGCTGGGGATCGGAAGTCTTCCACACCCTCAAGAAGATCCTTAAGGATCGCGGCTTGAACACGGCGGTCGGAGACGAGGGTGGATTTGCCCCGAACCTCGAAAGCCAGGAGTTGGCCTTTGATTACATTCTCGAGGCCATCCAGAAGGCGGGTTACGAGCCCGGCAAGGATTTCTACCTGGGAATTGATGCTGCCGCCACCGAGTTCTATCAGGACGGCCACTACGTTTACAGCAACGGCAAGAAATTGACCGGTCCTGAGCAGGTGGCCTATCTTGCCGAACTGGCGACGAAGTATCCGCTCCTGAGCATCGAAGATGGCTGCAGCGAAGATGACTGGGATAGCTGGAAGGCCCTCACCGATGCCATCGGCAACCGTGTCCAGCTGGTTGGCGACGACCTGTTTGTCACCAACGTCGAGCGACTATCGCGCGGAATTGCCACCGGAACCGGCAACTCGATTTTGGTGAAGGTCAACCAGATTGGCTCGCTCACCGAGACACTGGCGGCCGTGGACATGGCGACGCGCGCTCAGTACACCGCCGTCATGAGCCACCGATCGGGCGAAACCGAAGACGTGACCATCGCCGACCTCGCCGTCGCGACCAACTGCGGCCAGATCAAGACCGGTGCGCCGAGCCGCACCGACCGAGTTGCCAAGTACAACCAGCTGCTTCGAATCGAAGAGTCGCTGGGTGATTCGGCCGTTTACGCCGGAAAGTCTGGCTTCGGCCGCTTGCTTCGGTAAGGATCGGTAGGACTAGGGCGGGTGGTTAGTCCACCCGCTCCAGCCGAAACGCCCCGCGCGCAAACTTTTGGGCCTTGCGCGGGAGTTTGTTGGTCGGAATCGACCACTCGCCTTCGATTGTCCGGAGGTCGTCGCTGAGCTGACCCTGGTATTCAACCGGTCGAGAGGGCGTGCTGGCAACCGTCGTGGTGCCGTTCTCGTTGATCCAAGTCCAAGTCGATTCCCCATCGTACGTCTTGGTGAATTGGACAGTTGAACCATTTATGGTTCCGGATATCCAGGAATTAGGCGCTAGATCCTGCCGGATCCGCAATCCGGGCCGTAGCCAAGATGTAAAGATAAAGAGGAGAGATTGGGGGAAGGACAATAACCCTCGCACTGAATCGAGGTATTCGCGGATGCTCAACTCCTCTCGCGTCCGCAGGTCGATCATGGTTCCCGTGAGATTTCCGTCCCTGCTCGAAAAGGTTGCTTCCAGCGGAAACACGGATGCCATTTCGCCGGTGAACGCGGGGTTTCCACTCATTCCATAGTCGTTGATGTAGTGGCCCGTCCAAACTCCGTCCAGACTTTCCAAGTCATCAATATACATTTGTTTCGACCGCATCGGTCGCTATTGCGGCACCGGAGCTAGAGACAAAACATTAACAAAGGTGGTAAAGAACCGACTAGTGAAACCACTCTATTTGCTACCTCTGTTCCTCATTGGTTGTGCTCCAACGCCCGGACCGAAGCTCAAAACCGTCGCGAAAGCTCCGGTCGAATCGGGGTGGACGGAGATTTCCGACGCTGAAACCGGGATTTCGATTGCGATCCCGAACGGCTGGCGAGAGGGCATTGCCCCCGCGCGACCAACCCCCGATTCCCAAAGCATGGGTTCTGAAACGGGGGGAGAAGCGGGTACTTCCATCCCACCAGAACTCCAGAATCTGCAAAAAGAGTTGGAGCAAGCAGACCAAGCGGTGAACGCCAAGGTGATGGAAGCACTACGGAAAAAGGGAATCATCCTCGTCGCCAACGACGGGTCGCGCACCTTGCCGGCGGAGATTCCGACCCGAATCTCAGTTCAGCGGTACAAGGATGTGAACTCGTTGGA
>Ga0114976_10003283_pt1 | contig 10130 bp, 11 predicted proteins | sample S_130805_EF_Meta_FD_87319 | JGI IMG/M metagenome (GOLD analysis project Ga0114976, IMG submission 87319) | Freshwater microbial communities from Lake Simoncouche, Canada to study carbon cycling - S_130805_EF_MetaG | ecosystem: Environmental > Aquatic > Freshwater > Lake | place: Lake...
GCAATATCCATGCGTTGCGGCCCACGGATGCGCACCTTGGTGCCCATAATCACCTGTGCGCCAAGAGCTGTCAGCGCGCGGCCCAGATTGCTTTCGGAGACACCGTCGCCGTAAGCAGATGCCGTATCGAAATACGTGATGCCCTGGTCAATGGCGCGGCCAATGGCGCGGTCCTGTTCGGCCGCGGTGCCTTTCACCATCAAGCCGCCGATGGCGCCACAACCATAGCCTAGCACGGAAACACGCAGGCCGGTCTTGCCAAGTGGTCGCTGTTCCATCGGTCACTCTCCTATCGCTTTGACGCCGATGCTGCGGCAGGGATGCCAAGTCCGCAAGCCATGCTTGCCCTTCCTGCGCGACAATGCGAGCCTACCATCCAGCGCGCAAAGACGCGATGTTGGAGGATACGCACATGATCTCTCGTCGCCTGTTATTGGGCGCGGCGGCGCCGTTGGCTGCGGCGTCCATCATCCGCAGCGCCATGGCCTATCCAGACCGCCCCATTCGCATGATCGTGCCCTTCGCCGCTGGTGGAAACACGGATATCCTGGCGCGTCTGGTGGCCGGCCCCATGGCGGAACGCTTGGGCAGGCCGATCGTCATTGAAAACCGCGCCGGCGCCGGCGGTAGCCTTGGGGCGGAATTGGTCGCGCGTGCGCCAGCCGATGGATATACTCTGCTTTTCGGGGCGGGCGGGCCGCTCACGGCCAATCCTGTGCTGCAAGCAAATATTCCCTATGACGTGGAGCGTGATTTCCGCGCCATTGGCCTGGTGGGTATTTTGCCCATGATCTGCCAAGTCACAGCACGTTTGCCTGCGCGCAGCTTGACAGAATTGATTGCTCTGATGCGCCAGCGTGATGGCGCCTTGACTGTCGCCACACCTGGCAGTGGAAGTGCCGCGCATCTTGCCTTGGAATTATTGATGGCGGGGGCCAATGTGCGTGCGACCCATGTGCCCTATCGTGGCGGTAGCGCCATGGTCGCGGATTTGATCAGCGGCACGGTTGATGCCGGGATGGTGGAATTGCCATCCGCCCTGCCGCTGCATCAGGACGGCAAGGCGCCCATTATTGCCATTGCAACTCAGGCAAGATCCCCGCGTTTGCCGGGTGTGCAGACCTTCATCGAAGCGGGTCTGCCCAATTTCACTGCCGGCAGCTATGGCGGCGTATTGGCGCCAGCCGCGACGCCGGCTGAGGTTATTGCCAAGCTCCATGCCGCATTGGCGGCGGTGCTGGATGATGCCGCGACACAATCACGCATCAACGAAGTGGGCGCCATTTTGTCGAGCCCCGAGCAACGCACACCAGATGGCTTTGCGCGTTTTTTGCGTGATGAATTGGCCAATGCACGACGCGCGGCAAGGCTTGCGGGGCTTTCGCCGTCATGAAGCAGTGTGGCCATTCCACGCTTGCTGTCTGCGGCGAAGGGTGAATATCCTTGGTCATAAAAACGCATGGGCAGCAGGCCTGTGACGTAATTTTTTGAGGGAGTAAACAACCATGCGCATCACACGCCGCGCCGCGCTCGGCCTTTTGGCAGCACCGCCCGTACTCGCCCAAAGCCGTGATTGGCCGAACCGCCCGCTTCGCCTGATCGTACCCAGCGCCGCTGGCGGGTATGAGGTTTATGCGCGCATCCTGGCACCTAGGCTTGGCGAATTGCTCGGCCAGCCTGTGGTGGTGGAAAACAAGCCGGGGGCGAATGGCATTATCGGCATGCAGGATTTGCAGCGCAGCCGGCCGGACGGCAATACTTTCATGTTCGCGCATATCGGCGCGATTTCCATCGGTTCCAGCATCTATCCCAATATGCCCTTTGATCCGGTGGAGGAATTCGCCTCCATTTCCGTGGCCGTTACCTCGCCGCTTGTGTGGTTGGTGAACCCGTCGCAGCCCTTCAGGACCATGCCGGAATTCATCGCGCGCGCGCGGGCGGAACCGGGCGTTTGGCGCTATGGCAATCCATCTTCCGGCAGCATTCCGCATCTTGTCGCGGAAGAAGCCAAGCTGCGCCACCAGATTGATATGCCTGGCGTGCCCTATCGCAGCACTGTGCAATCCTTGACCGCGGTGATTGCCAATGAGGTGCCGATTACGGTGGATAGTCTTGGTGCCAGTGGTGGGCATATCGCGGGCGGCCGGCTGCGTGCTTTGGCCATGACGGGCCGCGAAAGATCAGATCGCCTGCCCGATGTGCCAACCATGATCGAGCTTGGCCTTGATCAGCGCGAATGGGTGGCCTGGTATGCCTTCATGGCGCCGAAAGGCACGCCGGACGACATCATCCAAAAGCTGAATGGCGTGATCAATCAGGCCCTGCGTGATGAGGCGATTGCAACCCGTATCCGTGATCTTGGCGCTGCGCCGCGCTTCACAACGCCCGCCGAAATGCTGACTTTCATTCGGGCAGAGCGAGAGGAATTCGGCGCTATCGCGCGCGCCGGCAAGATCAGGGTGGAATAAGCCACGTCTTGTTCGCGTGAACGGCTTTCAGCTGCGGAGGCCAGGGGCTTCCTGGCCGGTGCGCGCCACATATTCCGTGTAGCCACCAGCGAAATCATGGATACCTTCTGGCGTTAATTCCAATACGCGGTTGGAAAGTGCCGCCAGAAAATGCCGGTCGTGTGATACGAAAAGCATGGTGCCTTCATAAGCGGCCAAGGCGCTGATCAGCATTTCCTTGGTGGCCATATCAAGGTGATTGGTCGGTTCATCAAGCACGAGAAAATTGGGCGGATCATACAGCATCAGCGCCATGACCAGCCTGGCTTTTTCCCCACCGGATAGCACACGGCATTTCTTTTCCACCTCATCGCCGGAAAAGCCGAAACACCCGGCCAGGGAGCGCAAGGAACCTTGGCCTGCGCGCGGAAAGGTATCTTCCATGGTTTCAAAAATGCTGCGTTCTGCATTCAATGTTTCCATGGCATGCTGCGCGAAATAGCCCAATTTAACACTACCGCCCACCGAGACCGTGCCATCATCGGGTTGCGTGAATCCAGTTACCAGCTTCAGCAAGGTTGATTTGCCAGCACCATTGATGCCCATGACACAGCAGCGTTCCTTGCGGCGGATCAGAAAATCCAAGCCACGATAAATCACGCGATCGCCGTATTTCTTGTGAATATTTTTCAGATTGACGACATCATCACCAGAACGTGGCGCGGGCGGAAATTCGAACAGGATGGTTTGGCGCCGCTTCGGCGGTTCCACGCGGTCGATTTTCTCCAGCTTCTTGACCCGGCTTTGCACCTGCGCCGCGTGAGAAGCTCGGGCCTTGAACCGTTCGATAAATTTTATTTCCTTGGCCAGCATGGCTTGCTGCCGTTCGAATTGCGCCTGCTGTTGCTTTTCATTCAAAGCGCGTTGCTGTTCATAAAACTCATAATTGCCCGCATAGGTGGTCAGTGAACCCGCATCAATTTCGATAATCCTATTGACGATACGGTTCATGAATTCCCGATCATGGGATGTCATCAGCAGCGCGCCATCATAAGCCAGCAGGAAGTTTTCCAGCCAAATGAGGCTTTCCAGATCAAGGTGGTTGCTGGGTTCGTCCAAAAGCATGACATCAGGGGCCATCAATAAAATGCGTGCCAAGGCCACGCGCATTTTCCAACCGCCAGATAAGGCACCAACATCGCCTTCCATCATGTCCTGGCTGAAACTCAAACCCGCCAGAACATCACGCGCGCGGCCTTCCAGCGCATAGCCGCCCAATTCCTCAAAGCGTGCCTGCACTTCACCGAAGCGTTCAATCAGTTGATCCATCTGATCGGCCTGATCCGGATCACCAAGCGCGATTTCCAGCGCCTTCAATTCGGCTGCCACTTCGCTAATGGCGCCCGCGCCATCCATCACCTCGGCAACTGCGCTGCGGCCGGACATTTCTCCAACATCCTGGCTGAAGAAGCCAATGCTGAGGCCCTTTTCGGCAATCACCAGACCCTCATCGGGTTGTTCTTGCTGCGTCATCATGCGGAACAGCGTCGTCTTGCCGGCACCATTCGGGCCGACCAGGCCAATTTTCTCGCCCCTTTGCAGCGCGGCAGACGCCTCAATGAAAAGGATCTGCCGACCGTTTTGCTTGCTGATGTTATCGAGGCGAATCATGAAGGCTCTGCGTTCCTGAAAGCGGCAGGCGCCTTATAGGGCGATTTCGCCCGAGGGCCAGACTGTCTTCTAGAGCGGTTCCTTTCCCGCCCAGACAGCCACAATAGTCATAAGACAAGAATCGGGAAGGCCACCACCGGCACGGTAATGCGCCGAAGCCGGGCGGAAAGCTCCTTGGTGATCAGGGTCAGATCACTCAGCAGCAGCACGACAGGGCGGACGGAGACCGCGACAATGGCGGCAATCGCCCCCATGGCTGCGAGCAACGCCAAGCCCTGGTCAAAGGGGGCAAGCCGATTGAGTGGCAGGGAAAGACTGAAGCCTCCCACCGCCCAAACCGGGATCAGCCAGCGCGCCATGCGCGGCAAATGCCCGTGATCAAAGGGCACATCGGCCTCAGCGGCACGGCGAAGAACATCCCGCCGCACCCAGACGGAGCCAAGAAAGGCAAGGACCGGCAGCAGAAAGGCCAGCGCATGGGCAAGGGCCGAAGCTTCTGGGAAGGCCGCGCGGCCAATCACCAAAAGCGGCAACACCCCGCCGTGATCCGCAATTCCGCCCGCCACAAGCAGCCCGAAACCGAGCGTAGCAAGTGCTGCGCGCAGCCAGCCATCCGGCCGGCGAGGGGGCAGGGTCACGGCGCCAATGCGACGCCGGTGATCTCCACTTTCCAGGCGGGGTCCACCAGCGCGGCCTCAATCGTCATGCGGGCCGGCTTATGGGCATGGTCCAGCCAGCGATCCCAGGCGCGGTTCATGGCCGGCGCATCGCGGATATCGGCCAGGATGACGGTGGCGGAGAGCAAAGCGCGCTTATCTGTGCCGGCCTGGGCCAGCAGGGCGTCAATCTGTTTCAGGATATCGGCGGTTTGCCCCTCAGTATCCAGGCTGGTGTCATCGGCCACTTGGCCGGCCAGCCAGATCAGCCCGCCGCCAATCACGGCGCCGGAGAGGCGTTCTTCAGGGGCAAGGCGGGTGATGGTCATGGGGCTAGTCCTCTAAAGGCTGGAAGGGGTTTGGGGCTTCATCATAGGCATTGCTTGGCTGTCCGTTGCAGTCTTACAGCGTGAAAAGCGGGATGGAAAATCTCGCTGGGGGCTGGGTAAAGGCTTGCGCGACAAGAACAAAATAGATACATTTACAACGTATAAGATACAATTCGCGCTATGGTTGTATTTTTTGTGTTCGCCGACTTTTTTTGTCGGGTAATTTAATGATGATTCCATAGAATCAGTTAGTTATGAATATTAAAGTGATGATTTAAGAAAATCCCCTTAAGCTGCATTTTGACTCGAAGTTTTGTCGAAATTCTCGCTTGCCTTACGCGATATGATTCATATTAATTAAACCATAGGTTGTATTTTAAAGAGGCAATTCGTGCCATGAGCGAAGCCCTGCGCAGCGATCGTAAGACCATCCGGTTGGACAATGTCGTCCGCGCCCGGTTGAAGACCTGGCCGCAACGCCCCCCAGGCGCCACCGCAAGCAAAGGCGCGTCCTGGCTGCGCGCCCGCCCGAGTGAGGGTGAACCCATCGCCCAGCCCTATCTGAAAGTGCCGGGCTCTGACCGGATGCGTACCATCCCGGATGGGCTTTGGCTGCATTTCGGTGGCACGCCGGAAGACCCTTATGCGGATATCCTGTGTATCGAAGCTTGCTCTACCTTTCAGAATTTGTTGGATAAAAGGTCCCGCTTCGCGCCTTCCACTACATCCTTGCTCGCCTTCTGCCCCTTGGCCTGGCTATTGGCGCCGATCCAGCCGGGGGATGAAACGCCGCGCTGGCGCCTAATCCCTGCCTGTGTGGCGGAACCCGTGGCGGGGCTGACGGTCCCGGTGCGTGATATCCGTGTGCTTTATGGTTTGCAGCGGGAACATTACGCCGGCTTTGCGCGCAACCAGGTGCCCCAGCCGCATGAGTATTTCTGCCCGATGGAGGCGCTGACCGCGCATGAGGGGCATGAAAACCCGTCCATGCGGTCGCTGATTGCGCGCGCTTCCATGTCCTCGGCCTTCATGGACCCGCCTTAGGGCGACGCGACTACAGCACGGGCGGCGAGTTGGTCGATGGCGGTCGCCACCACCTCATGCGGGGAAGCCGAGACCGAGACTGTCACGGCATCGGCTTCCGCTGCCGGGTCTTCCAGGGTGGCAAATTGGCTCGCCATCAGGGATGGCGGCATGAAATGGCCCTGGCGGGCCGCCTGGCGCGCGGCAATCACCTCTGGCGCGCCAGATAGATGCAGGAAAATCAGATCGCAATGCCCGGCGCGTAGCCTTTCCCGATAGGCACGGCGCAACGCCGAACAGGCGACCACGACGGGCTGCCCCGCCGTCCGTGACGCACCAATATGCGCGGCAATCGCATCCAGCCAAGGCCAGCGATCCTCATCCGTCAGTGGCTGGCCCGCGGCCATTTTCGCGACATTCGCCGCCGGGTGGAAGCCATCCGCATCGGCGAAGGGCCAGCCGAGCGCCTCGGCCAGCAACGCGCCAATGGTGGATTTGCCCGACCCCGAAACGCCCATGACGATGATCGCGGCGGGGCGCATGGCTATTTAGGCTCCAGATGCCCGCCAAAGCCATGGCGCATGGCCGAAAGCGCGCGATCGCCGAAATTGACCTGATCGCGCGACCGGAAGCGGGCGTAAAGCGCTGCCGTCAGCACCGGCGCCGCGACGGCCGTTTCCAACGCCTGCTGCACCGTCCAGCGCCCTTCGCCGGAATCGCCAACCTTGCCAGAATATTGCGCAAGATCAGGGTCTTGGGCCAAGGCGCTCGCGGTCAAGTCCAATAGCCACGAGGTAATCACCGAACCCCGCCGCCAGGCTTCTGTCACATCGGCGATATCAACGCTAAGCCGCTGATCTTCCGGCAATTCCGGGCTATCGGCATGGCGCAACAGGTCAAGCCCTTCGGCAAGCGCCTGCATCATGCCGTATTCAATGCCGTTATGGACCATTTTTACGAGATGCCCGGCGCCGTGATCACCACAATGAATCCAACCTTCTTCGATATTTGTGGGTCGATCTTCACGCCGTGGTGTCGCTGGAATATCGCCCCTTCCAGGCGCCAAGGCAGTGAAGATCGGCGCCAGCCGCGCCACAGGTGCGGGTTTGCCGCCGATCATCAGGCAATAGCCGCGCTTCAGCCCCCAAACCCCGCCCGAGGTCCCGATATCAAGGTAATCAATGCCCTTCGTGCCGAGCGCCTTGGCGCGGCGGATATCATCCTTCCAATGGGTATTGCCGCCATCAATCGCGGTATCGCCGGGTGAGAGCAGCCCGCCGAGCTGTTCCAAGGCGTCTTCCGTCGGCGCGCCATGGGGCAGCATGACCCAGACCGTGCGCGGTGGGGCCAAAGCCGCGACCAGCCCGGCGAGATCCGCAACACCCAACGCGCCCTCGGCAGCCAAGGCCGCTACTGCCGCGGCGTCCTTGTCCCACACCACGGCGCGATGCCCCGCCCGCATCAGCCGCCGCGCGATATTGCCCCCCATGCGGCCCAAACCGACAATGCCGATTTCCATGGTTTTGCCCCCGTCAGATCAACGCCGCGCGCACGCGACTAATAAAGCCATCCATTGCCTTGGGATCGGTCCAGCGCAGCACCGCGACAATGCCCGAGCCCGGGTCCATCCAGGTCAAATTGCCCCCAGCGCCGGAGGCGAAGAACGCATCCCGCGTGGCCGATGGGAAACGCTCCCCGCTCGTGTTCAGCCACCAGAGGAAGCCATAGGAAGGGTTCAGCGCGCAGGCTTCGGTGGACCAATCAAACCATTGCGCCGGCAGGATTTCACTGCCCGCCCAGCGGCCGCGATTGAGCGCCAGCAGCCCGATCCGCGCCTGATCCTCGGCATGGATGGCAACGCCGCCGCCCCAATGGGTGCCACCGGGCACAGATTGCACGCGCTTGCCGTTTTCAAGCGTCACCCAGGACGTGCGATAGCCATCCCAGCGCCACTCCCGGCTGCCACCGATCGGGTTCAGGATGCGTTCGGCGAAAACCTCCGGCAAGGGCCGACCAAAGCGGCGCAGAAGTGCCAGCGAAAGGCGGTTCACGCGGACGTCATTATATTCCCAATGCGTGCCGGGTGGCTGTAATTGACGCATGCCCTTCTTGCCCTGGCCTTCGGCGCCGAGGTCGCGCCCGCGGTCAATCATGTCGGACTTGCCGAATAACGTGCCTTCCCATTCTGACATGTTCTGCAGCAAATGCCGCCAGGTGATCGGGCCATTCTGCGGGCCTTCAAAGCCACCATCCTTGACGGTTTCGCCAACGCGCTGATCGAGGTTTGGGATCAACCCATCGGCCCAGGCGAGGCCGGTGAGCATTGAGAGGTAGGATTTCGCGACGCTGAAGGTTTGGCTGACCTCGCGCGTATCGCCCCAGCTGGTGACCAGCGCGCCATGGCGCGTGATCAGGCCGCATGGCGCGCCGCGCGGGCTGAGCGGGCCCAGCACTTCATTATCGGGCGGCGCTTCGAAAAACCCGCGCCCGATATGCCCGGCCAGATCATAAGGCCAGGGGGTTTCATGCGCGGCGGCGAAAGCGACGGCGGTTTGCAGCCTGGTGGCATCGAAACCGGCTTGGGCAGCGGAGGCGGCAGGCCAAGCAGCCGGGGCGGGGGCGGGGAAGATCATGGTGCTCATACGGCAGACCATGCGGCTTTCCGCGCCACTCTCCAAGAGGGGGCATGCTGGACCGGGGCGCGCCAAAGCGGCATGGTGAGGCGCTTTTGCAGGAGTATACCCCATGGACAGCACCGTTGAAGCCAATGCCGGCACTTTGGATGTGATTTCGGACGCGATCTGCCCTTGGTGCTGGATTGGCAAGCGCAATCTGGATGCGGCGCTCGGCATGCTGGCCGAAGACGGGTTGCATTTTAAGGTCCGCTTCCGGCCTTTCCAATTGAACCCGGAAATGCCGGCGGAAGGCGTGGATCGGCGGGAATATCGCAGCGCCAAATTCGGCTCGCTCGAAAAATCCCAGGAATTGGACCGGCGTGTGGCCGATGCCGGACGTATCGCCGGGCTTGAATTCCGCCATGATCTGATGGCGCGCACACCGAATACGCTGGAAGCGCATCGGCTGATCCGGCTGGCCGGCGCTGATGGCCGGCAGCGCGAAGTGGCTGAGGCGATTTTTCAGGCCTATTTCCAAACGGGCCGGGATATTGGCGATACCGCGACACTCGCGGCCCTTGGTGCGGCAGCGGGGATGTCAGACGAAAGCCTGGCTGCCTTCAGCGCCGGCGAGGCCGGGCGGCATGAGGTGTTGGCCGAGGATGAGGGCTATCGCCAGGCCGGGATTTCCGGCGTGCCATCCTTTGTGCTGGATCGGCATTTACTGTTCTCGGGCGCTATGCCGCCGGAGAATATCGCCGATGGGCTGCGCCGGGCGGTCCACATTTTGCGCGAACGCACGAAGGAAGCCGCGCAGGCGTAAGGGGTCAGCCCCCGCTCAGCCAAAGCGCCATTTCCGCCGCGCCCCAGGCGAGCGCCAGTAACAGCGTGAAATCACGCATGGCGCTGCGCGCCTTATCGAGGCCTGCGCGGCGCGTCTGAAATCGCACACGCACCGGGCGCTGTGGGATGATCAGGGATGGGTCTTGGTAAAGGGTGCTGCTCATGGTGTGTATAAGAACAAAACAAGAACAGTTTGGCAAGTGAAAAATCGCATTTCGACAAAAATTTTTTAACCCGTTGTTTTTATACGGCTTATGACACCTTGGCATCCAAAATGGGGAAAGCCTCTGCCGAGCGCTGCTTTACGCTTGTAGGGAAGGCTGCGCCAAAAAATTAACTTCGAGCGCTGTTTCAACGCGGCGGGTTTTAGGAAATCGCGCTATAGGCGACCTCGGTTCCACAACCGAAACACTGCCGGAAGGAAGGATAAAACCGTGTCACTTCCCCCTGATTCGCCCTTGCAGCGCCGCCTATTGGTGCTCCGGCTTGCAACCACCGGGTTTGTCGCCCCCGTCGGGGCCGCCTTGGCGCAGGGACGCAAATCGC
>Ga0114976_10003285_pt1 | contig 10126 bp, 6 predicted proteins | sample S_130805_EF_Meta_FD_87319 | JGI IMG/M metagenome (GOLD analysis project Ga0114976, IMG submission 87319) | Freshwater microbial communities from Lake Simoncouche, Canada to study carbon cycling - S_130805_EF_MetaG | ecosystem: Environmental > Aquatic > Freshwater > Lake | place: Lake...
AAACCTCGTCTGGTTTGCCGACCGCGTAGAGCGCCAGTGGATTCCAGCCAACTAACCAAACACGACTAATATGCCAAACGAACTCAACATCGCCCTCGCCACCACCGGCCTCACCGTCACCGCCCAGCCCTACCAAGCTGGAGCCGCCGTAGGCTCTGCCATCTCCTGCCCTGAAACCGGAAGCACCGGATTCTACAGCGGGAACATGGCAGGAAGCGCCGGAACCTACCAAATCGCATTCCGCGCCGCCTCTGCCAACGTCGGCAGCGGCAACATTGTGTGGGATGGAACCGCTGAAGTCGCCACCAGCACGCTCACGCAAGCCAATGTCCAATCCGCGCTGACCTCACAAGGACTCACAAGCGCCCGCGCTGGCAATCTCGACAATCTGGACGCCACGGTGTCCAGTCGCCTCGCACCATCCGGAACGCTTGCCGTTGTCACGACTTTGACCAACGCGCCAACCGTGCCTACGCCGAGCCAGATAGCCAGCCAAGTGAGAACGGAGCTTTCGACCGAACTCGCAAGGGTAGACCAAGCCATCAGCAGCCGCCTCGCCTCGGCAAGCTACACGGCCCCAACAACGCCGCCGACTGCCGCGCAGAATGCGACCGCCGTCCGAACGGAACTGACAACGGAACTTGGACGAGTGGATGCAGCAATAACCACCCGTGCAACCGCAGCCAACATCCCTGCCGCAGACATCACAGCAATCAAGGCCAAGACAGATGCGTTGAACGTGGACAGGGTCAACAACACCGCAACCACAGCCATCGTCGGAAATCTCCTTGCCCAAGCCAATAGCTAATGGAACAAAACCTCATCGACGCAACAAACTTTGCCGCCGGTCAAAGCGACCGGTGGCTCTTTGTGGCGCTTCTCGTCATCGGCCTCGCGGCTATCGGCGTGTTGTTTCGCTACTTCACGGCCAGACTGGACACGCTCCAAGATCGCATGGATGGGCAGACTGCGGAGTTCGTCGCGCACCTCAAGACCGCCAACCAAGAAATGCTCGGAGTCATCGCCTCGGCCAAAGCGGTGATCGAGCGGGTCGAGCGAAAGCTGGAGTTAAAATAAGATGCCGAAGTTCGATTTCTACCCCTCATTCAACGCCGGTGAAGTCTCGCCCTTCATCGACGCCCGGACGAGTCTGGAGAAATACCGCAGCGCCTGCCGCACGCTGGAGAACTTCCAAATCCTGCCCTACGGCGGCGTCATCCGCCGACCCGGCACGGAGTTTCGCGGAGCGACCAAGTCGGCCACAAGCCAGACCCGCTTGATCGGATTCAACTTCTCGACCACCACCCGGTTCGTCATCGAAATGGGGGCAGGCTACATGAGGTTCTGGACTCCCTCCACAGGAGCGCCGGTCAACGCCGCCACGCCATCCACATGGGCGACCGGGAACATCTACGCAGTCGGCAACTATGTTTCCTCCAGCGGCACGACCTACTACTGCGCGACTGCCCACACCGCAGTCACATTTGCCACAGACCTCGCCGCTGGGAAATGGGTGGCGCAGTCGATCCTTGAGATTCCCACTCCCTACGCCGCCGCTGACCTGCGCGAAATCCAATTTTCCCAGATCAACGACATCATGTATTTCGCGCACGCGAACTACCTGCCACACAAGCTCTCTCGCCTTGCCGACAACAACTGGACATTTGCGCCAATCGTCTTCGACTACCCGCCGCTTCAAGAGACAAACACCACTGAGACGGTCGTAAACATCTACCCTAATCCGGACACATGGGTCGCCGGAACGAGTTACATTCTCGGAGACTATGTGCGTCCTCCCGCATGGACTGCCAGCACAGCCTACGCAGTAGGTGACATCATCCTCTCCGGCAGCATCGCCTACAAGTGCATCACGGCCAACACCGACGCCTCATTCACCGCAGCCAAGTGGACCGCCCAGAACCAAGCGAACCAGTCCAGCTACTACTACGCCATGAACGCCCACCGCGCCGGGTCGAACTTCGGTGTGGATCAAGCCGCCGGCAAGTGGTCGCCATTCCCGATTCCGCTCAACGAAATGGGCAAATACACGGTGAGCGCCGGGTCTGGACTTTTCCCGGCTTCCACCATCGGTTCACAAGTGGAACTCAAGTGGCAAAAAAACTTGTTCTACGCCGAGCAGGTCATCACCGGAGACTATGTTTCGGCAACGCTCGCCGTGGAGGGAGGATGGGACTTCAGCACAACTGGCACATGGTCTGCCGTGATTCAAATCCTGCGCGTTCCTTCAGATGTCTTTTCTGCTGGGCGCATCGTGGCCACAGCCATCCGCAACACCACCACCAATGTCGTGAGCGTCTACCATCCCTTTCACGGGTGGCAAAACGGAAACTTCATCTGCGTGGGAGATGGCTTGGCAAGCCAAAGCGGATACGCCACGCACGGCGCCGTCATCACCGTCACCGGCCCACACACCTACGAATACACTCTGTCTGGCAGCGCCCTTCCTCCGGGCTATGTGGCGCAGACGGGCTACCTCGATATCTACCCAGAGAACCTCACGAAAATGGAGATCGTGAAAGAATACTCCGTTTCGTCAGACCGCAACATCATTGCCAGCGGCACGGAATCGGCCCGCTGCGGATTAAAAATCCGGATTCTGTCATGGACCGCAGCCACGGGAACCGCAGTCCAGAGAGCCCGATTGGAAACCGACACCAAGGTGACCGGTGGCATCGCGACCATCGTCGCCGCAGAGCAAATCAATGTGGACAAGTGGCTCGGCGAGGGGCCGCGCAACCAGTGCAACACCAAGTTCTGGGCGTTCGGCGCATTCTCTTCCACTCGCGGCTACCCTCGCTCGGTTGCCATGCACGAACAACGCCTTTGCTTCGGCGGCACATCATCCCAGCCAAACACGATCTGGTGTAGTCAGATTGACAATTTCGAGAACTTTAAGACCGGCGTCACCGCAAGCGATGCGGTCCAATTCACGCTCGCCGCCTCGGAGGGTAACCGCATCAACTGGATGTATAGCCAGTCCCAACTTCTCATCGGGACATCTGGCGACGAGTGGACCATCGGCAGCGCCGACTCAGCCTCCTCGCTCTCGGCCACCAATGTGCAAGCCAGCCGCCAGTCGAGCTACGGGAGCAAATACATGCGGGCCGCTCTGGTTAACGATGTCCTCCTCTTCGTCCAGCGAAACGGACGCAAGGTCCGCGAACTCGTTTACGAACTCAACAAGGACGGATGGGTCGCGCCAGACCTCACCCTGCTCGCCGAACACATCACCAGCGGAGAAATCGTGGAGGTCGCCTACCAGCAGCAGCCCGATGCCGTCCTCTGGTGCGTGCGCGGAGACGGCACACTCATCGCCATGACCTACGAGCGTGACCAGAAGGTCGTCGGCTGGCATCGCCACACCATCGCCGACAACGCCCTTGTTGAATCGGTCGCGACTATCTACGGCAACGGCACGGAGGACGAGGTCTGGATGGTTGTCAAGCGCACCGTCTCTGGGCAGGACTACCGCACCATCGAGCGGTTCCCGCTCCTCTGGCGCAAGCACCTCGATGACCAGACCGCCAACTCATGGCGCTACCTCGACGGGTGGTCCAAAATTGACGCAGGCGCAGCAGGCCGAACGCAAGGAGGACTTGAACGATTCAACGGCAAGACCGTTACCGTCATGCAAGACGGCCAAGCTCCCGTGACCCGCACCGTGGCCAGCGGAGCGATCACCGTTCCCGCCGCAGCCGCAGGCTATGTTGGCCTGCCATACACCTCGACGCTCACGCCGATGAAGCTCGATATGGACCTTGAAGACGGTTCCTCCCAAGGCCGCAAGAAACGCATCCACAAAATCATCGCCCGCCTCTACAAGAGTAGGGGAGGGGAGGTCCGCACAAACAACGGCGAGTGGTATGCCCTCGCCGACACGCTTACCACCGGCGACCAGAAAATGATCCTCGCCGGAGCGTTTGGAATCGACGCTGATGTTACTCTGAGGCAAACTGCTCCATACCCAATGGCCGTCATCGCCCTTCAACCCGTGTGGGATACTTTTGGAAATGAATAACATCACCATTCGACCCTACACAGATGGCGATTACGATATGCTCTGCGAGTGGTGGCACGCGCACGGGAAGCAGGAGAAACCAAGCATCATGCTGCCCAAGTGCGGCATTATTTGCGAGCTGGATGGAGACCCTGCAACAGCTCTCTTCCTGCACATGGATAACTCCTGCGGGATGTGCATGGCGGAACATGCTGTCAGCAAACCTTGCCTTACTCTCAAGCAAGCCAAAACAGCTTTTCTGCATTGCGTTTCTTGCCTCAGAAAAATAGCCAGCGATTTGGGATACCACTCGATGGCCGTGTTCACCTATCCCGGAATATCCCGACTTCTAAAAAAGAACGGGTTCCAACAGATCTCCCAAAACAATGTTCTGCTTGTGTCTGCAACCAAGGAGGAGCCATGTCAGTAACAGGAACCGGCATCGAATACGCCTATCTGGCAACAGCCATCATAGGAGCCGCCGCCTCCACCGGCGTTGCCATGTATTCCGCAGACCAGCAGGCGAAATCCCAAGCCGCCATCGCGGACTACAACCGCCAAATCAACGAGCAGAATGCCTCATGGCAACGGATGGCCGCAGAGCGGGCCGCGCAGAGCGAGCAATACAACGCGCAACTCGCCATCTTCAACGCCCAGTCGCAGCAGTCGCAGGCTGCTTTCCAGTCGCAGATTTCCACCTACCAAAACGAGCAACTTCGCCAGCAATCGCAGTTCAGCGATATGCAGGCGCAGATGCAGCGCAACGCTGCCGACCAGATGCGCCAACAGGCGGACGGGCAAGACCGCCAAGCCAAGGAGCAGGCCGACCGCATCCGTGCCGAGAAGGACCGCATCCTTGGTCTCCAGCGCAGCCAGTTCGCCAAGGGGGGCGTGACCCCCGAAGGCTCTCCTCTTGCTGTTTTGGCTGATACCAACAACCTCTACCAGATGCAGGTCGCCGACACGCGCCTCCTTGCCAATCTGGAATCCAACAAGAAACGCTACGAGGCGGATGTCACCGACTTTAACGCAGGCATCACCGCGCTGGAAGGAAGCATGACGCGAGACCAAGCCAAGATCAACGAGTCGGCCATTGGGTTCAATCTCAACCAAGACCTCTTCTCCGCAGGTCGGAATCTCGATTCCGCCCGCATGTCATTCAATGACGCGCAGTTCGCTGAGAAGGCCGCAGGCGCAGGCTACCGCATCGCCATGCGCCAAGCCGCCATCGAGCAACAGGCAGGCATGGCCACCAGTCGCGCCACCGCCCTCGGTGGCTACGCCGCCGGAGCCTCCGGAGTCGCCCAGATGGGCCAGATCGGTTTGTCCGCCTACGGAAGCTCCGCATCCAAATCAACCTCCAAACCATACGATGGTTATGTGTCCAACAATGGGAACCTCGTTGGATACCGCCGCGCAACAGCCGTGAGATAACCTATGCCATCCATCCGACTCGCTGACATCCCAAACGCAGGCCCGCAAGCCCTCGGCCCCAGCAATGTAGGCATCTCCGCGCCATCCGTTCCGCGCTTTGCCGTAGACCCGCAGGCCGCGAAGCTCACCGGAGCCGCCATGGTGGACTCCAGCACATTCAGCCGGGGAGCGAAGTCAATGCTCGACCAGACTTTGGAACTCGACGCCTATTCCAAAGAAAACGCCGCGATGGGCAAGGTTGCTTACCAGATCGGCCAAATCGGTGAGGTTGCTCTCGCTTATAGCGAGAAGATGGCAAAGGCCAAGGACACCGCCGACCTCGCCCGCGCCGAGACCCTCATGCGCTCGGCCTTTGAGAAGCAGCAGAACGACCAGATGAACACGCCGGTGGACAAGTGGCAGGAGAAGTGGCTCGCCAATGTCTCTGAAACCAAGAAGGCCATCGGCGAGATCGGCATCAGCAACAACGCCGCCCAGTCGCTCTCTCCCGCCTTTGACCGTTGGAACACCATGAGCGGTCTACAAATCGAAGGCGAGGCAAACAAAAAACGCATTGACGGATACCGGCAGGACATCGAGGCCAATGCACTGATGAAAGTTTCCGACGAAGATTATGCCGGTGCTTTTGGAATTTACGATAAAGCGGTGAATGATGGCATTTTCAGTGAGAGCGAGGGCAATATGGCAAAAGCCCGCTTAGAGGATAATGTGAGGCGAAAAGCCGAAGCCGACCAAGCCAACAACATCACCGCCACGCTTTCCACAGACCCCGACACGGTGGTCTCCGAAATGGACAAGGCGCTCGCTGGAACAGAATCCACCTTCGGAAAAATCGATGCTTCCAAGGCCAAGGTCTACAAGGCCCGCGCAGAGCGGGAATCCAAGAACCTCCTCATCGAGCGCAAGAACGACATCATCAACGCCATCAACTCCGGTGACATCCTCGACAGGAAATCGCTGGATGCATGGAATGCTGAAAAGGCAGGCGGCAAGATGGACGCCGCCACACTCAACAAAATGGAGCGCATGATTTCCAGTGAAGTGCGTTACAACCCAGAGGCCATCGTCGCCGCCCGCACAGCCATTGCCAAATACGACCCGGCTACCGATGACGCCACGGGGTGGACCGGCTACAACCAGATTCTCGACCAAGTCCAAAACACCGTTCCAAAGGACATGCGCGAGCGCATGATGGGCGAACTCAGAGACACTTGGAGCGCCACCGCCCGCGAGGGCAAGTCGCGCAACCCCAAGCAGACCTACACCGCCAGCTTGCTAAAGACCGTGGAAGACCTCGGCAAAGGCGGATTCCTTGGCGTTGAAACCGGCAAGGACAAGAACGGCATCGTCGTCGATCAAGACAAGTCAATGGCGTATTGGAACAAAGTCGAAAGCATCCAGTCCAATCTCATCGACTGGCTCAACGACCCGAAAAACAAGGACGCATCACCGGAGCAAGCCAGTTCGCAACTCAAAGCGATCCTCGGCAAGTCCGCGCAAGACGGAGCCGCAGCCCGCATCATGGAAAAGAACAAGCCGAAGGAGAAAGGTTATGTCGTCCCGGTCGGCATGGGGGGAGTCTATGTTCCTCCGGTCCCAAGCCCAACTCCCACAAAGTCCGAAGACCTCATCAACAAGGGCAAGGCGATCAAAGCCGAGGGCAAGGTCACTAGCTACAACTTCCCCGGCGATCCGTTTTCCGACTCCAATTCCCGCAACCGCATTGGCGCGTGGAACAACACCCTCGACGAAAATTCCCTCGCCATCTCGCCCGACATCGAGCGCAGATTCAAAGCCTCTGGGATCGGACAAGGCGACCCCGTAGAACTCACTCTCGCCGATGGGTCCACCGTGATCCGCAATTGGGACGACCGCACGATGCAAGATGCGGATGCGATCAAAAAATTCGGCAAGCCTCTCACCGGACGCTTCGACTTCCACAGCCCCGGCGGCAAACAAAAGAACGATGGCATGGCCGTCGTGTCATTCCGCAAAGCCACCAACGCATAACTTTACATGATCGAAATCAACAACGATGCCGCAGCGGCTGATATCTACACTAAAATCGACAGCACCACCGGCGACGAGCGCCAGCAGATGGCAGATGCCCTCATCACCTACGGGGAGAAAAAGGCCAAGGAAGAATACAACCAAGCCGACGATCACTTCAGCAACCTCTTCCTCGACGAGAAATACTACGCCGAGCAGGTCAACACGCCCGACCTCCAGCAAGCCTACGAGGCTACCCCGTTCCCCAAGGAAGCCGCAAAACGCTCCGTCCTCCAAGGCTACCTCCAACATGCCTCCGGCGCTCCTGTTTCGGCTGATACCTACGAGTTCATTCGCGACTCCTACGCGCAAGCAAAATTCGGAAAGACCACCGTGTCCGACGACGAAATGTTTGGCCTCGTCCGGGGTGAATACGATTGGCAGAAACAACGCACCGAGGCGATCAACGACCTCCAGATGCAGGCAGTCGGCAAAGCGATCACCGACTCCCAACTCGGCCAGAATCGTCCCTTCGTGGACGGCATGACCGAGGTCTTCAACCAGTGGCAGCAAAAATACCCGGAGCTGGTGGACGGCAAAAATGACGCCGCCTTCCTCTCGCAGGGCTACAAGCTCTACTACGACACGATCAACGACCTCGACACCGTTCGCCCGCAGGCATCCAAGGCGCTCTCCACGCTCACCTCGTTCACCCAAGGCAACGCCACCGACGAGGACATGCAAAGCCTCGCCAATGATTTCGTCGGCGCTCCACCCGAAGACCGCCAGAAAATCTACAAATATGTGACCCTCGCCGCGCAGGCCGGTCAGATCGACCGCGCCGGGATCGAGCAGTTTGCCGTCAACATGGGGCAGGCATTCACCCGTGGGTTCGATTTCGTCCCGCAGGGAACGCTCCAGATGCAGGAGGCAGGCGTCAACAACTGGCTGGAGTCCATTCGCAACGGAACGCAAATCTGGGTTCCCGCTGAAGGCGACCTCACTAAGGCCGTAGTCGGCAACGCTCCGGCTGGTGCGAAATCCGATGCGTGGCGGTTGGCCACCGTGCCGGAGGCAGAGACACTCATCCAGAGTGGCCAAAATGTGCGCGAATCCTTCAAGGTCGTGCGCGAACTCCGCAATGTCGCCAAGACCGGCGTCGATCCCATCCGCCCGGTGCTGGAGGAAAACTCCTTCTGGGGAACCGCCGAGCGTGGAGCCTACGGTTTGTCTGGCAGCATCCCGCTCATGGGAGCGACTGCCGTCAATCCCTTCCTCGGCGTCCTCGCCTACCAATCCACGGAATACGACCGCATCATGCTGGAGAACCCGGACATCGATCCGCAGTTCGCCCAAGGTCTCGCCCTGGTGGAAGGCGCGGCCAATGCCGCCATCGACAGGGTCCAGTTGAACAGCATCTCCGGGCGACTCCCCATGTTTGGCCGCTACCTCGACCGCATCGCCAGCGATGGCGTCCGCCGCACCGTCAAGATTGGGGCCAATGTCGTGGAGCAGAACTTGCAGGAAGGCGCTCAAGACCTCATCGCCCCCGTGCTGGAGACCGCCGTCGCCTCCCTCCGCGAGGACATGCCCGACAAGGATTTCACCAAGCTCATGGACGACTGGTCTGGCCAGCGGGCTGAGACCTTCTTCGCCACCCTCCCGCTCGCCCTCATCGGTGGCGGCGTAGCCACCTATCGCGACATCAAGAACCCATCCGCCGAACTCAACGCCACAAAGCTCCGCATGGCAGGATTCGGGCAGGATCAAGTCACCTTCATCCAGCGAGCCGAGAACCCGGAGGAATACGATGCCCGCATTGGGATGGAATGGGAAAAGCGCACGCCGGAGAACATCAAGGCCGGTGAGCAGGAAGTCCTTAACACCATCGAAAAAGCCCGCACTCCCGGAGAACTCGACGCCCGCATGCAGCGAGTCACCGCGCCCGATGGGTCCGAGGACATCGTCGTCACCTCACCCGATGGTAAGGAACTCCTCCGCACCAAGAGTGAGCAGGCCGCGCTAGAGGCTGTGCGTCAGCACAACGAGGCGCAACTCATTAACGAGCGCAATGCCGTCTCCGACATGGTGGACTACTTCCGCGCCCAAGACCCCGCCAATGTTGCCACCATCGAAGCGCCCCGCACCGTCCAGCAAGAACTCGACCGGCTGACAGAGGCCGGTGATTCCAAAGGCATCGCCAATCTCAACGAGCGCATCCGATTTGCAGGCATCCCCGAAGGGTCCGACCTCACCACCTACAACATCCTCGGCGAGGCCAATGTCGAGACGACCGCCGAAGGCGTCTTCCGTGGCGTCATCAAGCTCCGCGAGAATTCGCGCCCGGAGGATGCCTTTGAGGAGATCAACCATGTCTTCGTCCGCAAGGCGCTCGCCGAGGGTCGCACCGATCTGGATTCCCTGCGCGGATGGCTCAACCAAACCAGCGAGGCGACAGGACAAATCTACGCCACCGAGACCGAAACCGACATTATTGAGAACATCGCCAAGGTGGGCATGGACTACGCCGCAGGCCGCATCGAGGAGACCTCCCTTCCGGCCTCCTTCGTGGACTACATCAAGCGCATGCTCCAAGTCTTCAAAGAGACCATGGCCCGCGCCATCAAGCTCAAGGACGCTTTCGCCACCGGCAAGATCGACTCCAACTTTGAATCCTTCCTCGCC